>ERZ1023297.23-NODE-23-length-68856-cov-254.592230_pt1 | contig 68856 bp, 60 predicted proteins | sample MGYA00380471_ERZ1023297 | MGnify/ENA primary metagenome ERZ1023297 (study PRJEB33173, sample SAMEA4830332) | metagenome | study: EMG produced TPA metagenomics assembly of the PRJEB25223 data set...
ATTTAAAAAAATGATCTTTTGATGGAAATATAAACATTTTATTAAAAAGTGCGGTCAAAAATACAATAATTTTCCAATTATTATTATTATTATTTTTTCCAATAGCTTGGAATAAACAGCACGATTAATGAAAACATTTCTAAACGTCCACAGATCATAGCAAAACTAAAGACTAATTTAGCACTTTCTGGAACACCAATAAAACTTTCGTGAATAAAACCAAGTCCCGGTCCTGCATTCGTTAATGTGGCGAATACGGCTCCCATCGCATCAAAAGTATTCATTCCACAAAGAATAACAGCAAAAACACACCCCCAATAAACCAGTATAAAAATAATGAAAAATGCCCAAATACTTTCTATCATTCTTGGTGCTAGACGATTTTTACCTATTCGAATTGGTTGTACTAAATTTGGATGGATTAAACTATGCAGTTCTCGATCGATTTGTTTCCACAATATAAGTGTCCGTATCGCTTTTAATCCCCCAGTTGTTGAACCACCACAACCACCAATTACTGCAGAAATTACCAGTAAAAGCCCAATAAAAGGCGGAAGATTATCAATATCAAAAATCGTATAACCAGCAGTCATTGACATTGATGTTAATTGTAATGCACCTTTTGTTACTGCCTCGTTTATATCTGAAACTAAACCATAACCATATAAAGATAGAGATACAATACCAATAAAAATAATTTGCATCGTTAGAAAAAAACGAAATTCGGGATCTTTCCAATAATTTCGCCAAATATTTCTTTTACCTAGTGCAAGAAAAGCGGAAATATGTAAACTAAAATTAACACCACCAATCAGCATAAAAATTGTTGTAACCCAATAAATGGAAGCTTGATTAAAATAGCCAATACTTGCATCGTGCGTTGAAAATCCGCCATTTGAAATTGTTGAAAAACTATGCCCAATGGCATCAAAAAGATTCATTCCTGATAGCCAATATGCAATGGCACAAAGAACAGTTAATGAAGCATAAATAATCCATAGAGCTTTCGCCACTTCTGAAATTTTAGGCAAAGATTTTTGATCTTTAAGAGGGCCTGAAGATTCTGCTCGATATAATTGTGTCCCACCAATTCCCAACAGCGGAATTATCGCCACAGCCAATACGATAATCCCCATACCACCTAACCATTGTAAAAACTGACGATAAAACAAAATAGATTTAGGTAAATTATCCAGCCCCGTCATTACCGTTGCACCAGTAGTAGTTAAGCCAGAAAATGCTTCAAATACGGCTGAAGCAATAGTTAAATGTGGTGAATCGAACAATAAAAGAGGCAACGTTGCCAGGCTTCCTAAAACTAACCAAAAAGCCACAACAATCAAAAAACCATCACGGGATCGTAATTCTTGTTTATGGTGATGGCATGGCCACCAAAGCAATGTGCCCGCTGTCAAGCTCAACATAAAAGCCTGCATAAATGCCTTGCCGCCCCCATCACCATAAATCAGAGCAACAAATGCGGGAACTAGCATCGTACCTGAAAAACACATCACAAGAATACCAATAATTCGGATAATCGATAAAATACGCACAACTATTCGCCTATCTCTAAAAGTTGAATAACTAATCTACCTGAAGACTTTTCCGTTAATTCTGAAGAAAACGCCTCTATTGTTTTTTCACTAATACCTAAAATCAAATGAATATTTGCCTGAAAACCTTGAGATAAAATCTCAACCTGATATTTTTCACAAAGTTGTTGAACCAACCTTAACTGACCATAGTCACAATCAAGTTTGAAAAGGGTTCGTTCAACTTTAATTTCGCTTTCAATCAGCTTTAACGCTTGTTGTACGCCATTGCCGTAAGCACGAACTAATCCGCCCGTTCCAAGCAAAATACCGCCATAATAGCGAACCACCACCGCACTGATTTCACCTAATTGACTGCCTTGCAATGCACTCAGCATTGGCTTTCCTGCCGTTCCAGCAGGTTCGCCATCATCAGAAAAACCAAGTTGTAGAGAATCTGTTGGCTTGCCTGCTACGGCAGCCCAACAATGATGCCGTGCATTTGGATGTTCTTGTTTAATCTTTGCCCAAAAAGCTCTTGCGTCTTCTAAACCTTCGGTGTGCTGTAAATAAGTAATAAAACGGCTTTTCTTAATTTCTTCTTCAAAAATAACCGCACTTTTAGGAACGAGGTATTCCGCCATTTCTTTTTTCAAGGTAATTTCAATGACACTAGTCTATCACTGATGACTGGGATTTGTCGAAATTTTGCCGTAAGTGCGGTATGATATGGCTCTGTTTTTCAAAAGAAAAAAGAATATGTCTGAAATTTCCATCACACAAACCCTAGATACTTTAGGATTACGTTGTCCAGAACCTGTCATGCTTGTTCGTAAAAATATTCGTCATCTTAACGATGGAGAAATACTTTTGATTATTGCTGACGATCCTGCAACAACAAGAGATATTCCAAGTTTCTGTCAATTTATGGATCACACATTACTGCAAAGTGAAGTGGAAAAGCCCCCGTTCAAATATTGGGTGAAAAGAGGAAAATAAAACATCGACCTCATTAAAGTGCGGTCGATTTTTTATAATTTTTTAAAGATTACGTAAGGCTTCAATACGCTTTTCGAGTGGTGGATGGCTCATAAAGAGTTCACTGCGTTTACCATTAATCATAAAGGCATTTAAAGAACCTTCAAGATTTTGGGGTTCGTGAAGTTGTTGCAAACGTTGCAATGCCATAATCATCTTTTCTTTGCCTACTAAACTTGCGGAACCTGCATCTGCACGAAATTCGCGGTAGCGTGAGAACCACATTGCGATAATACTCGCAAGCACACCAAAGAGCATTTCCAATACCATAGAAACCAAGAAATAAATACCTGAACTGCGCGTTTCCTCTCCATTATTGTTACGCGAACTTGCTACCGCCGTTGCGATAACGCGAGACAAGAAAATTACAAAAGTATTCAATACGCCTTGCAATAACGCCATCGTCACCATATCGCCATTGGAAATATGAGAAATTTCGTGTGCTAAAACAGCTTCAGCTTCAGCCTCCGTCATGTTGTTTAATAATCCCGTACTCACTGCTACCAAAGAGTTGCTTTTTGTCGCGCCTGTAGCAAAAGCATTCACATCGGGTGAATGATAAATTGCCACGTCTGGCATGGGAATACCCGCTTTCTGTGCTTGGCGACTAACGGTATCAATTAACCAACGTTCAGTTTGATTACGAGGTTGAGTAATCACTTCTCCATCTACAGAACGTAATGCCATTGTTTTAGACAGGAATAAGGAAATTAATGAACCAGCAAAACCAAATAGCAAAGCCATAATTAAAATGCCGCCAGTACTATTTCCTGCAATACCAGTCACACTTAAAATAATCCCCAATACGAGCATTACAGCCATATTGGTTGCCAAGAAAAGAAGAATTCGCATCATAATGTGTTCTCTCAAAGTTAGGGTTAAGTATTTCCTTTGTGGGGAAAATTCACAAAAAATTCAAGGTGTAATGTAAAATTTTTGTTATCAGCAGATAAACAAAAAGTGCGGTCAAAAACATGCGAGTTTATGACCGCACTTTTAAGCAGAAATTACCAAACAGAAAATTATTTTCTCACTGCAATCGCTTCAATTTCTAATCCCACATCTTTTGGTAAACGCGCAACTTCTACGCAAGAACGAGCAGGGAAGTTAGGATGATTATTTTCTTTAAAGAAACGTTCGTATTCTGCATTAACCGCAGCAAAATCATTAAGATCTTTCACGAAAACCGTTGTTTTTACAATATCGGCTGCGGTTAAACCTGCTTTCTCGATAATCGCTTTCACGTTTTCTAAAGATTGGCGTGCTTGTGCAACGATGTCAGCTGGCACTTCGCCTGTTGCAGGATTCACTGGAATTTGCCCTGAGGTTAAAACTAGATTGCCAAGATCAACCGCTTGAACATAAGGGCCAATGGCTGCTGGTGCTTTTTCAGTATGAATAATTTGAGTCATCATTTTCTCCTTAGTTGATAAAAAATTGGGTAATTTTTACCGCACTTTTCTGTTTATTAATCAATTTCTTTTAGTATGTCATCGGGAAGTGATTCTTTGCTTTCGACTAATTTCCCATCGTTTACTTTAAATTGTAAATTTTGGTAATAAGCTTCTCGGAACGTGATATATGGATCTTGAGCTTGACGTAACAATTCTGCATTATTGAGATTTTTCGCACGGGCATCCACTGCTTGCACACCATATTTCACTAATGCCCATGGGCCACCAACCCATTGCCAGAATGGATACATATAAGCCGCATCAACCACTGCACCCGTTAATTGGCGTGGTGTTGTTGCATTATAAATCGGTAGCACAATATAAGTGCCAGCATCTACGCCGTAGCTACCTAAAGTTTCCCCAAATCCACGTTGATTATCTATGCGTAATTCTTTGCTTGCGCTCGCAAAATCAATAAAACCACCTAGTCCAAATACAGTGTTAATCCAAAAGCGATTAAAGTGAACAAATGCTTTTTTCGGTTCGCCTTCAATTAATCGGTTTATGAAACTGACTGGCTCATCAAGATTATTTGCGATGCCAGCAAGACCAGAAGAAATCGGCTTAGGCACATAGTTATTCCAACCTTTTGCAACAGGTTCTAGCACATAGCGATCTAGCACATTATAGTTAAACTTCCACATTGTTCGATTGAAGTCTTCAAGGGAATCATTACGCTCACTTGCTTGTTTCGTGGCGTTGTTATTTGCACAACCTGTTAGTGCAATGGCACCCAAAAGTGCGGTCAAAATTGCCTTTGTTTTCATTTTTAATCCTTACATAAATATGGGATTATTCTACCTAATTTGTTAAATAACAACAAATTTTGCGTATAAAAACACTCTTTTATGCTGTTTCAACAAACATTAAAAACAAAAAACCGCACTACAAAAGTGCGGTTATATTTTAATCATTTCTTAGTGTATTTTTTCAACTTGACCAAATTCAAGCTCAACTGGTGTAGCACGGCCAAAGATTGATACAGACACTTTTAAGCGGCCTTTTTCATAATCCACTTCTTCTACTGTACCATTAAAATCAGCAAATGGCCCTTCAGTCACACGAACTTCCTCACCCGGATGATATTCATTACGATGACGAGGTTTATCAGTATTTTGTTCAAGACGATTTAAAATAGTATCCGCTTCACGTTTGGAAATAGGTGCAGGTTTATCTGGTGTACCACCGATAAAACCCATCACTCTTGGCACACTTTTTACTAGATGCCAAGTTTCATCATTCATTTCCATTTCTACAAGTACATAACCTGGAAAAAATTTACGTTCACTTTTGCGACGTTTTCCTGCTACATTTTCCACCACTTCTTCAGTTGGCACTAAAACTTCACCAAATTGATCTTCCATTTGTTGTTGTTTGATGTATTCACGTAAAGTTAGAGCTACACGACTTTCAAAGCCAGAAAACGCTTGTAATACATACCAACGTTTTTTTGATACTGTTGTTTCTTCAGTCATTTTAGAATCTCAAATCAGTTAAGAAATTAATCACTGTCACAATAATCGAATCTACTGCCCAAAAGAAGAGAGAAGCAATCATTGTTACCCCGATAACGATCAATGTTGTCTGACGCGCTTCAGCACGGGTTGGCCATACGACTTTACGCGCTTCTGTACGAGAGTCATTAAAGAATGCGCGTGCTTTTGTTCCTTGATTAGTAATTGCCGCTAAAATAAATGCAATGACTAATGCAATAGCCATACCAATAACACGAATCGGTAAAGAATAGATTTGTTGGAAATAAATATTCCCAATTGCCGCAGCAGCAAAAAAGATCACAGCTAAAACCCAAAGGAATGTATTTAAACCTTTAGATTTGCCTTCAACGATCACTTCTTGCGTATTTTTCTTTTTATCAACAATTTCGGTTGCCATAGAATTGAATCCGTTTTAAATGGAAATGTAAGAATAATGCCATAAGAACGTGCGATTGTAGCATTTTCTTTTCGCCTTGCCTATTGAAAATAAGCATCAACATAGAAAATCTGGCGAAAACAACCGCACTTTTGCGAGTAAATCTAATATTCTAATTTTGGTGCAAGATTATCTACAATTGTCGATTCATCAACGATAACTTTTTGTAAATTCTCAAGAGACGGTAGATCATACATTGTATCTAACAACACTGCTTCTACGATAGAACGTAAGCCACGCGCACCCGTTTTTCTTTCGAGTGCTTTTTTCGCCATTGCTTTTAATGCTTCTGGTGTGAAATCCAATTCTACTTTTTCCAATCCAAATAAGGCTTGATATTGTTTAATTAATGCGTTTTTTGGTTTTGTGAGAATTTGTATCAGCGCATCTTCGTCTAATTCACTTAATGGGGCAATCATTGGCAAGCGTCCAATAAATTCTGGAATTAAACCAAATTTCATCAAATCATCAGGTTCAACTTGACGGAATAATTCAGAAAGAGATTGTTGTTTTTCATCTTTTTCAACTTTGGCATTAAAACCAATACTCGTACTGGTTTGAGTGCGTTTATCAATAATTTTATCTAACCCTGCAAATGCACCGCCGCAAATAAAGAGAATTTTAGACGTATCCAATTTTACCATTTCTTGTTGTGGATGTTTACGACCGCCTTGAGGTGGAATGGAAGCGATTGTACCTTCAATAAGTTTTAATAAAGCCTGTTGCACCCCCTCTCCTGAAACATCTCGAGTAATTGATGCGCCTTCCGATTTACGGCTAATTTTATCAATTTCATCAATATAAATAATGCCTTTCTCTGCTTTTTCAGTATCGTATTCACAATTTTGCAAAAGTTTCTGTAACACATTCTCCACATCTTCCCCCACATAACCAGCTTCCGTTAATGTGGTTGCATCCGCCATCGCAAAGGGTACATTTAAACGACGAGCTAATGTTTGCGCAAGTAACGTTTTTCCACTACCTGTAGGGCCTATAAGTAAAATATTACTTTTACCAAGCTCTACATCATTGCTTTCATAGTTAGTTCGCAAGCGTTTATAATGATTATAAACTGCCACAGAAAGCACTTTTTTCGCATAATCTTGACCGATAACATAATCATCTAGATGAGCACGAATTTCGTGAGGCGTTGGTAATTTTTCTTCATTTTCTACCGCACTTTCCTCTAAATTTTTATCATGACTTTCTTCAAGCATTGAGTGACAAAGTTCAATACATTCATTACAAATATAACCGTCTGTGCCAGAAATTAATTTATCTACTTCGCCTTTTTCTTTTCCGCAAAAAGAGCAGTGCAAATCTTTATCTTTGTCTGTCATTATATACCCTTAACGTTTAACTAAGACTTCATCCACCAAACCATACGCTTGTGCTTCTTCAGCTGACATAAAATTATCGCGGTCGGTATCTTTCTCAATACGCTCAATACTTTGTCCAGTATGGAATGCTAAACGATCATTTAAGGTGTGTTTAATTTTCAAAATTTCTTGTGCGTGAATTTGAATATCCGATGCTTGACCACGGAAACCACCCAAAGGTTGATGAATCATCACTCGTGCATTAGGCAATGCAGCTCGTTTGCCAGCAGTTCCGCCAGCAAGTAAGAATGCACCCATTGAACAGGCCTGACCAATACAAAGAGTGCGAATATCTGACTTAATAAATTGCATTGTGTCGTAAATTGCCATACCTGCGGTTACAGAACCTCCAGGAGAGTTGATATAAATATTGATGTCTTTAGTTGGATCTTCCGATTCTAAAAAAAGCAACTGTGCCACAATTAAATTTGCCATACGATCTTCCACTTCTCCACTTAGGAAAATCACACGTTCTTTTAATAAACGGGAATAAATGTCGTACGAACGCTCGCCACGCGAAGTCTGTTCAACGACCATAGGAATTACGCTCATTTTCTTACCTTTTTCATTAAAACTGCTAATTATTTTATCGTAAATAACCCACAAATAAAAATGCGATCGCTTTTATTAGAAAGAGCGACCGCACTTTTATTCAATCATAATGATATTACTTATTATGCTTGTGGATTCATAATTTCATCGAATGAAGAAACTTTTTCTGTTACTTGTGCTTTTGCAAGTACTGCATCAACAGCTTGTTCTTCCAATACTACATTGCGAATATTATTCATTAACTCTTCGTTTTTACTGTAATATTCCACAACTTCTGCTGGCTGCTCGTAAGCTGATGCAATATCTGCAATCATTGCTTTAGCACGTTCTTCATCAGCTTTTAATTCATTAGATTTAATCACTTCAGAGAATAATAAACCCACTTGTACACGACGAGTTGCTTCCGCTTCAAATAATTCACGTGGTAACTGTGCAGTTTGTTGTGCATTACCGCCAAAACGTTGAGCTGCTTGATTGCGTAATACATTAATTTCTTCTTCTACTGCAGAAGCTGGCACATCAATCGGATTTTGTTCAATTAAACCATTGATTACTTGTTGTTTAACACGAGAAACTAACGCATTTTTCAATTCACGTTCCATATTTTTACGGATTTCTGCACGCAAATCAGCAACAGACTTAGTATTAGGGCCAAATTTAGCAACAAATTCATCTGTTAATTCAGGCAACACCATATTTTCGATTTTTTTCAAAGTGATCGCAAATTTTGCTGCTTTACCTTTCAAGTTTTCTGCGTGGTATTCCGCTGGGAAAGTCACATCAATATCAAATTGCTCACCTGCTTTATGACCAATAATTCCTTCTTCAAAACCTGGAATCATACGACCTTGACCCATAAATAATACGAAGTCAGTAGCTTTACCACCTTCAAATTCTTCGCCATCTACAGAGCCAACAAAATCAATAGTGACACGATCATCTGCTTTTACAACATCTTGACTTTCAGCCCAAGTAGCTTGTTGTTTACGTAACACATCGATCATTTTATCAATGTCAGCTTCCGTGATTTCAACAGTTGGTTTTTCAACTTTGATATTTTCTAAACCTTGTAATTTAACTTCTGGATAAACCTCGAAAGTGGCAGTGAAAACTAAGTCTTTACCTTCTTCAAAAGTTTCAATAGCAAAAGTTGGACGACCTGCAATATTAATTTTTTCTGCAATAACAGCATCAAAAAAATGACGTGGTAATAAATCGTTTAATACATCTTGACGAATTGACGCACCAAAACGTTGTTCAATGATATGGGCAGGCACATGGCCTTTACGGAAACCATCTACGCGCACATTTTTTGCAGCACGTTTAAATTCTTCACGAACGGCTTTAGAGACAATTTCAGTTGGAACGGTAATCGCTACGCGGCGTTCTAAACCTTGAGTTGTTTCAATATTTAATGACATTTGTTACCTCAATTAATTTGCACTCGGTCAAATCCACACCGAACACGTTTGTTAAATAAAAAGACGCTCAATTATAACGAAAGAAATCTACGCAGTCGATAAAAGAGTGATTAAAAATTGCATTTTGATGATTTTAAAATACGACTTACAAACAAAAGTGCGGTTAAAAATGATTTTCTTTTATGCTCATATAAAGCAATTAGGATTTTGTACTTATTATACTTTTTTTGATATTGATTAAATAGATTCAATTATTTAATATGTATAATAATTATTATCATTAAAAAAAATAAGGAAACCTATGACCAACTTTAAATTCAGCCTGCTTGCTTGCTCTATTGCATTTGCATTAAATGCAAGCACAGCTTATGCTGCCCAACCAACCAACCAACCAACCAACCAACCAACCAACCAACCAACCAACCAACCAAAATAGTAATGTTTCTGAACAACTAGAACAAATTAATGTTTCAGGAAGTACAGAAACAATTAATGTGAAAGAGAAAAAGGTAGGTGAAACCCAAATTTCTGCCAAAAAATTAGCGAAACAGCAGGCGTCAGATTCTCGTGATCTCGTTCGCTATGAAACAGGTATTACGGTGGTTGAAACAGGTAGAACGGGCGCAAGTGGTTATGCTGTTCGAGGGGTTGATGAAAACCGTGTGGGTATTATGGTTGATGGGCTTCGTCAAGCTGAAACCTTAAGCTCTCAAGGATTTAAAGAACTATTTGAAGGCTATGGCAATTTTAATAATACTCGTAATAGCATTGAAATTGAAAATGTTAAAACAGCAACTATTACCAAAGGTGCTGACTCCTTAAAATCCGGTAGTGGCGCATTGGGTGGCTCTGTTATATTTGAAACTAAAGATGCTCGAGATTATCTGATAGATAAAGATTATTATCTTTCCTATAAACGTGGCTATCAAACAATGAATAATCAAAACCTTAAGACACTTACATTAGCAGGACGTTCTAAAAAATTTGATATTTTAGTCGTTGATACAAAACGTGATGGGCACGAAATAGAAAACTACGATTATAAAATTTATCCCAACAAACAGGCGGATTTAAGAGCGGTTGGTCCTACCCGTGAAAAAGCCGATCCTTATCAAATTACCCGCCAAAGCACATTAATAAAACTGGGCTTTCAGCCTAATGAAAACCATCGCTTGAGTGTGGCATTAGATGATTCCACTTTAGAAACAAAGGGTATAGATTTGTCTTACGCTCTTAGACCATATAGTACAGCTAACAATGAAAAATACGGTGAGCGTATTATTAACGATCAATCCAAACGAAAAAATATTCAATTTAGTTATGAAAATTTCAGTCAAACCCCTTTTTGGGATCATATTAAACTAAGTTATTCTTCACAAAAAATTACCAATAAAGCACGTTCTGATGAATATTGTCATCAATCCACTTGTAATGGTGTACGTAATCCACAAGGATTGCATTTAGTAGAAAAAGAAGGGGTTTATCAAATTAAGGATAAATATGAAGGTGAACTTGAAAACAAAAAAGGTGACTGGTATTATGAATTTAAGAATAGTCAGGGTGAAGATGCTGATAACGATATTTCACAAAGCAGTTCACTTGATTCTGTTTTAATTAATTGTGAAAAATTAGATTGTAGTAAAAAATTTAGAATTTATCAAGAATACGATGAAAACGGTAATCGTTCAGATAAATATGACAATCGAGAGATTATCACCGATACATTATCTAACGGGAAAAAATATGGCAAAATCCAACTAAAAAAGGGAGAAACAGCTCGTTTTCTCTTTCCAAGAAGCTATGGCTACAGCACAGACTTCGTTAATGACCGTGATTTAAACACCAACACCCAACAAATTAAACTTGATTTAGACAAAGAATTTCACCTATGGCATACCCAACACCAACTAAAATATGGTGGACTTTATGAAAAAACACTAAAAAGTATGGTTAATCACCAATACAACACCGCAGCCAATGTGCAATGGTGGGCTGACTACTTTTTCTGCGCTAGACAAGAGGGTGGAAATCTTGTCGGGGAGAAAAAACCACAACCTAATGTCAGCGTAGCTGGTTGTGCCAATCGTACACCGCTTCATTCCGACATAGGTAAAGATACCTATTTAATCCCTGTTACCACTAAAAATAATGTGTTGTATTTTGGAGATAATGTGCAACTTACCTCTTGGCTAGGACTAGATTTAAATTATCGCTATGACCACGTAAAATATTTACCTAGTTATGACGAAAACATTCCTGTTCCTAAAGGATTAATTACTGGGCTATTTAAGAAATTTAAGTCAACAGACTATGTTTATGGTCCTGCATATCGGAAGCCTAAAGACCATACTGACTGCACTTACAATTCAGATTGTTATAACCAAAATTTTAAAGACAATCTTGCCCTGTTATTACGCAAAACTGACTATAAACATCATTCTTACAATTTAGCGTTAAACCTTGATCCCACAGATTGGCTTCGTGTACAGCTTAAATACGCCAATGGTTTTCGTGCGCCAACCTCTGATGAAATTTATATGACATTTAAACATCCACAATTTTCCATTCAGCCTAACACAGATTTAAAAGCTGAAACCTCTAAAACAAAAGAAGTCGCGTTCACTTTTTATAAAAACAGTAGTTATATTACGTTAAATGCGTTTCAAAACGATTACCGTAATTTTATTGACTTAGTAGAAGTAGGCGAACGTCCTATTGAAGAAGGCTCTATCGCTTATCCGTTCCATCAGAACCAAAATCGAGATCGAGCAAGAGTCAGAGGTATCGAAATTGCTTCACGTCTTGAAATGGGCGATTTATTTGAAAAACTACAAGGATTCCATTTGGGTTATAAATTCACCTATCAAAAAGGCAGAATTAAAGACAATGGATTAAATCCAAAATATAAAGAATTTTTGGAATTGAATAAAGATAAACATCCAGAATACGAAGCCATTGCTCGTAAACCTCAACCAATGAATGCCTTACAACCAACCACATCGGTATACAATATTGGCTATGATGCACCAAGCCAAAAATGGGGCGTGGATATGTATATCACTAATGTTGCAGCCAAAAAAGCAAAAGATAGCTTTAATTCTCAATGGACAAGTATGGTCGAACGAAAAGAAAAGATTTATGGCAATGAAAAAGATGCGGAAGCATCAACAGCAAACGGCAAAGAAGTAAAAGATTCTCGCGGATTATGGCGTAATAATCGCTATACAGTGATCGATACGATTGCCTATTGGAAACCAATTAAAAATCTTACATTTACCGCTGGTGTGTATAATTTAACCAACAAAAAATATCTCACTTGGGACTCCGCTCGCTCTGTTCGACATCTTGGCACAATTAACCGAGTAGATACAAAAACAGGTAAAGGCTTAAACCGCTTCTACGCACCTGGCAGAAATTACAGAATGTCTGTTCAGTTTGAATTTTAATCCTATGTAAAAATAATCCGCACATTTTACGTGCGGATTATTATTTAAGATTACTTCTATTTTAAAGCGGTTTGTGAGTGTGTATTTAAACGAGAAAATTTCAATTCATCAAATTCATCGCGTATAACGTATTGGTAAATCAGTACCAAATCGCCTTGAATATGGCAATCTCGATAACCTTTCCACTCTCCTACTAATGCGTGATCTTGGTAGTTTTCGGGTAAAGGTAAACGATTTAATAAACAGTATATTGCAGTAATGTATTTTGAGCCAATTAACACATTGGGGGAGCGTTTAGCTAAATCAGTTAAATCTCTTACAAATTGTTTTGAATAGCTTACTTTTAATGGCTTCTCTTCTGACATTATTGACCACCATTAAGAATGCGTTTTGTAAATTCTTCGGCAGAATAATTTTCACTAGCTTCAATAAAAAAGCTCTCTGCGTTACCACTATCTAATTCATCAATAGCTGCTAGGGTTTCTTTATTTGGGCGAAGATAATTCAAATCAATAGGGATAGAGCGAGTCTTGGCAATTTGAGCCAAAAACATATTGAATACTTGTGATGGGGTAAGTCCATATTGTTCAATAACTTGATAAGCTTCTAATTTTGTTTTCTCAACTGTTCTAAAACTGATAGAGGAATTCGTAAGTGCCATAATTTTCTCCTTAGTATTACATTGAAAGACTATTGTAATAAAAATGAAGTGCAAAATCTATAGTCTCTCATTTTTAATGTAATTAGGGATTTTGATTGCTATTCAAAAGTTAAAGGATTTAAATATCATTACCCTGTCTAAATTCTGGTTTAAATAATTCTTCTAGTTGCCCAAAATGGAGCATTAAATCCTGCTCTCCTGCTGCGTAAGGGGCAATTTCATAAACATCATAAATCAAAAACATTCTTATCGCGTAGAATATGGTCATTGCCTTTACGACGTAAAAAACCCATTCGGTCGAAATATTCCATCAGTTGAACGGTAAGTTTGCGCCCGAAATTCAATTTATCACGTACTTCATTTACTGAAACTTTTCCTTTTTCTTCTGCGATTTGTTTGATGAGTCTTGCATAAGCATAGAGGGTTTCAGTTAAGAAAAATCTATCTTTTACGATTGGCGTGAGGTAACCAAGTTTCCCTGCTTTATACATAAAATTACGCATAATTGATTCATCAATAGCGAGTGCATTTGCCATATCGCGCACCCAAATCGCTTGACCGTTTGCTTTTTCAAACTCGTTTAATACATCTGTCCAACGTGATTTTTCTTCAGTATTAAACTGAATTTTGTGCTCTGGTAGATGAATCCAGCCACGCGTTTGTTGTAATCGTCCATCATCAAGCATTTCATCGATAAAATGATGAATTAGATTTTCTGGCTGATTCAATGTTGCCATTCGATATAATCTGGCTTTGCTTACACCAAGTTGATCATTATGTTGCTCGTGATAAGTATCAAGTGCGGTTAAAATTTGCTGCGTTTTTTCTTGTACGTAATTAGGATTAAAACACCAATCTTGATAACGTACGGCGTCCCGCTCGGCGAGTGCTTTATCTAATTGCAAGGAAGTCAGTTGTTCCGTCCACATTAATTGGCGTGCTGTTGTCGCATTATGTAGAAGGGTAAGTGCAATGCGTTGCGAAGCATTCTCTGCCAATGCTAAATTGGCTAAGAAATTTAACCGCACTTCAGTACGTTTATGACGTTTTGGCGAGTTAATTTCCAATACTTGTGCGCCAGCAATTAAGGTTTTTGTATCGCCACTGCGTAAAATAAGTTTGTCTCCGAAAGCCAAGAATAATGGTGAATCTAATATTATTTCAGCTAAAGTGCGGTCATTTTTAGCGGCATTTTTTCCCTGTAATAAAGTGAGCTTACCCGTAGTGCGACTCGCTCCGTGATAAATATGCACAGGTTGGCTTTCATTTAATGGTACTTCAGCCAAAATTTGTACACTAATGCGATCTATTGGTGGGAGAGGTTCATCCTGCAATAACCAATCGCCTCGTTTCATTGGCGTGCGGTCTAAATCAGCATTTAAATTTAACGCTAAACGTTGCCCTGCAATACCTTGTTCGCTTGATGTATTTTGTGCGTGAATCGCTTTTATACGAATTTTCTGTCCAGTGGAAAGGTAAATTTCATCGTTTACTTTCACTGTTCCTGAAAAGGCTGTGCCTGTCACGACGGTACCCGACCCTTTTACGCTGAATACTCGGTCTATTGCGTAGCGGAAAGGTTTTTGAGTATCAGATAATTCAGGTAGATTAGCTAAGTAATGACGTAATTCATTAATTCCTTGTCCCGTTTCTGCTGAAGTAACGAAGTAGTTAGCATTGCGTAAAAAACTATAATCTTGTTTAATTGTTTGGATTAACGATTCAATTTGCTTTGAATTTGTACGATCTGCTTTTGTGATGACAACAATAATTTCGTGGAATTGAAGCTGGCGTAATATTGCTAAATGTTCTTTTGTTTGCACCGCAACGCCTTCATCCGCAGCCACAATTAACATTGCATAATGCACGCCACCTAAACCTGCCAGCATATTTGATAAGAATTTTTCGTGCCCAGGCACATCAATAAAGCCAAGTACTTTGTTTTCTAACGGCAGATAGGCATACCCCAAATCAATGGTCATTCCACGTTTTTTTTCTTCTGGTAAATGTGCGGTACTTGTGCCAGTTAATGCTTTTAATAATGCTGTTTTGCCGTGATCAACGTGACCTGAAGTAACAATAATCATAGTTCGTCCAATGTATTTAATAATGTTTCAATATCCGCGAGGCTACGTAAATCTAGCCAAATTTTTCCGTTTTCCATTCGACCAATAATAGGTTGAGAAAGTTGTTTAAAACGAGCTGAAAGTGCGGAAAGTTTTACGTTTGTTTTTTCTGCAATCGTAACAGCCACGGAAGGGATTCTTTCCATTGGTTGTGAGCCACTACCGATTTGTGCTTGACTAGCTTCAATTTGAATTTCAAATTGTGAATTTAAGCGAGATTCTAACCGCTCTTTGAGACACGTAGCATTTATTTTGAGTTGTTTTAATGGTTGCGTGAGTAAGCGCAAAGTTGGTAACTTTTCGGTTAGTTTTTCAGGATTTAAATACAAACGTAATGTGGCTTCTAAGCCAGCTAAAATGACTTTATCGCAACGTAATGCACGCTTGAGAGGATGGGCTTGTAATTGTTCGATCCATTCTTTTTTACCCACAATAATGCCTGCTTGCACGCCACCAAGCAATTTATCGCCAGAGAAAGAGACCAAATCCACACCTTGTGCGATTTTTTCTTGCACGGTTGGTTCTTTTGGTAAGCCATATTGGCTTAAATCAACTAATGCGCCGCTGCCTAAATCAGTTACTACAGGTACATTCATTTCTCGACCTAGTTTTGCAAGCTCTTCTTCTGAAACTGAAGAGGTAAAACCACAAATTTGATAATTGCTGCTATGCACTTTCATTAAAAAAGCCGTATTTTCAGTGATAGCATTACGATAATCTTTCAGATGGGTACGATTAGTGGTGCCCACTTCCACTAAATGGCATCCAGCTTGTTCCATAATATCTGGAATACGAAATGCACCGCCGATTTCAATTAATTCGCCACGAGAAATAATTACCTCTTTGCCCTGAGCAAAGGTCGCTAACATTAACAATACCGCAGCGGCGTTGTTATTCACAATACAGGCTGCTTCAGCACCTGTGAGTTTGCATAATAATTCACTGATGTAATTATCGCGATGACTACGCTTACCTTCATCTAAATCATATTCAAGTGAAACATTTTTTTGCATCGCAGAAAGGGCTGCCTGTTGTGCTGCTTCAGACCAAAGAGCCCGCCCAAGATTTGTGTGTAACACCGTACCAGTTAGATTATGCACCACTTTGATTTGTACTTGGTTTTGTTTTTGTAGGCGAGAATGAATTTCTACAAAAGTGCGGTCAAAATTAGAAAAATATTCAGGAAGTTGATTATTTTTTTGAATAAATTGACGAGCTTGCGTTAATAATTCTCGACACGTTGCCACGACAGCAGTGTGACCAAATTCGGTAATGAGTTGTAAGCCTTGAGATGTTTTGAGAATTTTATCAACGGAAGGTAGTTGTTGAAAAAGTGCGGTCATTTTTGAATCCGTTTAAAATAACGTTGAACTGCTGATTAATTTACGCTAAAGTAACTGCAATTTCAACCACGGAGGGGCGTCATCTCCGGTGAGGTGGCAGGATTTCAAATCCTGTTGAGGACGCCAGCGTTCTTGGGTGGGTTCAACTCCCATTCCCCTCCGCCAATCCATATAAACCTTTGAATTTATCGCTAGGATATAATATTTACCCCACCATTTTCTTTAACTGATACAAATACGCCAAGGCTTGTTTAGGGCTTAAATCATCGGGATCCAGCTTTTCAATAGCCTCTCTTAGTGCATCTGTTTCTTGTTCAAACAATAATTCGCCCTGATTGTGATTGGCTTCACGCAACGCTTGAATTTGCTGTTCGGCTGAATAGCTTGAGTTTTTTTCTAATTGTGTCAATTTCTGTTTTGCTAGTTTAATGACGGATTGTGGCACGCCTGCCAAAGCCGCGACTGCCAAACCATAACTTTTACTTGCTGCGCCATCTTGTACGGCGTGCATAAAGGCGATGCTGTTGTTATGCTCAAGAGCATCTAAATGAATATTCGCGATGCCTTCTAGCTGTTCTGGCAATGCAGTTAATTCAAAATAATGGGTGGCAAATAATGTAAGCGAGCGGATTTTTTTGGCTAACCATTCTGCACAAGCCCAAGCTAAGGATAAGCCATCATAAGTGGATGTGCCACGACCGATTTCATCAATAAGCACGAGACTTTGCTCAGTGGCTTGGTGAAGAATATTTGCCATTTCCGTCATTTCCACCATAAAGGTTGAACGCCCTGAAGCTAAATCATCAGACGCACCAATTCGAGTGAAAATACGATCAATCGGCCCAATTCGCGCGCTGTCTGCTGGCACAAAACTGCCGATATACGCCAGCAATGTAATTAATGCGGTCTGGCGCATATAAGTGCTTTTACCGCCCATATTTGGCCCTGTGATAACTAATAAATGACGGTTGTGATTGAGCTCCACTGGGTTGGCGATGAAAGGATCTTTCAATACTTGTTCCACAACAGGATGGCGACCATTTTCAATTTTCACGCTCACTTCATCACAGAATGTTGGCATAACATAATTGAGGGTGTCTGCGCGCTCGGCAAGATTGACTAACACATCCAATTCAGAAAGTGCAAGGCTCGCCAGTTGCAATGATCCTAAGTGCGGTAATAATAAATCAAACAATTCATCGTAAAGTTGCTTTTCTAATGCTAACGCTGCGCCTTTTGATTTCAGCACTTTGTCTTCATATTCTTTGAGTTCGGGAATAATATAACGCTCTGCATTTTTCAAGGTTTGACGGCGAACATAATGAATGGGCGCTTTATGCGCTTGGCCTTGGCTAATTTGAATGTAATAACCATGCACTGCATTAAAACCAATTTTTAACGTATCAATACCAGTGCTTTCACGCTCACGTTTTTCGAGATTTTCCAAATATTGAGTTGCGCCATCAGACAACATACGCCATTCGTCTAACTCTGCATGGTAACCTTCAGCAATCACGCCACCATCACGAATTAAAAGTGGAGGCGTTTCAATCAATGCACGTTGCAATAAATCGTACTGCTCGCTGAAATCGGCAATTTGGCTGAAAAGTGCGGTTAAAAATGGCGGTGTTTTTTGTTGCACAATCGTGCGTAATACTGGAATTTGTTCTAAGGCTGTGCGTAAGCGAGTGAGATCGCGAGGACGCGCTGAACGTAGCGCAACACGTGCCAAAATACGCTCCATATCACCGACTAATTGCAAATAAGGCTGAAGTTCATCGACTAAATCAAAATTCAGAATTTCCGCAATCGATTGTTGGCGTTGTTTTAATTTTTCCACATCACGAACAGGCTGGTGAATCCAACGTTTCAATAAGCGACTGCCCATTGGCGTAACGCATTTATCCAATACAGACGATAGCGTATTTTCTGTGCCACCTGCAAGATTTTGTGTTAATTCAAGATTTCTGCGAGTGGCGGCATCTAACTGAATGCAGTCTTGATTTTGAATCAAACTAATGCTTTGAATATGGGGTAATGCGGTACGTTGGGTTTCTTTTGCATATTGCAATAAACAACCAGCCGCACTTAAGCCTAGAGGGGATTTTTCCACACCAAAGGCGCGTAAATCTTTTGTGCCAAATTGGCGATTTAATAACGTAATGGCTGTGCTAAGTTCAAATTCCCAAATCGGGCGACGGCGTAATCCCTTACAATGTTCAATCGCAGCTATTTCATTAAATTCTTCACAATAAAGCAATTCCACAGGTGCAATACGTTGCAATTCCGCACGCAAAGTTTCTTTGTCCGCAGGTTCACAAAGCTGAAAACGGCCAGAGGTCATATCTAAAGTGGCTAATCCAAATTTTTCTTTCTCTTGATATACCGCAGCAATCAGATTGTCTTGGCGTTCAGGCAAAAGTGCTTCATCGCTTACTGTCCCAGGTGTAACAATTCGCACAATTTGACGTTCCACTGGTCCTTTACTCGTCGTTGGATCGCCAATCTGTTCGCAAATCGCCACAGATTCGCCTAACTGCACTAATTTTGCTAAATAACCTTCCACTGCATGATAAGGCATTCCTGCCATTGGAATGGGCTGTCCTGCAGATTGACCTCGTTTCGTTAAAGAAATATCCAACAATGCCGCCGCTTTTTTCGCATCGTCATAAAACAACTCGTAAAAATCCCCCATGCGATAAAACAACAAAATATCTGGATTCTCCGCTTTGAGTTTTAGATATTGCTGCATCATTGGCGTATGTTGTTGGAAATTTTCTTCGGAAATCATCTAATTACCTGCTTTGAAACTGAATAAAGATAGGTTTTGTGGCGGCTATTTTAGGTGCCGAAAGGGGAAAAAGCTAGATAAAAAAGTGCGGTAAAAATTTGTTGAGATTTTTTACCGCACTTTCAGTTGATATTTATCCTTTAAAGACAGGCAAATAGTCAAACATTGCTAGAAAATGGAAAATAGCCACAAAAACACCAAATAATACAATAAAGATTATTAAGCCATTTCCACCACAAACTCGGAATGTTGTTGCTGCTGCATTTATTTTGCGAGATTTATAAGCAAGAAGTGCTGGAATTATGCAAGTCCAAATTGTCGCTACTGCGCCGGCATATCCAATGGCTTTTAAGAAACCCAATGGAAATAAAATTGACATAATTAGTGGAGGTAGGAAAGTCACAGCCCATGACTTTGTTCGTCCAATTTTGCTATTATCAAATTTGAAGAAATCAGCGAGATAATCGAATACACCTAATCCTACGCCAATAAAAGATGACAAAATTGCGGCGATAGAAAAGGCATTAATCATTTGTTTAACCGTGTTAGATTCTATTACTCTACCTAAAGCGTTAAGTAATATATCTAGATTGCCATCACTAGCTATTACAGGTGCAAATTGATTGCGAGGCAAATTTCCGAAAATTGAAAAAATCCAAAGTAAATAAAGAGTAAGAGCAATGGCTGTTCCACCTGAAATGGCATATTTAGCTTTTTTCTCGTCTCCATAATAGGCTCGCATAGTACAAACAGAATGATGGTAACCAAAAGATGTTAATGCAACAGGAAACATCCCTACCGCATATTTTGCATAGTTTGTATCTTTTCCACCAATATCTAATAAAGTATCTAAACTAATATTAGTTGCTAATCCATAAGTACTAAAAATAAAAGTAAACCCCATGAATACAATCAATAAAACAGATATTCTGTCTACAATGCGAGTGGAATGCCAAACAAAGAAGGAAAAGACTAATACAAATACAGTGGAGCAAATTGCCAATGTAGATGAACCAAAATCAATCCACGGTTTAATAAGGTTTTCTAGTATACCTCCAGATGCAGTGGTATAAGCATAAAGTAAAATACCCCCGACAAAATACACCGCAAGATTATTAATAGAATTGATAGTTGAACCGAGCATATCTTTAGTTACGGTACTAAATGATGCTCTTAAATCATAAGTAGAATAGGCCTCAAGTAATAACCAGCCTGATAATGTCATGATTATCATCGTTAAGCAAATTGCTAATGCTGACCATATTGTCCAAGCTCCAGCACCAGATGTTGGTAAACCAAGCATTCCAGCTCCGACGCAAACACTAGCAATAATACAGGCACCACCAAAAATAGAAGGTTGTTTTTTCATAGAACATCCTTATCAATAACAAATTATTGAGTTAGCTGTTGATAAAAAAATGCAGTTCAAAATGAACTGCATTTTTCGTGATATTATTCAACTTCTTTTAAACGTGCCGTAAAGTGGCGGAGAACTTTTGGTTCATAAGTAAAAGTTAAACCCTTAATATTCTCCGCATTTTCTTTCACTTTTTGGAACGCCTCAATAATGAAATCCATATGAGTTTGCGTATAAGTTGCACGAGGTACAGTTAAGCGTAAAAGCTCTGCTGGACATGGTAGTTGTTTACCCGTCTTCGGATCTCGCCCTAATAAAAATGAGCCAATTTCTACCGCTCTTATACCTGCAACTTTATAAAGTTCGCAAGAAAGTGCTTGTGCTGGGAATTGGTCGGCTGGAATATGTGGTAATAATTTACCCGCATCTACGAACGCAGCGTGGCCACCTGGTTGTTGGCAAAGCACACCAATTTTTTCTAAGCCTGCAACCAAATATTCAATTTGCGCAATACGATAAGCCAGCCATTCTTGACGCATACCATCATGTAAGCCAACAGCCAAGCGTTCCATTGCACCACCTTCTAAACCACCATAAGTAGGGAACCCTTCTTGCACAACACAAAGCGTTCTACATTCGTGATAGACTTCCTCCATTGATTTATCTTTAAACGCTAAAATCCCCCCCATTGGCACCATAGCATCTTTTTTGGCGGACATCGCTAAACCGTCAGCATAGCGATAGCTTTCGTAAGTAATTTGTTCAATAGTCCAGTCTTTATAAGCTTCTTCACGTTGTTGAACAAAATAGGCGTTTTCTGCAAAACGAGCTGAATCCATGATGACTGGAATATCGTATTTACGTGCAATTTCATACATGCCTTTTAAGTTTGCAATAGAAACTGGCTGACCACCCGCAGAGTTACAAGTAATGGTACATACAATGTAAGGTACATTATGTGCTCCCGCCTCTTGAATGCCTTTTTCTAATTTTTCTAAATCGAAATTACCCTTAAATGGATGTTTTGCTGTTGTATCAAATGCCTCTTTGATATAAACATTGCGAACCGTTGCCCCATTAATTTGGCTATGTCCTTGTGTGGTATCAAAGAAATAGTTAGAGAAAACCACCATTTTGCTGCGATCTAAACCTTTCTCACGTTCACGTTTAGCAATCAATACTGGAATATAAATTTGTTCAGCACCGCGGCCTTGATGAGTAGGAATTGTATATTCATAACCAAAAATATCTTTCACTGCTTTAGCTAACGCATAATAACTGCGACTGCCACTATAGGCTTCATCGCCACGTAACATTGCAGCTTGCATATCTTGTGTAACGGCACCAGTACCGCTATCTGTAAGTAAGTCAATGAAAATATCTTCACTATCTAATAAAAATGGATTCATGCCTGATTTTAAGATCGCTTGCTCACGATACTCACGAGTAGTTCTTTTTACTGGTTCAATAACACGAATACGGAAAGGTTCAGGTAAATGTTTAAAATTTTCCATAGCAAAATCCCCAAAAATTAATTTGCTTAGTTTAAATAAAAAATGATTTTCTAAAATGAAAACACTTTGATGGTTAATAAGAAAGGATTAATAAATTATGGGAAAATAAAAAGATAATCTAGGATCAATAAGAACCCAAGTTTGGTTAGGAGAAAGCAAGTTGAGCATATTAAACTCCTTTTAAGAGAAGAGATACTTAATAAAACTTAACACTGACTTCTAACTACGAAGTATTATCAGAATAATATAAAATTTAACATTGTCATCTATTATTTTTTTATTTTGTGATATTCCTCACAGAATATTTTTAATAAAAAAAGTGCGGTGAAAATTTGTTGAGATTTTTTACCGCACTTTTTACAGGAAGATTAATGTCTTGGTAGGTAACGTACTGGATCCACTGATTTACCTTTATAGCGAATTTCAAAGTGGAGTTTCACGGTATTTGTACCAGAACTTCCCATTTTTGCGATGTCTTGACCTGCTTTGACTTCTTGTTGATCGGCGACAAGAATTTTGTCGTTATGCGCATAGGCACTTAAAAAATCATCATTATGTTTGATGATAATTAAATTACCGTAACCACGTAAAGCATTGCCTGCATACACTATTCGCCCTGCTGCAGCCGCTTTTACAGCTTGTCCTCGTGAACCACTAATATCAATTCCTTTGTTACCGCCATCTGTGCTTGAGAAACCTTGGATGATATTACCTGAAGTCGGCCATTGCCACACAACATTTGAGGCGATTGGCGCAACGACATTGGAATTAATTGGTGTGCTATTCGCATTATTTACAGATGACGTAACCTGTGTTGATGAAGTTGCCACAGGTACACTAGGCGATGTGCCAGCTTCTGATTTAATTGGGCCAATAATAGTACCGTCAGATCCTATTTGAGTACCGTTTGCACCCGGAGTATAAGTGACTGCTGGTTTAACTGGCGTTGCTGTTGATGCAGTGACTGCAGGTTGTTTTACAGAAACCGTTGTAGTAACCGTTTTTGTGCTACAATTAGAAATCTTTAAAACTTGCCCTAAACTTAAATTATAAGGTTCAGATAGGTTATTCAACGCCGCCAATTCTTTTACATCAATCCCCGCCAAGTAAGCGATTAAGAACATTGTATCGCCTTTGTTTACTTTATAGGTATTGCCTTTGTAAGAGCCTTTTGAGATTTTGCTGTAATCTGGCACATTGGTATTTGGATTACGTGGGATATTAATATGCTGTCCATCTACACAATCAGCGACTGTTTTGGTAACTGTTTTTGTTTGTACTGTCGGTGCACTAACTACGGTTTTCGGAGAGGGTTGAAATGCAGGTTGTGCAGGTGCTGTTGGCATTGTTGGTTGTTGATTAATCGGTTGAAAATTTGGTTGTGGCGTGACCATATTTCCCGTTGTAGGTAATGAATTTTTTTGAATTTCAGGTTGCCAAGCACCACCTACATTACTGCCATTTACAGATTGTATTACACTAGGGGAAAAATTTCCATCTGCATCAGAAATAGGTGCAGGAAAATTAGAGGTACAAGCCGATAATACAACAAGACTCAAAGGGAGTAAGAGAAACGATTTTTTCATAGTTATTCCTTATTGTTCCGTTATTATTTCATTTGTGTTGGTATCGTATTTTTTTGAATTTCTGGCATAAAACTACCGCCAGCAACGGCACCAGTGCCTTCTACTGGTTGCATAATGCCATTTGGTAATGCGTCTGGATCTTTAACTGGTTCAGATGCACATCCAACCAAAAGAAATCCAGCTACTAAAACAAGACTTAATTTGTTCATTTTCTATCCTAATTTTTCAATATAAAGTAAGCGATTACAGCCAGTACAACCACTGACCAGCCAATAATCTCAATAGATTTTCGCAATTTTGCTGCGAATTTTTCACCGCCCCATGCAGCTAATTTTGCTACTAGCAAGAAACGTGCTAAACGTGAAACAAATGCGGTGATAACAAAAGGGAAAAATGCCATTTGCATCACGCCAGAGCAGAGCGTAAACACCTTGTAAGGAATTGGGCTAAAACCCGCCACAAACACAACTAATACGCCCCATTGCTCAAACCAACTGACGGCTTTTGCCCAATGTGCAGCATATCCCCATTGTTGCACAATGTTTTCCACCCAGTCCGTTGCATAAAAACCAATAGCATAACCGATAATTCCGCCGATTACAGATGCAATTGCCGTATAAAATGCAAATTTCACCGCACTTTTTGGCTTTGACATAGACATTGGGATCAGCATCACATCGGGCGGAATAGGAAAAAATATCGCCTCGATAAAACTTACAAAAAAGAGCCAAAAAACAGCAAAACGATGTTTTGACCATTCCATCGTTTTATCGTACATCGTGCCGAAAATTTTCATATTTTTCTCTATTTGGTAAATTCCTGATCTAACCAATTTTGCAAAGAAAGCAATGAATGATATGCGGTAAGATCCGCTTGAATTGGTGTGATAGACACATAACCATTCTTCACGGCATAAAAATCTGTTCCTTCGCTTTCATCTTCGGGTAATGCTGAAGGGCCAATCCAATAAATGGTTTCATCACGCGGATCTCTTTGTTTAATCACTTCAACGGAAGATGAACGATAACCCAATCGACATACTTTATACCCTTTTAATTCTTCAAAAGGTAAGTCTGGTACATTGATGTTAATCACTTCACGAGGGTTTAATAATTGATGCTGTAATTTAGGAATAAGATCACATACCACTCGTGCTGCTGTTTCATAATGCTGACGACCATCTAACGAAACCGCAATAGCGGGCAAACCTAAATGACGCCCCTCAAGGGCAGCAGCCAAAGTGCCAGAATAAATCGTATCATCGCCCATATTACAACCTGCGTTAATGCCTGATACCACTAAATCCACTTGTCCAGATAAAAATCCGTTTAACGCTAAATGTACGCAATCTGCTGGTGTGCCGTTCACACAATAATCGCCATTGTCTAAATGGCGTGGGCGAAGTGGCTCCACTAATGTGAGCGAGCTTGATGCTGCACTTCGATTACGATCAGGGGCAACAACAATGACTTCTGCAATTTTTCTTAATTCCATTGCTAAAACCTGAATGCCTTCCGCGTGAAAACCGTCATCATTACTGACTAAAATTCGCATTGTACTTCCTTATGCTTCTGTATAATTTACTAACTCACGAACTAATGCCGTGGCATAACTGCCTGCAGGCAAATAAAATTTTAAACGCAAGCCTTCTGGCTCAAATGCCCAAGAAAACCCTTTTGCTTTCATCAATAATGGGCGACGTGCTGCCTTCATTCTTTCTTGTTTCATTAAAGGATCGAAAGCTGAATGTTGGCTCACAATTTCATTTTCAATCTCGCTTGCTGCCAAAATATCTTCGCCAATTAAAGGAGCAGTAAGCAAAATATCTTGATTTTCTAACCGCACTTGTAAGGCATTTAAGTCTTCTTTTTCGTCTACTTTGAACCAACTGTGCGAACCTGCTAATTGCACAATATCGTTTGGCAAAACTTGATTTGTTGCGTCCTTTGCAATACGTGCAGCCACAACCAAATTAAAAATTTCACTGCGCGCGGCGGAAAGATAAAAACTGCGTTTTTTGCGATCTTTTACCTTAATTTCTCCTTGCGCCCAACGCAAGGCTTGCGTGAGGTTATGACCATCCCGACCAAAACGTTGTTCCGTAAAATAATTGGGGAAACCAAAATTTGCCACAAAATCTAACCGCACTTTAAGCTCGTCAGATTCTTTTGCACCGCGTAATAAAATATCGAAATAATTTCCCTCAAGGCTACCCGTGCGAATTTTTCGGTTATGTCGAGTAACCGTTAAAATCTCTACGCCCTCTAATTCAAATTGACTGAAATCGGGCGTTTCCATTCCTGGCATTTGCAAGCAAAACCATTGTTCTGTCACCGCTCGACGATCTTTCAACCCTGCATATCCCATATTGCGTTCAGAAACACCAGCAAATTTAGCTAATTTTTCGCCAACAAATAAGGTGTTGCAATCTGTTTTGCGTACATACAACGCAACAAACTCTCCATCGCCTGACATTTCATAGCCCAAATGCTCTTTTACAATAAAATCCGCGCATTCAGCCTTTAAAAGTGCGGTGGTTTTTGGCAGTGTTTTTAATGCCAAATAAGGGAGTTGTTCGAGCATAGTTAAGGGGTCTTTTTTATCGAAAATAATTGTGCGAAATTTTATGCGACTTTTCGTGATTTATCCACTAAAATAACCGCACTTTTGTTCTTGTTGAAGGATTTTATTATGTCAAAATTGGCAGAGTTACAAGCAGAAACCCGTGAAATTATCGAAGATTTACTTAATGATGGCAGTGATCCAAATGCCCTTTATATTATTGAGCATCACATTGCGCACCATGATTTTGATTTGTTAGAAAAAATCGCCGTAGATGCGTTTAAAGCTGGTTATGAAGTGTCCGAAGCAGAAGAATTTAAAGATGATGATGGCAGACCAATTTTCTGCTTTGACATTATCAGTGAAGTAGAATTAAAAGCGGAAATTATTGATGCTCAACAAAAAGAAATCCTTCCGTTATTAGAAAAACATAATGGTATTTACGACGGTTGGGGAACTTATTTTGAAGACCCAAATGCCGATGACGATGAATACGGTGACGATGGGGAATTTTTTGATGATGAAGATGAAGAAGAAGTTCATGTACATTAATCATTCTTTTTAACCGCACTTAATAAGTGCGGTTATTTTTTAGGTATTAGAAAAACAAACTACTCATCGTTGTTTCTGTGCATTTTTTATAATATTAACAATTTCATCTTTCTCGAATTGGGTTTTGAAAACAAGTTTCATATCCGATGCAACGAGATTAAACAATTTTTCTGCGTGTTTAATTTTTTGCTGCTCTTCCGAACGTAAAGATTGATTGTCTGGTACATTCTTACTTTCTACAATCAAATTAAGCCGATCGCCCGAGCTTGTTTTTATAATATAAGCAAAATCGGGCGAGTATGTGCCGCCGCCTGCCACTGGGATTTTGATGGAATTTTTGGGAATTTTGGTAAACACAATCACTTCTTTTACTTGATTTTTCGTAATGTTTGCGTGTTCCAATTCACTATCAAAAAACACACTTTCAAACAAAAATTCAGCCAATGGGCTACCCGAATCAAACTGTGTACCTAAATCCGAAGCATTCACTTCTGTCAACGCATTACCTTGATTATCCGTAAATTTTGTTGGGTGAACACTGCCACCCACACGGCTAAATCCTACTTCAAACGCATTAAAGGAATTGAACAATAACCAGCGGTCAAACCCTGCTTTTATCGTGTGAATCGTGCGTTCATTCAGGAATTTTGAAATCTCCAACACATCACGAAGCGCAAAAAATGCCTTGTGCAAAGTCTGCATTTGAATCAAAGCTGTTTGAGATAATTTCAATAAAAACTCACGATAATTCAGCGTATTAATCGGTTCAAAAACTTCATCGTTCAGGCTTCTTGTTTCAGTGGCAGACAATAAACCATTATCCACACGAATTTTATTTTGTACGGTGCGTATGCCAGTTGCCGTAAATTTATCCGCATTTTCTTTCAGATAACGGATAAACAAACTCAAAAATTCATCTTCATCTTTTATTTTGTATTGCAACAAGGCTTTTTGGTTAATCGTTTCCCATAAGGCTTTTAATTCATCATATTTAGCAATACGCATTTTGACTTTTTCAACTTTTTCGCCTGAACCTTTGATTTTTCCATCTTTCAGGCTGCCTGAACTTTCAAAGGCTTTCGGGAATAATTTTTTCGTTTCAGCAAAGCCGTTTTCTAAAAAGACATCATCGTCATCGGTTAAATCTGCTAATTGATTGCGAATCTGTTTCTTACTGACATCAGGATAAGCCGTCTGAATTTTCTTAATTAATTCATCAGTTAAAGCCGTAAAAACAATCGGTTTTACCACCGCACTATTCACTTCATCAGTTAATTTTTTAACGAAATCTGTTTCGCTATTATCCACAAAATAATTCAAGAAAAAGGCGTGATCTTTTACTCTTGCCATATATTCATTTACAGGTAAACGCAAGCCACGACCGACTTCCTGCAATTTGCTTGTTTCAGAGCCACTAGAACGCAATTTGCAAATTTGAAACACATTAGGATTATCCCATCCCTCCCGCAACGTCCACTTAGAAAATACAAAACGGCGTGGATTAGCAAGCGATAACAAGGTTTCTTTATCGTGCAAAATTTCATTTACTTCTTGCTCAATTTTGTCATCTTTATCGCTGTTATCCTGCGAAAAATAACCGCCGTGAGTTTTGGCAATATCGTTTAATGCCGTTTGCCAATATTGGCGTAGAAATTCATCATTTTCTGTTTGCAAACGATGTTCTAATTCCGCTTTTACCATTTGCTCAAAAACGGTTTTTAGGCTGCCTGAAAGTTGATTTTTCTCATCACGATAGCCAGCAATGTCATCAATGAAAAACAAAGTCAGTGGTTTAATCCGTCCGCCATTTCTCGTAAGCAATTCTTTTTCCAAGACAAAATGTTTTCTAATTGCTTGTCGCATCATTTTATCCCGCACAGTATCGCTGTATGAATACGGATTGATGGTATCGCCTTTTTTTAACTCAATACCATTGCTCAACACCAGCACGCTTTTATTCATTTCAGAGACAAATAAATCGCTAATGGCTTGATGAATACGGTTTAAATTTTCGCCTTTACTTAACTTAAATGCTTGTTTATCTAAAATAAACGTCGCTTCTTTGCCGTCTAAATCAATCAGTTTAATCCGCTCGCCATTATCTCCGTCAATTTGTTCAGTAAATGCACGAATGCCTTTTACTAAATCATCATTAAATGCATCAATCGCACTTAATCGATAAAGCAAATTTTCAAATTGATTGTTAAAGGTGGCACCATAACGCAAAATAAATTGGGCATTAAATTTCTGTATGTTTTCCCACGTTTTTTTGCTTGTAGGAAACTTATGCGGTTCATCAATAATCACAAAGGGATTAGTTGAAGCCAAGGCCTCAAAGGGCACAGAAAACTTATCTTTAATCAAACGGCTGCCGTCATTGCCCTTATCTTTTCCCGCCATTGTGTCGGAATTAATCATACCTGCGTTAATCAATAAGACGTGGATTTTCTGCTTATCTTCTGCTTGCACAAAACGCACAATTTCAGAGGGCATAAAGGCTTTTTTTGCTTTGTTTTTTTGGCTTTCTACTACATACAATTCAATTTCTGTTTCGCCATATTGCCCTGCAAAATCCTTGCGAAAATGTTCTGCAAGCGACGTGCTTTGCAAAAAGTTTTTCGTTCCTGCTTTAATGGAAAGAGTGGGCACAACCACAATAAATTTAAACACGCCCAGCTCACGATTGAGCTCAAACATAGTTTTGGTGTAGGTATAAGTTTTGCCTGTCCCCGTTTCCATTGAAATATCAAGCACATTGCTATGGGATAACGCTATATCGGCCACGTTATTGGCTTGTTGGATTTTTTGCAAATTATCCGTTTTCAGACTGCCTGCAAATTCAATCAAAGGGTTTTCATCATTTTGTACTTTTGTATTTAAATGCACAAGGTCAAACACTGCCAAAACGGATTCAATCGCTCGTTCTTGATGGGGCAAATTTTTTTCGTAAGTAAAGCCAGCCATTTTAATACCTCGCCAATACGCTTAAATTGTTCAAGCCTTTTTTATTGGCATAGGTTTTTACCGCTTGTGCCAATTCTTTTTGCATCGCGCTATCTATATTTTCGCCAAATAACACAATGCGTTCAGGCACAAAATCCTTATCGTGATCCAAGCGTTCAATCAAGGCTTTTACGCTTTCTGATGTAAAACCGCTTGCCAATAAATATAAATGTTGACGGCAGCAATAAGCGGTATAACCTGCTAAATCAAAGGTTTCAACTTTTTCAGTCAGTCTGCAACCATCAAACACCCGCCAAGTGGTTAAAAGCTGGTGAAGTTGTTCATTGTTTAAATCAATTTTGGGCAAGAAATCAATTTGTGGGTCAAAATCAGTATTCAATGTCGTCTGAAAGTGCGGTTCGGTTTTGAAAATTTTAAAACCTAAATCTGCGGTTGTTTCTTTAAAATCTTGACGAATTTTAACCGCACTTTTTTCAATTCTAGCTTTGGTGATGTCAAAAATGGTTTTATAGCCCGCTTTATAGGCTTCGGATTTTTCGTCTGTCGGTTCGGGTAGTTGCACGCAAATAAATTTACGATTGCCATTATCTTCATCTTCTGCATTTAATTGCATTACTGCGTGAGCGGTTGTGCCTGAACCAGCGAAGAAGTCGAGGATTAGGTCGTTGGGATTTAAAATAGCTTGTTCAATTAGTTGTTTAATTAATTGTATAGATTTAGGAAAATCAAAGTATTTAGCTTCAAATAAATCTTCTAATTCAGCCGTTCCATTTCTTGTATAAATATCTTTTCCAAGTATTGATGAAAAACCAGTATATTGTTCTGTTAATTCATTAAAAAAAACTTTTCTTCTTGGTCTACCAGTTGGTAATTCAGCCCATAAAATTCTGTCTTCATCAATTAATCGTTGCATTGTATTTTTATCATATCGCCAACCCAATTTAGGCTTTCCATAGTTGATACCTGTTTTAGGGTTAATCAAATCATAATGACAATTAGGTCTTTGATCTTCTGGTAACAAACCAACCATATTCCCACTAGCCCAATTACCTCTTGGATCGTTATCAGGATTAGAATACTGGCTAGTGTCTCGCTCTGCTCCCCTTAATGCTTTATATAAATTAGTCTTGCTATAACAAAAAATATATTCGTGATCTATTGATGCTCCAGTTATATTTCTGTTGTCTTTATTTTGTCTACTCTTCCAAACAAATTCAGCAACAAAATTCTCTTCCCCAAACACTTCATCACACAAAATCTTTAATTGTGCCTGTTCATTATCATCAATAGAAATAAAAATCACGCCGTCATCGCGCAACAATTCACGCGCAATATACAAACGCGGATACATAAACGTCAGCCACGCACTGTGTGAATTAGATTTTTTAGCAGTAAATTCCAGCACACGCTTGGCTTCTTCCAAATCCATCCCCAATTCAACCAACTGCTGCGGCGTAAATTTTCGGTCATCTTGATAAACAAAACCGTCTGAACCTGTGTTGTACGGCGGATCGATGTAAATCATCTTGATCTGATTTTTATAGGCGTGTTTTAGGTGTTTTAACACTTCCAAATTATCGCCTTGAATCAGTATGTTTTCGCTATTTTGATTTTCTGGTTTTTGATTGTGTGCAATATCTTCCGCTAAAAGCGTTTCAGGCTGCCTGTCTTTTAAAATTTTGGCATAGGATTTGCCCAGCCAATTGAGGCTGTAGCTTTCTTTTTCTGTTTTAATGCCGTTTGATTGCAATGCTTCCGCCATTTTTTCAGGCAAAAATGCGCCTTGTTTATCAAAACAATTTGGGAAATGGCGTTTTAATATGCTTAGCTGTTCGTTTTCAGCTTGGGTGTTTGATGAAAACAAGGTTTCTTTGGTGATTTCGGCCATAATTTTTCTGCTTGCTTGTTAATATAATTATTTGATTTTGCCGTATAACAGGCCAGCTTTGCAAGTGTTGACCTTGATAACACAGCCTAAATTTAAAAACAAAGCCACATTAATTTAAAATTTGTTAAAGTTAAATAATGAAATGCTATTAAATTTTAGCATTGCGCGCGGAATAATTTTCGTTACAATGATACGGCTTTTTTAACGGATTTTTATAAGGAAAACATAATGAAAGTAGCAAAAAATGTAGTGGTGAGCATTGCTTACCAAGTTCGCACACAAGATGGCGTATTGGTCGATGAAGCACCAGCGAATCAACCACTAGAATATTTACAAGGTCACAATAATTTAGTAACCGGTCTTGAAAAAGCACTTGAAGGTAAAGAAGTAGGCGACAAATTTGAAGTACGCGTTCAACCTGAAGAAGGTTACGGTGCATACAGCGAAAATATGGTTCAACGTGTACCAAAAGATGTATTCCAAGGTGCCGATGAACTTGAAGTGGGTATGCGTTTCTTAGCGGATACTGACATTGGCCCAGTTCCAGTAGTGATTACTGAAATTGATGGCGATGAAGTTGTAGTTGATGGAAATCACATGTTAGCGGGTAAAGAATTACACTTCACCGTTGAAGTTGTCGCAACACGTGAGGCAACGTTAGAAGAAATCGCACACGGTCACGTTCACGGTGCGCACAGCCACGATGATGACGAAGAAGGCCACGGTTGTGGCTGTGGCGGTCATCATCACGAACATAATCACGGCAGCTGTGGTTGTGGCGGTCACTAATTAAAACAGCTCAAAAATTTACCGCACTTTAGCAATGAAGTGCGGTATTTCTTTATTAAAACCAGACAAAATCTGTTGAAAATCTTGGATCCTGTCGAACTTCTCGGTAGACTATAGGGCAATACATTCAAAACGTTTAGTCCTAAAATGAATAAAACACTGCTAAAACTCACCGCACTTTTTTTAGCATTAAATTGCTTTCCCGCATTTGCTGAACAAACCGTTGATATTGAAGTTCAAGGCATTCGTGGTTTCCGTGCTGTTCGTAATACGGATCTCAATGTTAATTTGATCAATAAAGAAGAAATGGATGGCTCCGAACGCTATCAACATTTGGTAACCAAAGCCGTGGATCGTGGTTTGCGTGTGTTTGGTTATTATGAATCTTCCGTGCGTTTTGAACGAAAACAGCGTCAAGGCAAACGCGATTTATTGATTGCTCATGTTACACCAGGCGAGCCAACAAAAATTGCGGGGACTGATGTGCAAATTGAAGGGGAAGCCGCACAAGATGAAAATTTTAATGCATTGCGTAAAAACTTACCGAAAGATGGCGTTTTGGTTGAGCACCAAACTTACGATGATTACAAAACAGCGATTTCACGTTTAGCATTAAATCGTGGGTATTTTGATGGGAACTTTAAAATTTCACGTTTAGAAATCAGCCCTGAAACCCATCAAGCATGGTGGCGAATGTTATTTGATAGTGGCGTTCGTTATCATTATGGCAATATTACTTTTAGCCATTCACAAATTCGGGATGATTACTTAAATAATATTCTTAACATCAAATCTGGTGATCCGTATTTAATGAATAACTTATCGGATTTAACCAGCGATTTTTCATCTTCAAATTGGTTTAGCTCAGTATTAGTTCAGCCTAATGTTAATCATAAAAGCAAAACTGTGGATGTGGAGATTATTCTTTATCCACGTAAAAAAAATGCGATGGAACTGGGTGTTGGCTTTGCTACTGATGGCGGCGTTCACGGACAAATTGGCTGGACAAAACCTTGGATTAATAGCCGTGGACATAGTTTGCGTTCAAATCTTTATCTCTCTGCACCAAAACAAACTCTAGAGGCAACTTATCGAATGCCACTGCTTAAAAATCCATTAAATTATTACTATGATTTTGCCGTCGGTTGGGAAGGGGAAAAAGAGAATGATACCAATACGAGAGTGCTTACGTTGTCAGCGTTACGTTATTGGAATAATGCGCATGGTTGGCAATATTTTGGCGGACTTCGTATGCGATACGACAGTTTTACACAAGCGGATATCACTGATAAAACCTTACTTCTTTATCCAACTGTTGGATTTACTCGTACTCGATTACGTGGTGGTTCCTTTGCCACTTGGGGCGATGTGCAAAAAATTACTTTTGATTTAAGCAAACGAATTTGGCTATCAGAATCTTCTTTTATAAAAGTGCAAGCATCTAGCGCGTGGGTTCGTACTTATGCAGAAAATCATCGTATCGTTGCTCGTGCTGAAATCGGGTATTTACATACAAAAGATATTGAAAAAATTCCGCCTACACTGCGTCTCTTTGCTGGTGGCGATCGTAGTGTGCGCGGTTACGGCTATAAAAAAATTGCGCCTAAAAATAGAAATGGAAAATTGGTGGGTGGTTCGCGATTGCTTACCGCTTCTTTAGAATATCAATATCAAGTCTATCCGAATTGGTGGGCGGCAACTTTTGCAGATAGTGGATTAGCTGCCGATAATTATACGGCAAAAGAATTGCGTTATGGCGCAGGCGTTGGTGTGCGTTGGGCATCGCCAGTTGGTGCGATTAAATTTGATATTGCCACACCCATTCGTGATAAAGATAACAGCAAAAATATTCAATTTTACATTGGACTTGGTACAGAAATTTAAGGTGAATTTATGACAGAACAACTACAACCATCAGAAACTTCGCCAAAAGCACCAGAGCAACTAAGTAAAAAACATTGGATGCGTAAAGCTGTTTGTATCGGAAGTGCGGTCATTTTGGTGCCTGTTTTAGGTGTTGCTGGGGCACTTTCTTTCGATGCGGGGCAAAGAGGTTTAATTCAACTTGCCGATAAAATGCTTGATAGTTTTTCCGTTGAGCAAATTGAAGGCGGATTACAAAATGGCTTGGTGTTAAAGAATGTTCGTTATCAAACCACAGGGATTGATACTCATATTGCACAAGCACGTTTACAGCTCGATTTTGGTTGTTTGCTTTCACGTGAAGTTTGTTTACGAGACTTCACTCTAAATAAACCGACGATTGCGATTAATACTGCATTATTGCCTCCATCGGCACCTGATAATTCAAAGTCTGGCTCAATGAAGCGTATTTCCTTGCCAATTAGTATCAATGCAGAAAATTTGGTGGTGCAAGATTTATCTGTAAACATTGATCAGACTAGTATTACGCTTGGAAATTTTAAAAGTGCGGTAAGTTTAAATAATGAAAAAGGCTTAACTATTGCGCCGACTGAAATTAACGATATTTCAGTGATTGCAAAAAAATTGTCTGAAGTTAAATCAGAGCCGAAAGCCGAACAGCCGAATAAGCCTGTAGATTGGGCTGCGATTGAGCAATCTTTAACGCCTGCTTTTTTAGGCAATGTATCAGAAATAATTCTTCCTTTTGATTTACATATTCCTGAAATTTCAGGCAAAAACTGGCAGTATCAAGCAGTGAATGAAAAAGGCGAAACGCTTCAATCTGTTGAAATGTCTAGTTTAATTGCACAGGCGGATACCGTCGATAACCAACTGCAATTACAAAAATTAGCGGTAGAAAGCTCGTTGGGTAATCTTTATTCGCAAGGTAAATTACAACTTGATGGCGATATGCCGCTAGATTTAACTTTAAAATCCCATTTGGAGCCGTTGAAATCCGCTGGAAAAGAAATTCTACCCGCGAGTGATGTGGATCTTACGCTTTCGGGATCATTGAAAAAATCCACCGCACTTTCTTTAAAAACAAAAGGCGTATTAGATGCTGAACTGAATGGCGACGTGCAATTAGCACAAGACAAAATGCCCTTAAATCTCACATTAAACGTGGCAAAAGGACAATACGCTTTTGTAAACACAATGGCACCACTCAAAATTAATGATGTGACGCTTAAACTCACAGGGGATTTACTGAATTATCACGCCGAATTTAAGGGCGATGTAGCAGGAATGAATTATATTCCCGCATCTCAAGTGGAACTTAATGCCGACGGTAAACTTTATGAAGTCACCATAAATAAATTGGGGATAGCTTCGTTAGATGGTAAAAGTGAATTTGTTGGGACTGTAAACTGGAAAGAGGGTGCAAACTGGGATATTCAAGCCGATTTAGAAAAAATGAATATTGGTTTTTTTGTTCCTGTAATGCCTGCAACATTATCTGGCAAATTGCATTCACGTGGTTTTGCAGGCTCTCAAGGATGGCAAGTAGAAGTGCCAGTAGCCGATTTAAACGGAATGCTTTCTGCAAAACCTATCAGTTTGAAAGGTTCTGCAACGCTCAATCAAAATGTACTTCTAACAGTGCCTGATTTACAGATTAAATATGGTGAAAATTATCTTAAAGCCAGTGGCGTATTAGATGATCATTCTGATTTTGCGCTAGATATAAATGCGCCAAATTTACGTGGATTATGGTCAGATTTAAAAGGGCGAGTAAAAGGTGGAGTAGCGATTTCTGGTCAAATTACGACACCTAATCTTGATCTTGATTTAACTTCATCTAATTTACATTTACAGGGTTTTCAGTTAGCCAAAGCAAGTATAAAAGGTCATATAAACAATGCCTCACTCTCGAGTGGAAAATTGAATATTAAAGCAGAACAACTTCATTATGGCGAAAATATTAAACTCCATTTACTTGATCTTGATTTATCAGGCGATGAACAAAATCACAAACTAATCCTAAAATCTCAAGGCGCGCCTGTTGCTGCAAATTTACAAATTAACGGACATTTTGACCGCACTTTGGAACAGTGGAAAGGCACAATTTCACAGGTAAAATTTGAAACTCCGATTGGCGATGTAAAATCCAACCAAGCGATTGCAGTGTCCTACGATAACAAACAAACACAAGCCAATATTGCCTCACATTGCTGGCAAAACACCGATGTAGAATTATGTTTCCCACAAGCATTCAATGCAGGCAAGCAAGGCAATATTCCTTTCCAATTTAAACGTGTTAATTTGGATTTAGTGAATAAACTTATCGAACAAAACAGCCTCAAAGGCAATTTACAAGTGCAAGGAAATGTGGCTTGGTTTACGGATAAACCATTCCAATTTACCACCAACGTAGATGGCAATCATTTAGCCTTCTCTCAAAAATTGGATTACCGTACATTTAAATTGGATATTCCAAAATTAACACTTAACGCCGACATTCAAAATAATAATTTGGTTTTAAAAACAAACATCAATGTGCATAATCAAGGCAGAATTGTTGGCGATATTCATTTAAATGACCTGGCTAAAAATCGCCAACTTGGCGGTAGCCTTGCGATAGAACGATTAAGTTTGAGTATTGCGAATCAACTACTCACTCAAGGCGAATCCGTGAATGGAGAAGTGGTATCAAAATTGCGTTTCGGTGGGAATTTAGAGAAACCATTATTAAATGGTGACTTCAATATTCGTAATATTCGTACCAAATTAAAATCTATGCCAGTGAATATTACAGATGGCGATATTGCTCTACGCTTTAATGATAACCGTTCAACATTGCAAGGGAAAATCGAAACAGTAGATAGTCACTTAAACTTAACTGGACGTGCAAACTGGGCTAATATTGAACATTGGACAACAGAATTAAATGCGCAAGCAAATAATTTCAACGTGGATATTCCTTCTATGGCGAAGCTACGTTTCAGTCCAAATATCACGATAAAAGCCAATCCGAAGGAATTGAATTTAAGCGGAACGGTGGATATTCCTTGGGCGCGTATTAAAATTGACAGTCTGCCAGATACTGCTGAGCCAGTGAGCGAAGATGAAATCATTTTAAATGGCCCTCATAAAAGCAAAGAAGAACTGATTAAACGTGAATTTGCCGCAAAAACGAAATCAGGAATGGAAATTCGCTCTGATTTACGCATCAATATTGGTAAAGACGTTAGCCTTGATGCCTATGGCTTGAAAACCAATCTTGATGGTTTACTTTCTGTGAAACAAGATAAAGGCAATTTAGGTTTATTCGGTCAAATCAATTTAACCAAAGGTCGCTATGCTTCTTTCGGGCAAGATTTACTCATTCGTAAAGGGCTTATTAGCTTTTCTGGGCAAGCGACACAACCTACATTGAATATTGAGGCTATTCGTAATCCTGAAACAATGGAAGACAGCAAAATTACTGCTGGCGTGAGAGTGATTGGCATAGCTGATAGCCCAGAAGTCACTATTTTCAGTGAACCAAGCAAACCACAAGATCAAGCACTTTCTTATTTATTAACAGGTCGTTCGTTAGAAAGCAGCGGAAAAGTGGGTTCAACGGGATCAGTTGGCGCAGCATTGATTGGTTTAGGCATTTCAAAGAGCGGTAAATTAGTGGGCAGTATTGGCGAAGTTTTTGGTATTCAAGACTTAAACCTTGGTACATCTGGCGTGGGCGATAAATCCAAAGTGACGGTAAGTGGTAATATTACCAATCGCTTACAAATAAAATATGGCGTAGGTTTATTTGATGGCTTAGCAGAAGTTACATTACGTTATCGCCTAATGCCACAGCTTTATTTTCAATCCGTTTCTAGCACAAACCAAGTGTTTGATTTACTTTATAAATTTGAATTTTAGGAATGTTATGAATGACGCTATTTTAGAACCCAAGCATCGTGGCAATGTACGTGAAATTGCTGCGATTGATCTTGGCTCAAACAGCTTTCATATGATTGTTGCGCGTATTGTAAACGGCTCAATCCAAGTGCTTTCGCGCTTAAAACAAAAAGTTAAACTCGCAGAAGGTTTAGACGAAAATGCCGTGCTTAATCAAGAGGCCATCACACGTGGCGTGAATTGCTTAGCCTTATTTGCCGAACGTTTACAAGGTTTTCCTATGGAAAACGTCAATGTAGTTGGCACTTATACGTTACGAAGAGCGGTGAATAATGACGAATTTTTACGCCAAGCAGCCAAAGTTTTCCCCTATCCCATTAATATTATTAGTGGGCAAACGGAAGCTAAAACCATCTACGCTGGCGTATGCCATACTCAGCCAGAAAAAGGCAGAAAGCTTGTTATAGATATTGGTGGTGGCTCGACAGAAATGATTATCGGCGATGATTTCACGCCGCTTATAGCTGAAAGCCGACATATGGGATGCGTGAGTTTTGCGACTCAATTTTTTACCGATGGTATTATTTCCCCAGAAAACTTTCAACGCGCGCGCCAAAGTGCGGTCAATAAAATCGAAGATTTAGGCTTTGAATATCGCAAATTAGGTTGGCAATCTGTGCTCGGCTCATCGGGAACGATTAAAACTGTTGCACAAGTCATTGCGACTAATCTCGATCCAAATGGAACCATTACAGCCGAGCGATTAAATGCTCTAATTGAACAAACACTACAAGCCAAGCATTTTACCGAGCTAAATATTAACGGTTTAAACCAAGACCGCGTGGATGTTTTTGTACCCGGTTTAGCGATTTTAAGTGCAGTGTTTGACGTTTTTCATATTCAACAAATGCGCTATTCTGACGGTGCATTGCGCGAAGGCGTCATTTATAGCCTAGAAAAAACTTCCAAGTTGCAGATATTCGAGCGAGCACCGCTTGAAGGTTAAGTGAGCAATTCAATATTGACCAAGCTCATCGCGTTGCGGATAGTGCTAATTTACTCAGTGCGCAATATTTATGGGAGAAAAATTTAGGGCAAGCTAAATACTTGCCCTATTTTATAATTTGACGGTCTGAAATAACGCTTTTATTTCATCCAATGATAATAATCTAAATGAGCCATTTGCTAATCCATTAATAGATAATGAGCCCATACCCACTCTCACTAATCGTAAAGTGGGGAAACCAATATGCGCTGTCATTCTCCGCACTTGGCGGTTGCGCCCTTCACTAATCTTAATTTCTAACCAGCTTGTGGGAATATTTTTCCGTTCTCGGATAGGTGGATTGCGTTCCCATAAATTTGGCTCTGAAATTAACCGCACTTTAGCGGGTTTTGTCACGCCATCTTTGAGTTCAACGCCTTTTCTCAGTTGTGCTAAATCGGTTTCTTCAGGGATACCTTCCACTTGCACCCAATAGGTTTTTTCTGTTTTAAATTTGGGATCTGCCAAACGATGTTGTAATTCGCCATGATTGGTTAAAATCAGTAATCCTTCACTGTCTCTATCTAATCGACCTGCCGCATAAACATTTGGAATTGAAATAAAATCTTTCAGGGTAGCGCGCCCTTGTTCGTCGGTAAATTGCGTGAGTACATCAAAGGGTTTATTAAATAACACAACTTTGGTTTCATCCAACGACAGCGTTTGGGGTTTTGATTTTGGTTTAAAAGTGCGGTGAAAATTAACCGCACTTTTTCCTTTAAACGGCAATTTCCCCACTGAAAAATTCTTCTTCATTGAATTAGATTTCTATTTTGAAAGGCTTGCAACATCATAGCAAAACTTCAGGCTGTAGTAATGATGATTACTTGAGTGAACTTGAAAAATTAAAAAGGCTAAGCCAGTAAAAACTGAGCTTAGCCTCTCAATTAAATTTTCAAAATCGATATTTAAATCGATCTTTTTAATGGAAAATTATTTACCATCCCAAGCTTGTACTGCATCTAAACGAGCTTTGATTTGGCCTTGTGTATCTTTTTTGAAATACCCTTCAGCTAAACCGCCTTCCCAGCCACCGTAGTTTGCGTTAGGTAACATGATGAAAGTTTTACCAAATTTGCCTTGGTTTTGATCAACGAATGCACGGCGGTCAGCGTTTAATTTGCCATATACGGTATTACCGAAGTCATCTAAGTTATCGCCTACATAAAGTACGATTTCATAGCCTTGTTTTTCAATTTCTGCAAAACGAGCCGCTTTGGCTGATTTGTCTTTTTTCAAATAAAATGCAGATTCTTCCACGCCATTGAAACCTAAGCGTTTCATATCATCGATAGTGCCTGCTTTTTCAGTGCTGTCTTTGCGGTTTGTTACGTAGAACACTTTACCTTTGTGGCTGTTTACATAATTATTAAATTCTACCGCACCCGGAACGGCACGAGATTGACGTGCGTCTACCCAACGAGTCCAATCTTTACCATCGAATGGTTTGTTATTTTGAACTTGCCAGCCAGCATAAGGGCTGTTGTCTAACATAGTTTCATCTAAATCAGCCACAACCGCTTTTTTCTTACCTTTTGCCACTTTTGCGTGATCAAATGCAACTTTTGCCGCATTGTACGCTTGATAAGCTAATGCTCTATATTCGCCAGAATTTTGCATCCAGTTTAATCCAAGCACCGCTTGTTGTTGTAATTGCATATTTGCATGTTCTTCTGATTTCATTTGGTGTGAACCACAGCCAGCTAAAACAAAAGCAGAAAGAGCCGCAAGTGCGGTCATTTTTAACGTTGTTTTCATATTATGTTCCTATTCATTAAGGGTATAGTAAGTCTTTCTGAAAAACACTTTTCAATTGAAAAGTGTTTTTCATCATAGATGGCATTAATAACCGTAAATAAACTTACCTACGGTTATAATAGAAATTATTTTATTCCTTTTAAGAATTCCACGCAAGTATCTGGGAAATCAGTAAATACACCTGTTGCCCCTGATTTATTCAATAAGGTATCATACATTTGATTTACGTCTGTGAAAAACGTGGGTAGTGCATCTTTACGCAAAATTTAAACTAAGGTGCAATTATGAGCGAAAAATATGTGGTAACTTGGGATATGTTTCAAATGCATGCCCGCAAATTATCAGAACGTTTACTTCCAGCTTCCCAATGGAAAGGTATTATTGCGGTGAGTCGCGGTGGTTTGTTTCCAGCGGCTGTATTGGCTAGAGAATTGGGTCTTCGTCATATTGAAACCGTTTGTATCGCAAGTTATCACGATCATAACAATCAAGGTGAATTACAAGTTCTTCATGCTGCCCAAGTGCCAAATGGCGGCGAAGGATTTATCGTGGTAGATGATTTAGTTGATACGGGTAATACGGCGCGTGCAATTCGTCAAATGTACCCTAATGCAAAATTTGTCACTGTATTTGCAAAACCTGCAGGTGCAGAATTAGTAGATGATTACGTGATTGATATTCCACAAAATACTTGGATTGAGCAACCTTGGGATTTAGGTTTAACCTTTGTTCCACCTCTCTCTAGAAAATAATTTTTATACAAAAAAGTGCGGTTAAAATAAAAGGATTTTTAACCGCACTTTTTGTATGAGAATTAATTTATAAATTATTCTTCATCTTCTTTTGCCCATTCTAATGAGCGTTTAACTGCTTTTTTCCAGCCTTTGTAGCGACGTTCACGTTTTTCATTGTCGCTGTCTGGACTGAATGTGCGTTCTACACGGGCTTTATCGCGAAGCTCGTCTAAATCTTTCCAGAAGCCCGTTGCTAAACCAGCAAGATAAGCTGCGCCTAGCGCTGTTACTTCTTTCACAACTGGACGCTCTACATTTACATCTAAAATGTCAGCTTGGAATTGCATTAAGAAGTTATTGTTTGTCGCACCACCATCTACACGGAGATATTGTAATCGTTCACCCGAATCTGATTGCATAGCCTCTAAGACATCACGGGTTTGGTAAGCAATAGATTCTAAGGTTGCTCGAACAATATGATTACGGTTTGCGCCGCGAGAAAGACCAAAAATCGCACCGCGCGCATATGGATCCCAATATGGTGCACCTAAGCCTGTGAAAGCTGGAACAACATATACGCCATTACTATCAGTCACTTTTTGTGCAAAGTATTCAGAGTCAAAACTATCGTGAACAATTTTGAGTTCATCACGGAGCCATTGGATTGATGCACCCGCGATAAATACTGAACCTTCTAAGGCATATTCTGGTTCGCCTTTTGCATTACAAGCAATGGTTGTGAGTAGTCCATTTTTGGATGTAATAGCTTTGTTACCCGTGTGGAGTAACATAAAGCAACCTGTGCCGTAAGTGTTTTTGGCTTGGCCTGCATGTACGCAAAGATGTCCGTAAAGAGCGGCTTGTTGGTCACCAGCAATCCCTGCAACAGGAATACGCACACCACCTTTACCACCGATATTGGTTTGGCCGTAAATTTCAGAAGAATTACGTACTTCAGGTAATATTGAACGAGGAATATTCAAGATTTCAAGCATCTTGTCATCCCATTGTTTAGTATGGATGTTAAATAACATGGTACGAGATGCGTTGGTATAATCGGTTACGTGCACTCGGCCTTGAGTCAATTTCCATACAAGCCAAGTATCAACGGTACCAAATAATAATTCGCCTCGTTCAGCTTTTTCTCGTGCGCCTTCAACGTTATCCAAAATCCATTTTACTTTTGTACCAGAGAAGTAAGGGTCAACCACTAAGCCTGTGGTATTACGAATATATTCTTCATAGCCATCGGCTTTTAATTTATCGGTAATGTCTGCAGTACGGCGGCATTGCCAAACGATAGCGTTGTAAACAGGTGTACCCGTTGATTTTTCCCATACAATGGTGGTTTCACGTTGGTTGGTGATACCGATAGCAGCGATTTCATCAGATGTAATGCCCGATTTTGCAACGACTTCGTTTAAGGTTGAGCTTTGAGTTGCCCAAATTTCCATTGGGTTATGTTCTACCCAACCAGCTCGAGGGTAGATTTGGGTAAATTCACGTTGTGCAATTTCAACCACATTCGCATTATGATCTAATAATACTGCGCGAGAGCTTGTTGTGCCTTGGTCTAATGCAATGATGTATTTTTTGTCTGTCATAGTATTACTCCTTCAAATAATTATTCGCAGCCGCAATTACAAGGTAAATTGCCGCCAATTGCTTTTTTGTATAACCATGCACCAGCTAATGCGCCTAAAACAGGTGCAACCATTGGAACGATAAAATAAGGGACTTCGCGTCCGCCAGTTAAAGCGAGTTCGCCCCAGCCAGCGAGATAAGCGAAGAATTTTGGTCCGAAGTCACGTGCTGGATTCATGGCAAAACCAGTTAATGGTCCCATAGCACCACCAATAACGGCTATCAAGATACCGATTAATAATGGGGCAAGTGGACCACGAGGTACTCCGTTTCCATCGTCAGTTAATGCCATAATTAATGCCATAAGAATTGCAGTAATCACGAATTCCACAGCAAAGGCGCCACCAATGCTTAAACTTGGATGAGGATAAGTGGAGAATGTACCCGCAAGGCTTAAACTTTCTTGTGTACCACGAACAATATTGTGGGCTGTTTCATAATCGATAAAAACATTGCGGTATAAGGCATAAACTAATGCGGCAGCAAAGAATGCGCCGAGCATTTGTGAAATGATGTAAGGAATTACTTTTTTGCCATCAAAGCAAGCAAATTTCCAAAGGGCAATGGTTACTGCAGGGTTTAAATGTGCGCCAGATAACCCCGCTGTTGCATATACTGCAAGTGCAACGCCCATCCCCCACATAATGCTGATTTCCCACAAGCCAAAACTAGCGCCTGCTACTTTTAGTGCTGCAACGCAGCCCACACCAAAGAAAATCAATAAGGCTGTACCTAAAAACTCGCCAATACAGTTCGCTTTTAATGATTTATCCATAGATCACTCCTTAGAAGTGCGGTTGAAATGAAGAGTATTTTCCCTAAGTAAAGGGGAAGAATTTATTAAAAAAGAATACGGAGTGTTTTGAAATAGCCTCCTTATTTGAATTCTAGGTTAGAACACCTAGATTGATTATGATGTTACTCTGTTAGAGTAGATTTTTAGTTTCTACGATATAGAAACCTAGTTAACCGTGGGTATGTTTACCTACGGTTATAATAGAAATTATTTTATTCCTTTTAAGAATTCCACGCCAGTATCTGGGAAATCAGTAAATACACCTGTTGCCCCTGATTTATTCAATAAGGCATCATACATTTGATTTACGTCTGTGAAAAACGCGGGTAGTGCATCTTTACGCACGGTGTAGGGATGCAGTTCCACATTATATTGTGCAAGTTCTTTTACCAACGGAGTGTACACAATATTATCAGGTTTGGATTCTTCTTTATTAACTAACATATACCAACCTGGGCCAACACCATCGGCATATTTAACCACTTCTGCCATTGCACCAGGTTTAAACATCCAATCGTAATTATAGTTTACCCAATAACCCTTTGGGTCTTTTTCTTGTGTTTCTTTCCAATCTGTATAAGCAATTAATTGAACTAATTTTAAATCCATTCCCATTTGTGGAAGTAATTCCGTTTTGATACGTTTTAATTCATTAAAATCGAAAGTTTGTAAGTAAACCATATCGGTTTTCTTATCATAGCCATATTTTTTTAACACTTTGAGCGTTTCAGCTGCAATATCTTTGCCATTTTGATGGTGGAACCAAGGTGCTTTGATTTCTGGATAAATCCCTACTTTTCTGCCAGTCGATTTTTCTAAGCCTTGGATAAACTCAATTTCATCTTCAAAGGTGTGAATTCTAAAATGTGATTTCCAAAGTGGGAAACGATTAGGATAAACTTGCGCTTGTTTGCCGTCTTTGGTTTCAAAGTTTTCAGTCATTTCTAAACTTTGAATTTCTTTTAAGGTAAAGTCGATGACATAGTAACGACCATCTTTACGGTGACGATGTGGGAATTTTTTCGCAACATCAGTCAAGCCATCTAAAAAGTGATCGTGAATAACCACTAAACGACCATCCTTAGTCATTGCTAAATCTTGCTCTAAATAATCTGCGTGTTGTGCAAACGCAAGTGCTTTAGATTCTAACGTATGCTCTGGTAAATAACCGCTAGCACCACGGTGAGCAATAATGATTTTGTCTGATTTCATTTGGGTATTCGCCATATTTGATGAATGGCTGCTACAACCTGCTAGTACGCCAGCTGCTAATAAAGAAAGGGCTAAAGTTTTAAGTTTCATAAGTATTTTCTCCTTAAGAGTGCGGTAAATTTTTATGGTTTTTTTAGATTTTAGTTACAAAAAAGGCGACTAAGCAATTTACCCGCCGCCTTTTTTAAGCTAATTATTTAGTACCGTAGGTATCGCCTAATTTCGCTTTGTGTTTTCCTTCTTCAACCATTACGATTAAGAGTAATAACACCGCTAATACGCCACCGCCGATCATTACGTAGAAACCACCGTCCCAGCCATAATATTCGGCAGCCCAACCCACTACGGCTGATGCAGATACTGTACCACCTAAGTAACCAAATAAACCGGTGAAACCTGCAGATGTCCCTGCTGCTTTTTTCGGTGCAAGCTCAAGCGCATGTAAACCGATAAGCATCACAGGACCGTAGATTAAGAAACCAATGGTTGTCATGAGAATGAAGTCCATTAACTGATATGGGTTTTCATACCATGCATGACCTGCATATTTAGCTAATTCAGCTTCTGGTGTTGCTGGGTTTAACCATAATGCTACGACGGCGGCAGTGGTTAAAATCATGAAAATGAAACCGGTTAAACCACGTTTACCTTTGAACACTTTATCAGAGACCCAACCACATAATAAAGTCCCCGGAACCGCGGCTAATTCATAAATAGTGTACGCCCAAGCAGTCCCTTTGATGTTGAAGTGTTTCACTTCGCCAAGGTACACTGGCGACCATTTTAAGACACCGTAGCGGATTAAATACACGAATACGTTAGCAATCGCGATATACCAAAGTAGGCGATTTTTTAAGACGTAAGTCACGAAAATATCTTTTGTGCTTAAATCATGCTCATAGGTTTTTTCGTTGTAATCGTCTGGGTAATCATTACGCCATTTTTCGATAGGAGGTAAGCCACAAGATTGTGGTGTGTCTTTCATCACAAAATAAATTGGAATCGCCGCAATCATGGCTGCAATACCTGGATAATAAAGAGCTTGTTGCCAAACGTCTTTTGCGGTCGCTTCAACACCATGTGTGCTGAAGTAAACGGCACTGGCGAGTAACACCATCGCCCCTGGTACCATTCCCCCTAAGTTATGTGCGGTATTCCAAATTGACACGATCGAACCACGTTCAGATTTAGACCACCAATGCACCATTGTACGACCACATGGTGGCCAACCCATACCTTGGAACCAACCGTTTAAGAAAATCATGATGAACATCACGGCAATCCCTGAGGTTGCCCATGGCATGAGACCCATCATCGTCATACACAAACCAGATAAGAGCAAACCGAAAGGTAAAAAGACTTTTGGGTTTGAGCGATCGGAAATGGATGCCATAAAGAATTTAGATAAGCCGTATGCCAAACCCGCCCCTGTACCGATAATCCCAAGTTCAGCTTTGTTATACATACCAGCTTCAATCAAGCCTTTTTGTGCTAAATCGAAGTTTGCACGGACGAAATAATAAGCGGCGTAACCAAAAAAGATGCCCGCAAACACTTGCCAACGTAAGCGTTTATACGTGGAATCAATTTTTTCCGCTGGAAGTTCCGCAATATGCGGAGCGGGTTTGAATGGTCCAAACATAATTTTTTCTCCAACTTTTTAATTATGTGTCATCTAAATTTACCCTTTTGAAACAGTAAGGGATTTGTGAATCATAAAAGAAAATAAAAAATAAGAAAGTAAAAAAATCAAAAATGTGAAGTGTTTCACAAAATTTTTACACCGTTTGAGCGAATGCGAAAATTATAGTGATCAATGTCACAAAATCGTTTTCTTTTACGCTCAAAATGTTGTTAATTTTGCCGCACTTCTCTACAATGATTACGCTTTTTATATTATTTTTTATTACATTTTGGGAATCGGGGGTAAACAATGGGATTATCGCCTAGTATCTATAAAGATGTTGGAGATCTTTCGTCACTTAGCACTGATGTGATCATTATCGGTGGTGGTGCAACAGGAGCAGGTATTGCGCGCGATTGTGCACTTCGTGGCATTGATTGTATTTTATTGGAACGTCGAGATATTGCGACAGGAGCCACAGGACGTAACCACGGATTATTACACAGTGGCGCACGTTACGCCGTGAACGACCAAGAATCTGCTGAAGAATGTATTAAAGAAAACCGCATTTTGCGCAAAATTGCGCGTCATTGCGTAGATGAAACGGAAGGCTTATTTATCACTTTGCCTGAAGATTCGCTCGACTATCAAAAAACCTTCCTTGAGAGCTGTGCAAAATCTGGAATTGATGCGCAAGCCATTGATCCTGAACTAGCTAAAATTATGGAACCTTCAGTAAACCCTGATTTAGTGGGCGCTGTTGTTGTGCCAGATGGTTCTATTGACCCATTCCGTTTAACCGCCTCTAATATGATGGACGCCACAGAAAACGGCGCAAAAATGTTCACTTATTGCGAAGTAAAAAATTTGATTCGTGAAGGTGGAAAAGTGATTGGCGTGAATGTGTACGATCACAAAAATCGCAGAGAACGCCAATTTTTTGCACCGCTTGTTGTAAATGCTAGTGGTATTTGGGGACAAGGCATCGCGGAATATGCCGATCTCAAAATTAAAATGTTCCCTGCAAAAGGCGCATTACTCGTAATGGGTCATCGCATTAATAAACTTGTAATTAACCGCTGCCGTAAACCTGCTGATGCGGATATTCTCGTCCCTGGCGATACAATTTGTGTGATTGGAACAACATCTAGCCGCATTCCTTATGATCAAATTGATAATATGGAAGTAACACCAGAAGAAGTAGATATTCTTTTCCGTGAGGGAGAAAAACTTGCGCCTAGTTTGCGTCATACTCGCGTATTACGTGCTTATGCTGGAGTGCGTCCATTAGTTGCAAGCGATGATGATCCATCAGGTCGAAATGTGAGTCGTGGTATTGTACTACTTGACCACACAGAGCGTGATGGCTTAGATGGCTTTATTACAATCACTGGCGGTAAGTTAATGACTTATCGTTTAATGGCTGAATGGGCGACTGACCTTGTTTGTAAAAAACTCAATAAAACGGCTCGTTGTGTTACTGCTGAACAGGCTCTACCAGGTTCTACTGAAAGCCGCCAAGAGACCAATCAAAAAGTTATTTCATTACCAAGTACTATTCGTTATTCTGCCGTATATCGTCATGGTTCACGGGCTACTCGTTTGCTTGAAAAAGAACGTTTAGATCGTTCAATGGTTTGCGAATGTGAAGCGGTAACAGCGGGGGAAGTTCGTTACGCTGTTGATGAACTGGATGTAAATAATCTCGTCGATTTACGTCGTCGCTCCCGAGTTGGAATGGGAACTTGTCAAGCTGAACTCTGTGCTTGTCGTGCTGCAGGACTAATGAATCGTTTTGAAGTGGCAACACCACGTCAATCAACTACTCAACTTTCCGCCTTTATGGAAGAACGCTGGCGTGGTATTGAACCGATTGCTTGGGGGGAAGCTATCCGCGAAGCCGAATTTACCTCTTGGATGTATGCTAGTGTATTAGGTTTAAATGATGTGAAACCGCTTGATGAACAAGCACAACAAGGGACGGATAGCAATGAATTTTGATGTAGCCATGATTGGCGGTGGTTTGGCGGGTTTAACCTGTGGCATCGCCCTTCAACAACGCGGCAAACGTTGCGTGATTATCAACAACGGTCAAGCAGCCATTGATTTTGCATCTGGCTCTTTAGATTTATTAAGCCGTATGCCATCAACGACATATGGGGAAAATCGCGCAGTAGAAAATTTAAAAGAAAATATTACCGCACTTCGCAATGAATTACCTGCCCACCCTTATAGTTTATTGGGTGCAGAGAAAGTGCTTGCTAAAGCACAAGATTTTGAACGTTTAGCCAATGAATTAAATCTTGATTTAATTGGTTCTACGGAAAAAAATCACTGGCGTGTAACAGGCTTAGGCAGTTTACGCGGTGCGTGGCTTTCGCCAAATAGTGTGCCAACTGTACAAGGTAATGAACCTTTTCCGCATAAACGTATTGCAGTGCTTGGTATTGAAGGTTATCACGATTTTCAGCCGCAACTTTTAGCCGCAAATTTGGTGTTAAACCCACAATTTGAACATTGTGAAGTAACGAGTGGTTTCTTAAATATTCCACAATTAGATGAACTTCGCAAAAATGCTCGTGAGTTCCGTAGTGTAAATATCTCTCAACTTCTAGAGCACAAACTTGCGTTCAATGATCTTGTTAAAGAAATCATTGAATCAGCACAAGGTGCAGAAGCCGTATTTTTACCGGCTTGTTTTGGTTTAGAAAACCAAGAATTTATGACCGCACTTCGTGATGCAACTAAACTTGCATTATTTGAATTACCAACGCTGCCACCATCATTACTTGGTATGCGCCAACGTATTCAATTACGTCATAAATTTGAATCCCTTGGTGGTTTAATGATTAATGGCGACAGTGCATTGAGCGCAACATTTGAAGGAAATCAAGTACGTTGTATCAACACTCGCTTGCTCGAAGATGAAGAAATTACTGCAGATAATTTTGTATTGGCGTCAGGAAGTTTCTTCAGCAAAGGGCTTATTTCCGAATTTGATAAAATTTATGAGCCAGTTTTTGAATCCGATATTATCGGTGTTGAAGGGTTTAACGATAAAGATCGTTTCACTTGGACTGCTCATCGCTTTGCTCATCCACAACCTTATCAATCAGCAGGCGTAGCGATTAATGCCCAGTGCCAAGTGAAAAAGTGCGGTCAATTTTTAACGAATTTATATGCCGTCGGTAATGTAATTGGTGGTTTTAATGCCCTTGAACTTGGTTGTGGTTCGGGTGTGGCTGTTGTAACTGCCTTGGCAGTGGCAGATGAAATCTTAGCAAAATAAGGGGGAATAATATGGATAATAATATTCAACGACTCATTGATAGTGCAAAACAATCCCTTAATTCGCCTGAAAGCTATAAATATATTGATGAAAGTTTTGAAAGCTGTATTAAATGTACGGCTTGTACTGCTGTTTGTCCTGTTTCACGTAATAATCCGCTTTATCCAGGGCCAAAACAATCAGGGCCTGATGGCGAGCGTTTACGCTTAAAATCTGCTGAACTTTATGATGAAGCACTTAAATATTGCACCAACTGTAAACGTTGTGAAGTGGCTTGTCCGTCTGATGTGAAAATTGGCGATTTAATTGTACGTGCGCGTAATAATCACTTAGCGCAGTCTAAAAAACCGTTAATGAATAAATTGCGTGATGCGATTTTAAGTAACACAGATGTAATGGGGAAAATCAATACTCCACTTGCCCCCATTGTGAACACCATTACGGGTCTGAAAGCCACCAAATTTATGTTGGAAAAAACCCTTAATATCAGTAAGAAACGTACTTTACCTAAATATGCGTTTGGTACGTTCCGTAGCTGGTATATGAAAAATGCGTTACAAGACCAACAAAAATTTGAGCGAAAAGTAGCATATTTCCACGGTTGTTATGTTAATTATAATAATCCACAGCTTGGCAAAGAATTCCTTAAAGTGTTCAATGCGATGAACATTGGGGTAATGTTATTAGAAAAAGAAAAATGCTGTGGCTTACCATTAATGGTAAACGGTTTTCCTAATCGCGCTCGCAATATTGCACAATTCAATACCGATTACATTGGAAAAATGGTAGATGAAAATGGAATAGATGTGATTAGTGAGGCATCAAGTTGTTCACTTAATCTGCGTGACGAATACCATCATATTTTAGGTATCGATAACGCCAAAGTCCGTCCGCATATCCATATGGTAACCCCATTTTTATATCAGCTTTTCAAAGAGGGTAAAACATTACCGTTGAAACCACTTAAACTTAGAGTGGCTTATCACACTGCCTGTCACGTAGATAAGGCGGGTTGGGCACCTTATACTTTGGAAGTGTTGAAAAAAATTCCAAGTTTAGAAATCATTATGTTACCTAGCCAATGCTGTGGTATTGCGGGGACTTACGGTTTTAAATCAGAAAACTATGAAATTTCACAATCTATTGGTAAAAATCTATTCGATAATATTAACGAGGGTGGATTTGATTACGTTATATCTGAATGTCAAACCTGTAAATGGCAAATTGATATGTCATCTAACGTGACCTGTATTCATCCATTAACTTTACTTTGTATGTCGATGGATGCTTAAATAAGAAAAATGCATGTTGTAATTAACGTGCATTTTTATGATTAATTTTATCTATGAAAAAACCGACTTTATATTGATAAAGTCGGTTTTTAATTCAGTTCAATTTAACATTAACCTGCAACTGCGATACGTTTCATATCTGTCATATAACCACGTAATTCTTGACCGATTAATTCAACAGGGTGGTTGCGAATTGCATCGTTTACATCACGTAAGGTAATGTTATCGACTTCCACTGCTGGAGTTGGCTCGCCCAAATCGCCTTTTTGAAGGTTAGGGATAATTTCTTTTGCAAGAATTGGGGTCGCTACGTTAGAGAATAAGTAGTTGCCATATTCTGCAGTATCTGAAATTACCACGTTCATTTCGTATAAGCGTTTACGTGCGATGGTGTTCGCAATTAATGGCAATTCGTGAAGTGATTCGTAGTAAGCTGATTCTTCATAAATACCGCTTGCAACCATCGCATCAAAGGCTAATTCTACGCCAGCTTTAACCATTGCGATCATTAATACACCATTATCAAAGTATTCTTGTTCGCTAATTTTGCCATCATATTTTGGTGCATTTTCAAAGGCTGTTTTACCTGTTACTTCACGCCATGCGAATAAATCTTTGTCGCCATTTGCCCAGTCTGCCATCATTGTTGCAGAGAAGTGACCGCTAATGATGTCATCCATGTGTTTGTAATATAAGAAACCAAGGCTTTCTTTGATTTGTTCAGCCAGTTCAAATGCACGTAATTTTGCACTGTTTGACAAGCGATCCATCATTAATGTGATACCGCCTTGTTTTAACGCTTCGGTAATGGTTTCCCAACCGTATTGGATTAATTTACCTGCGTATGCTGGATCTTTACCATCTGCCACTAATTTGTCATAACATACGATAGAACCTGCTTGTAACATACCGCAAAGGATAGTTTGCTCACCCATTAAGTCAGATTTTACTTCTGCCACGAATGAAGATTCTAAAACACCCGCTTTATGACCGCCAGTTGCTGCAGCCCATGCTTTTGCGATCGCCATGCCTTCGCCTTTCGGGTCATTTTCAGGGTGAACTGCAATTAATGTTGGCACGCCGAAACCACGTTTGTATTCTTCACGAACTTCAGTACCTGGACATTTTGGCGCAACCATCACAACCGTAATATCTTTACGGATTTCTTCGCCAACTTCAACAATGTTGAAACCGTGTGAATAACCAAATGCAGAGTCTTTTTTCATTAAAGGCATGACATCGGCAACTACTTTAGAGTGTTGTTTGTCTGGTGTTAAGTTTACGACTAAATCTGCAGTTGGAATTAATTCTTCATAAGTACCCACTTTAAAACCATTTTCGGTTGCACGTTGGAATGACGCACGTTTTTCTGCAATCGCTTCAGGGCGTAAGGCATAGCTAATATCTAAGCCAGAATCACGCATATTCAAACCTTGGTTTAAACCTTGCGCACCACAGCCTACGATAACGATTTTTTTGCCTTTTAAGAAGTTTGCTTCATCTGCAAATTCTTCGCGATCCATAAAACGACAACGACCTAATTGGTCTAATTTTTGACGTAAATTTAATGTGTTGAAATAGTTAGCCATTTTGTTGTCCTTAATTGTGTAAGGTTGATAATTGTATGATGTTGTGTTTGCATATTTTTTTGTTGTGGGTTGATTATAGGATTTTTTGTTGTTGCGTAAAGTGATATTATGGGAATGTAATGTTGCGATTTGTGCAATTATTTTGTTTTTTTGTGAATTAGCATCGTATTTCGCTCGATGAGCGACCTACTTTCTTTTACTCGTGTAAAAGAAAGTAGGCAAAGAAAACACGCCCCAGTTAAATCGCTGTTCTTTGCTTTGTTTCAATTTTCAGGCAATTTGCTGAACTCGCTACGCTCAAACAGACGCAAATTGCCTGAAAATTGAAAGTCGCAAAGGCGATTTATATGGGGCATAATTTACCTTAGTGTTATTTAAAAAGTGCGGTTAGTTTTGCATTCGTTTTTAAATTTAAGAAAGAACAAAATGGGTTCCCTTCTTTGCCGCCTGAAAAATTGGAAATTTGTAGGAAATTTTCGTCTGTTTGAGCGTAGCGAGTTCAGAAAATTTCCGTTAAGCAAATTTCCAATTTTTCAGGAAATAAGGCAAAGTAGGGCGTGTTTTCTTTTTGCCTACTTTTGCTTTGCACGAGCAAAGAAAAAGTAGGTCGCCATCGGCGAAACCCGATATTAAATAAAAGAAGAAATTATGGAATTTACCGACCTACAAATATTCATCCACCTCAGTGATACAAAAAACTTCACCAAAACTGCCACCCAAAACCACATGTCTCCCTCTACCCTTTCCCGTCAAATTCAACGATTGGAAGACGAGTTAGGGAAGACACTTTTTATTCGTGATAATCGCCAAGTCAAACTTACTGAATATGGCGAGAAATTTTTGCAATTTGCTAAAACAGAATGGCAAAACTGGCAACAATTTAAACAACAACTGAAAGATGAATCCGATGAACTTTGCGGTGAAATTAAACTTTTTTGTTCTGTAACCGCATCTTATAGCCATCTTCCGAACGTACTTAAAGAATTTCGTCAGCGTTATCCTAAAGTGGAAATTCAACTGACTACGGGTGATCCAGCGTTAGCACTAGAATTAATTCAAGCACAACAAGTCGATCTCGCGCTTGCGGGGAAACCAAATAATCTGCCCTCTAGTGTAGTGTTTCATAAAATAGATGATATTAGTTTGTCCCTAATTGCCCCGCGAGTGGCTTGTTTGGCGACACAATTATTGCAAGAAAAACCTATTGATTGGCAGCAAATGCCTTTTATTTTTCCCGTTGAAGGTCACGCACGGCAGCGAATTGAACAATGGTTAAGAGAGAAACAAATTAAACACCCGAAAATTTATGCTACTGTTGCGGGACACGAAGGAATTGTGCCAATGGTGGGATTAGGATTTGGATTAGCAATGTTGCCTGATGCAGTAATTGACAGCAGCCCAATGAATAACCAAATTTCCAGACTTAATCTTGATAAGCCTATTGAGCCTTTTGAATTAGGTATTTGCACCCAAAAAAGAAATCTCGAACAGCCCCTAGTCCGTGCATTTTGGGCGATGTTAGAATAGAATAAATAATGGTTTAAAATAAGGATTTCTTATGTTTAAAGGTATTCTCGTTTCATTATTAGCCTCGTTTTTATTTGGCTATATGTATTATTTTTCTACGTTACTAAAACCCTTGAGTGGCACGGATATTTTCGGTTATCGGATGATATTTACTTTTCCTTTTGTCCTGTTGTCCGTCACATTATTTAAACAAAAAGCGGCTTTAATTGAACGTTTAAAACGCATTCAAAAACGACCGCACTTAGCATTGTCATATTTACTTTGCGGATTATTAATGGGTTTTCAAATGTGGCTTTTTCTTTGGGCACCGAATAATGGCAGTTCATTAAGCGTATCTTTTGGTTATCTACTTTTACCAATTGTAATGGTGGCGGCAGGTCGCGTGTTTTTTAAAGAACGCATTTCAACATTCAAATTTATTGCAGTTATCATTGCAACATTAGGCGTAATTTCTAATATTGTGCTAAAAGGCGGTCTTTCTTGGGAAGCCATTGTTATCTGTTTAGGTTACACCGCATATTTTTCTATCCGAAAAGCATTAAAAAATACCGATCTTGCCTCCTTTTGTTTAGAAATGTTAAGCCTTATGCCTGTCAGTATTTATTTTGCTTTACAAACAGATTTCGCGACAGTACAGCAAACCAATCCGTTTATTTGGGGGCTGCTTGTCTTACTAGGATTAATCAGCGGTACTGCGTTAATTGCCTATGTAATAGCCAGTAATATGCTTCCTATGAATTTACTCGGTCTGCTTGGTTATGTTGAAACTATTATGATGCTATGCGTATCATTTTTGATCGGAGAACAAATTGATAGCGAAAGCTACCCACTTTTTATTTGTTTAGTCATCGCGATGATTCTTGTTATGGTTGATGGCGTTTACAAACAACACGCAAAAGGAAGTTTATAAATGCCATTTAAAGAAATAACTCCACAGCAAGCTTGGGAAATGATGCAACAAGGCGCAATATTAGTCGATATTCGAGATAATATGCGCTTTGCTTATTCACATCCTAAAGGTGCTTTTCATTTAACAAACCAAAGTTTTTTGCAATTTGAAGAACTAGCAGATTTTGATTCGCCTATTATTGTGAGTTGTTATCACGGCGTGAGCAGTCGAAATGTAGCGACTTTTCTCGTGGAACAAGGCTATGAAAATGTATTTAGTATGATTGGCGGATTTGATGGATGGTGCAGAGCAGAATTACCGATTGATACCACTTACTAACCCATTCATCAAAAATATAAGATATAAAAAAGTGCGGTAAAAATTTACCGCACTTTTGTTGTTATTCTAATTAACTGAAAATTAGTTTTTCGCTGCAGCTGCTGCTTTAACAATTACTGCAAATGCAGGGGCTTTTAATGATGCACCACCCACTAATGCGCCATCGATGTCTGGCTGAGTAAATAATTCAGCGGCATTTGCATCATTTACAGAACCGCCGTATTGAATAATTACTTGCTCTGCCACAGCTTGAGATTTCGCCGCGATGTGACCGCGGATAAATGCATGAACTGCTTGTGCTTGTGCTGGAGTCGCAGATTTACCCGTGCCAATCGCCCAGATTGGTTCGTATGCGATCACTGCACCGTTGAATGCTTCTACGCCTAATGCATTGATGACTGCATCAATTTGACGCGCACATACTTCTTCAGTTTTGCCTGCTTCATTTTCTGCTTCAGATTCACCAATACATAATACTGGCACTAAACCAGCTTCTTTTAATGCACCAAATTTTTTCGCCACAAATTCGTCGCTTTCTTTATGATAAGTGCGGCGTTCAGAGTGGCCAATAATGATGTATTTTGCACCAAAATCTTTTAACATTTCGCTAGAAATATCACCAGTAAATGCACCTTTCACATTGATATCTACGTTTTGTGCACCTAATTGAATCACACTTTTACCGCCACAGCTGCAACCACAACCAGAAAGTGCAGCTTCAGCCGTACCTAAATACATAACGGGAGGGGCAATTGCTACATCACAACCTGTTACATCATGTAATTCCGCTTTTAATCCCTCGATTAATTCTTTCGTGAATGCTTTGCTACCGTTTAATTTCCAGTTACCCATAACTAAAGGACGACGTGCCATTTTTGTTTCTCCATAGTTGATAAAATTAACTTGCTTACTATACCAAAATTTCGCCCCTATTCTTTGCAGAAGATCATAAAATTAAAAAAATTCTCACAGAAAGATGATTATCTTGAGCTAAAAAGCTACAATTACCTGTATGGAACCAATAAAAAATAACCAATTATGAAACTTTTCAAAGCTGAACAATGGAATATTGAAGTGCTTCTTCCTCTTTTTGAAGCCTATCGCCAAGCCTATGGGCAAGCAGAAAATCCAGAACGTACCTTGGCTTTTTTAACTAATCGTATGCGTTTTAATGAAAGCCTGTTTTTTATTGCGGTGGATGAAAATGAAAAGGCTATTGGCTTTGTGCAGCTTTTCCCTCGCCTTTCTTCTTTACAATTGCAACGTTATTGGCAAATCACCGATATTTTTGTGTTGGAACATGCTCAACAAACAGAAATTTATGCGGCGTTGATTTCTAAAGCAAAAGACTTTGTGCATTTTACGCAATCCAATCGTTTAGTGGCAGAATTAGCGCAAAATCAATATTCAATGTTGGAATCGGAAGGGTTTAAATTGAACCCGAAAGAACGTTTATTTGAATTGAGTTTGTCATGCTAACAGCGTTAAATCGTTATTGGGATTATTTGCGGATTGAACGCCAAATGAGCCCTCACACAATCACTAATTATCAACATCAGCTTGATGCCACCATCAAAATCTTAGCGCAACAAGATATTCACGCTTGGACACAAGTGACACCCAGCGTGGTGCGCTTTATTTTAGCGGAAAGCAAAAAACAAGGCTTAAAAGAAAAAAGCTTGGCTTTGCGTTTATCCGCATTGCGTCGATTTCTCAGTTTTTTGGTGCAACAAGGCGAATTGAAAGTAAATCCCACCACAGGCATTTCTGCACCGAAACAAGGTAAGCATTTACCGAAAAATATGGATGGCGAGCAAGTTCAACAATTGCTTGCCAACGATAGCAAAGAGCCGATTGATATTCGTGATCGTGCGATTTTGGAATTAATGTATAGTTCAGGTTTACGTTTATCGGAATTACAAGGTTTAGATTTAAACAGCATTAATACCCGAGTGCGGGAAGTACGCGTTATCGGGAAAGGTAACAAAGAACGAGTTGTGCCGTTTGGACGTTATGCTTCGCATGCTATTCAAGAATGGTTAAAAGTGCGGGCATTATTTAACCCAAAAGATGAGGCACTATTTGTTAGCCAGCTTGGAAATCGTATTTCTCATCGAGCCATTCAAAAACGTTTAGAAACTTGGGGTATTCGTCAAGGCTTAAATAGCCATCTTAATCCGCACAAATTACGTCATTCTTTTGCGACGCATATGTTGGAAGCCAGTTCTGATTTACGTGCCGTGCAAGAATTGCTTGGGCATAGCAACCTTTCCACCACACAAATTTATACTCACTTAAATTTCCAACATCTGGCAGAAATGTACGATCAGGCGCACCCAAGAGCGAAACGAAAAAAATAAAAGAGCGGTTAAAACAAAAGAAATTTTAACCGCACTTTTAATTAATATTAGATTACTTCGCAGGAATATCGGCAAGTACTCTTGTCAATAAATCCCAATAGGTTTGTACTGTTGCGATTTCCACTTTTTCATCTGGTGAGTGAGCATTTCGGATTGTTGGCCCAACAGAAATCATTTCAATGTTTGGATAATGTTCTTTTAAAAGACCACATTCTAATCCTGCATGAATGACTTTCACTACAGGTTGCTCGCCTAGCACTTCAGCATAATGTTTGCGAGTAACGTCTAAGATAGTTGAGTCATTTACAGGTTGCCAGCCCGGATAAGGTGCAGAAAACTCGACTTTTGCATTTGCTAAGATTGCAAGTGAGCTGAGCATTTCAGTTACGTAATATTTACCGCTTTCAATTAATGAACGAACTAAAATAGTGCTTTTTACAACATTACCTTCTGTTTTCAATACGCCAACGCTTAATGAACTTTCTACAACATTTTTAACTACATCACTATTGCGGATTACGCCATTTGGTAATACGTTGAGGGCGTTAATTACCGTTTGAGTACTTTGTGCGGTGAATACGGTAGGGGCTTTTTCTGCGGATTCTACAAAAAGTGTGAAATTAGGTTCTGCAATTGCTAATTCTTCTTTAAGCACAACCGCGAGATTTTCTACCGCACTTTCTATGGTTTTTACATCGCCATTAAAGGCTAACACAGCTGCTGCTTCTCGAGGAATTGCATTACGAATTGAGCCACCACGAATATCAGAGAGAGCAAAGTGCGGTTGATTTTGAGAAAGTTTTGCTAATACTCGCGCTAACACTTTAATTGCATTTGCACGCCCTGTATGGATATCTCCGCCAGAGTGACCGCCACGTAAACCTTTAAGGGTGATTTGTACGCTGTGCTCAAACGTATTGGTTTCATATTGAACGGGAATTTCAAAGTTTGCGTTAATCCCGCCCGCACAACCAATGTAAATTTCGCCAATTTCTTCGGTATCTGTATTGATTAAAATTTCAGATTGTAACCAGTTATGACGTAAGCCTTTTGCGCCATCCATCCCCGTTTCTTCTGTCATTGTTAAAAGCACTTCAAGAGGTGGATGGGCTAAATCATTGCTTTCTAACACCGCTAAAGTAGAGGCTAAACCGATACCATTGTCAGACCCTAGTGTGGTACCTCGTGCTTTCACCCATTCTCCATCGATATAAGGTTGAATAGGATCTTTGGTAAAATCATGTGGGTTGCCTTCATTAGCCTGTGGCACCATATCTAAGTGTGCTTGTAGCACAACAGGCGTGTGATTTTCCATTCCTTTCGTCGCGGGTTTACGAATGAGAATATTCCCCACTTCATCGCGTTCAACAAAAAAATGCTTTTCTTTTGCCCAATTTACAATAAAGTTAGCTAACGTATCTTCATAATGAGAAGGATGAGGGATTGCACAAATTTGATCGAACCATTTCCATAACAGTGAAGGTTGAAGTGTTGTAATTTCAGACATAGTTGCTCCTTTTTACTGAAAAAATTTACGAAATAATAGCATAAAACGCCATTTCGGGTTATCCTTACGCAATTTTTTATTTCTCGATAAATTTAAACTAAGGTGCAATTATGAGCGAAAAATATGTGGTAACTTGGGATATGTTTCAAATGCATGCCCGCAAATTATCAGAACGTTTACTTCCAGCTTCCCAATGGAAAGGTATTATTGCGGTGAGTCGCGGTGGTTTGTTTCCAGCGGCTGTATTGGCTAGAGAATTGGGTCTTCGTCATATTGAAACCGTTTGTATCGCAAGTTATCACGATCATAACAATCAAGGTGAATTACAAGTTCTTCATGCTGCCCAAGTGCCAAATGGCGGCGAAGGATTTATCGTGGTAGATGATTTAGTTGATACGGGTAATACGGCGCGTGCAATTCGTCAAATGTACCCTAATGCAAAATTTGTCACTGTATTTGCAAAACCTGCAGGTGCAGAATTAGTAGATGATTACGTGATTGATATTCCACAAAATACTTGGATTGAGCAACCTTGGGATTTAGGTTTAACCTTTGTTCCACCTCTCTCTAGAAAATAATTTTTACATAAAAAAGTGCGGTTAAAATAAAAGAATTTTTAACCGCACTTTCTTTCATTTTATCGTTTTTCCTAATTTTTCACGGTAAACTGGTTAAAATTTTACTCACAACAAATATCCGTATGCGACTTCTTATTTTAATCCTTCTTTCAGTATTAGTATTGTTTCAATATGATTTTTGGTTTGGCAGTAACGGCTTTTTAGATTATCGTCAAAATGCTGAGAAAATTAAGGAAAATCAAGCAGAAAATGAAAAGCTATCTCAACGTAATCAGCGTATTAATGCAGAAATTCAAGGATTAACAAAAGGTTTTGAAGCGATCGAAGAACGCGCACGAATGCAACATGGCTTAGTGAAAGAAAATGAAGTGTTCTATCATATTGTAAAAGAGAGTAAATAATGGCTCGTTCAATTATTGTGGTCTTGCCTGCGGCTGGTGTTGGTTCACGGATGCAAGCGGATAAACCTAAACAATATTTAACGCTGCTTGGCAAAACACTGCTTGAACATACACTCGATGTGATGCTTTCTTATCCTGCCGTATCTAAAATTATTTTGGCTGTAAGCAAAGATGATCCTTATATTTCTACACTATCGCTCGATCCTAAAATTCAGCTAGTAGAAGGTGGCACAACGCGAGCTGAATCTGTCTTAAATGGTTTAAATGCAATTGCGGAAAAAAATGCGTGGGTGCTTGTTCACGATGCTGCTCGCCCTTGTTTACAACATGCTGATATTGATAAATTGTTAGCTATTGAAGATAAACAGGGTGCGATTTTGGCAATCCCAGCAACAGATACGATTAAACGGGCGGATAATCAGCAATGTATTGTGAAAACAGAAGATCGTAGCCAGCTTTGGCAAGCAATGACACCGCAGTTTTTCCCAGTAGATATATTAAGACATGCGCTTTCCACAGGAATTCAACAAGGTGCGAATATAACAGATGAAGCATCAGCAATGGAACTGGCAGGATTTCGACCGCACTTAGTGGCTGGACGCAGCGATAATTTAAAAGTGACTCGTCCAGAAGATTTAGCATTAGCAGAATTTTATTTAACAAGGAATAAATTATGATCAGAATTGGACACGGCTTTGATGTTCACGCTTTTGGCGAAGATCGTCCATTAATTATTGGCGGTGTAGAAGTGCCTTATCATACGGGCTTTATTGCGCACTCAGATGGCGATGTGGCATTACACGCATTAACTGATGCAATCTTAGGAGCTGCAGCTTTAGGCGATATTGGAAAAATTTTCCCCGATACCGATATGCAATATAAAAATGCGGATAGTCGAGGCTTACTGCGTGAAGCGTTTCGTCAAGTGCAAAAAAAGGGATATAAAATTGGTAATGTTGATGTTACCATCATCGCTCAAGCACCTAAAATGCGTCCACATATTGATGCAATGCGTGCCAAAATAGCTGAAGATCTCCAATGCGATATTGAGCAAGTTAATGTAAAAGCAACGACTACCGAAAAATTAGGCTTTACAGGAAGACAAGAAGGCATTGCTTGTGAAGCCGTAGCTCTTTTAATTCGACAATAATTGCCTATCCTTAAAAGTGCGGTGAAATTTTAAAAGAATTTCATCGCATTTTTATTTTTGTGATCTGGATCACAGTTTTAACCAAAGAAGAGGCATACCATATTCTTGTACAGTCAGTTTGTAGTTGATAATACAAACAATAAATGAAAAGGTTTCGGTGCAAGAAAGGAAGTTTGCGCCGTTTGGCATTGCACTGTGCAATTTGCCTATTGGGTTTGGCGGGCTGTTGTCTGACATTCCCGATTATCCCAAATCAGTGAAATAATAAGCGATTGCTCGTTATTATTAAGTGGTCATTGGTGAAAGGAAACGCCCATTTATAGGTGAGGGAGCAATGGAGGGCTTCAGTCCGCCTTTTTGCTTACCAACCTTGTTGTTAGGTAATATATGGTTCATTATTAATTGATGGAATTTATACCTTTTAACAAGAATATTCCATTCACTAAACCATTTAATAAACAAATGTAAAACAGCGAGCTTATTGCCAAATTAGATTTTCTTGTTATACATTTAACCAAAACGTCACAGGCCCATCATTTGTTAAGCTCACTTGCATATCCGCTGCAAATTGCCCTGTTGAAACAGGTAATTTCTCACCGCACTTTTGAATAAAATATTCATATAATTCATTAGCCAATGCTGGGGACGCACCTTTTGAAAAACTCGGGCGTAAACCTTTTTGTGTATCCGCCGCTAATGTAAATTGCGAAACGATAAGTAATTCCCCTTGTACTTGTTGAACATTTAAATTCATTTTGTCATTTTCATCACTGAAAATTCGATAATTAAGCACTTTTTCAGCAAGTTTATCCGCTTTTTCTTGGTTATCTTCTTTTTCTACACCAAGTAAAACCAATAACCCCTTTCCAATTTGCCCTATTGTTTCGCCATTTACATCCACTTTTGCTTGAGACACACGCTGAATTAGGGCAATCATTTCAATCCCTCAATAAAACTCGGTAACCATTCTTCAGCATAACTTTCTTGATCATCCACGTTTAACACGTCAATTTTTAAAGTCTCACAAATTTTGACCGCACTTTTTGCTTGAAGTGTTTGCTCCACTTGTTCCGCCGCATAGCAAAAAGTATCATAATCAGAATTACCTAATCCAACGACCGCAAAGCGAACATCTGAAAAATCCTTTTGGCTATTCGCTAATTCATCAAATAGAGGTTTTAAATTGTCTGGCAATTCGCCTGCACCATGCGTTGAAGTCACAACAAGCCAAATTTTCTCGTTTTCAATGTCAGATAAATTTGGTCCGTGAAAAAGTGCGGTGGAAAAACCTTGAGTTTCTAAAACATCGTTTAAATGCTCGGCAACATATTCCGCACCACCTAAAGTGCTGCCTGAAAGAATACAAATGTGCATTTTATTATCCTATATTTATTTTTTCTCAAAGAGAAAAAATTATTGAAATGATTAAAATAAAAAGGCTTAGAAAATCTAAGCCTTTTACTACGATTAAACGTTATCAAACTTACCAAGTAATGAACGAATATGCTCTTGCCAATTACGATGTTCGTTTTTTAGCTGTTCATTTTCAGTTTGTAAGTTTTCGATATTTCTTTGAGATTCTGCGTTTTTCTCTTTTAATTCTTCAACTTCTAATTGAAGTAATTGGATAGTTTCTACCGCTTGTTTAATTTTTTCTTCAAGTTGGTCTAAAATTTCTAAAGACATAATGATTTCCTTTTAAATATGGGTAAGTTTAGGGGTATTTTACCCAGTAAATTTACCTTTTTAAAGCATTGAATAAAAATTTATTATGCAAACGATTACTCAGTGATAGAATGATGCTATTTTTACCATAATCTTGAAAAATAAGCAGAAGGAGAATAATAATGAATCGAGCATTAGCCATTGAATTTTCACGAGTAACAGAAGCCGCCGCTCTAGCAGCTTACACGTGGCTTGGTCGAGGAAATAAAAATGCGGCAGACGATGCAGCGGTAAAAGCGATGCGTTATATGCTGAATTTGATTCATATGGACGCTGAAATCGTTATAGGAGAGGGCGAAATTGATGAAGCCCCAATGCTTTATATTGGCGAAAAAGTCGGTTCTGGCTTAGGGGAATTAGTTTCTATCGCAGTAGATCCTATTGATGGTACACGTATGACCGCAATGGGGCAATCTAATGCTATTTCTGTCTTGGCTGCAGGTGGCAAAAATACCTTTTTAAAAGCACCTGATATGTATATGGAAAAATTAGTGGTGGGTTCAAATGTAAAAGGCATCATTGATTTAAATTTACCACTGGAACAAAATCTTCGTCGCATCGCATCTAAGCTAGGAAAATCCCTTTCTGACCTTACCGTAATGGTATTAGCCAAACCACGTCACGATGCCGTAATTAAACAAATACATAACTTGGGCGCGAAAGTATTGGCAATTCCTGATGGCGATGTGTCAGGTTCCGTATTGTGTTGTTTACCTGATGCTGAAGTCGATCTTCTTTATGGAATTGGTGGTGCGCCAGAAGGCGTGGCAGCTGCTGCAGCCATTCGAGCATTAGGTGGCGATATGCAAGCTCGTTTAATCCCACGCAATGAAGTAAAAGGCGACACCGAAGAAAATAAAAAAATTGCAGCTAATGAGATTCAACGCTGTGCAGCACTGGGCATAAAAGTGAATGAAGTGTTAAAACTTGAAGATCTCGTGCGTGATGACAATCTTGTATTTACTGCAACAGGCATTACCAATGGCGATTTGCTTAAAGGTATCTCCCGCAAAGGCAATTTAGCCAGTACTGAAACCATTTTAATTCGAGGAAAATCCCGCACAATTCGTAAAATTCAATCTATTCATTATTTGGATGACCTTTATAAAATTTTGAATATTTAGTATTAGAAACAAAAAAATCGCACCTTTAACAGTGCGATTTTTTCTTATATTAATTTAGGACATTCTGCCGTTTTCTATGCCAATTACCTGATCGCAAATTGCCATGGTAGATTGGCGGTGGCTGACGAGAATAATCAATTTTTCAGCTTTCACATCGAGTAATGATTTCAAAATCATTGCTTCGTTTAAGCTATCCAAATTACTGGTTGGCTCATCAAGCAAGATAATCGGTGCATTATGCAAGAATGCTCGGGCAATACCGATACGTTGTTTTTCTCCGTCAGAGAGATTGCCACCCAATTCGGTCATTTTTGTTTGATAACCTTGTGGCAAACTCAAAATAAAATCATGAATTGAGGCTTTCTTCGCCGCTTCCATAATTTCTTCTAAGGTTGCATCACGGCGCGCAAGGCGAATATTTTCTTCAATGGTTTCGTTGAAAATATAGGTTTGCTGAGTAATGTACGCCATATTGTCACGCAAACTGCAAGTGTTGATATTCGGTAAGGTTTCGCCGTTAATTTTAATGCTACCTGATTTTGGATCATAAAAACGCATAAGCAGTTTTAACAAGGTACTTTTACCGCTACCACTTCTGCCGTGAATACCTAATATTTCCCCTTTTTTCACAGATAAGCTGACATCCGATAAAATTTGTTCTTCGCCGTAAGCGAAGTTTACATTCTCAACATCAATGCAAGAAACCTCTTTTAAATCTACCGCACTTTCTACATCTTTTAACTCTGGTTCTTCCGCTAATAAACTTAATACTCTCTCACCAGAAGCCAAAGTTTGTAACAAGTTGCTTGAAAGGTTACTTAAGGCGATAACTGGCCCATAGCTCGACATCAATAAAATCACGCCAACTAAAAAGGCAGCGAAATCAATTTTATCTAAGCTAAATAAAATTAAGCCAGTAAACAGCATAATGATGTTAAAAGCCGATACCGCCACTTCAGTATAAACACGAACTTTCGCTTCTTGGTCTTTAATTCGCTCAAAAGCCGTATCGATTTTTTGGCTGCGTTGTTGAATTTCATCTAACCGTTGTTTCGCATAACCAAAAAGCTGAATTTCTTTCATACCACGCACGCTGTCGAGGAAGAAATCATTCATTTCGCCCACTAATTCACGATAGCGTCTGCCATCTTCACGTGCCAATTTAGTGGTGATAATCGGTAAAATCACGCCCACTGTTAAATACGCAGCCAATGCCACAAGTACAAACCAGCTTGAAAGCTGGGCAAAGACCAACAATAAAATCGCAGAGGTAAAGAACGCGATCATAATTGGTGCAATGGTGTGCGCATAAAACACTTCGAGTAACTCAATATCATTGGTAACTAATGACACTAATTGCCCTGCTTGTTTATCTTGCAACTTCACAAAAGCTAGGCGACGCAAAGAAGAAAACACTTTGTCACGCAATAATGCCAATAATTTAAAGGCGATATAATGCCCAGACATTTGCTCTAAATAACGCAATACACCACGAGCCACCGCCAATACGATAAGTGCGGTCAAAATGCCAGAGAAACTTAAATGAGTGTCAAAGTTAAGAAGATTCACTAACCCCATCGCACCCAGCACCATAATAAAGATGGCAGCTAGGAAACCGAGCGTACCCATAGTAATGGTAAACGCCATAATGTGCGCAAGTGGAGTCACTAATTTCAACAAATGCCCCATTACAACAAAACCATTTTTACGCATTTGCCACCTCTCTAATTTGTTCTAAATCTTTTTGTTGTTGGAACATTTCAGCATACGCACCTTGTTTTGCCATTAAGGTTTCGTGTGTGCCTTTCTCAATCAATTTGCCTTGGTCAAGTACGTTAATACAATCCGCATTTACCGCATTTGCCAAGCGGTGAGAAATCATCACAATAGTTTTTTGTTGTTTAAATTGTTGAATGAACTGCAAAATAATTTCTTCGCTTTCCACATCAATGTTACTGGTCGCTTCATCAAAAATATAAAGCTCGGCATTGTGTAACAAAGCACGCGCTAAAGCTAAACGTTGAATTTGACCGCCCGATAAATTCGCACCACGGCTTAATAGCTGCATATCTAATCCGCCATTATCACGAACGAATTGAGCCAGATTGACTTGTTCTAAACACGCATAAATTTGTTCATCTGTTGCATCGATTTTCGCCATTGTCATATTTTCACGCAGCGAGCCTTTAAACACATAACTGCTGTGGCTTACTAATGATACTTTTTGATAGAAAGAAGTGCGGTCAATATTGAGGGCGTTTTGTCCATTAAACAAAATTTCACCTTGTTGCGCTTGATTAAATCCCATCAACAACGAAACTAAGGTTGATTTACCACAACCACTTTTACCCACAAATACCGTAAGCTGATTTGGTAAAATACTCAAATCTAAACCTGTAATTGCTGGTTTCTCTTCACTATAAGAAAAATGCAGATCTTTAATTTCCACTTGAACGTTATTTTTTGCTTCAAAATCCACCGCACTTTGTTGGGTTTCCACTGGCGTATCTAACAATGTGAAAATCTTATCTGAAGCCGCTTTACCATTCATCGCAACATGGAAGAATGAACCAAGCAAACGAAGTGGAATAAAGAACTCAGAAGAAAGGAGAATAAATAAAATCACGCCTAACACGCTGAGTTGTGCATCTTGGAATTGCAATAATGCAGTTAAAATCCCAATTGCAGCACCACCGTAAGCGAGTAAATCCATAAGAGAAACCGAGTTAAGCTGCATAGTAAGCACTTTCATGGTAATTTTGCGGAAATGCTCAGCCTCTTTATCCATCGCTTTCGCTTTATAAGCATCATCTTGATAGATTTTTAGCGTAATTAAACCCTGTAAGTTATCTAAAAAGCTGCTGCCTAATCCCACATAAATCGACCAATATTTTGCCAAAAGTTTTTTCGCAATTTTATTTACCGCAATAATCGACATAGGGATAAGTGGCACACAAATCAACAAAATCACGGCAGTTTTAAAACTGAAAAAAATCAGGAAAGCAAAAAGGGTAAGCGGTGCAAGCAAGCTATAAAAAAGCTGCGGCAAATAACGCCCAAAGTAGATTTCAAGCTGTTCCACACCTTCTGATGCCACTTGAATAATGCTTGAGGTGGATTGCTGGTTCACTTGGTTAAGCGGCATAGAAGCCAATTTACGATAAATAAGGCTACGCAATTCATGCTTCACTTTTGTACTGGCAAAATAAGACGCCTGCACCGATTTTTTCCCTGCAAACGCACGCAATGCCAATGCTGCAATCAAAACGATGCCCAAAATGACCGCACTTAACAGGCTTAATTCGTGAAAATAAGCCGCCTGTAAAATATAAGAAAACACGACGGCACTAATAATCCCGCCAACTAACGCCACCCAATTCCACAACACCGTGACACCAATCCATTTTTTGCTATCAGACACCGTGTTAATTAGGCGTTTATCTATCATCATAATGATTGCTCCTAAAATAAAAAGAAGTACGCATAGAAAGAATTATGCGTACTTAATGTAGGGTGGGCTTCAGCCCACCAAAATATCTCACGATTGTTTGTTGGTGGGCTAAAGCCCACCCTACAATTACTAATATCAACAATCAACGGCTCGCATTATAGGAAAC
>ERZ1023297.31-NODE-31-length-48121-cov-85.664773_pt1 | contig 48121 bp, 69 predicted proteins | sample MGYA00380471_ERZ1023297 | MGnify/ENA primary metagenome ERZ1023297 (study PRJEB33173, sample SAMEA4830332) | metagenome | study: EMG produced TPA metagenomics assembly of the PRJEB25223 data set...
TCTTTCAATGGCCCGTTGTCAAAGCTATTAAATCGCTGATTGATAGTGTCAGACAATTCTCTCTTGACTTCTTCAGCTCTGGCTTTGGCCAATTCTACTTGATCGTTAAAGTCTTTTTTGATTTTGTCGACCTTTTGGTCAAAATCTTTATCTGCTGCTTCAATCTGCGCTTGGATTTTTGCTTCAATGCCATCTTGTTGCTTTATCTGCTTGGTAATCGTTCCCTCGTACGAATACTGGGTATCGTTTCCAGCCTTACTATCTGCACTGATACGACCTCTCAGACCACCTTTAAAGATAAAGCTCTGACTTAAGACAGGAACTTTAAAAGTCTCTTTCTTGTTGGTCTGAATGGTTACCCACTGCCCAACCTCAAGTAACAAATGTCCTTGGTAGTTGAGATTATACGGATAGTAAGTTAGGTTTTTCAGTTTGTAATACAAGTCATTTAAAGCGCTCTGAGTCATAAAGACATTGTCCAGTTCCAAAGACCGACCTGTCTTCATACCGACTGTCAGAGACTTCTTGTCCGTCTTACAAGTGATACCAGCTATCTGATACTCAATCTCACTCTTGGTCAAGCCATGCAAGAAGTAACTGTCAGCGTTGATCGTGATATTGGACTCAGTCAAATCACGGATTTCCATCTTGCCTTCTCTGTTGAAGAAACAAGACATCCCAATCATCTGAGTCATAGCGCTCAGCATATCCCTAAAGGAAAGTTTCTTGCCCTCAGGAACTTGCTCAATATGATAACGCATCGCGCTGATTCCGAAATAGTCATTCGCTAACTCAATGCCTGTTTTCAGGCAGATTTCCTGAATAACCTCTCGTACTTCAGCTGGGAAGTGCAAATCTGTCACATACTCACGATTGAGCTTAAACATACCATCCATAAGTTCAAGTGTGGTAGTGTTTCGGTTTCGGTCAATCTCAATATCGTTGATGAAGTATTCCCCCATCTTGACCCACTGGTAGGTATCCCCAACCAGTAGACCAATCTCAGGGTGCAGGGTATCCAGCTTATTGAACGTGGTAATGATACTGGTAAAGGTAATTTTACCGCTACCAGCGCAGGTTCCACCAGGCTTATAAGTATCGCCCTTAATGTAGCCATACTCAAAACTAGCCTCTTTGATATCCCGTGAAGCATAATCACCAACACGAATAGCCAGCGTCCTTTCCTTGGCAAACATGGCTCTGTCAAATTGTCGTCTAGTTAAAGCGTCCATTTTCTTACCTCTCTACCAGATTAAATTTAGCGCCAGACCAAGGTTTAAACTTCTCAGTAAAGGTATAGCTAGGAGCTGTCCTATCACCGACATAGAAAGTCTTTGTGACTTGGCCATCCATGGGGTCTGGATAAGATACCTCAAAAAATTCAGATGATACAGCATGTAAAAGCTGACTTAATTCTCCCTGAGTCATCATACCCCATTCACAGTCTAGTTTGCGTTTGGTCGTGATACGGTCACGCATCATGTCGCCATTGGCATTACGCCCTGTCTCTCCATCGATATCTTGAATACCGACTTGAAAATATTTGGGAGGCTTCACAGCCACCCCATTGATTGTCAATTGTGCCATTTAACCTCCTAAATCTTGAGCAAGGTTTGACCTGCTCGTTCATGTTCCTTGTTTATTTCTTGGATTGCTACCCGTCCGAACTCATGGCCTGCGATTTGGATAACGATGTCGCCGTCGCCAGAGAATCCACCTTGTGGACTAACACCAGCCATGGCATTTACTACCGCACTGCTGACTACTCGTCCAAGTGTTTGGATAAATCCTGTATTTTCAAGTGGTACGACCGCCTCTTTACCAGCTTCACCAATCATGGCGATTGTTGGACTATCGACGATACCACCACGGGCAAGACGAGGGAGGCTAACTGTACTTACACTACCAACCCATCCTAGACCAGGTAAGTTTCTGACAACGCCTAAAACTCCATTAATCATTCCGATGAAGCCATTGACTACATTTTCAATCGTTCCAAGAACCGCATTGACCGCACTCTTAAACGCTCCACCTACTGCCTCTCCGACCATCTGACCAGCATTTACGAAGATACTTTTAACAGTATCCCAAACGCCTTTAAAGAAGTCGCCAATAGAACTAAAAGCATCTTTTACTGCGTTGTAAGCATTAGTGAACATCTCACCAAACCAGTTTGAAACACTGGATAACGCATTAGTCACATCTGCCCATCTCTCGCCAAACCATGAACCTAGTTTGCTAAAGATGTTTGTTAAGCCAGTCCATGCTTTTTGGAACATGTCAGTAAACCATGCTCCGATATTAGCCAACGCACTAGTCACATCTGCCCAACGTTGTCCGAACCATGAGCCGATTGGTGTGAAGATATTAACGATAGCGTCCCATGCACCTTGGAATACACCAGAGAACCACTCTCCGATGCCAGAGAATATGTTTACAATGGCGTCCCATGCTTGCTGGAATTTCTCGCCAAACCATTGACCTATCGGCTCAAAGATTTCTTGTAGTTTCGTCCATAGACCGCTGAAAAATTCGCCAATCGCTTGACAAATACCACTGATAAAATCACATAGTCCTTGCCATGCAGTTTTAGCAAACTCAACAACAGTGTCCCAGTTTTGATAGAGCAAAACACCGATAGCAATTAAGGCTGCAATTGCTGCAATAATCCATGTTATTGGACTTGTCAAAACTGCTAACGCTGCATTAAAAGCCCATGTTGCAGCTGTAGCGACTCCTGTTGCAACAGAATGTGCAAATTTCGCCGCGGTTGCTAATCCCATTTTCGCTGCATGAGCAGTCCATGCTAGAGCTGATTTACCAAGTTCTAAAGCAGTTTTTCCTAGCTGTGCAATTGTTTTACCTGAATTGACCACAAAATCTTTTGCATATAAGGTGTTCAAATAGATTGTTTCACCAAAACTGACCAACTTATCAAATGTCAATGCTTTAATAGCAAGACCTAGATTCTTAATCCCTCCAACAATCAAAGAGACCTTACTACCTAACAAGCTGAATGCTCCTGCAAGTCCTCCAGCTTGTTCTGCCCATGATAAGAAATTAATCGTTTGCCAAGTTGTTATCAAAGCTACGATAGGTTCTTTGTTTTCTTTACACCAGTCAGAAAAAACGGTGAAACCATCTGCCACTAACTTAATAGCATCCGCCAATAGTCCCAAAGTGGCTAAAAGGCCACCTCCTAATAAATCTGAAATTCCTTCAATACTAACACCGAATACTCCTGATAAAAACTCAGCAAAAGGTTGCCAGGAATTCTCCCAGAGAATCTGAATAATGTCAATTAGCCCATTAAAAGCATTAGCAATAGAGTTAATAGCAGGGACTACATGTTCATCATAAACACGACTTAAGCCATCGCCAAATTTGTTAACAGACCTTTCAATGCTCTCAAATACAGGCGCAACAGTATCTAATAAACTTTGGAAGACTGATGAAATTTTAGGAGCGCTTGTCACAACGACTTTTTCAAAACCTTTAAACAAACTTCCTGCTAATTTACTACCAACTTCAACAATGGTAGATGTCAAACTCAACAGAGTTGACACAATAGCGCTACCGATACGAACCGCACCAGTTGAGGTAATGACGTCGTAGAAAGCACTAGAAAAGTCCTGAGCTATGTTTCCTACTGCCTCGGAAAGGTTACCAACATTATCAAACAAAGCGACTAGCGCCCTGATAATGCGTTCTTTTTGCCTTCCAAGGCCATTTGCAATACTTTCGGCAAGGAAAACACCGATACCTAGCCCGATAGTGGTTATTGAGCCTGTCACTTGCCCTAAAGCATAAGCAATTTTCTCAGCCATTCGGTTAAAGGCATTCACAACCCTTGGGTCAGTGGCGATTTCTCCCATTGTCTTAGCTATTTGGTCTAAGGCAGTCTTAATGCGTTCTATACCTTCTGGTCTAAATGCTGCATCAAAACCTTTCTTGAAGGGGTCAAACAACCCTTTGAGCTTATCTCCAAGACCATCAAAAATGCTCTTGAATTTGTTGTCCATGTCGGTCAACTCGACTTCTGGCAAGATGTCTTTGAAAGGTCCGCCACCGCCTCCCTTTCCTTTACCACCTTTGCCACCGCCTCCAGAACCGCCTGCGTCGTCATCTTTTGGTTTTTGCAAGATGTTAATCTCATCAAATCCCAAAAGACCTAGCAACTCTTTAGCGGCCTTCTTAGCGTTTTTGGCGGAGTCTCCAAGATTGTCAGCAAGTCCTCCTGCTGAATCTCCAGCGTCGTCTACTGCGTCAGCAAGGTCTCCTGCTCCGCCTGCAGCATCCTTCATGGCGTTACCCATGTCTCCAACTGCTCCACCAACACCATCTTTCACTGTTGCTTTCTTGTTGAACATCAAAGCGATAAACTCAGCGAGTTTAGCAGTAACGTTCTTTAAGACCATAGCAAAAGAGTTCAAGACAGGCATAATGGCATTGATAATCGGTAACATAGAGTTACCAAGGTTCAATGCTGCGTCCTTCATCAGCGACTTAAATAGGCTGATACGACCATTTACAGAATTAGACAAGGTATCCCCATACTTGGCTGTAGCCTGTTCCAGAATAGCCATAAGGCGGATTTGTTGCTGGGTTTGGTAGTCTAATTGTTGCCAGCTTTGTCCGTTTGAGAAACGTTTAAAAGCTTCAGTGGACTTAATCATAGCCACATTGACGTTGATTCCTAGGTCCTCAATTGCTTCGGTGTTCCCTAGCAAACCTGAGCGAATCCGCTCCATAACGTCTGTAATGCTACGCCCTGAGCCTTCAGCAACCACTGCCGATGTCTGCAACATCTTAGCAGTATAAGCACTTAGCTTGTTGGTATCTTTGATAAATCCAGAAAATAAGTTTGAATAGACTGCACCGTAGTTGGTCGCCTCACCCACTCCCATATTCATAGCGTTGGCGTTATCGTTAACCCATTTCAAGAAAGATTGCGAACTCTCGCCCATCTGTCGCTTGATTTGGTTCATAGACGCTGACACTTCAAGAGCTGTCTGCGTTGAATACATCCCAACATCAAGTAATTTCTTACCAAGGATTGCAAAACCAGCGAACTTAGCCAGCTTACCAAACGCACTACCGATTGAGTTCGACTGTTCACGAACTTTGGCAGTAGCATTTTTCACTCGGTCAGATGTTCCTTTGACCTGATTCTCGACTTCTTTCATCTTCTTCCTGAAAGGCGCTATCTCAGCGTCAATCATGACCTTCAATTCATCAAGAGTTGCCATTTACTTCCTCCTTCCTTTTTCGATTATGTCTCTCTGCAAAATCACGCATCCGTTCCTTATGCAACAAAAGCGCTTGTATCTGTCGTTCCTGTTCTACTGCTTGCTGTTCTTCTACAAACAACTCAGGCGCATATTCCCAAAGCTCAACAATCTTAGCGTCATTGGACAGTAATAAGGAAACATGATTAGTTATCATTCGCGAAAGTATGTACGAGTCAATAATCTTCTCTTTACGCTCTTGGATTTTGACACGGTTGTAGCTTTCTATCATTTCCCTGATTTCAAGCACCGTCAAATCCCAAAAATCAAGAGGCTTGCCCCCGATGTCCAAAAACATAGGATAAAGCCTCTCAATAATCTGAGTTACCGTTAAGATTACTTGACTACTGTCATTTTCTTCTTGGAAGTTTTCTTGTCCTTGCTTCCTCGTGGAGTAAAACCCGATACTTCAAAGAGTGGCATTAAAACCTCTGTCATGAATGTTGTTTGGTCTCCACCATTGTCCACGTATTCATCGTATAAATCATAGACATCCTCAAAAGAATACCCATGTTCATACTGCTGCAAGGCTCCATGAACTAACAACAGCATAACTTTCAAAGGCGGTAAAGTGAACTCTTCGCCAGCTTCAGGCATGAAAATCTTTAACAAGTTCATGCCGATTTTTTCTTCCACAGTTGCAGCTTGATGAGATGTCAAACGTAGCTTCAACTCTTTTTCGTCAGTAACTTTCCAAGTTGTGTATTTTAACGCCATTTAATTAACCTCCAATACCGTCTGTAAATTCCAACTCTGACTGCAAAGCAATTTTAAGGGTGAACTCGATAACGGCATTGACACCGCCACCGCCTAACTTAACAGATACTTGACCTTCAAATTTAACCTTAGTCCCGTCTGGATATGTTTGCTCAAAGTAGAGTTTTTTCTTGTCATCCGCTGCCTTACGCAATACACGATAAGGAGCAGTTGCGCTTGAATTATTATAAGAGAACTTGTACTCAAGTTCTCCTACGTCCCCAATACCAAACTCGTACTTCTTAACTTTATCTTCAAGAGTAGTATTTTCTACTTTTTCGAGTTCAATACCAAACTCTGGCACTTCTTTCAATCCAACAAGTTTAGTATAAGTTTCTTTAGATTCGCCATAAGATAGCGTAATTCCATTTGCTAACATGTTTAATTCTCCATTCTAAATTGAAAAACAAGCTCTGAGTCTAAATCAACGACACCTTCAAAGCGCATGACCTTATGTCTCAAATGAGACGGGTCTGGCACGTCTTGGCAGTCGGTTCTTCGCAAACCTAAAGACTCAAAAATCTGATTGATTTTAACAGCTAACTCACTAGTGCTGGTATCATCAAAGATATCCACCTTGTAGCGGATAGAGGATTTTTGTTCCTGGTCATCAAACCAATCACCCGGCTTGTTTTGTTCTTCCAAAAAAATAACGACTGGGAAAGTCTCCCAATCGCTAGGATAAGTATCGGTCACATTATCTGCAACCTTTTGCAATTCTTTATAAATAACAGGCTTGATATTAATCATTTTATTTGTTCTCTTATCTTTCTACGGACATAATTCGAAATATTCTTAGACACACGCTCTTGATTGTCTCTCAAAGCTGGATAAAGATAAGGCTGAGCAGGTTGACCATACATCTTGTAGAACTCCCCAATCTTTTGAAAGTGGTACGGTCCTACATTGATTTGGTCTTCATGCACATACCAAGGATTAGACTTGTAAGTTACGCTGACCTCTGGAGAGATACCCGAATGGTTAGCTTGTCCTATTGGTCCCGTTCCAAACTCAACATAAGGAGCGTATTTAAGGTTGGTGTAAACTTCGCCTATAGCCCTATCTCCGTCCATTTTTGCCCTAGTTTTGATACTAGTTATAAGCTCTCCATCTCTCGCTGGTGCGAGTCTTCTTGCATCTGCTTGGACAACCTTTATAGTAGCATTGTGCACCGCACGTAAGACGATATCCTCGCCAGTTTTTTTACTAGCCAATCGTCTACATTTAGCTATAAGCCTATCTGCCCCTCGTAGCCCTGACACGCTCTAACTCCAAAACTTGATGATGTGTGTAGACCTTTTTAGAAATAACCCTATGAGTCACTTCCGTCTGACTATCGATACACACACCATCTTTTACTTTGATAGTAGCTGACTTGTTGGCATTTGCGTTCAAAATATCATTGACACGCTCGCCATACAATTCAGATTGTAGCTTGCTACTAGCTGGCCACAATTCAAGGCGGACTGTCTCAGCTTCCTTGGCATACCCTTCTTTCGCGACACCTTCCTCAGTGACAGTCTTTTCAAACCGTCGCATTGGATAAGGTTTCAGTCTACTCTGCTTCAAAAACATGACCTGCCACCCTTGCTAGCCTGTGCATGCGTATTCGCTGTAGAAGATCCGTAGACAGGCCGTTTTCTCCGTAGACTACTGCTATACCACCCTCGGTTCTAGAATGCTCTCCTTCCGCTCCTGAGCGGTTGTGGAGTTCGATAGCAACCTCAGGTATTAAAAGACTTAAAGCAGGTGTCAAAGATGTGCGATTAGTCTCTGACAAGATAAGATTTGTAGCCCTTGTTTGGAGCAACATGAGAAGCTGAGTATCTTCTTCGCCTGTTAATTTCTTCAGCAACTCTATAGACATATCAATCCTCTTCTAAGAACTCAGGTTTAGGAAAGATTTCCTCAAGAACATCTGAGATAGCGACACCGTTGCTGGCAATATTGTCAGCCAGCTCAGCATAGCGCTCCTCAGTAATCTCAAGTTCCTCTCCTGCCAGTCGTTTCACATTTGATTCCCAATCATAGAAATCTTGTTTGATTTTAAATTTCACTTTTTAGTTCCTCCAAAACTTCTACAATTTCGGCTTTTGTCAACTTATAAGCGCCTGCTACACCTGCTTCTTTCGCTAGATCCTTCAACTCTTCTAGAGTTTTATTCTCTAAATCAGAATACTGGTTAACCTGCTCTTCTTGAATATAATGACGTCGTAGCAATAAACTCATATCGTCACCTCTTACGCGCCACCGAATTTTACAACTCGTGTAGGGTCGTAAAGGTAAACGCCGTAGTGTTCATCACCTGTGATTACGGTAGTCTTCTTCAAGATATCGCGGTCTGTTTCGATAGCCACATCACGTTTAAGCAAGATAACAAAAGCTCCATATTTGTTAGCGTCGTCTGTCTGAGTTTGACTTGGTGACACTTTAACAAGGAAGCCTTTACCTTCATCAACTTTTTTAGAGCGCACGATTTGCACACCATCAACTTCACCGAAGGTTCCAGAAACAACCATATTTGCTCCAAGCTCTGAACCTTTAATCCATTCTTTTGCTACTGCAGTTTTTAGCTTAGTAGCATCTTTAGGGTTGATGATAGCAACATACTGTGCATCTTCTTCGTCCTCAAAGATATCTAGAGCTTTATCGATTGCCTCAAGAGTTGTTGGAGTTTCTGTAATATGTTGTGTTGCAGTTTTAGCTACCGCTACCAAATCATTATCGATCTTGTTGGCAATAGCTAAACCAAGCTGGTAAGTCGCTTGACCTAGTGGGTCACCAAGACCTGACAAAAGAGACTCATCGGTAATTTCATAACCTTTACCTGCTTTTTTGATGGTCATAGTAGTCTTTTTAGTAGTCAATTGGTCTGGCGTAATTGCTTGGCCTTCTTCAATTTCAGTAGCGTCTCCTGCATACTCCCATGCTGGCACTGTTAAAGTGCTACCTGGTTGACCTTCAAGCTTTGTCTCTACATACGCTAGCGGTGTAAATTTAATCAATTTAGGTAATTTAGCGGCTACCATATCCGCCATTACTTCTGGATTAACCATAGTGGCTAATTTAGTTTGTCCTGCTGTCATTTTCTATTATCCTTTCAATTTCTTATAAAGCTCTGGGTTCTTTTGATAGAGCTCATTTCGACTCTGATAACCCATACGAGCAAATTCTTCTTTTGTGATACCGTCACTATCGACTGGCGCTTGTTTCATTGGAGCTCCGCCTTTTAGTTTTTCTTGAACGCCTTTTTGCACGGCTTGCTCCCATGATTTCTGCAATACAGCGACAGACTGCGATACCGTCTCTGCGCTTGTCAAATCAACTACATTTACTAACTCAACAGGTAAGTCACGTTCACTTAGCATTGCTTTAGCTTCTGCGGTCAATTCCTTGCGAGCAATAGCCTTCTCACGGTCAGCTAGTTCTTGCTCACGCTGATCCAACTGATATTTTTGTTTCTCGTCAGCGTTCATCTTGGCAAGTTTCTTAGCTTCGTTTTCCTTGGCTTCTTGCTCAGCTTCCCATTTAGAGCGTTCGGCAGATAGCATCTTACCGATTTCAGCACGAGTGAAAGTTCGTTCGTGCTTTTCTTCCTGCACTGAATCAACATTTCCTTGAGTGTCGACAGTCTCAGTTGATTCAGTAGATACAGTTGCATTGATTTCTTCTGACATAATTGTCCTCCAGCGATTACGTCGCCACTCGATAATCTCGTTTTACGTCCGGCGACGGAACAGCACAGCTTTTATTGTCATCGGTACAGTTTGGACAATATAAAAACCGTACGGGATTCCATACGGTTAGGGCATAGGAAAACCGCATCGATTTCGATGCGGTTAATTTTTATAGTTTAATTTCTTCAATTTTTGCACGTTGTTCTAGAATTCTTAAATAATTCCACATGGTTGAACGCTGACCTTTTAACAAATCAATCGGACATTTAGATTCAAACTCTAGTTGCCCTTTTTCGTATTTCCCAATCATCATATCTAACTTCTGGAATCGTTCTTTCAATTCGTAGTATTCTTTTTTAAATCTTTCTTTCCATTCTTCCATTTTTCTGTTCCTTTCTTTATGCCATCAATTATCCCGCTAACTAACGCTAAAATAATAAAGGTTAAAAACAAAAATACCAACCACCCAAAAGTGATTGATACCAAATCCCAAATAAACATGTTTTCACTCCTTTTAATGTCACAATCAATCAACTTCATACGATAATGAATGAATGTCGGTTAATATTTTAGGTAGTAACTCAATCGCGCTGAACGTATCCGCCCCATAAATATTTAACTCTAATTTCACTGTCGCTGAGTCATTTTCGCCTGTTCCTGAAAATTCTACGTTAGTTATCCCAATTCTTGCTGTGTCCATTTTCAATCCTTTCTGAGTACAAAAAAAGCACTAAACGATTGTTTAGTGCACAGATAGGCAGGACTGTCGGGGCTCCTGCATTTCTCGACCCACTATAAGTGGCGCGTTGGTGACAGATTCTCAACCTCTATCTTTACCAAGAGTATAGCATTATTTTCCCTTTTTGTAAAGCGTCGACATATTTTTTTCATTCTTTTTAACTTGACGAATCCCCACCTTGTTAAAGTGAATGACTAGCATTTCATCTCGTGGCACCATCACCGCTTCCATAATGACCTTATCTTTGTTAGGTATTTTTACATATGAAATAATTGATTTTTCAACCCTCTCTGAATTATCTAGAATCAAATAAGGTTTTTGAACCGCCTCTTTTATTAACATAAATTCATCTAAGGAATACTGTTGTCCATGTCTCACTAATGAAGTAGCTAAACTACTAACATCTATATAAGCAGAACTTACTCCTATCAATTTTGCTATATCGCTCGAAAAATTACCTAATTCATATTCAGATTCTAGCAAGTCTACAAGTTGTTCTTTCGATAATCCACCCCTCCCAATTTCATCCCATGCGTTACTAACATCAGAAAACAATTTTGGGGTATTATATCTTGAAACGGTTTTGTCACTTTTCTTATAATCTTGTATTTCATTTTTTACATCTTTCGCAACATACTTGCTATACCACTCTTTATAAGTCATATCGGCAGGCACGTACTCAACTTTACCTGTCTCTGGATTCCTTGCTCTGCGCTTCAACTTGCTGTAGTCTGCGTCCTCATCGTATCCGACAGTAGTAGACCTACACCAAGGGTGCATAGGCGGACAATTGACACCAGGGACAGCCTTATCCCTATCATAGACCTGATTGTCATGCTCCTGACAAATGCGTGATGTACGCTTGTCTAAGACGGCCACAAAGATATACTTCTCTATATCCGCTTCCTCATAGTTGAGTAGCTCCATTTGGTTATGAAAAAAGGCTGATTCTGTCCGAACCAAACGCCTTGCATCGTTCTGCCCCACATTGAACCGCTCAGCAATTGCTTGTGCAGTTTCTCGTGTATCTCTGCCTGTCATGAGGCTAATGAGGAGTTCATCTTTTATGCTGGAAGTAAGTTTTCCTGTATTCTTCCAGATGTCTGTTGAGTACGTACTTCCATCTCCTACCCAACTAAAAGACTGTAGATGTTTAATCTCGCTCTCAGGAAGCCCAGAAAAGCCGTATGCTAGTCCTGTCTGCTGCTGCAGGTCAAAGGTAGCCTTGTAGTAACTATCCTTCATCAAGTCGCTATAAAAGGCGTCTGAGCCTGTCTTTTCTGAATGATAGATAGATTCACGCATACGGTCTAAATCATCACTCAAACGTTCTAGACGCTTCATACGGAAAGAATAAGCCGGACTATCTAAGTCAGCCAGTAGTCTTTGGATATTTGGATCATTCGGTCTCGCTTCAAGTACTTTACGAAGTTCATTCAGATTTTTCTTGTCTTTCATGTTCTTCAAGACTTGTCTAGCTTCTACCTGACTTAGACCATAATCACGTTGGAACTTATCAAAAATCTTATTGACTTCCTTATCCAAGTAAGTCTTGGCTTCCTGATAGACCTTATCGAACTGGTCTGCCTGCTTTTCGGCCTTGTCCATCTGCTGGTAAATCAGATTGGCTTTCCTCTTCGCCCAATACTCCTGATTCTTCATCCTCTACCTCGTCTTCGGGTTTCGTGTTGTCTTTGTTGAACATCGGCATGTCTTCCATGTTCTTCTTTTTCTCTTCTTCCAAGGCTTCCAGCTCAGCGTCAGGGTCTTCCACAAACGGCAAGAGAGAAATAAGCTGTCTATTGGTCACTTTGCCTTCCAAATTGTTCACAATCTGAGAGATTTCTAACAAGTTCTTAGGCAAACCACGACTGAATTGTGGAACGATTGAATGAGACTCTAAAGCAATCTGCTTCATGCCTAAGTAATGAGCAAAAATCGCAATACGCTGACGCAATCCTCGCTTATAGTTCGCTTCCTTGGTCTTAGTAATCATCTCAAGGCCCATCAGCTTAAATTCCATGGCTACGCCTGAAGTATTCCCTGCGAAATTCTCATCAGTCAAGTTAGGAACATGGCTGAATGTGTAGATATCCTCTTTCAGAGCTGTGCGTAAGATTTCAGTAGCACTTTCGTCCAGCGTGTTCTTCAAGAACTCAGCTCTTGCACTATCGCCCGGCAATTCCAAAAGACCTTCTTCAGAAAGAATCTTCATCGCTACCTTGGCATCTTCTGGAGTGTCTGCTAACTGCGTGCCATACAAGACAAGTATAGACTCTACAGCCTGTTCCTTATCATTGACACGATTCCCCATCAAGGAATTATAAGCGTCTATCAAGCTAATCTGTTGCTCGTAGTCGCCAATCGCAAAGTGATTATTGCGATACTCGATAATTGGGATTTGACCAAGGTTGTGAGGTGTTGCCTCCTCGCTCTGAGTTGTTCCTGAATCTGTACTTCTCAGCACCATGTGATAGTGCAGATTTTCGGTAAAGACCTCAGCCTGGTACTTGGTAGTGTCTTTCGTATCGTCTTTTACTTCATAGTAATAGACCGCAAACAAAGGCTTCCGCTCAATACTATCATCGTAGACCATGAAAGTATTCTCCGGATCAATACTAGTTGAATCCAACTCAGTCATACCCTCTTTAGCATAGATGTACTCGTAAGCACGACCATAGATAGCCATGTTCAAAGCATTCTGAGCATCTACTTGGTCAATCTCAGCACCATCAAAGGCTGTAAGTAGTTCATCGATATCACCGTCAGCAGTATTGTTATACTTGATAGGATTGCCCATAAAATAGCCCGTAGCCGTGTCTGCGATATCCTTGGCATGATTGGCTACCGTCTTGTAATTCGGTGCGTTCACGTTGCGTCTCGTGTGTTTTAAGATAGCATGCTCACCCATGTAGTAGCTTTTAAGCTTCTTCAAATGTGAACTTTCAGTGTTATGTATCGTTATCAATTTGTAAATCAGGTCTTTCTTCAAAGAACCCTCATCATATCCATCCCGTGGATAGGTTAAATATTGGTACATGTCTTTCCTCTCTATAGACCATAATCAGAACGTCTGCGGACGGTTGCTTTCCCACCTTCGATACATTGAAGGCTGTAACGTAAAGCGTCCATCAAGTGGTTGTTTTTATCTTCTGGTTTATTCAGCCAATTTCCTTCTTTGTCTTGTTGATAACAATAGCTGTAAAATTCATCCATGATATTTTTACAGTCTGGATGCACATAAATAGCGTATCCTTGTAACTTGGACACGCCAGCCATAATGCTATCCTTACCTTTACGACTCTCTTTAATTCGAGTTATACCATGTTCTGACCTTAATTCCTCAATCAGTCGTAATTCAGCGCTATCAGCAATGATTTGTGAGCGATGGTAACCTTTGTCCTTTATCATCTTCGCAACTTCTTTGGTTATCAATCCGACTTTATACGCCTCATCAAAGACATAAATCTCTTTCGTCGTGTCATTTATCAACGAACAACACAAAGCGGTTGGATCGTGAGTAAAACCAAAGTCAAGACCGATACATAACTTATTAGCTGAATCTCGTAGCAATTCATCCTTATCGAAATCCTTGACGGTCACGTTCTCATAGATTAAACCTTCAGCAACTCCCCATTCGCCATCACAAACGATTCTAGCACGTCTGGGGTTCGTTTGGTACAAATCCTCATATCGTTTGATATCGACTTCATCAAGCCACTCATTGCATTTATAAGTGGTTGTAGTAGCGAATGTGTCAGCCCGTCTCGTCTCTTCATCGAAGAATACACGCTTGAGCCAATGCCTCTCATTCCACGGGTTAAATGTGACTGTGATTTGTTTAAAGAAATCAGGTACATCTAAGCTACCACGGATAGACTCAACAACCGTGCTGAACTTGTCTTCAGTCTCAATTTGGTACGCTTCCTCGAACCATGCCCAACAAAGACTACCGACATCAACCGTGATAGATGTGATTTTAAGTTCATCATCCAAACCACGGAATAGAATCTTCTGTCCTGTTTCTTTGACAGTTATCTCAGGCAAAGACTCATTGAATTTGAATTTATGAGCGACCTTTAACTGATTAGCAGCCCACTTAAAATCCGTATAAGTCGATTGCTTGTTCGTATTCGAATATCTACGAATGACAAGCAAGTTAGCCCAAGTATATTTCAAAAGACGGATAACATAATTCAAAGCGGTTGTCTTGGACTTCTTCGAACCACGGGACCCTTTGACTACACGATAAAGACTTCTTGAGCGCCAGAATTGTCCGTACCCAGCTCCTACTGTCTTAGGTAGGTCGATTACAATATCACTTTGTTTAATCTGGTATATCTGACTCATTTGCAAACACCACCGTTCCAGAAACATCCGCCTCTACCTTATCCGTCCAAAGCCTATGCCGTTTACCAAGAAGTTCAGCCGCCTTGATTCTATCTTTAGCTCCTACGTCTATATCCGTAATCGTCTGCCCTAGTTCTCCAATGCTTATCAAGGTCTGCTCTTGCGTCTCTCCTCGCATCACTGAAGTTAGATAACTAAGAACTTCTTGCTGATCCGCAATCTTTTCAGAATCAAGCTGTTTCAGTCGTTCATCTATATAGCTTTTAATCTTAGGATTCTTTAGTAACTTATGTCCTTCAACGCCTGCCACTCTATCACTAGAAACACGATAACCTGCTTTCTTATAGGCTTCCGTCGCATTACCTGAGATGATGTACTCATCTGCAAATCTCTTTTGTTTTATTCTCAATCCACTCAATTTTCCATCACCACCCTTCGAATAATCAAAAAAAGCCACACGATGTGCGACCTTCTTGCAAGGCGACTACTACCTTGCGTGCGTATTAAATTTTGACTTCTTTTTTATTTTTTGTAGTCTTTAAAACCTCTGAGGGAATCAAACCCTCTAGCTTATAACTTATCCGGAATATAATTAGCTACGCAATCATGCGAGGTCCAGTCGCCTCCGCAACCATTTTTAAGTTAATGAGTGATAGGAGTTAATGAGTGATATGTGAATCCCCACCCAGAAGATTTAACTCATTCTGGGACACAAACACTCAAAGGAGAGGGGAGGACTTGAACCTCCAAGGCCATTACAGCCCCCTGACATTACAGGTAACCATCTACCAATTCTGAGACCTCTCTTTTCAATTCTTGATACTACCATTTTATCAGAATTACAAAACTGTGCTAACAAGTATCATTTTTTCCCGTACGGTTTTGTAAAGTTCAATTTAGTTCCATTCTCTCCAAAACCTCATTCAGTTCAGAGATAGCCATATTCCGCCAAGTGTAGAAAGTTGTTCTGCTGATTTCCATTTTGTCACAAATATCATCAACATACATCTTAGTAATGTAAGTCACCCTGAGAATAGACCTGCTCTTTGGATTTTTCAGCTTGTTAATCAACCTACCAAGCTCAAGCTTTCTGTTGATAACCTCTTTAGTATCCTGTTCTATGGCCTCTTTCATCACGACAAGCTGAGTATAGACATCATCAACTTTTCTAGCTTGACCACCTTGGACTTTGACGTCAATCCACTTGGGGCTTGAGAGCAAACCTGCCTCAAGCTCGTTAATTTCATCTATACGGCTTTGAATGTCCATGTCCAGATTCTGCAACTCTTTCAATAGTTCTTTAGCCTTGTTCACTCTCTGTCTCCTTTGTGATATAATAGTCTTATTAGGAATTTAGCCGAGACAGAGAGTGTCTTGGCTTTTTTATCGCACAAATTCGTTGACCAGGTCCCGGATAAAGAACTTCCAATCAGATTCTCTAAACGTCAAGAAACGATCTGTAGTAAAATTTCTAAGTCTTTTATAGAAAAGCATCTTTAGTTGGATTGACTCACCAACACTCAGTAAAATACCGGGGAAGCGATGTACTGAATGCACTCTATTTCCGTATCCAGAAATATCTAAATGTATTAACGTTTCTGGATATATGCGCCCCATACTAGCTTCAACTCCGAACTCAACCTTAACTTCTTCTACAATTGGAACCTCGTTAAAAATTGGTCGTGCAGAAAATATTGGCGACAGGATTTTTTGCATTTTTCCTGAATACGGATATTTTTTTGGTTTCATTCCTTATCCTCCTCCTTATTTTCTAAAACGGCATCCTGTATAAAAGTATTGCCAATTTCATAGTGCTTGTATTCATTTGCTGTCACTTCAAACCTTTCTTCAACTTGCTTATTGCCTGCATATCCTGAAATGACCAGAATGTATTTTCTTTTGGTTCTGGTTGGCACAAGTACCGAACTTTTACCATTTATAACAGGTATGAACGTTGTGTGAGGTTCATCAATGTACTTATCTACCACTGTCCCACTCGAAATCTGGTGACATGCTACGAGTAAGGATGCGAATAAAACAATACATAGGATTTTAAAATATCTCACTCGTTGACCTCCAAAAGCCCCGGATTTTCGTAGATGTTGCCGATGATTTCTTCATGCTCAGTCCACGCATATCCTTCTCTCAAGTCTTTTAGGTATACAGCTGGCATTCCTCCAAAATACGTACCGCCATATTCTTTTTCTATATAGACTTCGTGAAGGCATCCTCTTGTGCATTTGATAATATCTCCGACAAAAACCTCCTTGCCGTTCTTGTCTCTGAGTCCTGTTGATTGTCCTAATGTTGCTGGATTTACAGGACACCAAGAACCTATAGTAATGTATTGTTCATTGGCTTCTACCACTTCGCTGATAATAAATGCTCTTCCTCTATCTTCAATTAAATGTCCGTATTGCCATTCTCCTTTGCTTTTTTCGTCAATGGATAACCCTCTAAATTTCGGTATCATGCCAAATCCTCCTTCTGTTCATCCCCCTAAATTGCTAAATGCGACTTCCCATCTATAATCACCATACTTCAATACAATGTCTTTTAAAATTTTCCCTTTTGAAATTTCGATTTCTTGAGTGAATTCCAAGCCCTGTTCAAATGTAAAGATTTTAATGTCAACATTAAATTTTTCAGAGATTTCTATGTAATTGTCTGGGATAGCGCGCCATGCCTGCGTAAAATTATTAAGCTCGATGATAAGAAAATCATCATCAAGATGAATTTCAAAACTTTCACCGTCGATAAAAGCACGTTTTGTGCCATTGATGTAAAAATAAGAGTTTGATGAAGTGAAAATGATTAGCTCACCATCTGTATCTTCTTCGATTGTGACATCACCAGCAGCTTCAAACATATATTTCAAAGCCGATTTAATATTTTCTGCATGTCCTCTTAGTTTAATTGTTCCTTCTGCAAAATTTGGCATCTTTATTCTCCATAATACTCTTCTTTAACAAACACCCCGTCAATCATCTTACCTTTGCGGTCCTTGATGACTTCATAAGTTTCTTCTAAGCAACTTTCAGCTGTTTGTGTCATCACTCCACCTCCTCAATCTCAACACCTTCACAATCGAACACCCATCCGAGGCCAGCTTCTTCTAGTTCTTTTTGAGTACCTTTATAATTCCTAGCTGTTATATCTTGACTAAAATAAAGAGTACTCCCTGATTGCGATTTGACCAAAGGCTGCCTATTTTTTAAAGTCACCAAATACCGCTTCTCTTCCTCGACCTCGTAGCCGTCAAGCCATGCTCTAGCTACTAAATCAAATGGTCTTTCTTGCATAAACCATTTTCTAACTTCATCGTTCGTGAAATCAAATTCGAATAATTCTACCACGTCTTTACAAGCTTTTCTAGCTTCCTCAATCCATTCAGCCACAAACCGCGGAACTTTGACTTTTTCACGTTCAACCATACCCTCAATTTTACCTTGCTCGTAGCCCTCTCGCCATTTTGCACGGCTAAAATCCTGTTCAAATTCGCTCATGATAGCCTTTAACCAAACCTCTCTATCATGCAATGGCAATTCTCGCAATCGTGCTAGTATGTTCTTTACGTAGCGTGGAGCTTCATCTGCGTAACCTATTTCGGATTCGTCTAGTTGTTTCAAGTCTTCTAGAAAAATTTGACGAGCTAGCTCTGCTCCTTCAGCATCCCATACACCCTCAAGTTTTTTATACTTCTCAATTAATCGCTGTACATTCATCTTAGTTTCCTCTATAAATCAAATAAACTGCAATAACTACCTGAGCCATGCTTGGCGAATAGCCAACCCAATCATCAAACTCCTTAGATTTTGGCAACCAATCCTTAGTAGCTCCCAATTCATAGTCTGTAGGCTTTTCATCAGCGAAGATGCATTCCATCGCTCCCATAAACGTCATACCATCTTCTGCCATTTCCCAAAAATAGTCCGCCCGGTCTTTCACCGCTTGTGGTAAATCTTGCTTGGGAGGTTGCGGCTTCCCGTCTTCTACCGTCCAGTTGTATACTTCATTAACTTTTTGCTTTAACTCTTCCATCATCTTCCAACTTCTTCACTTTCCGTCTTAATTCTCATTATCTTCCTCCTCGATTTTAATAACGGCCCTACCGTTTGGGTGTCGTCTTTGGTGTGATGTGTAAGTGTAATACTTTAACATCCTTTCAGTAATTCCTGTCTCGCTACTGATCTGCGCTAATGTTCCAAGCGTAACAAACACATCACCTTGATATAATGCGTAGTCAGCCATCTGCTCCTCATTTCTTCAAATACTCAGGGATTTCATGACCTCAATCTCAACCTCTATCCGTGGATTTAGACTGTAGAACTTGCCTACATCATGTAGCGCTATCTGACCGTCGTCCTGGAAGACGATCCCTGACATGCTGTCATATAGCGCTTTTTCGTAGTTATCTATGTCAGGCTTTTTGCCTACTGGTATAATTTCATCCAGGAGGGCCTGTTGGTTCTTCTTGACTTTAGAAATGTACTGAGGAGGTTTGATATAAAATCTAAGCCGTGTCCTCAAAGCTCCCTCAAGGATAGGCTGACCCATGTACTGATTAGCAATGAGCAGCTGGCAATGATTGCGCCATGTTTTCATATCCTTGTCTTCGTAAGTTGTGGTAAAACTCCCACGTCTTGCAAACCTTGGCCGTGATTGAGGTTTAGGCTCAATGTTCAGGGTCAATTTCATTCAAGAGCCCCCTTAAATCCTGCCATCTCAAAGAGATTTTCTCTGTTTTCGTTTACGAACTCAAAGAATTTTTTAACCTCTTGTAGCGTCTTGATGTTGCTCTTGACTCGTGTTAATGAGGTGAAAAATACATCATTTTTGGGAATTGCCTTAACTTTGCACTTGTAGACCGGTTCAAAAAGGTCACCATTGTCATCTAGTGTAGGAGCCGTGTCTTTGTTATCAAAGCTAATGCTCATATCATAGTTTAGAGTCGTAACGACCTCTATTTTTTGTTTCTCAATGATGATAGCAATACGTTCTGTCGCATTGATTTTACTTGCCATGTTCTTTCTCCTGTTAAAAAAGTGTCGTTTGCAAAGGGTACACATCTTCAAACGGTACTCCAAGTCTTAGACAGTCTCGTTTGATGTCCAGTGTAGAGATGACGTACTTGACGCCGTTGTTTTTCTTGTCATAGTGTGGAAAAGTGTACCCGTCATTTTCAATTTTGGTTTTAATGTCCGTTTTGGTTTCAGGTTTCCAATCCACCCAATCCGTCCACTCCATTCTTGTCCTCCTCAAACTTTACAAACGTTAGCCAGTGTGTGGTGCCTCTTTGCTGACCAAATAAGGGCTTGAATGGTATCACCTCTAGTAATTTCTTTACATTTATCTGACGGTCAGACCATTTAAAGACTAGTGTGCCGCCAACTTTTAGAACTCTCAGACATTCTTCAAAACCCTTGGCCAAATCTTCCGACCAGGTAACTTTGTCCAGCTGTCCATACTGAGCTTTCATTATCGAATTAGGTCCAGCCCATTTTAGATGTGGTGGATCAAACACAACTAGATTAAATGTGTTGTCTTCAAAAGGCATGTCACGAAAATCACCGATAATATCAGGGTCTACATTGACCTTTTTGTCATGTATCTCAAATGTTTCTTGCCTAATGTCCATAAAAATTGTGTGACTTTCGTTTTTATCAAACCAAAACATACGACTGCCACAGCAAGCGTCAAGAATTTTAATTTTTGACATATATACCTCCTAAAACGGCAAACCGTCATTTGGGAGGTCAAAGGGGTTAGGATCGGTAAAAGGTGAGCTATTCCCATTTTGGAAACTGTTGCCTTGTCCGTGCTGACTGTTGCGACTCTCTAGCAGAGCTACACTCTCAGCGATTACTTCAGTCACATATCGACGCTGACCGTCTTTCTCGTAAGACCTAACTTGTAAGCGCCCTGTGAGGCCAATAAGTGAGCCCTTGCTGCAATACTGAGCAATGATGTCAGCTGTACCTCTCCAAGCTTGAAAATTGATAAAATCAGCCTCACGCTCTCCATTTTCGTTTTTGAAATTGCGATTGACTGCAAGCGTGCCCTGTAAACTAGATACATTATTAGGCGTTTTTCGTAGATCAGGAGGCGCTACAAGCCTCCCAACCAGTGTGACGTTATTGATCATCTGATTTGTCCCCCTCTAGTGCTACGCTCTCCCAAGAGATACCCTAAAAACATCCATAGGATAGCCATCCCAATCTCTTTGATAAAATCATTCATTATTTCTCTCCTTTGCATTCATAACATACATTTTGACCTACATCTTTTCCCTTGATTATTGATAAGCTACCACATTTCTCACAGCTGATTATGAAACCTAAACCATTTGAATTAATACTGCTTATATTGTTCTCTGAGGGAACTTTGTAAATAATCAATGCGGATGTATGCCAATATTCAGCACTGACTCCACTGTCAGCGACAGCAGACACATTTGATTGAAATTTGATGTCAATCAACTTAATGCCTGGATTTTCGGCAAGCCAGCTATTTATTTGGTCGTCAATCGCCTCATGATGTGGATAATCACATGAAAAAAATACGGTTTTAATCATATTCCCCTCCTGGATTGTGCCACCAGATCATCAGGTCTTCCTGATTATCTCTGATGTACTGCTCAAATATTTCAAAGTGGACGATAGCATGTTTTAAGCGTTGCATACCCTCTCCAGATTTTGAGCAAAAGCTGAAAACTTTAAAGACAGGCTCAATCATGTCAATAATTTCTACGACTTGGCCATTGAGGTTCCAGACGCTATCCTCTCCCACCTTAAAATCTAGGATAAACTCATCCCCTAGGTTGTGGATAACCTGCAATTTCTTGCCGTCCGAGTAGATGGCTACGCTGTCAGATATTTTTCTGATGTCCATGGTTACCCTCCCCATTGACTCTGGAGAAATATCCCAAGATTTTTCTATCTCCAATTTCCTTTTTTCGCCATACAGAGTCGCTAATAGGTCCTCTATTTTTCCTATTAACTCATCAGGCACCCCATATTCAGCCAATTCTTCTGAAATTTTTTCAATTTCTGTCATACTTACCACCCACATTGTTCATTTAGTTCAGCCTGAGTTAATGGCTCGATACGTTGATAACCGCTGACTTGATAGTTCTTTTTAAAATCAAATCCGAGTTGACTTAGACCAGCCTTGAAACGGTCTTTTTCGGCTGTGTCTACAAAATACACCTCTAAAGTCATTTTTTGGGCATATCGTTTTAGGTCATTTTCAGCCCCTCTAAGAGCGTTAGGCTCATTTTGGAGGATTTGTCCACCGTCCAAGATTTTGCCCGTTTCTGGGTCAAAATTTGGGGTTTCCGTTGATTTTGGAGCCTGTTCTTGCTGTTTGGTTTGTTGGGCTGCTAAAAGTTCCTGACTTTCTCGCTCTGCTCGTTCTTGAGCCTGTCTGATTTCTTCCTTTTGTTTTTCAAACTCATAATCAGCTTTGATTTGTCCAAAGACTTCAGCAAGAGTCAAGTCTTTCAGCTGTCTAATGTAAGGTGAGTCAGTCATGCCATACTCAGCACATAACCCTGAAATAGCTGACTTAGCCTTTTCAAATTCTTGCTGTTTCTGAAACTCAAATGTGACCATGTCATCAAGTGACTTCATAGTGGCTTTTTTAAGCGTCACGCCATCTGCCATGAAATCGCCAGCCTTGACATACTCAAGGGCCTTTTCATCAAAGAGACGAGGATCCAGCATGTACTCAGCCGATTTGTTGGCTAGGTAACTCTTAACCGTATCTATTTTTAGTTGTCTTTGATGTTCTTCGATTTCCTTGATACCTTTGTCAAATTCACTAACTACGGTTGCAAATGGGTCAATAATTGACTTAGCATAACTATCCCATGTGTTAGCTGTCTCTGATAGTAAGTTTTTAGTGTCAATACGGATACGATTTTTAGACTCAATTAACTTGTTAAATTCAGCCCGCTTTGCCTTGTCGTCTTTGAGAGTTTCAGCTGTAGGAATATAGTCCTTGTACTTCTCAGTAGCCTCTATGAGGTCTTTTTCAAAAGACTCTCTAGTAAGTTCATCCGTTGTGATCATCTCATAGATTTTATTGATTTTCTTATCATCAATAACCTGTAATTCTTGCATGTTGTCCTCCTAATATTCAAGTTCACCGTCTAGCAATTCGCCCTGGATTGTTTCCTCAGTTTGAGCAGGTTCGGGATCTGCATGATTTGCCTCTTGCTCTTTGTTGAATTGCTCAATTTCAGCCATCTTGCGTGCTACGACATCCTCACGGCTCTCTTGAGGTGTGACGTCTTTGATACGGTCAAATGTCTCTCCACCGTCGTCCTCTGTGTACATGTTCCCCAAGTCCTCAGGGAAAGCCTCTCTAAGAGCATTTACTAGAGCCACTTTCCTGATCATGGTAGCTGGCATGGTGTTCCATGTACTTTGTTTCTTGTCATATTCCTCACGACTGACAACAATTTCCACAGGTACCTTGAAATTTTTGCGGTGCACTCTAGCCCATCCGCCTATCAGTGTATCTTCTGGGAGCATGATTGCCCCTTTGCGTTCGTGCATAACACCCTCACTGTCTACTACCACTACTCCAGCCTCAAAGCCTTCATAGTCTTTACATTGGGCGGCACGTTTCAAGAAAGCCTCTTTAGAGACAATCAAGCTAAACTCTTTACCCCCATTACGGTTTGTGTAAGCTACAATGTAGACCTCGTTAGCAAATGGGTTAAGATTGCGACCTTTACACAAGGCTAGCGCCTGACCTACTTGTTTTTCAGTCAGTAGGTTTTGTGGGTCAAAATACTTTTTGATGTCTGCCCCGGTCAATAAACTTGGGTCAGTAGTGATGTTACGTTTTGTCTGTGTTGCTAATTGATTATTAGTCATTTTCTCTCCTTTTTCTTTTAGTAATTAAACATTGTCCCACAGTATCCAGCTTCTTCTAATGCTAATTGGTTCAAATAGTGTGACATATCGCTAATACTCATTTTTCTAACCATTTTCTCGGTTAGATAATCGCCATCAATTTCTTCTCTCATTGCCTCTCTAAGTTCTTGTTTCCATTTTTTGTAATATAATCGTTTTTTCATTTCTTTCTACCTTTCGTCTTCTTCAAATTCCAATTTTCACGCTCTAAATGCTCTCTATTCATAGGCTAACAATCTCCTACATAGATCCATTGACCAGCGCTGAAAATCCAATCAGCTGGGTCACGTTCTTCTCGTTCTTCAGGCGGTTGCATTATGTCTCTGTCGTAATCAAACATGAGCATACACCTTTCCTAGTTCCAGAACTCGCTTCACATATCTAGCCTTGGATGTTAGCCCAAGATCCAGCAATTCGTTTTTTTCTTCATGATTAGCCAAAAGCCATACACGGTTTTCAAGTTCAATTCTAGTCATCTTCCTGCTCCACATCTTCAATTTTCACTTCGCTATTTAGACGTTTCATGGCTTCATCTACCGACTTGCCGCCCAGGACGTCCTTGAGCATGTGGCTTACATCATAAAACGATTTAGCTATGGTTCTTCCTTTTTCGCTATCAGGAACCAAACCGAGGTCTTGCATAAGTAGGAATGCTACGCTTGCGTCGTGCATTTCTTTCTGAAGCTGTTTGATTTTTTTGATTGTTTTTAGTGCTTTAAACATATTGTTCTCCTTGTTCTTTTTCTTTGTAGATTGCCAATTGTTGCTTCAAGTCATAGTTTTCTTGCTCGAAAGCAAAGCGACGCTTGCGCTCCTCAAATAGGTCGTTCATAAGTTCGACTGCTACCTCTCTCCAGTCAAGGTTGACTGATTTAAGAACTCCTTCGAGTCTGAGTTTTAATTTAGTAAGTAGTTTCATTAAGCTACATCCTCCTCGTTGTCGAGCATTTCATTTACAATTCCGTTCCAAATGTCATAAAAACGATGATTTTCTGGGATGATAATTGGTTCATCTGGTTCTAATTTTCGGCCGTAAACATATACTGTGACTTTCATTTTATCTTCCTACTTTTTTAATTATCTTCATCTTGTTTAGGCAAACTAGGAATTGTTAACGACCCTTTTCTGTTGATAAAGTATTGAATTAAAGAAGGATGATCGTCACTCCATCTTCCGTTGTATAGCTCTAAAAAAGTTAGTAGCAATTTTTTCTTTGCAAATCCTTCGATATCTTCTGATGTCAAATCTGATTTCTTCAATTGTGTCAACATTCTGTTTTCATCAAAAACTGATGTTGTATACAAAGTCCATAAAACAGATTGTAAAAATGGTTTGTTAGGCAGTTTTGTTTCGTTTAAAACGCGTTCGTAGAACTTACAAAATTCTCTTAACTGTTTTTCGTTTGAAAATACATAATCGCCTTTTTTTAATTTTTTGACTACGTGTGCTGCCGTACCATCACGTCTTCCTGAACCAGCTACGATTACCATCTTGTCACTAAGCAATTCGTTCTCGTCTAAAAATTTAGCTAATTTAACAAATTCAGGATCTCCCTCTAAAGCGAACGAATACACATAATCTTGTAATGCCCAGTTGACAGCTGATGTATTCATCGAAATTACTGTCTTGAAATTAGCGGTCGGATCAATTATGTAGCGCACTGGTTTTCTATGTTTTCTCAAGTAATAAAGACGATGTTGCCCGTCGATAACTTCCATTTTTTCATTTACCAAAATCGGCTGACGTTGTCCCTCAGAAAGTAGCTCCTCTTCCAATTTAGGATTTTCAGTTATTTTTCTATTACTAATTTTGCGAAACATATCATATTCAGTAGTTGTTAAAATTTCATTTGTATTTAAGTTCATATTCATGTTATAATCCTCTTGTAAAGTTTTTTAGTATGCGCCTGATTGCCGTCAGGTGCTTTTTGTTGTCTTCTAGACTGTCTTACTTTCCATTGCCCTGAGTTCTATCTCATGGCTGACTTGTTTCAATAGCTTCTCACACGCTATTTTAGCTTCTCTGTACGTTGTAGATTCGCTGATGAAGTAGTCAGCAAGTTCGATAATTTTATCTTCCATTCAACCTCCTATATCAGCCTCAAGACTGATGTAATATCCTCCTAAATTGCTATAATACTCTTGACTAGGACCTCTCACCGTTTTAGTCAAAATTCCAATAGAAAGGAGGAAAACTATATGTCTCGTTTACAACCTAGACCTCAAAAGAATTATCCTAACTACAACTGGGATGATTTAGATCGTTTTATCCAGGATATTCTAAGTGATCCATCGTTCAAAGTTTGTTGCGTAGACCCTGCACTTTATGCTATCCCTAAAGACGAAATTATTGCAGAATGCATAAGTGCTGGTTATACAGTTGAAGAACGTGAAGATGGCATTTTAAACATTTCATGATTAGCTAAACTAATGACTTGCGATTCAAGTCTAAAAAGTCTCGCTACTAAGTCTATCGATTGTCCGATAGGCTTTTTTCTTTTCCCACTATACGGATATCGTCTTGGTCTCATTTCCTCACCTCCTTTGTATTTATTTTTTCTACCCTCTCTTTTATTTATTTAGAGAAGTAGAAGTTTGTTCTAAGTTAGTATTTATTACTAAGTTAGTGCCGTTAGGCTTAGATTATTGTATAGTTAGTACTTGTTATTTATTAGTTATTATTAGTGTCGGATTTTTCAACTTTTGAACTTTTCAACTTTGTAAAATTCAACTTTTGAACTTTTCAACTTTGTAAAGTCAGTAAGTTGTAAATGAACCCTTCTACTATTCTGTGGATAACTCTTTTTCAAGATTGCTTACCCAATACTCCCAATAACTATCTGAAATTGGTACATCTTGAACTAAAGGAAAATTCTGGATACCTTTGCCACGACCAAAGCTCTTGCGATAGATACGGATATAGCCAGCCTCTTTCAGCTCGTCAAAAGCTGCCCTGTGAGCGTCACGCCCATTCCTAGAGCGTTTTGAAAGCTCATCAATGTAAGGGCGCCATGTATCCTTATTAGACATCAGTACCAATAGCAACCCTTTAGCTTGCAAGCTCAATTCTGAGTTTTGAGCTGAGTGGTTGTTCATCTGAGTGTAGTTCTCGTTGGTATTCCTGATTATATACTGCATACCTCATATTTAAGCCCCTTTCTGTAACTCTCGCTTGTGCATTCCTAAAATGATGTCATAGTACGAATGACCAGCAGGGATGACATATCCTGTCAGATCGTCAACTTGAGAGCCATCTGCCATGATGTTTACAATCCGTGGCTCCCATTCCTTTTTTACTGTTTTCATGATATAATTACCTCGTAAAGTATTTTGCTTAGTCCCTCAATGGAATTGCCGTTCCAGAGGGGCTTTTTGTTTTTATCCTGTCAAGTATTCCTGATTGAGAAACTTGTTGATAAAGTACTGTTGGCCCTTACCAGTGACCTTAGTAGTTGTACTGACAGTTGTATGACCGTCAGCATGATTGATGTTTGTCTTTTTTAATTCAAACAGACCTAACTGCATGCTTTTTTGTGTTGGTTGGTTCCAAGACTCTCCACGACGACTAATTAGGTAGCCGTTAGAGCGTAGCCATTGAAAAAGTTTGTTTTGACCAATGTCAATCCCATTCTGTTTCAAAATTTTAGCTAGTTCACCAATCAGACAAGATGACTTACTAGCACTGACTGCGTCGGCAAATAGCACTTTAGGACGGTCAGCCTCAATCTGAGCCTCCAGCTTGTGGACTTTCTGATCAGCCATGAGCAATGCTCTTGCCATAATCTTCTCAGGACTGTTGAAGTCTTTTTCTACTTGTATAAAGTATTGTCGGATCTCTGCTCCTTTAATCGTCCTAGACATCATCGCCAACTGCTTAGCCATATCCAAAGTTAGAGCATAATCTTGTAGAGGTTTGATAGCTCCGTTATTTACAACCGTACCCGTTTGGACACTTGTAAAATCTTCATTCTCTATAAATAATTTAGAGTTTGCTTCAAACCAAGCGCTAAACCTTTTCTTGACCTCTAGTGTCTGATGTAACTGCCTAGCTGATACTACTGGCTCCTGATTCTCATTCAGGGTTACGTTGATGAGTTCATTCATGTGAGCTCCTTTCTATGCTATTTGTTCACGAACATGAACTTTAGGTGTAAAAAAATATTCATGTAATTGATTTACATCAATATCTAACAACTCTGAGGCTTTTGCCATCTCAAAATCTTTCCAAGGAACTCTATTATTCATCTTTAAAGAGATTGAGCGCTCTGAGAGCCCCATTGCTTGAGCAAAGTTGTATTGAGTGCCATACTTTTCAACAATCTTTCCTGCAAGTTTTGAATAATCGTTACTCATTAGCTTACTCCTTTCTTGTTCATTTTTCATGAACTATTTTACAAAACATATTTTATCACGTTGAATGAACCTAGTCAAGTAAAAAATTCATTTTTTATGAACTTTCTCTTGAATTTTTGTTCAAGATGGTTTATAATAGGCTTATAAACAGGAAAAAGGAGGAGGTTTCATGAGGAGCAGCAACCCATCTGAGCGACTAAAACAGCTCATGTCTGAAAGAAATTTAAAACAAGTTGAAATACTTGAAAAATCATTACCTTATCAAAAAGAATTAGGAATAAAAATGGGGAAAAGTACCCTTTCTCAGTATGTTAATGGTGTACAGTCTCCTGATCAACACAGAATTTACCTGCTTTCTAAAACACTTGAAGTAAGCGAACCTTGGCTTATGGGCTATGATGTTGAGAAAAAACGTATACCAGATAGTGAGCGTAACTCAATATCAAATGAACAGCCTGAAATCTTGCCGATCTACAACAAACTAGAAGAACCAAGGCAGGAGAAAGTCCTTGACTTTGCTAAAAAACAACTGGAAGAACAAAAAAATTCCAAAGCTAGCTCTATCTTTGACAAGTCTCAAGATGGCGATGACTACATTACTGATTACGTAGAAGGCTTGGTTGCAGCAGGACATGGAACGTTTCAGGAAGACAACCTCCACATGGAAGTAAGACTGCGTGCCGAAGATGTCCCTGAAGACTACAACACTATCGCTAAGGTGGCTGGTGACTCCATGGAACCAATGATTGAAGATAACGACCTGCTCTTTATCAAAGTCACGAATCAGGTAGATATCAACGACATCGGCATTTTCCAAATCAATGGTAAAAACTTTGTTAAAAAGCTGAAACGTGATTATAACGGCGGTTGGTACTTGCAAAGCCTCAACAATAGCTATGAAGAAATCCACCTGACAGAGAATGACGACATCCGAACTATTGGGGAAGTTGTCAGTGTGTATAGGGAGAAATAACATGAGTAACGAAAGTAGACCGATGGAAGTGATTAAACACAACCTAGATTGCAAATGCCACAGACGAAGAGAGTGGATTAGAGTTAATGATAAGTGGCACGCTATCGAGTTTTCAGTGGATGACCCAAACGAACCTCCTATGACCGAAGAAGAAAAGGCCAACGTGGCCTTAATTCTTCAACAACACTTACCGAAAGAGTAAAAACAACTGTTTCTAAAATAGATATAGTTGCAAACAAAAAAAGCCCCACGCTCAGAAGTTTGGCGACCGAGAGCATGAGGCTAGTACTTACAAGAAAAACTTTTCAAAAGATATTACCTTTTGAGATGTTTTCTTGTACCCATTTTATCATTTTTTAGGAAATTTTGAAAGAGGTACTACTATGATAACAACAAATAAAGTAGCTATATATGTCAGGGTGTCCACTACCTCACAAGTTGAGGAGGGGTACTCTATCGATGAGCAAAAAGCTAAGCTCTCTAGCTACTGCGATATTAAAGACTGGAGCGTCTACAAGATATATACTGATGGTGGTTTCTCGGGATCCAATACTGACAGACCAGCACTCGAGGGACTTATCAAAGACGCTAAAAAAAGAAAATTTGACACAGTTCTAGTCTATAAGCTGGACCGTCTTAGCCGTAGTCAGAAAGACACGCTTTACCTGATAGAGGATATTTTTATAAAGAATAATATAGCGTTTTTGAGCCTACAGGAGAACTTTGACACCTCTACTCCTTTCGGAAAGGCCATGATTGGGCTACTCTCTGTCTTTGCTCAGCTAGAAAGGGAACAAATCAAGGAACGTATGCAACTTGGGAAAATAGGACGGGCCAAGGCTGGAAAATCCATGATGTGGGCTAAAACATCCTATGGATACGACTACCACAGAGAGACAGGAACTATCACTATCAATCCAGCTCAGGCTCTGGCTGTTAAATTTATATTTGAGAGTTATCTGAGAGGGAGATCAATTACTAAACTGAGAGATGATCTGAATGAGAAATACCCAAAGCATGTGCCTTGGAGTTATCGGGCGGTCAGAACCATACTCGATAACCCTGTCTATTGCGGTTTCAATCAGTATAAGGGAGAAATTTATCCAGGTAATCATGAGTCGATTATTTCAAAAGAGGAATACGATAAGACTCAATCTGAGCTAAAAATCAGACAAAGGACAGCAGCAGAGAATGTCAATCCTAGACCATTCCAAGCTAAGTACATTCTATCCGGTATCGCCCAATGTGGATATTGTGGTGCTCCTTTAAAAATTATGTTAGGCGTAAAGAGGAAAGATGGAAGCAGGTTAAAAAAATATGAATGCCATCAAAGGCACCCACGAACGCTGAGAGGCGTTACTACCTACAACGACAATAAAAAGTGTGACTCAGGATTTTACTACAAAGACAAGCTAGAGGCTTATGTACTGACAGAAATCAGCAAGTTACAAGATAACGCTGGTTATCTGGACAAAATATTTTCAGGAGACAATGCTGAGACCATAGACCGTGAGAGCTATAAGAAACAAATAGAGGAGCTATCAAAGAAACTGAGCAGACTTAACGATTTATACATAGATGACCGCATTACCCTTGAAGAATTACAGAGCAAGTCAGCCGAATTTATAAGCATGAGGGGGACTCTTGAAACTGAACTAGAAAACGATCCAGCGCTCAGGAAGAACAAAAGAAAGGCTGATATGAGGAAGCTGCTAAACGCTGAGAAAATTTTTTCAATGGACTACGAAGGTCAAAAGGTACTTGTTAGAGGGCTTATAAACAAGGTTCAGGTAACAGCTGAGGACATTGTTATCAATTGGAAAATATAAATAATTTTAGTAACCTACATTTCCACCAATGTAAAAGCTTTAACCTTAGCTTTTTTCAAGAATGTCATCATTTTTTTCATTTTAAAAATTTACCTCCATATTTTGATACATGGGCATGAGCATTGCCGCATAAAGTAAAACGATAATCAGTGCCACAAAAATAAAAACCAGTGGCTGCACCAAATTCATGGTGCGGTTGACTCGGGTAAAAAAGGCTTCCCAAGTTTTTTCAGCATAGATTTCCAACTCACTACCCAGCTTGGACTTAACTTCCCCATACTCTATGATGAGACTCAATTCCTTCCTAAAGAAAGGATAGGTTCCTATCGTCTGAGAAAATTCACGGCCATTTTTCAGGGTTTGAGCCAGATCTTGACCGATTTCTTTAAAGAGCTGGGAACCTTGTTCCTGCATCATTTGAAAAATCTGCGTCAACTCCATTCCCTGTGAAATCATATTCCCCCATTCACGTGCATAATAGGCTGTCAAGTAGGTCTGCACAAAGATTCCAATAAAGGGAAGGCGTGCTAAGATAGAAAAGACACTCATCTTAGAACTTCTTTTATAAAAAGTTAGTGCTAAAAGGGCAAGCACGGAAACAAGCCCTACCATGCCTAGAAAAATTTGTGGCAGATTACCGATAATTCGGGTGGCAATATTGCTACTATCCAGTTGTGGGAGCAGGTAATTCCGTAGCCCCAGCATAATTAAGAGAAGAAAACCCAGCAAAATCAAAGGATAGGTCGCTACTTCAATTAACTTTTTCTTGACCTTGGCCAGATTGTCTAGATATTCTTCTATCTTTCCCAAACTCAGGTGAAGATTGCCATGAACTTCAGCTAGAGATAACTGAGTGACAATGGTACTTGAACATCCCAAACTTTCCATCATTTCTGAGAATGATTTCCCCTGAGACAAGCCTGTACGCATCTGGGTCACACACTGCTTGTCCAACAAAGCACTCCTATCTAAAAAGGAGATAGTCTCCACCAGATGAAAACCGCTAGAAAAGAGATTGTTAAATAGGGTGATGATATTTTTTTGCTTAGCTGTAGCTAATTTTTTCCGTCTCAGCCTGAAGACTTGTGATATGTCCATCTTTAAGAAGCTGGTCAATTTGCTCATTCCACTTGGCTGCTTGGTGTTCTTGATAATCTCTGTTTGCAAAGTCAACGATTCCTCCTCCCCCGATTAATCTCTGGTAGCAGACTCCTTGCAGAACAACTGCCAATTCTTCTTCACTCACACCCAACTCCAGCAGACGCTCATAAACACCTCGGATACTCTTGGCGTGAATAGTTGAAAAGACTGTCGCACCTGTCAAACTAGCTCTGACCACTGCACGCGCCGTCTCGCTGTCACGAATTTCTCCGATAATCAAGAGATCTGGTCGATGACGCAAGGAAAGTTTGATTAGATTTTCATAGGTTAGGCCGATTGCTTCGTTCAACTGCAACTGAAGCATGTCGTCCTGCTTGATTTCGACAGGATCTTCGATGGACATAACTTGCTGTCCTTTAAAGAGTGACTTGGACAATTCATGCATCAAGGTCGTCTTACCACTCCCAACCGGGCCAGCAAAAAGATAGAGTCCCCGTTGCCTGTACTGCTTGCCTAATTCTTCAATATCCTGAAACCAAAAATGCAAGTCCTGCTCCTCATCGTGCAACAAACGGATAACCAAACTCTCATGCCCCCGATAATCGCCTACAGTAGATAAACGTAGAGACGCCATCTTCTGGTCATAGGCATAATCACAGGAACCCAGTTGACTACGTCTTTTTTCTCCCACATTCATACCCGCCACAAACTTAAAGTGACTGATAACGGCTGCAAACTTTTCAAAATCATAGCTACCAATTTTACAGCGCTCGTCTCCTACCCTCATATGAAGCTCATAGGCATCTAACTTAGGGACAAAATAAATGTCTTGCGCCCCTTTTTTCCGAGCCGAACGAATGATTTCTTGTGCAATTTCTTGAACCATACTTACCTCCTCACCTATACTATTCGCAAAGCGTTAGAAAAATAAAAAAAGCAACTCCAAAAAAGTTACTTTTCTCTATTTTAATTTCATACGGCAAGAACGATTCCTTTCCTGACTGGTTTGTTTTTCATAGCCTGAGCGTAGTTTTTCGTCTGGGATAACCTGCTCATCCTGCAAAAGAGCCAAAGAATGGTATTGTTGTAAATACTCATCACATTCATCACACCAGCGTTGGTCTTCCGGGTCCCAAAAAATGGTCATCAAGTCGCTTCTACTTTTATAAAGAGGGGATTCTTGTTCTAATCTAAACCAGCAAGTTTTGTAGTATTTGAGAGCATCATAATACTGGTCAAATTTTCTACTTGCTACAATATCTTCTTCCCAACCTTCTAAGAACCACCACGGTTCAAAATCTCCGTACATTTCTATAACACGATACATATTCATTCATTCCTTTGTACCGTATATTATAACCAATTCCGCCAGACAAGGAAAGAAATATGCTCATTTCTTAATTTTTTGATAAAAAATCCAGCCATCTGATGGATGACTGAATTTCTATTTGCTTATGTACAAAAATATTTTTACTACTTAGGCTTCTGAGATATCGTTTTCGATAATGACCTTAATGGCATGGTGGTCTGCTGCCTTACTGAAGACTTCGTAGGCTTTTTCAATTTCACTGAGTTTGAAATAGTGAGTTACCAATTTTTCCGGTTCAATCTTATGACTTTCAAGTGCTTTCAACAATTGTGGAGTCGTATTTGTAGATACCAAACCAGTTGTTACATTGATGTTACGAATCCAAAGTTTATCTAAATCGAATTCAACTGGTTTACCATGCACACCACAGTTGGCAACCGTTCCGTCTACACCGATAATCTTTTGACAGAAATCAAATGTTTCAGGAATCCCTACAGCTTCAATAGCGACATCTACACCGCGACCATCTGTCAAATCATAAATTTCTTTTATCGCTTTTTCAGGGTCTGAAGAGTTTACCTTATGAGTCGCACCGAATGATAGGGCAGTTTCCAAGCGGTTATCGTCTAGGTCTACCATAATCAATTTAGCTGGTGAATAGAATTGGGCTGTTAAAAGAGCAGCCAATCCAACTGGACCTGAACCAATAATGGCTACGCTGCAACCAGGTTCTACTTTCCCTTTTAAGACACCAATTTCATATCCAGTAGGCAGAATGTCTGACAGCATAACCAAAGCTTCATCTGACAAGTCTTCTGGAGTATGGTAAAGAGTATTATCTGCATGAGGGACACGTAGATATTCAGCCTGCATACCATCAATCAAGTGACCGAAAATCCAGCCCCCTTCGTCTTCACAGTGGGCATAAATTCCTTTTTTACAGTAGTAGCATTTACCACAGGCACAGACGCAAGAAATCAAGACCTTGTCACCTTTTTTGAAGTTGGAAACTCCTTCCCCAACTTCTTCAACAATCCCAATCCCTTCGTGGCCAAGAATGGTACCACTTTGGCAAGTAGGAACATCCCCTTTGATAATATGGAGGTCTGTTCCACAAATAGTGGTTTTTACAATACGCACAATAGCGTCTGTTGGCTTGCGAATAACTGGTTTGTCTACATCAACAAAAGAAGCAAGTCCTGGTTTAACATAAGTATAAGCTTTCATAAAGCACTCCTCCGTTTTTTTATTTGTAATATTTATAGTTCAATTGTAAGCCTTTTTCTTTGTTTCTTCAAGCTTTTTTTGTGATTTTTTTAACTTTTTATTTACCAGTAAAGTACCCTGCATAAAAAAGCAGAAGTTAGTCTCTAACTTCTGCTTTCTCTCTTATGCTTGATAACGTTTCACGCCATCTAGGTAGGTTGCTACCAATTCCAAATCTTTATCTAATACGATGAAGTCAGCGTCGTAGCCTTCACGGATTTGGCCACAGACGTCATCGATGTGAACGGATTTAGCTGGGTTGAAGCTGGCCATCATGACTGCTTCATGCGGATTCGCAATTCCCCATTCGACCACATTCTTCAAACCATCTTTGAGTTTGAGGATAGAACCTGCCAAGTTACCTGTCGATTTGAGGCGTGCAGTTCCATTTGCAACGACAACTGGGAATTCTCCCAACATATAATCTCCGTCTTCCAATCCCCCAGCTGTCATACAGTCTGTGATAAGAGCGATGTTTTCTGTTCCTTTTTGTTTGATAAGAATTTCGCAAGCCTTTGGATCTACGTGGTGACCATCACAGATCAACTCTGCATAGGTATGTGGCAATTGGTACATGGCTCCAACCATACCCAATTCACGGTGAGTCAACCCACGCATTCCATTGTAGGCATGCACCCAAACACTCGCTCCAGCATCGACTGCTTTTTTGGCTTCATCAAAAGTCGCGTTTGAATGTCCAAGAGCAACCGTCACACCTTCGCCCGTAACTGTACGAACAAAGTCTTCCACCCCATCACGTTCTGGTGCAAGGGCAATTTTATTAAGCAAGCCATTTGCCGCTTTTTGCCAAGAATGAAACTCCTCAACACCCGGGTCTCTCATATAAGTTGGATTTTGTGCCCCCTTAAAAGTTTCTGTGAAATATGGACCTTCATAATAAATCCCACGAATCTTAGCACCTGTTGCTTCTTTATAATGGTTTCCAAGATTTTCAGTGACTGCAAGCAATTGCTCATAAGTGGCTGTTAAAGTTGTGGGTAAGAAACTGGTAACACCGGTACTAAGAAGTCCTTCACTCATAGTATGCAATGTACCTTCAATGTTGTTGTCCATCACATCTACACCTGCATATCCATGAATATGAGTATCCACAAGACCTGGGGCAATGCTATAACCTGTATAGTCAATCACCTCAGCCCCTTCAGGAATCTGCTCTACATGTTTCCCAAACTTGCCGTCCACAAGTTCCAAGTAACCACCTCGACGAACTCCGTGTGGGTAGAAAAACTGATCCGCTTTAATATAGTTAGGCATAATGTTAACCTCCTTAAAAGATTGATTCTACAATTTATTATGTCAATTACATTATAAACCTTTCTTTTTTATTTGTAAATGGTATAGACCTATTTTTTGGAGATATTTTAAAAGAGCTGGATTTCTCCAACTCTTCTCTTTTTTAATACAAGTTATTTTGATTTAACCGGCTTGTCTTGAGCTGTCTGCAAAGCTGTGGCAATCGTATCTGCATACAATTTTGCTCCTGCTTCGATAGTGCTACTCTCACTCCCGAAATGAACCTGGTCTGTTCCTGCCCAAATTTCTGGATGCTCTTTCGCAACTTGATTCCAATCTGCTATCGTAATGTAAGGTGTCTTCTCTGCCAATTCTCTCATATAGGCAGCAGCCTTCTCAACGATGGCATAGGTCTCTTTTGTCTTATCTCCCTCATAAGGAGTCACCAAAATCATATGGTGTCCCTTAGGAAGATTTTTCACGATACTGTCCCAGTCATCCTTGTAATTCTCAGGATTATTTACCCCAGTCGCAATGACCACCGTCTTAGGTAAAAATTTATTCTGGCTATTATTTAGCATGATTTCATTTGCGGTCTTGGTTGTTACGCTGACCTGCGCGTTAATCTGTGCTCCAGGAAGAACTGTCTGTAGTGCTGTATTTGCCCTTAAAGCCACTGAGTCACCAATTAACATAGTGCCATCAGCAATTCCCAAACTGTTTGCATCTGCCCGTTCTGCCATCACCTTGGTCTGGCCAATATTTGTTGCAGCTTGCTTCAAGCCATTGACAGTCAAGTCTGTCTCAAACGCTCCCACTTGTGGTGCCAACAAGGTCACCATGCAGACAATGAAGGTCAAGATTCCTGTACCTGCTGCAAGAATTGCGTGAATATAAGGCAGGGGACGAAGAGTTTGTAAAATAGGTGTGTTCTTGCCTGCAATCCAAGGTTCCAATACATAGAATGACAGACTGGCAAAGCCATAAGAACAAATCAGAGTCAGTAATACAGCAAGAAGATTTGATGTCAACTGTGAGAAAATGATATAGAAAGGCCAATGGAAAAGATAAACCGCATAGCTAGTATCCGCTAAAAAGCTGATAATCTTCGGCTCCTGTATATGATGTGTCTTTTCATGTAAGACACGCGCCGCCAGAATCATGGCAAGAGCTGCAAGACTGGCAAGCAAGAAGCCGATAAGATAGGCAAAAAGATAAGTGAATTTGACAAAGAAAGTCAAAAGAACTAGGAAACCAAAGCCTCCTCCAAAAACTACCAAAGTCTTTCGTAAATCCCAGATTTTATCCAACTGCTTGACGAGGGAAGTCGTCTGACGAACGCCTACAATAGTTGCTAACATACTTCCCAAAAAGAATGGATAGACATGAGTTAAACTGGAGAAATAAACAGAGGAATAAGAGGTCACTAGAAAACTACCAATAAACATGGAGAAGAAACTGATCAAGAAGGCAGCAGCAGATAAGAGAAAGACCATCCCCTTCAACTGACCATTTGATTTAGCTTGTTTGGATAAGAACCAAACTGCCAATCCCCAAAGAATATAGTAGTGAACCTCAACTGCCAAACTCCAATTATGAACAAACAAATGAGGAATGAACTGAGATTCATAACTCCCACCTGTTAGGAGTTCATAGAAGTTGGTCATAAAGCCTAAGACGCCCGCAATCTGGCCACCAATTCCAGCAACATAGTCTTGGCGAACCAAGAAAGTAAAAGGCATGGTCACCAAGACCATCAAAACCACAGGTGGCACAATCCGATAAAAGCGTCTTCTAAAAAATCCTATCAAATCAATCTCATTGTTCTTAGAAAATTCTTCAATGAGTAGAGCTGTAATCAGGAAACCTGAAAATGTGAAAAAGACATCTACCCCGAAGAATCCTCCAGGAAAGATCGTCTGAAAGAAGTGATACAAGAGTACCAAAAGTAAACCTATAATCCTAATCAAGGAAAACCATTTAATGCGCATACGAGTTTATTCTTCCTTTCATTGTACACTTTATTCTATCAAAAAAAGAAGAAAAATCCTAAGAGAAAACTTAGGATTTTTTTATATCAATTCCATTTTAGAAATTACGTCCTGACTTATTATAGCCATATTTTTCCACAAAATACTCACGGAATTCCAAGAGATTGTCATCCATGATGGCTTGTCGCACTTGCTTCATCAGGTTAAGCAAGAAGTAAAGATTGTGGTAGCTAGTCAAGCGGATACCAAAGGTTTCATCAGCCTTGAGCAGGTGACGAAGGTAAGCGCGTGTATAGTTATTACATGTGTAGCAGTCACACTCAGGATCCAGTGGCGTAAAGTCCTCAGCAAACTGGGCATTTTTCACAACCAAACGTCCTTGACTGGTCATACAAGTCCCGTTACGAGCAATTCGAGTCGGTAAGACACAGTCAAACATATCCACCCCACGAATGACCCCATCGATCAAGCTATCTGGCGCTCCCACACCCATCAGATAACGAGGTTTATTTTCAGGTAGCAGTTGAGTTGTAAAGTCCAAGACCGCATTCATCTCTTCATGGGTTTCTCCCACTGCCAAACCACCGATAGAGTAGCCTGAGAAATCCATGCTGACAAGATCATGAGCTGATTGGCGGCGAAGGTCTTCAAATCCTGCACCTTGCACAATTCCAAACAAACCTTGGTCATGTGGACGACGGTGAGCCTTCAAACCACGCTCAGCCCAACGGCTGGTACGCTCGATCGATTTCTTAACGTAGTCATAAGGTTGATAAAACTGAGGACATTCATCAAAGGACATCATGATGTCTGAACCCAGATTATTCTGAATAGAGATGGCTTTTTCTGGGGATAGGAACATCTTAGAACCATTTAGATGATTTTTAAAGGTTACTCCTTCTTCTGTGATATTACGGCTATCTGCTAAAGAATAAACCTGAAAACCACCACTATCTGTCAAGATAGGCTGGTCCCAATTCATGAACTTGTGGAGACCACCAGCGCGTGCAATGAGTTCATCTCCAGGGCGAAGCCAGAGATGATAGGTGTTTGATAGGATAATTCCCGAACCCATCTCCTTCAATTCTTCAGGTGACTGAGTTTTGACAGTGGCTTGTGTCCCAACTGGCATAAACATAGGTGTCGGAAAGGTACCGTGGGGAGTGATGATTTCTCCTAGACGAGCTCCTGTGTGTTTTTCTTTCTTAATCAAACGATATTTGATTGGTGAATCTGACATTTTTTACCTCCGAAGCTGGGAAAGACAGTCCCAGTTCATACAGTGTGCCCAAGGACACACTGTATGATTTTATCAAAAAAAGTAGGAACTGTCACGAACTATGTATAAGAACTATGGTATAATAAGAGAATGAACTATCCAAAAATTGATTTAAAAACAATTCGTCAGGAGTCAAAACATTTTCAGGCTGACACCCCCCGTCTCTTTCTCCTCTATATCCTTCCCAGTATGCTGGTCATCTTATCTAGTTTTCTTAATCCCTTATCTCGGATCCACGGGACTGTTTTAGAACAGCCATTTTTCAGCATACTTGGCCAAATACTTCAAGCCTACCTCTTTCCTCTACTAGTCTCCTTTATCGGGACTATTCTTTTGACCAGTTCCGTCTATGCAACACTGACACTCATGAAAGATTCTAAAACGGAGCCATCTGTAAAAAACAGCCTAGCTCTCTTTGATGAGGAGCGCTTTTCTCAAAACTTTTTGACCCTACTTCTCAAACGTTTCTATCTCTTTTTATGGAGTATCCCTAATTTACTTGGGATTTACCTCCTCTTTTATAGTAGCTTTTTAGCCAAAAAATTCGTCACCCTACATCCTGAGTTTCCAAATCTAGATCTCTCATCAGTTGAAACCGAGCGTTTCCTCATGGTCTTTGGACTCTACTTTCTTGCAAGTCTCATCTTGATCATTGTAGGAAATATCCTCTATATTCCACAGTATTATGCCTATTCACAGGTGGAATTTCTTCTCTGTCATAGTCTAGACCTAGGACAGGTCCCACCAAGACGAATCCTAAAAACTAGCCGTTCCTTTATGAAGGGCTACAAGTTCCAGCACTTTGTCCTAGATTTACAGCTTCTTCCTTGGTACTTCCTCAATTGGATTACCTTTGGCATTGCTAGTTTTTCACTCCTACCTTATATCCAATGCACTAAAATTATGTTTTACCGAGCAGTATTGGCTCGAAAACGTCCAAAAGCTTGAAGGTTTTTCCCTCAAGCTTTTTTCTATCAATGAGTTTCTCCGCCTACCAACTTGAGGTCCTGATCTCCATGTTCTATCATAGCGCCGATTGCTGCTTCTATCCCTCGCCGAATATCCACTAAACTCATAGCTGGAATAGTCTGTCTGTTCACCACCTGTTCCATCATATAAGGAATATGCATAAAACCTGCCTTAACATATGGAAATTTCTTTTCTACCAAATAGAGAGCCTGATACATCAAATGGCTGCAGACAAAAGTCCCTGCCGTATTGGAAACAGAGGCCGGTAAGCCCTCTTTTTTATAGCTTGAACCATCGCTTTAATCGGCAAACTACTAAAGTAGGCCGAAGCACCATCTGGGCGAATGGGACGGTCAATCGGTTGATTATCTTCGTTATCAGAAATGCGTGCATCGTCTTGATTAATGGCCACTCGTTCAGGTGTCAAACTAGTTCTTCCACCAGCTTGCCCAATACAAAGGACAAAGTCAGGTTGATAACGATTCATCTCTTCTTCCAATACTTGAGCAGATTTGTGAAAAACTGTCGGCACCTCTAGCCAACGGACCTCAGCACCATGGATTTCAGCTGGTAAACCTTTAATGGCCTCCAAAGCTGGATTGCCCTTTTCCCCTCCAAAGGGCTCAAAACCTGTCACTAATACTTTCATTTCTAACTCCTCAAAACCAATTCAATGAGACTTTTTTCTTAAAAACAAGTATAACATATTTCCCTTATTCTGGATTAAAAAGGATTAGCGAGATTAGAATCGACCTTCAAGTGTATTTAAAGAGTAAAATACTAATCAAGGCCAAAATAGCTGATCCACCTTGTTTCAAAATAATTTTTTTATCCGCTGTTAAAGAGCCGTAAGTCGCAGCACCAATCACAAATAAGACAAAAATAGTCACAATTTCTAAATTCTGTGAGAAATAAATGCCATACCAGAGAAAGACTCCTAGCAGAGCCTTATAAATCCCTTGATTTTTGAACAATGAACTTACTGACGGATGAGCCAATTCTTCCTTTTCCATATTAAATACACGACTAGTCGCATCTGATCGCGTAGCAATACTTTCCAAATAAAAAATGTAAAAATGCTCCAAAGCAACGATCGTTGTTAAAATAATTGTAATAATTGACATCTATTTCTCCTTAAATTTCTATATTTTCAATACCCAAAACCAATTTATTTAATAAACGGCTGAGTTCTGTTCTCTCAAACTCTGTTAAGATACTTTCCATCTCTTCCTTAACCTTGATATGTTGCAGAGGGGGATTCACCACTAACTGCTCCTTGGCATACTTCGCAGCCTCTACCAACACTTCCCGCTGATTTTCAGGATTACGATGACGCTCCACCAAACCTTCCGTTTCCAAAATCTTGAAATGCCGTGTCAAAGCAGCCTGATCAATTTTCAAACGCTCCTGAATCGCCATTTGGTTACAAGGAGAATGCTCCAGCAAAAACAGTAAAATCTGATACCGTGTCAAACTAATCCCAAGCCTTTTTTCAAACAATTGCGTACTCGCTTGCTCAGACAAGCGGAGTTGATACAGTAAATCTTGAATCTCTAGCATTTCTTCCCCTCTCTTTTTATTGATTTATCAATAGTTGACTAATTAATTGTGATATAAAGTAAAATAGATTGCAAGAATGTTGCTTAACTCATTACAAGATGATAACTTTCCATTTTCCATTCAAATTGATACTCAATGAAAATCAAAAAGCAAACTAGGAAGCTAGTCGCAGGTTGCTCAAAGCACAGCTTTGAGGTTTCAGATAAAACTGACGTGGTTTGAAGAGATTTTCGAAGAGTATGACAAAGAAAAAACGAACGAGAATCGCTTTCCATCACGAAAGCTAGATCTCATTCGTCAAAATGATGTTATCAAGTCGGGTTTATCCATTCATTGAAACGTGAACGTGATCATAGTGATTTTCTGTCACACTACCACGGTCTGGCATTGGGTTCCAAGTGTTAGCTGGCCCATATTTGCTATCGAATGGAGCATAGAAACGTTGTTTCCAGATGATGTAACTAATGCCACGGCTGGCCATATTTTGAATAGCATATTCCGCAATCTTATCCCCTAATTCTGAACGTTCTGGTACCATAAAGTCGATAGCCAAACCTTTTCCGTGATCTCCACTGTCTCCTGGACGATAACCACTAAAGGATGTAATGCCAAACAAGTTAGCAATTTCTTCTTTAAAGGCAGCTGTTTGTGGTTGAAGACCTGCATTTTCAGATTTTGCTACTGCAAGTCCAGCATAATCGGGCGCAGCTGGAGCCTCGTAAGTTGTTGAAATTACTTTCGTCTCTTCTGGTTGATAAGTAGAAACTGCTGCTGTAGCTCCATTTGATGATGCTACTTCTTTTGCTTCTGAACTTGTTGTAGTTACTTCCACTGCTGATGCAGCTTGAGGGCTTGCTTGTGTTTCCTGCTTCTCAGCTGGAGTCGTTTCCTGAGGAGTTGCTTCTTCAACTGGGCGAGTTGTTTCGGTCGTTTGCTCCTCTGGGACAGAAGTGCCCGTAGATGGTGCCACTTCTTCAGAAGCAATCACTGTCTTTGTAACTTCTGCAATTGGTTGAGAAAGGTCTGCAACCTGAACAGTTTGATCATCAACGGTCACTTGATTAGTGGTCAAATCTGCTGTCGCAGTTGTCACTTCTTCACTAGAGTCTGCTTGAGGTGTTTGGATTTCAACTTCTGTTACTTCTTCTGCTTCATTGACAGTCGTTGTCAAAACAGTTTCTGGGAAAATCAAGTCCATATTAGTGATTTTGTTCAGATTCGCAAGCACTGTGACATCTACACCCAAGGCTTCTGCAATGGTGCTCAAAGTATCACCATACTGTACGGTATAACTTGTTTTGTTGTCCGTTTTAGTCAAATCGTTTTGGATTTGCTCAACACTACGTGCAGTCCAAAGAACTTCTTCTGCTTGAGTTGCCAATACTGGGGCAAATGACAAGGCTACTGTTGACGCTAATAACATTCTTTTCTTCATTCTTTCAAATTCCTTTCAAATGAGTACCTGTCTATCATAACACAAAAAATGTAGAAAAAAAGCCCTCTCGGGCCTATTTAACAGAACTGTCTATTCCTTGTAACAAACTAGGTTACTTGAAATAGTTTGTTAGGTCTCTGTCACAAAACTGACACAATCTTTTTATCACTTAGTCTCAAAAATACGGGAAATATCTGCTAACGCTTGAATCCTGTGATTCCCTTCATAAGTAGACTCTAAAAAGTTGATGCTTTGAATCCCACTATTCTGGGCAAATTCCACATCCAGAGTCCGATCCCCTATATAATAAGTATTATCAGAATTCAACTGATACTTATCTAGCAGATAGGTAGCCGCTTCTGGACTTGGCTTCCGCACAAAGCCACTCTGACTGGTTAAAATCTCTGTAAAATAGGATTCCACCCCCAAGTCCTTGAGAATGGTAAAAGCGTTGTTCCCCTTATGAGTATATATAAACTGCTGAATTCCTGATTCGTCTGCCCAAGCTAGCACCTCACGCGCACCTGGCATCAAAACTACCTGAGCATTCTTCTCAGCCAGACTCTGGGCACGCACCTGATTTAGCACCTCAACATCCAGATTTCTATCTTCTGCCACCCGCACAAGCAAATCTTGCACCGAATACTTGAAGATAAACTCTCTCACCTTCTCCTTATCATAAGGAATAGAAAACTGAGCAAAAGTCTCCTCAATCCCTGATAAAATCGCTTCGTAAGAGTCCAATAAAGTCCCGTCTAAATCCCAAATAAAAGCTGTTTTTTGCATTTCCTATCCTTTCAAGCTCATATAGCGCTGGTAACGATAGCGTAGAAATAACCAGCGAAAACCATTATCCAAGAGAGACCCTGCCCAAATACCAGGCAAGCCCCAACCAAGCACAATCCCCATCAGATATCCTGTCCCAATGCGGATACACCACATTCCTATACTTGTCGCATAAAAAGGGAGGCGTGCATTTCCTAATCCCTGCCAGACTGCCGTATAGATGACTGTTCCTGTCGTCATAGGGGTCCCAAGTAGTGAAAACAGTGTCACTAGAACACTAGCCTCCACCGCTAGAGAATCAGTCGTATAGAGATGAGTTAATGGTACACCCAAGACATATATACTAAAGGACAGGGGCAACATGAGGAACAGAGAAAGCCAAAAGGTTTGTTTACTCAAACTAGCAACTCTTTTCCAATCATCCTCTCCAACTGCTCGGGCCAACAGCATGACCGTTGCCGTAGCGACGCCAAAGGCAGGCATATAGTTAAACTGGGTCAAGACTTCTCCGATTGCATTCCCAGCAACTGCCTCCGTCCCAAAAGAAACGACCAAGGCAATGATCACTACATCTCCAGCCCTCATCATAAGTCGCTCTCCAGCTGCTGGTAAAGCCAAGGTCAACAGTTCCTTATCTAAACCAAAAGTTGGCTTCCCATAAGGCAGTTTTAATTGTGACCACAAAATCACAAGACCAACCAAACGAGACACAATTGTCCCCCAAGCAACACCAGCTATCCCCATATCCAGAACAAAAATAGCTAGACTTGAAAAAAGAATATTCAAGGCATTGGATAAAAAACTAACATAGAGAGGCAGACGTGGATTATGCGTTGCACGAATCAAGGCTCCTAGACTAGTCATTAAACCTAAGAGAACAATCGATCCGCCTACCAAAGATAGATACAGTCCACCACTCTCAGCTACATCCCTCTCCGTCCCCAAAAGTCCTATCATCTCTTTCCCAGCGAAGATGGACAAAAATCCTAAAAGGAAACTTAATAGTAAGGTAATCTTCAACGCCTCAGTCACATGATAGGCCAACTTCGACTGGTCTTTCTGCCCTATGCTTTTTGAAATAACACTGGAAATAGCAGCTCCCAGAGCGATGAAAATCGCCTGATAAATGGTGATAATATTACCAGCTACTGAAACCCCTGAAATAGCTATCAATCCTAAATGAGCAACCAAATAACTGTCCACCATTCCCATTAGCATCTGCAAAAAGTTTTCACCCATAGCTGGCAATGCAATATTAAGAATGTCTTTATTTTTCTTAAACAATCTCTCCTCCTGATGAAAAGAAACTCAGTTGGTTTCCCAACCGAGTTTGCTCCCTCTGTCTTAAAGTCCTAAATAAGCCTCAACCGCTGCTTGCATGTCAGCAGCTGCCACTGTTGTCTTGTGACGAATTGGAGCTATTTCAAGCCCATCAACTGCTGGTGGCACTGCAACGCCTGAGATTTCATGTAATTGAGCCAAGGCTTCAAAGTCTGTTAAACCTGCTTTTCCAGTTACAGCTTCTACTGCAACTACTGGGAACTTGTATGGACTAGCTGTTGAAGCAATCACTGTCTTAGTTACATCTCCAGTGGCCGATTGGTATTTTTTATAAACTGCTGAAGCAACAGCTGTATGAGGGTCCTCGATATAAGAATCTAACTCACAAACACGCTTGATCTCTGCTGCCGTTTCTTCCTCAGTCGCATATTCAGCTGCAAAGAGGTCCAAAATCTCTGCATCAAAGTCTGTCAACTTATATTGTCCTTGCGTGTTCAAGGCATTCATAAGTTCAGTTGTCTTTTCAGCATTATTTCCCAAAAGATGGAAAATCAAGCGCTCCAAGTTTGAAGATACCAAGATATCCATAGATGGGCTGGTTGTTACCTTAAACTCACGTTTTTTGTCATAGACACGTGTTTTAAAGAAGTCTGTCAAAACATTGTTGTCATTTGAAGCACAGATTAATTTACCAACTGGCAAACCAATTTGTTTGGCATAAAAGGCAGCCAAGATATTTCCAAAGTTTCCTGTTGGTACTGTGAAGTTAACCTTTTCACCAGCTACAATTTCACCAGTCTTAACCAATTGAGCGTAAGCATAAACATAATAAACAATTTGTGGCACCAGACGACCAATGTTCATAGAGTTAGCTGATGAAAATTGCAACTTGTTGGTAGTCAATTTTTCACGAAGAGCCACGTCGTTAAACATGTGCTTCACATTTGTTTGCGCATCGTCAAAGTTACCATCAATAGCAATAACATGAGTATTGTCGCCAGTTTGAGTGGTCATTTGTAACTCTTGAATCTTGCTGACACCATCCTTTGGATAAAAGACGATAATCTCAGTACCAGGCACATCCGCAAACCCCGCCATAGCAGCTTTCCCCGTGTCACCAGATGTCGCTGTCAAGATAACAATCTTGTTCTCCAAACCATGTTTCTTAGCAGCAGTCGTCATAAAGTATGGCAAAATAGACAAGGCCATATCCTTAAAGGCAATCGTTGAACCATGGAAAAGTTCCAAATTGTATTGCCCATCTAATTTCACTAATGGTGCAATAGCTGGAGTATCAAATTTGCTATCGTAGGCATTGTTGATACAGTAGTCCAACTCCTCAGCTGTAAAGTCATCTAAAAATGCTGACAAAACTAGCTTAGCAACTTCCTGGTAAGAAGTATCTTTCAATTTGTCAAAGTCCAAATCTACCTTTGGATAAGTAACCGGTGTAAACAAACCGCCGTCCGTCGCCAAACCTTGCAAAATTGCTTGGCTAGCAGTTACTGTATTGTTGGCATCACGCGTTGATTGATAAACTAATGTCATTACTCTCTATCCTTTATCTATAGTCTCGTCCATTATATCATGATTTTTCAGAAAATTCTCCCTTTATAAGAGAAATTATAGGCTCAATTCTTCTCTCAAAGGCTGTAAATAGGTCATTTCTTCCTTATTTCTCACCACTAGTCCCTCCTCAGCTAGTAGGAGTAAGTCTTTGGAAAATTCAATAATCGTAGTTTCTTCCTCATCTGTAAGATTTTTCTTAGAAAATTGTCTCCTTAAAGACTTGTAATCATAACCAAATACTTTAAAGAAAGGTGCTGTTTCTAAGTAAGCTTCTAACTTGTCTAAATTAACCAATAATCCCAAGTGAAAAGCTGCAGAAGCAAAAGTCCTATCAAGTGGCTGTGTACACACACTACGAAACTCAACTGTTCCTCGAGTCGTTAAGTCTTGGTACTGGTAACTACGATGAGTTTCAAAATCCTTCTCTTGGGGGGAAATAATAACCTCATCCCCATTCAGAGCAAATGCTTGGATTTCAGGCGTAGCCAAATAGTCCCCAGCCTGAATAGGATAAAAATAATAGGTCTGCCCATCACGTTCCGCAGTAAAAATCGCAGAATGATTTAGATAGTCAAAAAAATCAGCTTCATCATTAAGGAGTCTAGCATTGACCCCAACATTCTCTGGATAGATACCATGCATAGATTCTTCCCAGAAAATATCCCTTGAAATTTTCGTATCCCAATCCGCACCCGAAAATTCAGAGTTTGCAAATAAATAAGCCTTAGCCGCTTCAATTTGAGTAAAAGCATTAATCACCCGTAAGTAGTTGGTTTTTGAAATATCCAGCTGAACCTGGCTCCCACAGATAAAAGTACCATATTCAGGGAAATGATGTAAATCTGATTTAATAATATTTCTACTCAAATTCAAATAATCCATCAACATCTGATAGCGTGGATAAGCCACTGGACAATTCTCATTTTTATCCCAGTTGGGATGGATACCACAGCCAACAATAGCATGATTTGATTCAGCTAACTTTCTCTGAATTACATTCATATAATTATTGAAACGATTTTCGACCTCTTGAATCGTTTCAGCCTTACCAAATGCAAACTCAATCGTTGTATAGGAAACTTCAAATAAAATAGCATCCTGACTTATCGGATCTACTAACTGGATCAGATTGCCAAAATCATCTACCTTTGCTACGGTGAGATCCAAAGTAGAAACTAAATAATGAAATAGATCCTTTATAACTTCAACATCTGTAGCATCCCCTTCTAAACTTGCAACAGGATACTCCAACTCAATTCCGACAAACAATTCAGGATTTTCTTTAATATTTTTCAAATACCGATGTTTTAATAAATCGATAGAACAAGACATACTACCCTACACTTTCTCAATCTAAACAAAATTTGAATAACTATAATTGGCTCTATAATATTTGTAGTGGGTAAATCCACTATAGATATTATGGAGCTTAT
>ERZ1023297.33-NODE-33-length-47370-cov-35.483652_pt1 | contig 47370 bp, 48 predicted proteins | sample MGYA00380471_ERZ1023297 | MGnify/ENA primary metagenome ERZ1023297 (study PRJEB33173, sample SAMEA4830332) | metagenome | study: EMG produced TPA metagenomics assembly of the PRJEB25223 data set...
AAATAGGCTCCATAATATCTATAGGGGATTTACCCACTACAAATATTATAGAGCCTGTTTTTTTATTTATACTCAATGAAAATCAAAGAGCAAACTAGGAAGCTAGCCGCAGGTTGCTCAAAACACAGTTTTGAGGTTGTAGATGAAACTGACGAAGTCAGTAACCATACATACGGTAAGGCGACGCTGACGTGGTTTGAAGAGATTTTCGAAGAGTATTAACTATTATGCTTTACAAACTAGTGTAGAAGTGATATACTATAGGTGAAGTTACTAGTAGGTATTACAAAATAGATTAGAAGGGAGAAGTGATGAAAGAAACTCAGCTATTAAAAGGTGTTCTTGAAGGTTGTGTCTTGGATATGATTGGTCAAAAAGAGCGGTATGGTTATGAGTTGGTTCAGACTTTGCGAGAGGCTGGATTTGATACTATCGTTCCAGGAACTATTTATCCTTTGTTGCAAAAGTTAGAAAAAAATCAATGGATAAGAGGCGACATGCGCCCGTCGCCAGATGGTCCAGATCGGAAGTATTTTTCATTAACGAAAGAAGGAGAAGAGCGTGTCTCAGTCTTTTGGCAGCAATGGGACGATTTGAGTCAAAAAGTAGAAGGGATTAAGAATGGGGGTTAAACCATGAAGAAAATGAAGTATTACGAAGAAACAAGCGCTTTGCTACATGAGTTTTCTGAGGAGAATCAAAAGTATTTTGAGGAGTTGTGGGAAAGTTTTAATCTTGCTGGATTTCTCTATGATGAAGACTATCTCAGAGAGCAGATCTATTTGATGATGCTAGATTTCTCAGAAGCAGAACGAGATGGCATGAGTGCAGAGGATTATCTAGGTAAGAATCCTAAAAAAATAATGAAAGAGATTCTCAAGGGAGCACCTCGCAGTTCTATCAAAGAGTCCCTTTTGACGCCAATTCTTGTCCTGGCGGTATTACATTATTATCAACTACTAAGTGATTTTTCTAAAGGTCCTCTCTTAACAGTCAATTTGCTCACATTTTTAGGGCAACTTCTTATTTTTCTGATTGGATTTGGACTTGTGGCCACAATTTTACGAAGAAGTTTAGTCCAAGATTCTCCTAAAATGAAAATTGGCACTTACATTGTTGTTGGGACTATAGTTCTTCTAGTTGTTTTAGGATATGTAGGAATGGCAAGCTTCATACAAGAAGGAGCCTTTTATATTCCGGCTCCCTGGGATAGTTTGTCTATCTTTACGATTTCGCTAGTTATCGGTATTTGGAATTGGAAAGAAGCGGTCTTTCGTCCATTTGTCAGTATGATTATTGCCCATCTTGTGGTGGGTTCTCTGCTCCGTTATTATGAGTGGATGGGAATTTCAAATGTTTTCCTTACAAAAGTTATTCCTTTAGCTGTCCTCTTTATTGGAATCTTTGTCTTGTTCCGTGGGTTTAAGAAGATAAAATGGAGTGAAGTATAGTCAAAAAGTCGTTGCAAAGCGGTTTTTTGTTATAATGAAGGGAAGAATGTTAGAAATTAAAGGAGAAAAATTTGATGAGATACATAACTCTTGGTCAAGATGACAAAGAATTATCAGAAATTGTTCTCGGAATGATGAGAATAAAAGATAAATCTGTAAAAGAAGTTGAAGAGCTTGTAGAAACAGCACTTTCTGTTGGAATCAATGCCTTCGACTTGGCTGATATTTATGGTCGTGGTCGTTGTGAAGAACTGTTAGGTCTTGTCCTAAAAAATCATCCAGATTTAAGAGAAAAGATGTGGATTCAGTCCAAATGTGGCATTCGCATTGAAGAATTTACCTATTTTGATTTTTCTAAGGACTATATTATAAAATCAGTAGACGGTATTTTGCAAAGATTGAAGATTGATCATCTAGATAGCTTGCTCCTTCATCGACCAGATGCTTTGATGGAATCTGACCAAGTAGCAGAAGCCTTTAATCTCCTTTATAAACAAGGTAAAGTTCGAGATTTTGGAGTTTCTAATCAAAATCCTATGATGATGGAGTTGCTTAAAAAAGATGTCAAGCAGCCGTTAGCTGTTAATCAGCTACAATTGAGTGCGGCTTTTACTCCAGGATTTGAATCAGCTTTTCATGTTAATATGGAAGATAGTCAAGCAGCTATGCGAGATGGCAGCATTTTTGAATATTGCCAATTACACGATGTGGTCATTCAAGCATGGTCTGTCTTACAATTCGGGTATTTTAAAGGGAATTTTGTTGGAAATGAGAAATTTCAAGCTTTAAATCAAGTACTTGATCGTTTAGCTATTAAATATGGAGTAACCTCTTCAACTATTGCCATTTCTTGGATATTGCGTTATCCAGCAAAAATGCAGGCAGTCGTAGGTACAACAAATCCTAAGCACTTGAGAGAAGTTAGCCGAGCGGCAAACTTTAGCTTAACAAGAAAAGAATGGTATGAAATTTATCTTGCTGCAGGGAATAATTTGCCGTAAGTAGTAGCAGGTTTGAATAACTCACATTCAAAAAGCCGTATAAAGCGGTTTTTTGCTATAATTAAATGAAGAATGTAGAATTAAAGGAGAAAAACATGACATTTGAAGAGATCCTGCCTGGGTTAAAGGCTAAGAGAAAATATGTACGAACTGGTTGGGGAGGTGCGGAAAACTATGTCCAACTCTTTGATACCATCGAGCAAAATGGGCTTGCACTTGAAATGACACCTTATTTCCTAATCAACGTTTCTGGCGAAGGAGAAGGTTTTTCCATGTGGAGCCCGACAGTTTGTGATGTTTTGGCAACGGATTGGGTAGAAGTGCATGACTAAACGTGTACTCATTACAGGAGTGAGTTCAGGTATTGGATTGGCTCAGGCTCGCCTCTTTTTAGAGAAGGGCTATCAAGTTTATGGAGTTGACCAAGGTGAAAAGCCACTCTTAGAGGGTGATTTTCACTTTTTACAGAGAGATTTGACCTTGGACTTGGAACCTATTTTTGACTGGTGCCCTCAGGTGGATGTTTTGTGTAATACTGCTGGAGTTTTGGATGATTACAAACCACTGTTGGAACAAACGGCGCAGGACATTCAAGAGATTTTTGAAATCAACTACATTATTCCAGTAGAGTTGACTCGGTATTATTTGACACAAATGCTGGAAAATAAAAAGGGAATCATCATCAATATGTGTTCCATTGCTTCTAGCCTAGCAGGTGGAGGTGGTCACGCCTATACTTCATCCAAGCATGCCTTGGCTGGCTTCACCAAGCAGTTGGCTCTAGACTATGCTGAAGCTGGGATTCAGGTCTTTGGTATCGCTCCAGGAGCAGTCAAGACAGCTATGACCGCTGCGGATTTTGAACCAGGTGGTTTGGCTGACTGGGTGGCTAGTGAAACCCCAATCAAGCGCTGGATTGAGCCAGAGGAAATAGCAGAGCTTAGTCTTTTTTTAGCAAGTGGAAAAGCGAGCGCCATGCAAGGACAAATCTTGACAATAGATGGTGGCTGGTCTTTGAAGTAGGAGGAGTTGGATGGAAATCAAAAAACACTTTGGAGTCTACGCTGTTTGCTTAGAAAATGGGAAGTTACTCTGCATTGAAAAAACGAGAGGCCCTTATCAACATCGGTATGATCTACCTGGAGGCAGTCAGCAACTTGGTGAAGGACTGACGGAAACGCTGACTAGAGAAGTTATGGAAGAGACGGGATTTACTGTTAGAAGCTACTCTAATCCTCGAATCTACGATGTTTTCGTCAGAGAAGAGTTAACAAATTTTATGGTTCACCATGTCATGGCCTTGTATGATGTTGAAATGAATGAGAGTGCACCTCAAGTTACGACTTCGGAAGCTGTGTCTGATGGTGCGAATGATTCACTTGGATATATTTGGATGGATATTCAAGAGATTACAGAAGAAAATGCATCGCCATTAGTCTTGAAGGTTAAGTCTGAATTATTAGGATTTCCAGAACTGGACAAGACTTCTTACATGAATTGGAAGGTGAATGATGAGAAATCAACTTGCCCTTAGTGGCGAAAAAATTCTTGAAAAAATTTATCCTCAACTATTTCACCACGTCGGCATGATTCGTGGGGAATATTTGTTGAGAGAGCTTAATCAAAACATCATATTAGCAAGTTGTCAGCAATTTGTAAAAGATTATCTAGAGACTATCTGCTCCCTGTACTCAGATGAAGAAGTTTGGTATCGTTTTACTGAATTAACGAATACAGAAGCCAATTGTTTAGTGGGGACTAAAGAGTTTTTTGACGAAGGGCATCCCTTGTTTGGCTATAGAGGAACCAGGCGTTTACTGGCGTGTTTGGATGAATTTCAGGCTGAAGCACATGTCGTTACAGAAGTTTATCAAACCAACCCCAATCTATCTGTTATCTTTCCTTTTGTCAATGATGCCGACCAATTAAAACAAGCTATTACAGCATTGCGTCAGTATGGCTTTACTGGGAAAGTCGGAACGATGATTGAATTACCGTCAGCGTATTTTGACTTATCTAGTATACTGGAAACGGGCATTTCAAAGATTGTAGTTGGAATGAATGATTTGACTTCCTTTGTTTTTGCGACTATGAGAAACAGTCAATGGCATGATCTGGAAAGTCCAATAATGTTAGATATGCTAAGAGATATGCAGGATAAAGCAAGAAAGAACAAGATTAATTTTGCTGTAGCAGGCTATCTGAATACTTCTTTCATACAAAAAATGAATCAGTTGGGTATCAAGTGCATTATCCACTACAGTTCTATTCCAGAGATTTTTGATTTAGAGATTGACCATCCAGATCATCTTAAACACATAAAAGAAGAAAGTAAAAAATTACAAAGGAGTACCCATGATACCGCAAGAAATGTGGAATAAATACAAGCAAATCAATCCTTTGATCGGAGATGAAATCGATGCTTGGGCTTTTGGAGTTGAACCAGACCTTTTAGCGGATTTGGTGTTTAAAGGAGAAAAGACAGCAACAGCATCAGCCTATGACCTCTATGTACTAGAAGACGAACCACTTCCCCAAGTAGGGACCTTCGATGTCATTTTAGATAGTCAAAATCAGTCTGTCTGCATTGTCGAAATTACAAAGGTTTCTGTTGAACTCTTCAATCAAGTTTCTGCGCAACATGCCTTTAAGGAAGGTGAGGGAGACAAATCACTTGCCTATTGGCGCCAGGTTCATGAGGACTTTTTCACAGACTGTTTGGGTGAAGTAGGGCTGACTTTTACACCTGAAAGCAAGGTTGTTTTAGAAGAATTTCGCAAGGTCTACCCACTGTAGACTATTAGAAGGAAGAAAGTTTTGGAAATCGCTGTCCAATCCTTTTTTCTCAAGCAAAATATGATATAATAAGTTTGTTTGAAGAAGAGCAGCAGCTCTTAAACTTAGAATAGGAGAAAACTATGCAAGCAGTTGAACATTTTATTAAGCAATTTGTTCCTGAACATTATGATTTATTTTTAGATTTGAGTCGTGAGACCAAGACTTTTTCTGGGAAAGTGACCATCACTGGTCAAGCACAGAGTGACCGCATCTCCCTCCACCAAAAAGACTTGGAAATCACCTCTGTAGAAGTTGCAGGTCAAGCTCGTCCATTTACAGTTGACCATGACAATGAAGCCCTTCATATCGAATTGGCTGAGGCTGGTCAAGTTGAATTGGTTCTTGCCTTTTCTGGTAAAATTACAGACAACATGACAGGGATTTACCCTTCTTATTATACAGTTGATGGAGTCAAGAAGGAGGTCTTGTCTACTCAGTTCGAGAGCCATTTTGCGCGCGAAGCTTTCCCATGTGTGGATGAGCCTGAAGCCAAAGCAACTTTTGACCTCTCTCTTCGCTTTGACCAAGCAGAAGGTGAATTGGCCTTGTCAAACATGCCAGAAATCGATGTTGAAAACCGTAAGGAAACAGGTATCTGGAAGTTTGAGACAACACCTCGCATGTCTTCTTACTTGTTGGCCTTTGTTGCTGGTGATTTGCAAGGGGTGACCGCTAAAACTAAAAATGGTACCCTGGTAGGTGTCTACTCAACCAAAGCACATCCACTTTCAAATCTTGATTTCTCACTGGATATCGCTGTTCGCTCTATCGAGTTTTACGAAGATTACTATGGAGTTAAGTACCCAATTCCTCAATCTCTCCACATCGCCCTTCCTGACTTCTCAGCTGGTGCTATGGAAAACTGGGGTCTTGTGACCTACCGTGAAGTTTACTTGGTTGTCGATGAGAACTCTACATTTGCTAGCCGTCAACAAGTTGCCCTTGTTGTGGCCCATGAATTGGCTCACCAATGGTTTGGGAACCTCGTGACTATGAAATGGTGGGATGACCTTTGGCTCAATGAAAGTTTTGCTAATATGATGGAATACGTCTGTGTGGATACCATCGAACCAAGCTGGAATATCTTTGAAGATTTCCAAACAGGTGGAGTACCTCTTGCTCTTGAACGTGACGCTACTGATGGCGTTCAGTCTGTCCACGTCGAAGTTAAACATCCAGATGAAATCAATACACTCTTTGACGGCGCTATCGTCTATGCCAAAGGAAGCCGTCTCATGCACATGCTTCGCCGTTGGCTAGGAGATGCTGATTTTGCTAAAGGTTTGCACGCCTACTTTGAAAAACACCAATACAGCAACACCATTGGTAGTGACCTTTGGGATGCCCTTGGTCAAGCGTCAGGACGTGATGTCGCAGCCTTCATGGATTCTTGGTTGGAACAGCCTGGTTACCCAGTTCTTACTGTCAAAGTTGAAAATGATGTCTTGAAGATTTCACAAAAACAATTCTTCATCGGTGAGAACGAAGACAAGAACCGTCTCTGGGTGGTGCCCCTCAATAGCAACTGGAAAGGCTTGCCTGATACACTCGAAACTGAAAGTATCGAAATCCCTGGCTACGCAGCTCTTCTTGCTGAAAATGAAGGAGCTCTTCGTCTCAACACTGAAAATACTGCCCACTATATTACCGACTATCAAGGAGACTTGTTAGAAGCTGTTCTTGCTGAGCTAGAGACACTTGATAACACAAGCAAACTGCAAATTGTTCAAGAACGTCGTTTGTTGGCTGAGGCAGGGCACATTTCTTATGCAGACTTGCTTCCAGTTCTTGATAAACTTGCTAAGGAAGAGTCTTATCTGGTGGTTTCAGCTGTTTCTCAAGTGATTTCAGCCCTTGAGCGCTTTATTGATGAAGGAACGGATGCTGAAACAGCCTTCAAAGGACTGGTTGCTAAATTGGCTCGTCATAACTATGACCGTCTTGGTTTTGAAGCTAAAGACGGAGAATCAGATGAGGATGAATTGGTTCGTCAGCTGGCTGTTTCGATGATGATTCGCTCAAATGATGCAGAAGCTAGTCAAGTCGCTAGCCAAATCTTCGCAACACACAAGGAGAATCTTGCAGGACTCCCAGCAGCTATTCGTTCACAAGTTCTGATTAATGAGATGAAACATCATGAGACTAAAGACTTGTTAGCACTTTATCTTGATACTTATACTCACGCAACAGATGCTGTCTTTAAACGCCAGTTGGCAGCAGCTCTTGCATACAGTACAGATGCGGATAATATCCAAAACTTGATTACTTCTTGGAAGGACAAATTTGTGGTCAAACCACAGGACTTGTCTGCTTGGTATTATCAATTCCTAGCTCATCAAGCAACTCAGAAAACAGCTTGGTCTTGGGCGCGTGAAAACTGGGCTTGGATTAAGGCAGCCCTTGGAGGAGATATGAGCTTTGATAGCTTTGTTATCCTTCCTGCTCATGTATTTAAGACTCAGCAACGCTTGGCGGAATACAAGGAGTTCTTTGAGCCGCAACTTTCTGACCTTGCTCTTAGCCGTAACATCGGTATGGGAATCAAGGAAATTGCAGCACGTGTTGACTTGATTAGCCGTGAAAAAGCTGCAGTCGAAGCAGTTGTTCTTCAATACGGAAATGCATAAATAAGCCTAAAATAAAAAGAAAACTCAGCTATCTCATGTAAAATGCAGAGAGTTGAGTTTTTTTTAAGGCAAATTTGGTATAATAGTTTTAATAAGGAGGAGTTTCTCATGATAAAAATCTTATTGGTTGAGGATGACCTAGGTCTGTCAAATTCAGTATTTGACTTTTTAGACGATTTTGCGGATGTTATGCAGGTATTTGATGGAGAAGAAGGTCTCTACGAAGCTGAGAGTGGTGTCTATGACTTGATTTTGCTGGATTTGATGTTGCCAGAAAAAAATGGTTTCCAAGTCTTAAAAGAATTGCGTGAAAAGGGAATTACGACACCAGTTCTGATTATGACTGCCAAGGAAAGTTTGGATGACAAGGGACATGGATTTGAACTGGGAGCGGATGATTATCTGACCAAACCTTTCTACCTAGAAGAACTTAAAATGCGAATTCAGGCCCTTCTCAAACGTTCAGGGAAGTTTAATGAAAACACCTTGACTTATGGGAATATCGTGGTTAATTTATCAACCAATACCGTTAAAGTTGAAGATACTCCTGTCGAATTGCTGGGGAAAGAGTTCGATTTACTAGTTTATTTCCTTCAAAATCAAAATGTGATTTTGCCTAAGACGCAGATTTTTGACCGTCTATGGGGATTTGATAGTGATACAACGATTTCGGTTGTCGAAGTCTATGTTTCAAAAGTCCGTAAGAAATTAAAGGGAACCACTTTTGCAGAGAATTTGCAAACCTTGCGTAGTGTTGGGTATCTTTTAAAAGATGTTCAGTAAACTTAAAAAAACATGGTATGCGGATGACTTTAGTTATTTTATCCGCAACTTCGGTGTCTTCACCCTGATTTTTTCTACAATGACTCTGATTATTTTACAAGTCATGCATTCGAGTCTTTATACTTCGGTGGACGATAAGCTTCATGGACTGAGTGAAAATCCTCAAGCAGTTATTCAGCTGGCTATAAATAGGGCAACAGAAGAGATTAAAGATTTAGAAAATGCTAGGGCGGACGCTAGTAAAGTAGAAATAAAACCTAATGTCAGTTCCAATACGGAAGTCATTCTCTTTGATAAAGACTTTACTCAACTTCTTTCTGGAAATCGATTTTTGGGCTTGGATAAGATTAAGTTAGAAAAGAAAGAACTAGGACATATCTACCAGATTCAGGTTTTTAATAGCTATGGGCAGGAAGAAATCTATCGTGTGATTTTGATGGAGACCAATATTAGTTCGGTTTCAACCAATATCAAGTATGCTGCTGTCTTGATTAATACCAGTCAGTTGGAGCAGGCTAGTCAAAAGCATGAGCAATTGATTGTGGTCGTGATGGCTAGTTTCTGGATTTTGTCTTTACTTGCCAGTCTCTATCTAGCTAGGGTCAGTGTTAGGCCCCTGCTTGAGAGTATGCAGAAGCAACAGTCTTTTGTGGAAAATGCCAGTCATGAGTTACGAACTCCACTCGCAGTTTTGCAAAATCGCTTAGAGACCCTTTTTCGTAAGCCAGAAGCTACCATTATGGATGTGAGCGAAAGCATTGCATCGAGTTTGGAAGAAGTCCGAAATATGCGTTTTTTAACGACAAGCTTGCTGAACTTAGCTCGGAGAGATGATGGGATTAAGCCGGAGCTTGCAGAAGTTCCAACTAGCTTTTTTAATACAACTTTCACAAACTATGAGATGATTGCTTCGGAAAATAATCGTGTCTTCCGTTTTGAAAATCGTATCCATCGAACAATTGTCACAGATCAGCTTCTTCTGAAACAACTGATGACCATTCTTTTCGATAATGCCGTCAAGTATACTGAGGAGGATGGTGAAATTGATTTTCTTATCTCGGCGACCGATCGCAATCTTTATTTACTTGTTTCTGATAATGGAATCGGTATTTCGACAGAAGATAAAAAGAAAATTTTTGACCGTTTTTATCGAGTAGACAAGGCTAGAACCCGGCAAAAAGGTGGTTTTGGTTTAGGATTATCCCTAGCCAAGCAAATTGTAGATGCTCTAAAAGGAACTGTTACTGTCAAAGATAATAAACCCAAGGGAACAATCTTTGAAGTGAAGATTGCCATTCAGACACCATCTAAAAAGAAAAAATAAAAATATCGCTCCAATTGGGGCGATATTTTGGATTTATCTTCTACGTTTTCGTTTGATAATAGACCGTTGAACTTTTAAAACAAGTAAGCTGAATCCGATTGCTGCGGCAAAGGCAAGAGCAGTTGATAATTTTAATGCTAAAAAGATAAAACTAAAGATAGCAATACAGATACAAAAAACAGCGATATTAATAAAAAATAGGATTTCCTTGAGATTGGCATCAGATTGCGCTTCAGGTGTATAAGCTTGGTAATGAGGAAGCTGCTGGTTTAATTCTTCTTGATAGTCTACCTCATAGGATTGTAATTTTCTTACGGGCATGATTCTCTCCTTAACAGTACATACCTATTTTATCATTTTTTCGGCAGAGAATTATTACAGAAAGGTTACAAAAAGAATAAAGTCCCTTTTCATTTTCAAAGCATGGCTGATTTTGGAGAAATGTGGTATAATTTTTCTTATGGAAAAGATTGTCATTACAGCAACTGCTGAAAGTATTGAACAAGTTGAACAACTACTCGAAGCTGGCGTAGACCGTATCTATGTCGGTGAGAAAGATTTTGGCCTTCGTCTGCCAACGACCTTTAGTTATGACCAATTACGTGAAATCGCTAAGTTGGTTCATGATGCTGGTAAGGAATTGATCGTTGCGGTCAATGCTCTCATGCACCAAGATATGATGGACCGTATCAAGCCTTTCTTAGACTTCTTGGAAGAAATCAAGACAGACTATATTACGATTGGGGATGCAGGCGTCTTTTACGTAGTTAACCGCGATGGTTATTCATTTAAGACCATCTACGATGCTTCAACCATGGTAACTAGCAGTCGTCAGATTAACTTCTGGGGACAAAAGGCTGGCGCATCTGAGGCTGTTTTGGCGCGTGAAATTCCATCAGCTGAACTTTTCAAAATGCCAGAGATTTTGGAAATTCCTGCTGAAGTTTTGGTTTACGGTGCTAGCGTCATCCATCATTCTAAACGTCCACTCTTGCAAAACTACTATAACTTTACACATATCGATGATGAAAAGACGCATAAACGTGACCTCTTCTTGGCTGAGCCAAGTGATCCAGAGAGCCACTATTCCATTTTTGAAGATAATCATGGGACCCATATCTTTGCCAACAATGACCTTGATTTGATGATCAAATTAACAGAATTGGTGGAGCATGGCTTTACTCGCTGGAAACTAGAAGGGCTCTACACTCCTGGTCAGAACTTTGTTGAGATTGCAAAACTCTTTATCCAAGCGCGTAACTTGATTCAAGAGGGCAACTTTAGCCATGATCAAGTCTTCTTGCTGGATGAAGAAGTTCGTAAACTTCACCCTAAAAACCGTTTCCTTGATACAGGATTTTATGACTACGATCCTGACATGGTTAGATAAAATACATGATTCGTTGAGAGAAGGAAGATGCAAACATTTCTTCTCTCAATTTTTCGTATTTCTTCACTATTTTACAAAAATCAGCAGGCTAGAATGCTCTATTCGATGGGATTTTTAAGAAAAGTAGTGTTCTTGAGTTTGAAAATTATCCTATGTTTGCAGGTGCCAAATGGCCCTTTTTTTGGTATAATTTTTTATAATGAAAACGATTGGTAATCGCTATGTTGTGGTGGATTTAGAGGCAACTAGCACAGGTAGTAAGGCTAAAATTATCCAAGTGGGAATTGTCGTGATTGAGGACGGAGAAATCGTCGATCACTATACGACGGATGTCAATCCACATGAACCCTTGGATGCTCATATTAAAGAACTGACAGGATTGACAGACCAACGTCTGGCGCAAGCACCTGATTTTTCGCAAGTTGCCAGAAAAATATTTGACTTGGTGGAGGATGGGATTTTTGTAGCCCATAATGTTCAGTTTGATGCTAATCTCTTGGCGGAAAATTTATTTTTTGAAGGCTATGAGCTAAGAAACCCTCGTGTTGATACGGTCGAATTGGCCCAGGTCTTTTTCCCTGAACTGGAAAAATATAGCTTGCCGATTTTGTGTCGAGAATTAGGAATTCCTCTTAAACACGCACACACAGCCCTTTCAGATGCCCAAGCTACAGCAGAATTACTTCTTTTTTTACGGGAAAAGATGACCCAGCTTCCTAAAGGTCTCTTGGAACGCTTGCTGGAAATGGCTGACGCTCTCCTATATGAGTCCTACCTGGTTATTGAGGAAACTTATCGCAACCAATCTATCCTGAGTTCTCCAGACTTGGTCCAAGTTCAAGGTCTGTATTTTAAGAAAACGGCAGCTTCTCTGGAGCTACGAAAACTATCTCAAGACTTTTCTAAAAATATTTCTCTGTTGAACCTTGAAGTGAGGGAGGAACAAGAAAGTTTTGCTAAAGAGGTTGGCTTGCTATTGAAAGATGAACCTGTCTCTCTGATTCAAGCGCCGACAGGGATTGGGAAAACCTATGGCTATCTCTTACCCGCTTTATCTCAATCCAAAGAGCGACAAATTGTTCTTAGTGTTCCGACAAAGATTCTTCAAAATCAAATCATGGAAGAAGAAGGTAAACGTCTCAAGGAAGTGTTCCATACAGATATTCATAGCTTAAAGGGACCACAAAATTATCTGAAGTTGGATGCCTTTTATCATTCCTTGCAGGAAAATGATGAAAATCGCTTATTTAGACGCTTTAAAATGCAAGTCTTGGTCTGGCTTACTGAGACAGAGACAGGAGATTTGGATGAAATCGGGCAACTCTACCGTTACCAACATTTTCTAGCAGACCTTCGTCATGATGGGAATTTATCATCCCAGAGCTTATTTGTGACGGAAGATTTTTGGAAACGTAGTCAAGAAAGGGCAGAGACTTGCAAGCTTTTAGTGACTAATCATGCCTATCTCGTGACCAGACTTGAAGATAATCCTGAATTTGTCAGTGACCGTTTACTGATTATTGATGAAGTCCAAAAGATTTTGTTAGCTCTAGAAAATCTGCTTCAAGAGACCTATGATATACAATCTATTATCGATTTAATTGATAAGGCTTTAGTAGGAGAAGAAAACAGGGTTCAACAACGGATACTAGAAAGTATTCGCTTTGAGTGTCTCTACTTGATAGAACAATTTCAGTCTGGTAAATCTAGGAAAAATATCTTAGATTCTCTGGACAATCTCCATCAGTATTTTTCAGAATTAGAAGTAGAAGGCTTTGATGAGCTGGTTCGCTATTTTACAGCTGAAGGTGATTACTGGCTTGAAGTAACTGAAACGAGTCAAAAGAAAATTCAGATTTCTTCTACAAAATCATGCCGTACTCTTCTGTCCTCTTTACTTCCTGAGAGTTGCCAAGTCTTGGGAGTATCGGCTACTCTTGAGATTAGTCAGAGGGTTTCTTTGGCAGACCTTTTAGGCTATCCTGAAGCCAAATTTGTCAAGATTGAATCTCGGGGAAAACAGGAACAAGAAGTGGTCATGGTCAAAGATTTCCCTCTGGTAACAGAAACCTCCTTAGAAGTCTATGCCAGAGAGGTAGCTGCTTTACTAGTGGAAATTCAAGCTTTCCAGCAACCGATTTTGGTTCTCTTTACCGCTAAAGACATGCTTCTAGCAGTATCGGATTTACTTACAGTTAGCCACTTGGCCCAGTATAAAAATGGGGATGTTCATCAGCTAAAGAAACGCTTTGAAAAAGGTGAACAACAAATCTTGCTTGGTGCAGCAAGTTTCTGGGAGGGAGTTGATTTTTCAAGCCATCCTTTTGTGATTCAAGTTGTACCGAGGCTTCCTTTCCAAAATCCTCAAGAACCCTTGACGAAAAAGATTAATCAAGAACTGAATCAAGAAGGGAAAAATGCCTTTTATGATTATCAATTGCCAATGGCCATTATTCGTTTAAAACAGGCTTTGGGAAGAAGTATGAGACGTGAATACCAACGTTCCTTAACTCTTATTTTGGATAGGAGAATCGTCGGAAAACGATACGGCAAACAAATAGTAGCATCTCTAGCAGAAGAAGCGACTGTTAAAACCATCTCTCGATCCGAAGTTGACGAGGCTATTGATAGATTTTTTAATGAACTTTGATAAATAGTATTGTATGAAAGTATAAGGTTAGTATATATGAAACGTTCTCTCGACTCAAGAGTCGATTACAGTTTGCTCTTGCCAGTATTTTTTCTACTGGTCATCGGTGTGGTGGCTATCTATATAGCCGTTAGTCATGATTATCCCAATAATATTCTGCCCATTTTAGGGCAGCAGGTCGCCTGGATTGCCTTGGGGCTTGTGATTGGTTTTGTGGTCATGCTCTTTAATACAGAATTTCTTTGGAAGGTGACCCCCTTTCTATATATTTTAGGCTTGGGACTTATGATCTTGCCGATTGTATTTTATAATCCAAGCTTAGTTGCATCAACGGGTGCCAAAAACTGGGTATCAATAAATGGAATTACCCTATTCCAACCGTCAGAATTTATGAAGATATCCTATATCCTCATGTTGGCTCGTGTCATTGTCCAATTTACAAAGAAACATAAGGAATGGAGACGCACGGTTCCGCTGGACTTTTTGTTAATTTTCTGGATGATTCTCTTTACCATTCCAGTCCTAGTTCTTTTAGCACTTCAAAGTGACTTGGGGACGGCTTTGGTTTTTGTAGCCATTTTCTCAGGAATCGTTTTATTATCAGGGGTTTCTTGGAAAATTATTATCCCAGTATTTGTGACTGCTGTAACAGGAGTTGCTGGTTTCTTAGCTATCTTTATTAGCAAGGACGGACGAGCTTTTCTTCACCAGATTGGAATGCCGACCTACCAAATTAATCGGATTTTGGCTTGGCTCAATCCCTTTGAGTTTGCCCAAACAACGACTTACCAGCAGGCTCAAGGGCAGATTGCCATTGGGAGTGGTGGCTTATTTGGTCAGGGATTTAATGCTTCGAATCTGCTTATCCCAGTTCGAGAGTCAGATATGATTTTTACGGTTATTGCAGAAGATTTTGGCTTTATTGGCTCTGTCCTGGTTATTGCCCTCTATCTCATGTTGATTTACCGTATGTTGAAGATTACTCTTAAATCAAATAACCAGTTCTACACTTATATTTCCACAGGTTTGATTATGATGTTGCTCTTCCACATCTTTGAGAATATCGGTGCTGTGACTGGACTACTTCCTTTGACGGGGATTCCCTTGCCTTTCATTTCGCAAGGGGGATCAGCTATTATCAGTAATCTGATTGGTGTTGGTTTGCTTTTATCGATGAGTTACCAGACTAATCTAGCTGAAGAAAAGAGCGGAAAAGTCCCATTCAAACGGAAAAAGGTTGTATTAAAACAAATTAAATAAGGAGAAAATCATGGTAAAAGTAGCAGTTATGTTAGCTCAGGGCTTTGAAGAAATTGAAGCCTTGACAGTTGTAGATGTCTTGCGTCGAGCCAATATCACATGTGATATGGTTGGTTTTGAAGAGCAAGTAACGGGTTCGCATGCAATCCAAGTAAGAGCAGATCATGTCTTTGATGGAGATTTATCAGACTATGATATGATTGTTCTTCCTGGAGGTATGCCTGGTTCTGCACATTTACGTGATAATCAGACCTTGATTCAAGAATTGCAAAGCTTCGAGCAAGAAGGGAAGAAACTAGCAGCCATTTGTGCGGCACCAATTGCCCTCAATCAAGCAGAGATATTGAAAAATAAGCGATACACTTGTTATGACGGCGTTCAAGAGCAAATCCTTGATGGTCACTACGTCAAGGAAACAGTAGTGGTAGATGGTCAGTTGACAACCAGTCGGGGTCCTTCAACAGCCCTTGCCTTTGCCTACGAGTTGGTGGAGCAACTAGGAGGGGACGCAGAGAGTTTACGAACAGGAATGCTCTATCGAGATGTCTTTGGTAAAAATCAGTAAAACGGGGGTTATTCTCTCGTTTTTTATGTGGAAAACTCAGGGAAATCATCGCTTTTTTCATAAAAAAATGCTATAATGAAGGGTATGAAATATCACGATTACATCTGGGATTTAGGTGGAACTTTACTGGATAATTATGAAACTTCAACAGCTGCATTTGTTGAAACATTGGCACTGTATGGTATCACACAAGACCATGACAGTGTCTATCAAACTTTAAAGGTTTCTACTCCTTTTGCGATTGAGACATTCGCTCCCAATTTAGAGATTTTTTTAGAAAAGTACAAGGAAAATGAAGCCAGAGAGCTTGAACACCCGATTTTATTTGAAGGAGTTTCTGACCTATTGGAAGACATTTTAAATCAAGGTGGCCGTCATTTTTTGGTCTCTCATCGAAATGATCAGGTTTTGGAAATTTTAGAAAAAACCTCTATAGCAGCTTATTTTACAGAAGTGGTGACTTCTAGCTCAGGCTTTAAGAGAAAGCCAAATCCCGAATCCATGCTTTATTTAAGAGAAAAGTATCAGATTAGCTCTGGTCTTGTCATTGGTGATCGGCCGATTGATATCGAAGCAGGTCAAGCTGCAGGACTTGATACCCACTTGTTTACCAGTATCGTGAATTTAAGACAAGTATTAGACATATAAGAAAAAGGAATAAGATGACAGAAGAAATCAAAAATCTGCAGGCACAGGATTATGATGCCAGTCAAATTCAAGTTTTAGAGGGCTTAGAGGCTGTTCGTATGCGTCCAGGGATGTACATTGGATCAACCTCAAAAGAAGGTCTTCACCATCTAGTCTGGGAAATTGTTGATAACTCAATTGACGAGGCCTTGGCAGGATTTGCCAGCCATATTCAAGTTTTTATTGAGCCAGATGATTCGATTACTGTTGTGGATGATGGGCGTGGTATCCCAGTCGATATTCAGGAAAAAACAGGCCGTCCTGCTGTTGAGACCGTCTTTACAGTCCTTCATGCTGGAGGAAAGTTCGGCGGTGGTGGATACAAGGTTTCAGGTGGTCTTCACGGGGTGGGGTCGTCAGTAGTTAATGCCCTTTCCACTCAATTAGACGTTCATGTCCATAAAAACGGTAAGATTCATTACCAAGAATACCGTCGTGGTCATGTTGTTGCAGACCTTGAGGTGGTTGGGGATACAGATAGAACTGGAACAACGGTTCACTTTATACCGGACCCAAAAATCTTTACTGAAACAACAACCTTTGATTTTGATAAATTAAATAAACGGATTCAAGAGTTGGCCTTTCTAAATCGCGGTCTTCAAATTTCTATCACTGATAAGCGCCAAGGTTTGGAACAAACCAAGCATTATCATTATGAAGGTGGGATTGCTAGTTACGTTGAATATATCAACGAGAACAAGGATGTAATCTTTGATACACCAATCTATACAGACGGTGAGATGGATGATATTACAGTTGAGGTAGCCATGCAGTACACAACAGGTTACCATGAAAATGTCATGAGTTTCGCCAATAATATTCATACCCATGAAGGTGGAACGCATGAACAAGGTTTCCGTACGGCACTGACTCGTGTTATCAATGATTATGCTCGTAAGAATAAGTTACTGAAAGACAATGAAGATAATTTAACAGGGGAAGATGTTCGCGAAGGCTTAACTGCAGTTATCTCAGTTAAACACCCAAATCCACAGTTTGAAGGACAAACCAAGACCAAATTGGGAAATAGCGAAGTGGTCAAGATTACCAATCGCCTCTTCAGTGAAGCCTTTTCCGATTTCCTCATGGAAAATCCACAGATTGCCAAACGTATCGTAGAAAAAGGAATTTTGGCTGCCAAGGCTCGTGTGGCTGCCAAGCGTGCGCGTGAAGTCACACGTAAAAAATCTGGTTTGGAAATTTCCAACCTTCCAGGGAAACTAGCAGACTGTTCTTCTAATAACCCTGCTGAAACAGAACTCTTCATCGTCGAAGGAGACTCAGCTGGTGGATCAGCCAAATCTGGTCGTAACCGTGAGTTTCAGGCTATCCTTCCAATTCGCGGTAAGATTTTGAATGTTGAAAAAGCAAGTATGGATAAGATTCTAGCCAACGAAGAAATTCGTAGTCTTTTCACAGCCATGGGAACAGGATTTGGCGCAGAATTTGATGTTTCGAAAGCCCGTTACCAAAAACTCGTTTTGATGACCGATGCCGATGTCGATGGAGCCCACATTCGTACCCTTCTTTTAACCTTGATTTATCGTTATATGAAACCAATCCTAGAAGCTGGTTATGTTTATATTGCCCAACCACCAATCTATGGTGTCAAGGTTGGAAGCGAGATTAAAGAATATATCCAGCCGGGTGCAGATCAAGAAATCAAACTCCAAGAAGCTTTAGCCCGTTATAGTGAAGGTCGTACCAAACCGACTATTCAGCGTTATAAGGGGCTAGGTGAAATGGACGATCATCAGCTGTGGGAAACAACCATGGATCCCGAACATCGCTTGATGGCTAGAGTTTCTGTAGATGATGCTGCAGAAGCAGATAAAATCTTTGATATGTTGATGGGGGATCGAGTAGAGCCTCGTCGTGAGTTTATCGAAGAAAATGCTGTCTATAGTACACTTGATGTCTAAAAAATAGGGAGAAGTAGTTCCCTTGGTCTAAAAAATATGATATAATCGTTACGATTGTTTCAAGTAAAAAAGGAGTTTGATATGTCTAATGGACAACTAATTTATTTAATGGTTGCAATTGCAGTCATTTTAGTTCTGGCTTATGTAGTGGCAATCTTTCTACGTAAGCGAAACGAGGGGAGATTAGAGGCGCTAGAAGAAAGAAAAGAAGAACTATACAATCTTCCAGTAAATGATGAAGTAGAAGCTGTAAAAAATATGCACTTGATTGGACAAAGTCAAGTGGCTTTCCGTGAATGGAATCAAAAATGGGTCGATTTATCTCTCAACTCTTTTGCCGATATTGAAAATAATCTCTTTGAAGCAGAAGGTTATAACCATTCATTTCGTTTTCTCAAGGCCAGTCATCAAATTGACCAAATTGAGAGTCAAATTACTTTGATTGAAGAAGATATTGCGGCAATTCGCAATGCTTTGGCAGACTTAGAGAAGCAAGAATCTAAAAATAGTGGTCGTGTTCTTCATGCTTTGGATTTATTTGAGGAACTTCAGCATAGAGTTGCTGAAAATTCAGAACAGTATGGTCAAGCCTTGGATGAAATTGAAAAACAATTAGAAAATATCCAATCTGAATTTTCACAATTTGTAACCTTGAATTCATCGGGTGACCCTGTGGAAGCCGCAGTGATTTTGGATAATACAGAAAATCACATTTTGGCCTTAAGTCATATTGTGGATCGTGTTCCAGCCTTGGTTACGACGCTTTCTACAGAATTGCCAGATCAATTACAGGATTTGGAAGCCGGTTATCGTAAACTAATTGATGCTAATTATCATTTTGTTGAAACGGATATTGAAGCGCGTTTCCACTTGCTTTATGAAGCATTCAAGAAAAACCAAGAGAATATTCGTCAGTTGGAATTGGATAATGCCGAATATGAGAATGGACAGGCACAAGAGGAAATCAATGCCTTGTATGATATTTTTACTCGAGAAATTGCTGCTCAGAAAGTAGTGGAAAATCTACTTGCAACTCTTCCAACTTATCTTCAACATATGAAAGAGAATAATACTTTATTGGGAGAAGATATTGCACGTTTGAACAAGACCTATTTACTTCCTGAGACAGCTGCAAGCCATGTTCGTCGTATTCAGACAGAATTAGAGAGTTTTGAGGCAGCTATTGTTGAGGTAACTTCAAATCAAGAAGAACCAACCCAAGCTTATTCAGTTCTTGAAGAAAATCTTGAGGATTTACAAACTCAACTAAAAGATATTGAAGATGAGCAAATTTCAGTTAGTGAGCGCCTGACACAAATTGAGAAAGATGATATTAATGCACGTCAAAAGGCCAATGTTTATGTCAATCGTCTCCATACTATCAAGCGATACATGGAAAAACGCAATCTGCCAGGTATTCCACAAACTTTCTTGAAGTTATTCTTTACGGCAAGCAATAATACCGAGGATTTAATGGTTGAGTTAGAACAAAAAATGATTAACATTGAATCTGTTACCCGAGTTCTTGAAATTGCAACGAATGATATGGAAGCTTTAGAAACGGAAACTTATAATATTGTACAATATGCAACTTTGACAGAGCAACTCTTGCAATATTCTAACCGCTATCGCTCATTTGATGAACGCATTCAAGAAGCATTTAACGAAGCTTTAGATATTTTTGAAAAAGAATTTGATTATCACGCTTCATTTGACAAGATTTCTCAAGCATTGGAAGTGGCAGAGCCTGGTGTAACCAATCGCTTTGTTACCTCATATGAGAAAACACGTGAAACGATTCGTTTTTAATAAAAGAAAAAGATTTTATTGTGTGAGGAGCAGAATCAAATCTTTTTCTATAGTTGTGGGGAGATTTACTTCATTTTCTCCTGAGATTGAGTTTTTACCCAGCCGATTTATCCACCACTTCAAAACAGTGTTTTATACTCTTCGAAAATCTCTTCAAATCACGTCAGCGTCGCCTTACCGTACTCAAGTACAGCCTGAGGCTAGCTTCTTAGTTTGCTTTTTGATTTTCATTTAGTATTAAAGTGATTTCGTCAGTCTTATCTGCAGCTTCAAATCTGTACTTTGAGTAACTTGGTAACCGTCCAATAACGAATTCTATTGAAAAATCTCCAGACTAGAGAACTCACGGATAGTTCCTAATCTGGAGATTTCTTATTTGCACTTTTCTTGTACAACTTTAGTCCACGGTAAATAGGCCTCTAAAACCTCTTTGTTTACGAGAGTTTTCTCGTTTGGAAGACATTCTAGAAGATAGGATAGATATTTCTCGCTATTTATACTAGACTAAAATAAAAAAGTATTATATAATAGTAATATGAAATCAATTAAAGAAGAAATCCAAACCATCAAAACACTTTTAAAAGACTCTCGTACAGCTAAATATCATAAACGCCTTCAAATCGTTCTATAGTAAAATGAAACAAGAACAGGACAAATTGATCAGGACAGTCAAATCGATTTCTAACAATGTTTTAGAAGTAGGGGTGTACTATTCTAGTTTAAATCCACTATATTTGGGGAGTGATAGAAAAGCCCTTCATAAGCCAGTCTACTTGTTCTGGTGTGAGAGCTTTGACATCCTTTTCTGTACTTGATCAAGTCAGTTTTCCGTTCTCAAAGCGTTTATATAGTAGCCAAAATCCTTGACCATCCCAGTAAAGGGCTTTAAAGCGGTCTTTACGTCCACCACAAAAGAGAAAGACTTGACCGGAGAAAGGATCCAATTCAAAGTGGGTTTTAACTACATAGGCTAATGAGTCTATTCCCTGCCTCATATCTGTCTTGCCACAAACAAGGTGAACTTGACCTAAATCACTTAGTAGAATCATCATAGTACAATACCTTTCCTCTGATAATTATTTTTTATCTAGTATACTGGAAGTTGGGGAATTAGGATAGATACCTTGTTATGACGCGCTTACGTAACTTGTAACTAGCTGCCTAGTTTGATCTTTGCTTCTTCATTGATTAGCAGCAGATTTCAAAATGATAAAAACGTATAATAGTGGGTGTAGAAACTCTTGTTACTATGCGTTTTATTATGGAAAGACTTATTGGACTTTCTCTCAAATCGAGTTTTTACTCAATTTTCTTACTTGATTGGGATTGAAATTCCAATTAATTTCTCTGAGTAGAGTGTCTTGATATTGGCTTCATCAACAGAGGCCTTATCAATTTTACGTTTCAAGAAAAATTCTTGAATGGTTTCGATTTCAGGCTCACGAATAGCACGGTGTTTGTTTGAGATGAGGATTTCATAGTGAAGCGGAGCTTGGGTAAAAATAACATCTGTATTCCCTGCAGAATAAACCTCAACAAGGGTTGCATCGGTACTTTCTAGCTGACTTTTTACAAGTTGCGAGTGTGAGTTTGTCGTATTGATAAGCTTCATAATATTTCCTCCGATTTTCTAATTCTATTATAGCACTTTTTGAATAAAGTCGCTTGATTTATACTCAATGAAAATCAAAGAGCAAACTAGGAAGCTAGCCGCAGGCTATACTTGAGTACGGTAAGGCGACGCTGACGTGGTTTGAATTTTATTTTCGAAGAGTATTAGCCAATCTTATGCTGTTTTTTCCAAGATTCAATGGCCCATTTATGGCTACCACGTTTAAGGTTTTTGATAGCCTCGTCAATAGGGAACCAGGCAATATGATTAAAGTTTTCTAGTGGCTTTTGTACTTCTTTGAAAGGAGTTGCTTCATAGAGGTAGGCAGGATTGTAGTAGTAGGTATCACGATGACGAGAATAGAAATATTCGTCAGCTTGTCCGTAATAGGTACCAATTTCTGCTGTGAAACCAAGCTCTTCAATCAACTCATGCTTTAGGGCTTCCTGATGATTTTCACCTGCTTCAATTTCTCCACATGGTAGGAACCAAGCACCATTTGGTTCTTGAACAAGAACAATTTGTTTTTGTTCAGGATTAGGGATAACTGCATATACGCCATAGCGAGCAATATAGTCTGTATTCACTTTTTTTCTCCGAAAGTTGGGTTTGCCATTGCATTTTCCTCATTATCTAGTATCGTTATTATTATAGTAAAATGAACCAAAAATAGTACACAATGTGGTATAATCTTTTTATGGCATATTCAATAGATTTTCGTAAAAAAGTTCTCTCTTATTGTGAGCGAATAGGTAGTATAACAGAAGCATCACACGTTTTCCAAATCTCACGTAATACCATTTATGGCTGGTTAAAGCTAAAAGAGAAAACAGGAGAGCTAAACCACCAAGTAAAAGGAACAAAACCAAGAAAAGTTGATAGAGATAGACTTAAAAACTATCTTACTGACAATCCAGACGCTTATTTGACTGAAATAGCTTCTGAATTTGGCTGTCATCCAACTACCATCCACTATGCGCTCAAAGCTATGGGCTACACTCGAAAAAAAGAACCACACCTACTATGAACAAGACCCAGAAAAAGTAGCCTTATTTCTTAAGAATTTTAATAGTTTAAAGCACCTAGCACCTGTTTAGATTGATGAAACAGGATTCGATACTTATTTTTATCGAGAATATGGTCGCTCATTAAAAGGTCAGTTAATAAGAGGCAAAGTATCTGGAAGAAGATATCAGAGGATTTCTTTGGTTGCAGGTCTAACAAATGGTGAGTTAATCGCTCCAATGACTTACGAAGAGATGATGACGAGCGACTTTTTTGAAGCATGGTTTCAGAAGTTTCTCTTACCAACATTAACCACACCATCGGTTATTATTATGGATAATGCAAGATTCCATAGAATGGGTAAGTTAGAACTCTTGTGTGAAGAGTTTGGGTATAAACTTTTACCTCTTCCTCCCTACTCACCTGAGTACAATCCTATTGAGAAAACATGGGCTCATATCAAAAAGCACCTCAAAAAGGTATTACCAAGTTGCAATACCTTTTATGAGGCTCTTTTGTCTTGTTCTTGTTTCAATTGACTATAGCAGATTGAAATAAGATGAGAACAAATCGATTGGGAAAGTAAAATTAATTTCTATAAATGTTTTAGCAATTGTTTCGTACTATTTCAGATTCAGTCTACTATATATCATAATGGACAAAGGGCAAGCTGTCAAGAAATTACAGTTATTTTAGTAAAAAAAGAAGCAGAAAAATTTCATTTTCTACTCCTTTTCTATAGGATTTATTTTTCTTTTTCAGAACTTTTAACTTCAGCTTTTTTGGCAGATTTAATCTGAATGTTTCCCTTGCTAGTCATAACTGCTTTGAGATCTTTTTCGCTTGGATTTTCAAGGTAGTAGTCAGTGATTGTGTCCTCAATATAGTCTTGAATAGTCCGACGAAGTGGGCGTGCTCCCATTTTTGGATCATAACCTAGGTCAACCAACTTTTCCTTGACCTTGTCAGTTACATCCAAACGAATGTTGTTGCTGGAGAGGCGCTTGTTAACATCTGCTAGCATGAGCTCGACAATCTGAAGGAGGTTATCCTTGCTGAGAGCCTTAAATTCGATAATGCCATCAAAACGGTTCATAAACTCTGGGCTAAAGAAGTTACCGAGTTCACCGAGGACAGAATTGGTACGTCCTTCTCTAGCAGCACCAAATCCAACGCTAGCTTCGGTCTTTCCTGTACCTGCATTTGAGGTCATGATAATGATAGCATCCTTGAAGCTAACGGTGCGTCCTTGCCCGTCTGTCAAACGACCATCGTCCAAGACTTGAAGAAACATGTGCATAACATCTGGGTGAGCTTTTTCCACTTCATCGAGAAGGATGAGAGAATATGGATTGTGGCGAACTTTTTCAGTTAATTGACCAGCCTCATCATAGCCAACATAACCTGGAGGAGCGCCGACCAACTTAGCCACACTATGTTTTTCCATGTATTCACTCATATCAAAGCGAATCATACTATCAGCAGAACCAAAAAGTTCGATAGCCAGTTGTTTGGAAAGTTCTGTCTTACCGACACCAGTTGGCCCAACGAAGAGGAAGCTTCCGATTGGGCGGTTAGGGGTACCAAGTCCGACACGATTACGGCGAATAGCCTTGGCAATCTTATCGACTGCATCATCTTGACCAATAACATGAGACTTGAGATCTTCGGCTAGATGGATGAGTTGAGATTGTTCTTTCTCTTTCAAATCACCAACAGGGATATTGGTTTTCTGCTCGATAATGTGCTCAATAGTTTTCTCGCTGATGATAGGAGTATCCTGGTCTGTGATCTTTTTCTTTTGCATTTCCTTATACTTGGCAATCTGGTCGCGGAAGTAGGCCGCCTTCTCAAAATCTTCTTCTCGTGTAGCTTGAGACTTGAGATTTTCAGCCTCAATCAAGCGCTGATCAATTACTTTAGGATCCACAAAATTCAAGGTCAAGTTCATCTTAGAACCAGCTTCATCTAGGAGGTCAATGGCCTTGTCAGGCAAGAAGCGATCTTGGATGTAGCGATTGGAAAGAGTTGCAGCTGCTTCAATCGCAGCATCGGTATATTGAACGTGGTGGTAATCTTCGTATTTCTTTTGAATCCCTTTGAGAATAGTGATTGTTTCGTCCACCGTTGGTTCATCGACTTTAACAGGCTGCATACGACGCTCGAGGGCAGCATCCTTTTCAATGATACGGTATTCATTGAGGGTAGTAGCACCGACTAGTTGCAGTTCTCCACGAGCAAGGGCTGGCTTGAGGATATTTCCTGCGTCCATATTACCATCACTCGCAGAACCAGCACCAACAATTTCATGGATTTCATCGATAAAGAGGATGATGTCTTCACGTTTGCGAATTTCTTCCATGAGTTTTTGCATGCGTTCTTCAAATTGTCCTCGAATCCCCGTTCCTTGAACTAAGCTAACCACATCCAGACGGATGACTTGTTTACCTTGGAGTTTATGTGGCACATCGCCATCGACAATTTTCTGAGCTAGACCTTCGACAACGGCCGTTTTTCCGACACCAGGTTCACCGATAAGGACAGGATTATTCTTGGTTCTACGATTGAGAATCTCGATGACACGGATAATCTCATCGTCGCGCCCAATAACGGGGTCAATGTCTCCACGACGGGCAATTTCAGTTACATTAATACCAAATTCTTCCAGCAGGCCTTTTTCTTGGCTAGGTGGCGGAGTTTGAGCAGATCCACGATTTTGGGAACCATAACCGCCGTTTCCACCGTAACCTCCACCTGATTGGGTTGGGGGAATAGGAGGAGTATTGCTAGAAGGTCTGAAATTGTTTAGATCATTGAAGAAATCACCAAAGGGATCGAAGTCACGATTGTTCAGATCCGTCATACCTTTGAAGAGGCTATTGTTAGGATCTGTTTTGATAATCTTATAGCAGTTTTGACAGAGGTCAATTTGTTTTTGTTTTCCATTGAGATTGGTGTAAAGATGAATTGTTGAGTCGTTAATTTTACAGTTTTGACAAAGCATACATCTACCTCATTTCTTTCTTTAGCCTGACTTGTTTAAAGGTCAAAAATAGTCAAATTCTATACTCTCATTATAACAGGATTGGGGTGTAAAGCAAGTAAAAAGATTGAAGCTTTGAGAAGTTGTTACAATGAAAATTTTTGTGAATTTGGACTATAAAAAAATCCTATTTGTGAGACAAAAAGGATTTTACTTAGACATGCAGGGACAATCCCAGCTTGTTTTAGATTAGTAGAGAAGTTCGTAAATTTCCATTGCGATTAAGTCAATGCTATCAAACGTATACGTTTCGCGATCTTCTACGTCACGAAGGGTAAAGATTGGGCCGTTTTCTTCGTCGTGGCTGTACGCAACTTCTGCAACAACAACTCCTTCGCGTTCAAAATTACGTTTTAAATTTCCGCCATCGTTTGCCATTGCTTCAAGGCGGTTGATGATTCTAACCAAATGTGATTCCATTTTGATTCTCCTTCATTTCTTATCGTTACTATTTTACCATAAAGGAGGCCAACTTGACTAGAAAAAACTAAGATTTCTCACTAATTCTGCTAGTTTAAAGATTTTTAAATAAATTGGATAAAAGATTTAAATTTTAATTCAAAACATGTTATAATCATACAGTATTCTATTTTAGAAAGCAGTGTGACTATGAATTTTTCTTTTTTACCTAAGTATTTACCTTATTTTAACTATGGGGCTGTTGTGACGATTCTTATTTCTATCTGTGTTATCTTTTTGGGAACTATTTTGGGTGTTGTCTTGGCTTTTGGGCAACGTTCAAAGTTTAAACCGCTTGTTTGGTTGGCCAACTTGTACGTTTGGATTTTCCGTGGGACACCGATGATGGTTCAAATTATGATTGCCTTTGCTCTTATGCATATCAATGCTCCGACTATTCAGATTGGAATTTTAGGTGTTGATTTTTCGCGTCTGATTCCAGGGATTTTGATTATCTCTATGAATAGTGGTGCTTATGTTTCGGAGACTGTTCGTGCCGGAATCAATGCGGTTCCAAAAGGTCAGCTAGAGGCGGCTTATTCGCTAGGGATTCGTCCTAAAAATGCGATGCGTTATGTGATTTTGCCACAAGCAGTCAAAAATATCTTGCCAGCATTGGGGAACGAATTTATCACCATTATCAAGGACAGCTCCCTCTTATCAGCTATTGGGGTCATGGAGTTGTGGAATGGGGCTACAACAGTTTCTACAACAACCTATCTACCTTTAACACCACTTTTATTTGCAGCATTTTACTACTTGATTATGACCTCTATTCTGACAGTAGCCTTGAAAGCTTTTGAAAAACATATGGGACAAGGAGATAAGAAATAATGACAGAAACCTTGATAAAAATTGAAAATTTACATAAATCTTTTGGAAAGAATGAAGTATTGAAGGGCATCAACCTCGAGATTAAAAGAGGAGAAGTTGTCGTTATCATCGGTCCTTCAGGGAGTGGGAAATCTACCTTGCTTCGCTCTATGAATTTGTTGGAGGAAGCAACCAAGGGGAAGCTTATCTTTGAGGGAGTCGATATTACGGACAAGAAGAATGACCTGTTTGCCATGCGTGAGAAGATGGGCATGGTTTTCCAACAATTTAACCTCTTTCCTAATATGACTGTGATGGAAAATATTACCTTGTCACCTATCAAGACTAAAGGTGAAAGCAGGGAAGTTGCTGAGAAGAGAGCCCAAGAGCTTTTGGAAAAAGTTGGTTTGCCAGATAAGGCATACGCTTATCCACAGAGTCTGTCGGGTGGGCAACAACAACGGATTGCCATCGCGCGTGGGTTGGCTATGGAACCAGATGTTTTGCTCTTTGACGAACCAACTTCAGCCTTGGATCCTGAAATGGTAGGTGAGGTATTGGCTGTTATGCAAGACCTTGCCAAGTCAGGGATGACTATGGTTATCGTAACACATGAGATGGGATTTGCCCGTGAGGTGGCAGATCGTGTTATCTTTATGGCAGACGGTGTGGTTGTTGAAGATGGGACACCTGAGCAGATTTTTGAACAAACCCAAGAACAACGGACTAAAGATTTCTTGAGTAAGGTTTTATAATCTATTTTAAAATTTCAAGACAAGATTAGTGAAAAGTTCAACCAGAGCTTTTTCTTATAGTTTGAAACTATAGGATAACCTAGGAAAGAAGTGTTAGAGGGCACTAGCAGTTTTTGGTATAATGGAAGATATTTGAAAGAAAAGAGAAGTGATATGACACAGATTATTGATGGGAAAGCTTTAGCGGCCAAATTGCAGGGGCAGTTGGCTGAAAAGACTGCAAAATTAAAGGAAGAAACAGGTCTAGTGCCTGGTTTGGTAGTGATTTTGGTTGGGGATAATCCAGCCAGCCAAGTCTACGTTCGCAACAAGGAGAGGTCAGCTCTTGCGGCTGGTTCCCGTAGCGAAGTAGTGCGAGTTCCAGAGACCATTACTCAAGAGGAATTGTTAGACCTGATTGCTAAATATAATCAGGATCCAGCTTGGCATGGGATTTTGGTCCAGTTGCCATTACCAAAACATATCGATGAAGAGGCGGTTTTATTAGCCATTGATCCAGAAAAGGATGTGGATGGTTTCCATCCCCTAAACATGGGACGTCTTTGGTCTGGACATCCAGTCATGATTCCCTCGACACCTGCAGGAATTATGGAAATGTTTCATGAATATGGGATTGACTTGGAAGGTAAAAATGCGGTCGTCATCGGTCGTTCAAATATCGTTGGAAAACCTATGGCTCAGCTTCTTTTGGCTAAAAATGCGACAGTAACCTTGACCCACTCACGAACTCATAATCTTGCCAAGGTGGCTGCTAAAGCAGATATTCTTGTAGTCGCAATCGGCCGCGCCAAGTTTGTGACTGCTGACTTTGTCAAACCAGGTGCGGTTGTCATTGACGTTGGGATGAATCGAGATGAAAATGGGAAGCTCTGTGGAGATGTTGATTATGAGGCAGTTGCACCACTTGCTAGCCATATCACGCCAGTCCCTGGAGGTGTCGGTCCTATGACCATTACCATGCTGATGGAGCAAACTTATCAAGCAGCACTTCGGACATTGGATAGAAAATAAGAGAAACATTCGATTAATAGAGTGTATTTTCTATAGCTATATCTAAAATGGCAGAAATGAATATTAAATTTTAGATATAAGATTACAAAAGGAGGTCTGCGTCTCCTTTTTATTGTATAATAAAAGTGAGAGGAAAAAAGGATGAAAGTGATTAATCAAACCTTATTAGAAAAAGTTATTATTGAACGTTCTCGTTCAAGTCATAAAGGAGATTATGGTCGTCTGCTGCTGCTTGGTGGTACTTATCCTTATGGAGGTGCCATCATCATGGCTGCTTTAGCAGCTGTAAAAAGCGGTGCAGGATTGGTGACCGTTGGAACGGACAGGGAAAATATCCCGGCTCTGCACAGCCATTTACCTGAGCCTATGGCCTTTTCTCTTCAAGACCAGCAATTGTTAAAAGAGCAATTGGAGAAGGCAGAAGTTGTCTTGCTGGGGCCTGGTTTACGAGACGATGCTTCTGGAGAAAATCTAGTAAAACAGGTCTTTGTTAATTTAAGCCAAAATCAGATTTTGATTGTAGACGGAGGTGCCTTGACCATTCTTGCTAGGACAAGTTTGTCATTTCCCTCAAGCCAGCTTATCCTAACTCCTCACCAAAAAGAATGGGAAAAATTATCTGGAATTACGATTGAAAAGCAAAAGGAAGATGCAACGGCTAGTGTTCTGACTTCCTTCCCTCAAGGAACAATTTTGGTGGAGAAAGGCCCAGCTACTCGTATTTGGGAAGTTGGCCAATCTGATTATTACCAGTTACAGGTTGGTGGTCCTTATCAGGCGACTGGGGGAATGGGAGATACTCTGGCTGGGATGATCGCAGGATTTGTAGGCCAATTCCGACAGGCCAGTCTCTACGAGCGTGTGGCAGTAGCGACCCATCTTCATTCAGCCATAGCCCAAGAACTATCTCAAGAAAATTATGTGGTCTTACCGACGGAAATCAGCAGGTATCTTCCCAAAATAATGAAAATTATTTGTCAACAAGAGAGGGTAAGCAAAAATAAACTTGTTTAAAATAGACAGATAAATCTACTTCCTTCTCTTAATTTATGATTCTTGAAATGCGCCTGCTTTAAGGCTAAACTAGACGTATCAAAGTTAAGAGTTTGTTTTTGTAACTGGAAAGAGATGAACAAATCAAATACATAAAAGATAAACTCATTTTTATTCGTTTGGTAAAAATAAAATGCATATTTTTAAAGAAAGATTGATGAAAAATGTAGATTTGATGTTTTTACTTGAATAAAAAGCGGTTTCATAGTAAAATAAGAACTGAGAATGATGGAGGTAAATCGGTGGAAAATCTGAAGAAAATGGCAGGTATCAAGGCTGCTGAGTTCGTGAGCGATGGAATGGTCGTTGGACTTGGAACAGGCTCGACTGCCTATTATTTTGTCGAAGAAATCGGTCGTCGTATCAAGGAAGAAGGATTGCAGATTACAGCTGTAACAACTTCTAGTGTGACCACTAAACAGGCAGAAGGCCTTAATATCCCGCTCAAGTCTATTGACCAAGTAGACTTTGTCGATGTGACGATTGATGGCGCGGATGAAGTGGATAGTCAGTTTAATGGAATCAAAGGCGGTGGTGGTGCCCTTCTCATGGAAAAGGTGGTCGCAACACCATCAAAAGAATACATTTGGGTGGTGGATGAAAGCAAGCTGGTCGAAAAACTAGGTGCTTTTAAATTGCCAGTAGAAGTGGTTCAGTATGGTGCAGAGCAGGTCTTTCGTCATTTTGAACGAGCTGGCTACAAACCAAGTTTCCGTGAAAAAGACGGCCAACGTTTTGTGACGGATATGCAGAATTTTATCATTGACCTCGCCTTGGATGTCATTGAAAATCCAATTGCTTTTGGACAAGAATTGGACCATGTCGTTGGTGTTGTGGAGCATGGTTTATTCAACCAAATGGTGGATAAGGTAATCGTTGCTGGACGAGATGGAGTTCAGATTTCAACTTCAAAAAAAGGAAAATAGAAGGGGGCATAAGATGTCTAAATTTAATCGTATTCATTTGGTGGTACTGGATTCTGTAGGAATCGGTGCAGCACCAGATGCTAATAACTTTGTCAATGCAGGGGTTCCAGATGGAGCTTCTGACACACTGGGACACATTTCAAAAACAGTTGGTTTGAGTGTCCCAAACATGGCTAAAATAGGTCTTGGAAATATTCCTCGTGAAACTCCTCTTAAGACTGTAGCAGCTGAAATCAATCCAACTGGATATGCAACAAAATTAGAGGAAGTATCTCTTGGTAAGGATACTATGACTGGACACTGGGAAATCATGGGACTCAACATTACTGAGCCTTTCGATACTTTCTGGAACGGATTCCCAGAAGAAATCCTGACAAAAATCGAAGAATTCTCAGGACGCAAGGTTATTCGTGAAGCCAACAAACCTTATTCAGGAACGGCTGTTATCGATGATTTTGGACCACGTCAGATGGAAACTGGAGAGTTGATTATCTATACTTCAGCTGACCCTGTTTTGCAGATTGCTGCCCACGAAGACATTATTCCTTTGGATGAATTGTACCGTATCTGTGAATACGCTCGTTCGATTACCCTTGAGCGTCCTGCCCTTCTTGGTCGCATCATTGCTCGCCCTTATGTAGGTGAACCAGGTAACTTCACTCGTACGGCAAACCGTCGTGACTTGGCTGTATCTCCATTTTCCCCAACTGTTTTGGATAAATTGAATGAGGCTGGTATCGATACTTATGCTGTGGGTAAAATCAACGATATCTTTAACGGTGCTGGTATCAACCATGACATGGGTCACAACAAGTCAAATAGTCATGGAATTGATACACTATTGAAGACTATGGGACTTGCTGAGTTTGAAAAAGGATTCTCATTCACAAACCTAGTTGACTTTGATGCCCTTTACGGCCATCGTCGTAATGCTCACGGTTACCGTGATTGCTTGCATGAGTTTGATGAACGCTTACCTGAAATTATCGCAGCTATGAGAGAGAATGACCTTCTCTTGATTACTGCGGACCATGGAAATGACCCAACGTATGCAGGAACGGATCACACTCGGGAATATATTCCATTGTTGGCCTATAGCCCTGCCTTTAAAGGAAATGGTCTCATTCCAGTAGGACATTTTGCGGATATTTCAGCGACTGTTGCCGATAACTTTGGTGTGGAAACTGCTATGATTGGGGAAAGTTTCTTAGATAAATTGGTATAAGATGACGCGCTATGCTTTGCTGGTGAGAGGTATCAATGTTGGTGGTAAGAATAAGGTCGTCATGGCGGAGCTTCGTCAAGAATTGACAAACTTGGGACTGGAAAAGGTTGAGAGCTACATCAACAGTGGCAATATTTTCTTTACTTCGATAGATTCCAAAGCCCAATTGGTTGAAAAGCTAGAGACTTTCTTTGCAGTCCATTATCCATTTATTCAGAGCTTTTCTTTACTGAGTCTAGAGGACTTTGAGGCGGAACTTGAAAATCTACCAGCTTGGTGGAGCAGAGACTTGGCACGAAAAGATTTTCTCTTTTACACTGAGGGTTTGGATGTGGACCAAGTCATCGCGACAGTTGAAAGTTTAGAGCTGAAAGATGAAGTGCTTTATTTTGGAAAACTTGGGATTTTCTGGGGGAAATTTTCTGAAGAATCCTATTCTAAGACTGCCTATCATAAGTACTTGCTGAAGGTGCCTTTCTACCGCCACATTACTATTCGTAATGCTAAAACCTTTGACAAAATTGGTCAAATGCTAAAAAAATAATAAAGGAGACACACAATGACATTTTTAAACAAAATCCATGAAACTGCTACTTTCCTGAAAGAAAAGGGAATTGCAGCCCCTGAGTTCGGTCTAATCCTTGGGTCAGGACTTGGAGAATTGGCAGAAGAAATCGAAAATCCAGTTGTAGTAGACTATGCTGAGATTCCAAACTGGGGCCGTTCAACAGTAGTCGGTCATGCTGGTAAATTGGTATATGGTGAACTGGCAGGTCGCAAGGTCTTGGCTCTTCAAGGGCGTTTCCATTTCTATGAAGGGAATCCTCTAGAAGTGGTGACTTTCCCAGTTCGTGTGATGAAAGTTCTTGGATGTGAAGGTGTTATTGTAACCAATGCAGCTGGCGGTATCGGATTTGGTCCTGGTACCTTGATGGCTATCTCAGACCATATCAACATGACGGGGCAAAATCCATTGATGGGTGAAAACTTGGATGACTTTGGCCCACGTTTCCCAGATATGTCTAGGGCCTACACACCAGAATACCGTGCCACTGCCCATGAAGTGGCTAAAAAACTTAATATCAAGCTTGATGAAGGTGTCTATATCGGAGTTACTGGTCCGACTTATGAAACACCAGCAGAAATTCGTTCCTATAAGACACTGGGAGCAGATGCAGTTGGTATGTCTACGGTTCCTGAAGTTATCGTGGCAGCCCACTCTGACTTGAAAGTTCTGGGAATTTCATGTATCACTAACTTTGCGGCTGGTTTCCAAGAAGAACTCAATCACGAAGAAGTTGTAGAAGTGACTGAACGTGTTAAAGGTGATTTCAAAGGCTTGCTTAAAGCGATTCTTGCTGAATTGTAAGAAAAAAGATTTAAAAGGGGTAGTGCCTCTGTCTTTTCAGGATTGACTGCCTATCCGGATTAAAGAAGAAACAGAGGAATACTATGAGCTTCTTCCTGCTCTTATAACTGAAAGAAGCGGAAGAATAGGTATGTCTGATCTGATAGCCAGCATTGTGAAAGACAAGATTCTAGGATACTAGCATTAGCTTCCTAGCCAAGCAGACTAGTATGATAAGGAGAGATGAGAATGAATTGACTTTCTGAATTTCTCAGTCTTATCATATATAGCACAATGAGATTTCGCTTGAGTCTGCTTGTAAATAAACGAAAAGAAAGATAAGAAATAATGAAAATTGGTCAACGAATTATGCGCTTTGGCATAAAAAATTAAGTATCGGAGTTGTATCTGTTGTAGTCGGCTTTGATTTCTAGCTCCAGCTGGAATTTCAGCCAATGAAGTAAAGCAAGATGTAACATCTGAAGTGGTAATAGGTGTGCTAGATTCTAAGGAGGAATTGAAAGAGTCAGAAAATGATGCTCCAAAACTAGAAACTCCTCTTAGAGAGGAGCCAAGACTAGCTCCTCAAACGCTTCCGGAAGCAAGTGAAGTTCTTGAAAACAAAAGGGAAGAGTCAAAAGTAGAGATAACATAACCAGCTCAAGCGGATGATATCCGCAAGGTTGTTGGGGAATTAGCCAAGGATATAAGTATTACTAAGTTGTATATGACAGGTCATTCTCTTGGATGTTACCTAGCTCAGATTGCAGCGGTTGAAGCTTACCAAAAATATCCTGATTTTTATAACCATGTATTGAGGAAAGTGACAACTTTCAGTGCTCCTAAAGTGATTACTTCCAGAACTGTTTGGAATGCTAAGAATGGTTTCTGGGATGTTGGTTTGGAAAGTCGTAAATTAGCTGTTAGTGGAAAAATTAAGCATTATGTGGTTGATAATGACAATGTTGTGACTCCCTTGATTCATAATAATCGTGATATTGTTACATTTACAGGTAATTCACGCTTTAAACACCGTTCTCGTGGCTATTTTGAAAGTCCAATGAATGATATTCCTAACTTTAATATTGGTAAACAAGCTACCTTGGATAAACATGGTTATCGTGATCCGAAATTGGATAAAGTGCGATTCTTTAAGAAACAGGCTCTACCTCAATCTTCTAGTCAACCAAGCGCTGAACCAATGGAAAATATTGCCTTAGGAAAACAGGTTACTCAAAGTTCGACAGCTTTCGGAGGAGATGCTAGAAGAGCTGTGGATGGCAAAGTCGATGGTAACTATGGTCACAATTCTGTCACTCATACAAACTTCCAATCTAAGCCTTGGTGGCAAGTAGATTTGGCTAAAGAAGAAACCATTCGCCAAATCAATATTTACAACCGAACAGACACTGCCCAGGATAGATTGGCAAACTTTGATGTCATTCTTTTAGACAGTTCTGGTAAAGAAATTGAGTGAAAACGTATAATATCTCCTAAAGATGTGTCAGCATAAATTACGATTAACCATAAAAAAGCGCGCTATGTTCGGATTGGGCTAGAAGGCTATAATGCCCTCAGTCTTGCAGAAGTTGAAGTTTTCCGCTTTATAGCTACGAATGCTGAAACGGCGACACAAGTTTCTAAGCCAGTTCAACCAATCAGTCAGACTCCTGTGAAAGATAAAACATTGACAATTCAACACAGTGGAGCTTACATTGCCCGCTACTCCATAACTTGGGAAGAAGTTACAGTAGATAAAGATGGAAACCAAGTTGTTCGTAGTCATTCTTGGGAAGGAAACGGTCGCAACCAGACTGCAGGTTTTGTCCTCAACCTCCCAATCAAAGAAAATATGAGAAATCTGCGAGTTAAGATTGAGAAAAAGACGGGCCTACTATGGAATAGATGGCAAACAATCTATGAAAACAGACCAATTTTAGCTCAACCCCACCGTAAAATTACCCATTGGGGTACGACATTGAATTCCAAGGTGAGTGACGATGATGTTTTGTAATCTGATGGTAGAATGACAGTTAGTTTGTCTAGTTTATAAGAAAGTACTACCTGAGCTTGAATAGAACTCAGGTAGCTCTCTATGAAAGAACAAAATTAATACTCAATGAAAATCAAAGAGCAAACTAGGAAACTAGCCGCAGGTTGCTCAAAGCACTGCTTTGAGGTTGTAGATAAGACTGACGAAGTCAGTCACATATATAATCCAAGGCGACGTTGACGTGGTTTGAAGAGATTTTCGAAGAGTATAAACAGAAAGGTAGAGCGCGTGTTCTAATTTGAACACGAGTAGAAAACTTTTCTAAAAACAAAAACGAAAGGATGGGTAAACTGTATTCGCTGAACTGAATACGGGCGACTCTCCTCTAAATCAAAATTAAGAAAGAAAGGAATTGAACCCACCCTAAAAGCAGTGGGAAAAAGATAGTTGGTCTAGCGAGCATCGCTCACTGCGCCCAACTCCTATTTTCCCTTCGCTTTTTGACGGGTTTGGTATCTTTCTCAATATAAAATATAAAATAAAGAAAGGTAGAGCGTGTGTTTTGATTTGAACACGAGCGGAAAACTCGGAAAATAGATAATCTGACTGAAAAATCAGGATTTCTCGTCGGCTTCCTAATTTTCAGTCGTTTTCTTCTCGCTCTTTGTATCATAAATTATGTCTATCCATATTGCTGCTCAGCAGGGTGAAATTGCTGATAAAATTCTTCTTCCTGGGGATCCTCTTCGTGCTAAGTTTATTGCGGAGAATTTCCTTGGTGATGCTGTTTGTTTTAACGAAGTGCGTAACATGTTTGGTTACACTGGTACTTACAAGGGTCACCGTGTATCTGTCATGGGAACTGGGATGGGAATGCCATCTATTTCGATTTATGCGCGTGAGTTAATCGTAGACTACGGTGTGAAGAAATTGATTCGTGTGGGAACTGCAGGTTCTTTGAATGAAGAGGTTCATGTTCGTGAATTAGTTTTGGCGCAGGCGGCTGCAACCAACTCAAACATCGTTCGTAATGACTGGCCACAGTACGATTTTCCACAAATTGCTAGCTTTGATTTGCTTGATAAAGCCTACCATATCGCCAAAGAACTTGGTATGACTACTCACGTTGGGAACGTTTTGTCATCTGATGTCTTTTACTCAAATTACTTTGAAAAGAATATCGAGCTTGGTAAATGGGGAGTCAAGGCTGTGGAAATGGAAGCAGCAGCTCTTTACTATCTTGCTACCCAATACCATGTTGATGCGCTAGCTATCATGACCATCTCTGATAGCTTGGTCAATCCAGACGAAGACACAACTGCAGAAGAACGTCAAAATACCTTCACTGATATGATGAAGGTTGGTTTGGAAACCTTGATTGCAGAATAATTATAGCCAAAAAGGAAGCCCTTTATGAATTGTAGGACTTCCTTTTCTTATCCAGAAATTGATCTAGCTCTCTCTGATTTCGAAGAATAGTGACTTTATGTGAATATTCTTGGCAAAGTTTTTGGTAATTTTCTTTTTGAGTTTTGCTACGTCCATCCCAAAGAATCCATCTGATAAATTCCCAGTCAAAGCGTTCAGGGCAATCTGCCGCCATACTTTCTCTGACTTTTCCACGGTATTTAAGATAACGCTTAAAGGCTCTAAAGAGACAGGTCAATGACGAAAAATTGAGAAAGATGATTTGGTCAGCTTCTTGCATTCGTTCTTGGTAGTAGCACCAAGAATAATTACCATCGATGACCCAAGCTTTATGCTTGGTGAGAAAGTTTTTTATCTCGGTTAACATCCATTCGTGGTCACTGTCTTGCCAACCAGGTTGAAATTGGAGTGTGTCCATGTGCAGTTTTGGAATGGAGTAGTAGTTAGATAACTTTTCTGCTAGAGTTGACTTACCAGAACCAGAATATCCGATAATTGCGATTTTCATTTTCTACCTTTTCCTATTTGGAGACAAAAAAACAGCCTCTATGGACTGTTTCTTATTTAGCAAGTTTAGCTGAAAGACGAGCTTTATCGCGGCTTGCTTTGTTTTTGTGAATCAAACCTTTAGTTTCTGCTTTATCGATAGCTGAGCTAGCAGCACGGAAAAGTTCTTCAGATGGGTTTGCTTCGAAAGCTTTTATAGCAGTACGCATAGCTGATTTTTGAGCTGAGTTCTTTTCGTTTTGTTTAACGTTCAATTCAGCGCGTTTGATAGCTGATTTAATGTTTGCCAATGTTCTTACCTCCATATTTACTAACTATACCATTATATATGAAAACTTACGTTTTGACAAGGGAAAATTATTTTTTTAAGTAAATTTCATCGATTTCATGGTTCTTGCTTTTATGAAGAATCACTTCTGCACGATTTCTGGTTGGTTCAATATAATTTTGTAGATTTGTGAGATTGATACTGGTCCAGACCTGATGGGCAAAGGCTTCCACTTCCCCAATCGGCATCTGAGTAAAACGATAATAGTAGCTATCAGGGTCGTTTTGGGCTAGACTCAGCATTTTCAAGAAACGGTCCAGATACCAACTTTCAATATCATCCACTCCAGCATCTACATAGATGGAAAAGTCAAAGAAGTCAGTGATATAGAGACGATCGTTTTGTGGATTTTGAAAGACATTGATTCCCTCAACAATTACAAAATCAGCAGCTTTGACACTTTGTTTCTCTTCGGGTACGATGTCGTAAACTTCATGAGAATAGACAGGAATATCTACATCTTGTCCATTTTTGATGCGGTCCAAGAAGTTGAGAAGAGCTTCCATATCATAGCTTTCAGGAAATCCTTTACGATTTAAAATCCCCTGCTCAATCAAGGTTTGATTGGGATAGAGAAAACCATCAGTTGTAACCAACTCAACCGTAGCATCTGTAAACGTACGGGACAGTAGGATTTGAAGTAGGCGACTGGTTGTGGATTTTCCAACGGCAACACTCCCAGAAACCCCAATAATAAAAGGTTGAGATTTACTTTCACGTTGGAGGAAAATTCCTTTTGAAAAGGCTAAATCTTCCTTAGTTCGCTTGTAAATCTGAATCAGATGAGCCAAGGGGAGATAGATATCTGTAACGTCTTGGAGACTGATTTGGTCATTAAAACTCTTGATAGATTCCAATTCTTCTTCTGTCAAAGGAGGTGTTGTCTTTCGATGTAAAGATTGCCAAGTCTGGCGGCTGATTTTTTCAAAATGTAAAAATTCGTTGGTCATTTGTTTTCCCCTAGGTATTTTATCTATCATACCATAAAAAGCTAAAAAAATAAAGCGGTTTCTTGAATGTTGTAAGTCAATGATATATAATATAAGCGATCAATTTATTGATGAAATAGGAGATAGATTCTACTGATTTATAAGCTTATAAAGGGGGCTTTTTAGTTCACAACTTATAGGAGGTGTACTATGAAAATCTTAAAACGTTACATATTGGAACTCTGTTTTATTTTAAGTTTTGCTTTACCTTTTATAAAAGGAGCCAATGCAGATAATGGTAGATGCTTTGTGGAAACCTATTACGGTTTTACTTTTTTGATGGAACATGCTATTGTAACAGCTGTCTTTATCTATTCGTTTTTAATTGCTTTCTTACTAAAAAACGATGGGCGAAATGGATTGCGACAGAGGGTTATTTCTTCCGCATGTCACTAGAAGATTTGATACGACTTTGGACAAGTTTGGAAATCCTGACACAAACGTATCAGTTGGGCTTTTATCTAAACATTTTGTTAGGAATTTTGTTGATAATAAAGTATTTTAAGGTTAAGCAATAGAAATAATAATCTGCCTGATTATAGATGATAAACTTTTTGTTTTTATCTGGACTGTGATATTTATAGTTCTAAATGGTTTATTATTTATAAGTGTTGAAAGAGATTGAAGAAAATGGCTTCGTGACTTGCTTTCTTCGGTCTTTTTCGTTTTATTATCAATTTGTAAACGATTTACAATTTGAGTCAAATTATGGTAAAATAGTGTCATGAGTAAAATGTATTATGCAGAAAATCCTGACGCTGCTCACGACATTCATGAGTTGAGAGTAGAGTTGTTGGGACAAAAAATGACCTTTTTAACGGATGCGGGTGTTTTTAGCAAGAAAATAGTTGACTTTGGAAGTCAACTATTGCTCAAGTGTCTGTATGTCAACCAAGGAGAGACAGTCCTAGATGTAGGCTGTGGTTATGGTCCATTAGGTTTGTCCTTGGTCAAGGTTTACGGAGTTCAGGCGACCATGGTTGATATTAACACTCGTGCCTTGGATTTAGCTCGGAGAAATGCTGAAAAAAATAATGCAAAAGCGACGATTTTCCAGTCCAACATCTATGAACAAGTTGAAGGACATTTTGATCATGTCATTTCCAATCCTCCTATCCGTGCGGGCAAGCAAGTCGTTCATGAAATCATTGAGAAAAGTAAAGATTTCTTGGAAACTGGTGGGGATTTGACAATCGTCATCCAGAAAAAACAAGGGGCTCCAAGTGCTAAGTCCAAGATGGAGGATGTGTTTGGTAATTGTGAAATCCTTAAAAAAGACAAGGGATACTATATCCTTAGAAGTGTGAAAGAATGAGAGCAGTTGATTTAATACAAAAAAAACGAGACGGTCAAGAACTGACTTCAAGTGAAATTGAATGGCTGGTAGAAGGCTATGTGTCAGGAACTGTTCCTGATTATCAGATGTCTGCCTTTGCTATGGCTGTTTATTTTAAAGGAATGACGACTCGTGAAATTTCTGATTTAACGATGAATATGGTTAAGACTGGGCAAGAGTTTGACCTGTCAGCCATTGATGGTGTGAAAGTTGACAAGCATTCTACTGGTGGTGTCGGCGATAAGGTAACCTTGATTCTAGCTCCTCTTGTTGCTAGCTTCGGTGTGCCTGTAGCAAAAATGAGTGGTCGTGGTCTTGGCCATACAGGCGGAACAATTGATAAATTGGAGTCCATTAAGGGCTATCAAGTAGAACGTAGTCAAGAGGATTTTATTCGTCAGGTTCAGGATATTGGAGTATCTGTCATTGGGCAATCAGACCAGCTGGTCAAAGCAGATAAGCTTCTCTATGCCCTTCGTGATGTGACCGCAACTGTCGACACGATTCCTTTGATTGCGAGTTCGGTGATGAGCAAGAAAATTGCGGCAGGGGCGGATGCTATTTTGCTAGACGTGACTGTCGGTGAGGGTGCCTTCATGAAGACGGTTGATGAGGCGCGTGAGTTGGCTCAAACTATGGTAGATCTTGGTAAGGTTGTTGGACGGAAGACAGTAGCAGTGATTACGGATATGAGCCAGCCTTTGGGACGAGCGATTGGAAATCGTCTGGAAATACTTGAAGCATTGGAGATTTTGCAAGGTCAAGGACGTCAGGATATTACCCACTTTATTTGTGAATTGGCTCAAATTATGCTTGGTTTGGCAAATGTTAACAAGACTGTTGAAGAAGTTCACCAACATCTTGAGAATGGTCAAGCACTGGCTAAGTTTGAGGAAATGGTGCAAGCCCAAGGTGGAGACTTGGAAGACCTCTATCGTCCTGTAAATATAGCTCATGTGGTGGAAATCCCTGCTCAGGAAACGGGTGTCATTTCAGCTCTTCCAGCTATGGACTTTGGTCTTTATGCCATGAGGCTGGGTGCTGGTCGTGCAGTTAAGTCTGATGCCTTGGACTATGAAACAGGAATTGTTTTTGAAAAGAAGATTGGAGACTCCGTTCAAAAGGGTGAAATTGTTGCAAAAGTATACACAAATGAAAAAATTCCACCTCAACTAGTTACAGATTTCCAAAAATGTGTTAAAATAAGTGATGAAGTAAAAAAAATCCGTGAAATTGTAGAAATCATCTCCTAAATGGAGGGAAAACCGAAATGAAATTAAATAAATATATAGATCATACGCTTTTAAAACAAGATGCAAAGAAAAAACAAATTGATAGTTTGTTGTCTGAGGCTAGAGAGTATGACTTTGCCAGTGTTTGCGTTAATCCGACCTGGGTTGAACATGCTAAAAAAGGACTTGAAGGCACAGATGTTAAGGTTTGCACAGTAGTAGGTTTCCCTTTGGGAGCAACAACTTCAGCCGTGAAAGCATTTGAGACAAAAGAAGCTATCCAAAATGGTGCAGATGAGATTGATATGGTGATCAATGTTGGAGCTCTCAAATCAGGTAATTTAGCCTTGGTTGAGTCGGATATTCGTGCAGTAGTGGAAGCAAGTGGGGACAAGTTAGTGAAAGTCATTATTGAAGCTTGCCTTCTGACAGACCAAGAAAAAGTTTTGGCTTGCCAATTAGCCCAAAAAGCAGGATCTGACTTTGTCAAAACATCTACTGGCTTTTCAACTGGTGGTGCTACGATAGCAGATGTTAGATTAATGCGTGAAACAGTTGGATCTGATATGGGAGTCAAGGCTGCTGGTGGAGCTCGTTCTTATGCAGATGCTCTTGCCTTTGTCGAAGCAGGTGCGACCCGTATCGGAACGTCAGCTGGGGTAGCTATTTTAAAAGGAGAATTGGCAGATGGCGACTACTGAGTTGATTGAACTGGCAATTGAAACCAGCAAACATGCCTATGTCCCCTATTCTCACTTTCCTATCGGAGCAGTTTTAGTAGCCAAAGACGGAAGTGTTTACACGGGAGTGAATATCGAAAATGCTAGCTATCCTTTGACCAATTGCGGTGAGAGAACAGCTATTTTTAAGGCTATATCTGAAGGCCAAAGAGAATTTTCAGAATTGATTGTCTATGGTCAAACTGAAAAACCGATCTCGCCATGTGGTGCTTGTCGCCAAGTGATGGCTGAATTTTTTGAACAAGATCTAAAAGTGACCTTAGTCGCAAAAGATAAATCGACGGTCGAGATGACGGTCGGGGAATTACTTCCATACTCTTTTACAGACTTAAACTAGTCTGAGTCGCTCTCTGAGTGGCACGGTCCTTGTGGCCAACCAATCCATACTTGCAACATCGTTGCACATCTTATTTAGGAGGTTCAGTAATGAACAAGAAACAATGGCTAGGTCTTGGCCTAGTTGCAGTGGCAGCAGTTGGACTTGCTGCATGTGGTAACCGCTCTTCTCGTAACGCAGCTTCATCTTCTGATGTGAAGACAAAAGCAGCAATCGTCACTGATACTGGTGGTGTTGATGACAAATCATTCAACCAATCAGCTTGGGAAGGTTTGCAGGCTTGGGGTAAAGAACACAATCTTTCAAAAGATAACGGTTTCACTTACTTCCAATCAACAAGTGAAGCTGACTACGCTAACAACTTGCAACAAGCGGCTGGAAGTTACAACCTAATCTTTGGTGTTGGTTTTGCCCTTCACAATGCAGTTGAAGAAGCAGCTAAAGAACACACTGACTTGAACTATGTCTTGATTGATGATGTGATTAAAGACCAAAAGAATGTTGCGAGCGTAACTTTCGCTGATAATGAGTCAGGTTACCTTGCAGGTGTGGCTGCAGCAAAAACAACTAAGACAAAACAAGTTGGTTTTGTAGGTGGTATCGAATCTGAAGTTATCTCTCGTTTTGAAGCAGGATTCAAGGCTGGTGTTGCGTCAGTAGACCCATCTATCAAAGTCCAAGTTGACTACGCTGGTTCATTTGGTGATGCGGCTAAAGGTAAAACAATTGCAGCCGCACAATACGCAGCCGGTGCAGATATTGTTTACCAAGTAGCTGGTGGTACAGGTGCAGGTGTCTTTGCAGAGGCAAAATCTCTCAACGAAAGCCGTCCTGAAAATGAAAAAGTTTGGGTTATCGGTGTTGACCGTGACCAAGAAGCAGAAGGTAAATACACTTCTAAAGATGGCAAAGAATCAAACTTTGTTCTTGTATCTACTTTGAAACAAGTTGGTACAACTGTAAAAGATATTGCTAACAAGGCAGAAAAAGGAGAATTCCCTGGCGGTCAAGTGATCGTTTACTCATTGAAGGATAAAGGGGTTGACTTGGCAGTAACAAACCTTTCAGAAGAAGGTAAAAAAGCTGTCGAAGATGCAAAAGCTAAAATCCTTGATGGAAGCGTAAAAGTTCCTGAAAAATAATGGATGGAAGTCATTTCTTAGGAAGCGGCCAAGGGCCGCTTTTTTAAGAGTTGAGACAAAGTCATTTTGTCTCAGTAAAGCTTGCTACTAGACAAACTAGCAAGTTTTATTGAAATAAAATAAGACTCTGAAAGGAAGAGCACATGGCACACGAAAATGTCATTGAGATGCGTGATATTACCAAGGTGTTTGGTGGATTTGTTGCCAACGACAAAATCAACTTGCACCTACGAAAAGGTGAAATTCATGCACTTTTAGGAGAAAATGGGGCTGGTAAGTCCACGCTAATGAACATGTTAGCAGGCCTTCTTGAACCAACTAGTGGTGAAATTGCGGTCAACGGTCAAGTTGTCAATCTCGACTCCCCATCTAAAGCAGCTAGCTTGGGAATCGGGATGGTTCACCAGCACTTTATGTTGGTTGAAGCCTTCACAGTGGCTGAAAACATCATTTTAGGTAGTGAATTGACTAAAAATGGTGTGCTAGATATCGCTGGAGCTAGCAAAGAAATCAAGGCTCTTTCTGAACGTTATGGCTTAGCTGTTGACCCTTCTGCCAAGGTAGCAGATATCTCAGTTGGAGCCCAACAACGTGTAGAAATTTTAAAAACACTTTATCGGGGGGCTGATATCCTTATCTTTGACGAACCAACGGCTGTTTTGACTCCATCAGAAATTGATGAGTTGATGGCTATTATGAAAAATCTTGTCAAAGAAGGAAAATCAATTATCTTGATTACCCACAAATTGGATGAAATTCGAGCAGTTTCTGACCGTGTTACAGTTATCCGTCGTGGGAAATCAATTGAAACCGTTGAAATTGCAGGGGCTACCAATGCTGATTTGGCGGAAATGATGGTAGGACGTTCTGTTTCCTTTAAAACAGAGAAGCAAGCCTCTAAACCAAAAGAAGTGGTTTTGTCTATCAAAGATTTGGTGGTCAATGAAAACCGTGGTGTTCCAGCTGTTAAAAATCTGTCCTTGGATGTTCGTGCTGGAGAGATTGTTGGTATTGCGGGGATTGATGGAAATGGTCAGTCTGAACTGATTCAAGCCATTACAGGTCTTCGTAAGGTTGAATCTGGTAGCATTGAGCTAAAAGGAGATTCAATTGTAGGCTTGCACCCACGTCAGATTACAGAACTAAGTGTTGGGCACGTTCCAGAAGACCGTCACCGTGATGGCTTGATTTTGGAAATGATGATATCTGAAAATATTGCCCTTCAAACCTACTATAAAGAACCACATAGTAAAAATGGAATTTTGAATTATTCAAATATTACTTCTTATGCTAAAAAGCTGATGGAAGAGTTTGATGTTCGCGCTGCCAGTGAATTAGTTCCTGCAGCTGCACTCTCAGGAGGAAATCAACAAAAAGCAATTATTGCTCGTGAAATTGATCGAGATCCTGATCTCCTTATCGTTAGTCAGCCAACTCGTGGGTTGGATGTCGGTGCCATTGAGTATATCCACAAACGCTTGATTGAAGAGCGTGATAATGGCAAGGCTGTCCTTGTTGTCAGCTTTGAATTGGATGAGATTTTAAACGTCTCAGACCGTATTGCCGTTATCCACGATGGTAAGATTCAAGGTATTGTATCACCAGAAACAACCAATAAACAAGAACTTGGTGTCTTGATGGCTGGTGGAAACTTGGGAAAGGAGAAGAGTGATGTCTAAAAAATTACAACAAATTTCGGTTCCCTTGATTTCTGTATTCCTAGGAATTTTACTCGGAGCCATTGTCATGTGGATCTTCGGTTATGATGCTATTTGGGGCTACGAAGAATTGTTCTATACAGCCTTTGGCAATCTGCGTGGGATTGGAGAAATCTTCCGTGCTATGGGTCCTCTGGTCTTGATTGGTCTTGGTTTTGCGGTTGCCAGTCGAGCTGGTTTCTTTAACGTCGGACTTCCTGGTCAGGCTTTGGCAGGTTGGATTCTCAGTGGTTGGTTTGCGCTGTCGCATCCAGATATGCCCCGTCCCTTGATGATTCTAGCAACCATCGTGATTGCCTTGATTGCTGGTGGGATTGTCGGAGCGATTCCAGGTATTCTTAGGGCCTATCTAGGGACGTCAGAGGTTATTGTAACCATCATGATGAACTACATTGTCTTGTATGTAGGGAATGCCTTTATCCATGCTTTCCCTAAAGACTTCATGCAAAGTACAGATTCGACCATTCGTGTTGGGGCTAATGCAACCTATCAGACACCTTGGTTGGCTGAGTTGACTGGTAACTCACGGATGAATATTGGTATTTTCTTTGCCATCATTGCCGTTGCAGTTATTTGGTTCATGCTCAAGAAAACAACTCTTGGTTTTGAAATCCGTGCAGTTGGTCTTAATCCACATGCTTCAGAATATGCTGGTATTTCTGCCAAGCGGACTATTATCCTATCTATGATTATTTCAGGTGCCTTGGCAGGTCTTGGTGGAGCTGTTGAAGGTTTGGGAACCTTCCAGAACGTCTATGTTCAAGGTTCGTCATTAGCTATCGGATTTAACGGAATGGCGGTTAGTTTGCTTGCGGCCAACTCACCAATTGGTATACTCTTTGCAGCCTTCCTATTTGGCGTTCTCCAAGTTGGGGCTCCTGGTATGAATGCGGCGCAGGTACCATCTGAGCTTGTCAGCATTGTAACAGCGTCTATTATCTTCTTTGTCAGTGTTCATTACCTTATCGAACGCTTTGTCAAACCGAAAAAACAAGTTAAAGGAGGTAAGTAAAGATGTCTATTATAACCTTGCTCCCCCTCTTGGTGTCTTCTATGCTGATTTACTCAGCACCTCTCATCTTTACAAGTATCGGTGGTGTTTTCTCTGAACGTGGTGGTGTGGTAAACGTTGGCCTTGAAGGAATTATGGTTATGGGTGCCTTTTCTGGAGTTGTCTTTAACCTTGAATTTGCAGAACAATTTGGAGCAGCAACTCCATGGCTATCCTTGCTTGTAGCAGGATTGGTTGGTAGTGTTTTCTCTATCATCCACGCAGCAGCGACGGTTCATTTCCGTGCAGACCATGTTGTCAGCGGTACGGTATTGAACTTGATGGCGCCTGCCTTGGCTGTTTTCTTAGTTAAAGTTCTTTATAACAAAGGACAAACCGACAACCTAAGTCAAACTTTTGGACGCTTTGATTTCCCAGTCTTGGCAAATATCCCAGTGATTGGTGATATCTTCTTCAAGTCAACTAGTCTACTTGGTTATCTGGCGATTGCCTTCTCATTCTTTGCTTGGTTTATTCTCTTTAAGACTCAATTTGGTCTTCGTCTCCGCTCTGTCGGTGAACATCCTCAAGCAGCGGATACCTTGGGAATCAACGTCTACAAGATGAGATATTTAGGGATTATTATTTCAGGTTTTCTAGGTGGAATTGGCGGAGCGATTTATGCGCAATCAATCTCAGTTAACTTCTCAGTGACAACTATTGTTGGACCTGGATTTATCGCCCTTGCTGCGATGATCTTTGGGAAATGGAATCCAATCGGTGCTATGCTTTCTAGTCTCTTCTTTGGACTTTCACAAAGTTTGGCTGTTATCGGTTCTCAATTGCCGTTCCTACAAGGAGTGCCAGCGGTTTATCTTCAAATTGCACCTTATGTTTTGACAATTCTTGTCTTAGCAGCCTTCTTTGGAAAAGCAGTCGCACCAAAAGCAGATGGTATCAACTACATCAAATCAAAATAAGCATACAAAAAAACGTCAGTCCAATGACTGAACTGCCCCCCAAAAGTTAGACAGAAAAAATCTAACTTTTGGGGTGTTTTTATTATGAAATT
>ERZ1023297.38-NODE-38-length-43372-cov-44.257451_pt1 | contig 43372 bp, 45 predicted proteins | sample MGYA00380471_ERZ1023297 | MGnify/ENA primary metagenome ERZ1023297 (study PRJEB33173, sample SAMEA4830332) | metagenome | study: EMG produced TPA metagenomics assembly of the PRJEB25223 data set...
TCAGCTCAAAACACTGTTTTGAGGTTGCAGATAGAACTGACGAAGTCAGTAACCATACCTACGGCAAGGCGACGTTGACGCGGTTTGAAGAGATTTTCGAAGAGTATAAAGGTGTACCGAGATGAACATCTCTTCATCAATGTCTCTGGTCGTGGAGGCAAGGACCTAGCTGCGATTGCAGACTACCTAGAAGCTAAAAAATAATAGATGGAAAAATTACAGTTCTTTCTCTCACAGAGAGCTTGTGGTTGCTGGAAACAAGCAGAGAAAGCTGTAAAGTTGGGTTCATCTGAAACGAGAGAAGAAAACATCATTCTCAAGGGAGTGCCCTTTATCGCACAGCCTGTTACAGGAGATATCTGAGACAGGAATGAGAGATAGGAGAAATCCTATAATTGAGGTGGCACCGCGAATTTCGTCCTCACGCAAGTTATTTTGCGTGGGGATTTTTCATACAGTCGCTACGAACTAGAATTAGAACTGAAAGGGAAATTACAATGGAACGAATCATTCATGGAGATGTCTTATCACCAATCTTGGCTTATATGCGCTTAAAGGGGCAACACAAGGTTATCTTAGAGAGTATTCCGAGAGACAAGGAAACAGCTCGTTTTTCTATCCTAGCCTATAATCCTGTTTTTGAGATTAAGTTTGAAAATGGAGTTCTTTATCAAAATGGTCAAGTGATTGATCGGGATCCCTTGGATTTCCTTTATGAAGTGATTCATAAGAGTCAGCACCATTCAGAGCTACCTTTTGGTGGTGGAGCCATTGGTTTTGTGGGTTACGATATGATTTCGCTTTATGAAGAAATTGGTCAAATCCCTGAGGATACAATTGGGACGCCAGACATGCATTTCTTTGTCTATGAGAGCTATATAGTCTTTGACCACAAGAAGGAGAAGATACATGTCATAGAGGATGCACTTTATAGTGAACGCAGTCAAGAGGCCTTGGAAAAATCCTTGAACCAAGTGCTTGAGGAATTACGCATTCCTGCTCCAAATGAATTTGAAGACTTGGATTTATCACCACTTGACTTCAAACCGCATATCGCTCCACATAAGTTTGAGGGAATGGTAGAAACAGCTCGTGACTTGATTCGTAACGGCGATATGTTCCAATGTGTACTCAGCCAGCGTTTCTCAGCAGAAGTTACTGGAAATCCATTTGACTTCTACAGAAATCTCCGCGTAACTAATCCTTCTAATTACCTTTATTTCTATGATTTTGGGGATTATCAAATCATCGGAGCTAGTCCAGAAAGTTTGGTTTCTGTCAAAAATGGCATCGTGACAACCAATCCGATTGCAGGGACGCGACCAAGAGGGGCTACGGATGAAGAAGACAAGGCCTTGGCGACTGACCTCCTCTCTGATGAGAAGGAAACAGCAGAACATCGAATGTTGGTAGACTTGGGGCGTAACGATATTGGCCGCATCTCTGAAACGACCAGTGTCCAAGTCACTAAGTATATGGAAGTGGAGCTCTTCCGCTACGTCATGCATTTGACCAGCGTAGTCAAGGGGCGTTTGCTTGCAGAACTCACTGCCATGGATGCCTTGAAAGCAACGCTTCCTGCTGGAACCGTTTCTGGAGCACCAAAGATTCGAGCGATGAGACGTATCTATGAACTGGAAACGGAAAAACGGGGAGTATACGCTGGGGCAATCGGCTACTTGTCTGCGACGGGTGATATGGATTTGGCCATCGCCATCCGAACCATGATTCTCAAAAATCAAAGAGCCTATGTGCAGGCTGGGGCAGGGATTGTCTACGACTCTATCGCCCAAAACGAATACCAAGAAACCATTAACAAAGCAAAATCTATGACTAGAATTGGAGAACTAAGACCATGATTTTATTGATTGACAACTATGATTCTTTTACCTATAACTTGGCCCAATACATTGGGAATTTTGCAGAAGTTCAGGTTCTGAGAAATGATGATTCCAAGCTGTATGAAGAAGCTGAAAAAGCAGATGGTCTGGTCTTTTCTCCTGGTCCTGGTTGGCCAGTTGATGCTGGAAAGATGGAAGACATGATTCGTGATTTTGCAGGCAAGAAGCCGATTCTTGGGATTTGTTTGGGCCACCAAGCCATTGCAGAAGTCTTTGGTGGTAAGCTAGGTTTGGCTCCAAAAGTCATGCATGGGAAACAGAGCAATATCAACTTTGAAGCGCCATCTGTTTTGTATCAAGGTATTGAGGATGGCCGTGCGGTCATGCGTTATCACAGTATTTTGATTGAGGAAATGCCAGAAGACTTTGAAGTGACAGCTCGTTCGACTGATGACCAAGCCATCATGGGGATTCAACATAAAAACCTACCGATTTATGGCTTCCAGTACCATCCAGAGAGCATTGGAACGCCAGACGGCTTGTCTTCTATTCGGAATTTTATCGAGGAGGTTGTAAAGTGAGGAAACTAGGATGAAAGAGATTATTGAAAAACTAGCAAAATTTGAAAATTTATCAGGTGTGGAAATGACGGATGTCATTGAGCGTATCGTAACTGGGCGTGTAACTGAAGCGCAGATTGCTTCTCTCCTCTTAGCTCTTAAGATGAAGGGGGAAACACCTGAAGAACGCACAGCCATTGCCCAAGTCATGAGAGGACATGCCCAGCATATTCCAACTGAGATTCATGATGCCATGGACAACTGTGGTACAGGTGGGGACAAGTCTTTCAGTTTTAATATTTCCACAACTGCAGCCTTTGTCTTGGCTGGTGGCGGTATTCACATGGCCAAACACGGTAACCGCTCGATATCTTCTAAATCTGGTTCCGCAGATGTCCTCGAAGCCTTGGGAATCAATCTTGACCTCAAACCAGCTGAACTAGGTAAGGTCTTTGATAAAACTGGAATCGTCTTTCTCTTCGCTAAAAATATGCACCCAGCTATGAAATACATCATGCCAGCTCGTTTGGAATTGGGAATTCCAACGATTATGAACTTGACTGGTCCACTGATTCATCCAATGGCTTTAGAAACACAGCTTCTTGGAATTAGTCGTCCAGAACTCCTAGAAAGTACAGCTCAGGTTTTGAAAAATATGGGTCGCAAACGTGCCATCGTGGTTGCTGGACCAGAAGGGTTGGATGAAGCTGGCTTGAACGGAACAACCAAGATTGCACTTCTTGAAAATGGCGAAATCAGCTTGTCAAGCTTTACTCCAGAGGATTTGGGAATGGAAGGCTATGCTATGGAAGATATTCGTGGTGGGAATGCTCAGGAAAATGCAGAAATTTTGCTTAGCGTTCTGAAAAACGAAGCAAGTCCATTCTTGGAAACGACAGTCTTGAATGCTGGTCTTGGTTTCTATGCTAATGGTAAGATTGATAGCATCAAGGAAGGAGTTGCCTTGGCCCGTCAAGTGATTGCTAGAGGCAAGGCCCTTGAAAAACTCAGACTGTTACAGGAGTACCAAAAATGAGTCAGGAATTTTTAGCACGAATCTTAGAGCAGAAGGCGCGTGAGGTGGAGCAGATGAAGCTGGAGCAAATCCAGCCTCTGCGCCAGACCTATCGCTTGGCAGAATTTTTGAAGAATCATCAGGACCGCTTGCAGGTAATCGCTGAGGTCAAGAAAGCTAGCCCTAGTTTGGGAGATATCAATCTCGATGTGGATATTGTGCAACAGGCCCAGACTTATGAAGAAAACGGAGCAGTGATGATTTCGGTGTTGACAGATGAGGTTTTCTTTAAAGGGCATTTGGATTATCTACGGGAAATTTCCAGTCAGGTAGAGATTCCGACGCTCAACAAAGACTTTATCATAGATGAAAAGCAAATCATCCGCGCTCGCAATGCAGGTGCGACAGTTATCTTGCTTATTGTGGCAGCCTTGTCCGAAGAACGCCTCAAGAAACTGTATGACTACGCGACAGAGCTTGGTCTGGAAGTCTTAGTGGAGACTCACAATCTAGCTGAACTAGAGGTAGCCCACAGACTTGGTGCTGAGATTATCGGGGTCAACAACCGCAACTTGACTACCTTTGAGGTCGACTTGCAGACCAGTGTAGATTTAGCCCCTTACTTTGAGGAAGGTCGCTATTACATTTCTGAATCTGCCATTTTCACAGGGCAGGATGCGGAACGACTAGCCCCATACTTTAACGGAATTTTGGTAGGGACAGCTCTTATGCAGGCAGAAAATGTGGTCCAGAGAATCAAGGAGTTGCAGATTGACAAAGGTTAAAATTTGTGGACTATCGACCGAAGAAGCGGTGGAAACAGCCGTTTCAGCAGGAGCCGACTATATCGGTTTTGTCTTTGCACCTAGTAAAAGACAGGTAACTTTAGAAGAGGTAGCTGAGTTGGCAAAGCTTATTCCTGCAGATGTGAAAAAGGTTGGAGTATTTGTTTCACCAAGTCGGGTAGAACTGCTGGAAGCGATTGACAAAGTTGACTTGGACTTGGTTCAAGTTCACGGTCAGGTGGCAGATGATTTATTTGAGAATTTGCCTTGTGCCAGTATTCAGGCTGTGCAGGTAGATGGAAATGGGCATGTCCCCAATTCTCAGGCAGATTATCTACTCTTTGATGCCCCTGTGGCAGGAAGTGGCCAGTCCTTTGATTGGGGTCAACTGGATACGACTGGACTAGCACAGCCCTTCTTTATCGCAGGTGGCCTTAATGAAGATAATGTAGTAAAAGCAATTCAACATTTTACTCCCTATGCAGTAGATGTATCGAGCGGAGTGGAGACAGATGGACAAAAAGATCATGAAAAGATTAGAAGATTTATAGAGAGGGTAAAGCATGGCATATCAGGAACCAAATAAAGATGGATTTTACGGAAAATTCGGCGGACGTTTTGTCCCAGAAACATTGATGACAGCAGTTTTGGAGTTGGAGAAGGCCTACCGTGAAAGTCAGGCAGACCCAAGTTTCCAAGAGGAATTAAACCAGCTTTTGCGCCAGTACGTAGGACGTGAAACTCCTCTTTATTACGCAAAAAACTTGACCCAGCATATCGGCGGAGCCAAGATTTATCTCAAACGGGAAGACCTTAACCATACAGGAGCCCACAAGATTAACAATGCCTTAGGACAAGTTTGGCTTGCCAAACGCATGGGTAAAAAGAAAATTATCGCAGAAACGGGTGCTGGTCAGCACGGTGTGGCAACTGCAACTGCTGCGGCCCTCTTTAACATGGAATGTACCATCTACATGGGTGAGGAAGATGTCAAACGCCAAGCCCTCAATGTCTTCCGTATGGAGCTTTTGGGAGCTAAGGTCGAGGCCGTGACAGATGGTTCGCGCGTGCTCAAGGATGCGGTCAATGCAGCCCTTCGTTCATGGGTGGCTAATATCGACGATACCCACTATATCCTTGGTTCTGCCTTGGGGCCTCATCCATTTCCAGAAATCGTTCGTGACTTCCAAAGTGTCATCGGTCGAGAGGCTAAACAACAGTACCGTGACTTGACAGGTCGAGATCTGCCAGATGCCCTAGTAGCCTGTGTTGGTGGTGGGTCGAATGCTATCGGGCTCTTCCATCCCTTTGTAGAAGATGAGTCAGTAGCTATGTATGGAACTGAAGCAGCAGGGTTTGGTGTGGATACAGAGCACCACGCTGCTACCTTGACCAAGGGTCGTCCGGGTGTTCTTCACGGTTCTCTCATGGATGTGCTCCAAGATGCCCATGGTCAAATTCTTGAAGCCTTCTCTATCTCAGCAGGTTTGGACTATCCTGGTATCGGTCCAGAGCATTCTCACTACCACGATATCAAACGTGCCAGCTATGTCCCTGTGACAGACGAAGAAGCTTTGGAAGGATTTCAACTCTTGTCTCGTGTGGAAGGGATTATCCCAGCCTTGGAATCTAGCCATGCTATCGCCTTTGCGGTGAAATTGGCCAAAGAACTTGGACCAGAAAAGTCTATGATTGTCTGCCTATCAGGTCGTGGGGACAAGGATGTGGTTCAAGTCAAAGACCGCTTGGAAGCAGATGCAGCAAAGAAGGGAGAAGCTCATGCCTAAGACACTAACAGAAAAATTGAATGCTATAAAAGCAACTGGAAAAGGAATTTTTGTTCCCTATATCATGGCTGGTGACCACGAGAAAGGTTTGGACGGTCTTGCTGAAACAATTCACTTTTTAGAAGATTTGGGTGTCTCTGCTATTGAAGTGGGTATTCCCTTTTCAGACCCTGTTGCAGATGGACCTGTTATCGAAGAAGCTGGCTTGCGCAGTTTAGCCCACGGGACCTCTACCCAGGCTTTAGTTGAAACCTTGAAAACCATTGAAACAGAGATTCCACTGGTCATCATGACCTACTTCAACCCCCTCTTTCAGTACGGTGTGGAGAACTTTGTCAAAGATCTGGCTGATACAGCTGTGAAGGGCTTGATTATCCCAGACTTGCCTCATGAACATGCCAACTTTGTAGAACCATTTTTGGCAGATACAGATATCGCCTTGATTCCTTTAGTAAGCTTGACCACAGGAATTGAGCGCCAGAAAGAGTTGATTGAAGGCGCGGAGGGATTCGTCTATGCCGTTGCCATCAATGGGGTGACAGGGAAATCAGGCAATTACCGTGCAGATTTGGACAAGCACTTGGCGCAACTTCATCAAGTGGCCGACATCCCAGTCTTGACAGGTTTTGGTGTATCTAGTCAAGCCGATCTGGAACGCTTCAATGCGGTGTCAGATGGTGTTATCGTCGGTTCGAAAATAGTAAAAGCTCTCCACCAAGGAGAGCCGATTCAGGACTTTATCAAACAAGCAGTAGCTTACCAAAAATAATCAAACAAGTAGCAAGTAAGAGGAAAGGCACGAAAGGAAGTCTTTCCTTTTTCTTTTGCAGGAGAAAGGCTAGTTTTATAGTGAATTGAATCTGGAATATTACACTACGGTTCCTAAAATATTTTCAGAAATCGATTTGAATTTCCCAATAAATTTGTTCAGTTTTTAATTGATTTTACTATAGAAGATATAATTTTCTAAATTACTCTGACACAGAACTTTAAGAAAAAGCTAATTATTGTAGTAATTTCTTTAAGAAAATGATATAATTCATTAAAAAGTATTTGGAGGAGGAAGAATTATGTTGAATCAGATCTCTTTGATTCGCTTGAGGCACAAAAAATTGTAGATACTTTGATGAAAGGGCAAAAAGATTATGTAGATGAACGTCTAGAAAAAAGAGAGACAATGATAGTGTCGAATGGTTATGCATGGACGCGACCTAATCATATTGATACTGCATTTGCATCAGCAGATTTGTTTGAGTATAAATTACAATTAGCAGGACAGACTTGGGGATATTTAGAATTTGAAACAAATACAGAAAAATATGGGAAAGTATTGTTAATTATAAAAGGTAAGAAGCGACTTACGAACCAATTTCCTTTGGTACAAAAAAATAAGAGTGGCTACTTATTTGAATATGCTCAAATGAATACACTTTATCTTAATCAACATGCTTCCTACAAAAATGATGAAGATAGTCATTCCTTTCCAATTCAGATGGAGTTAGTTTCTGATGAAATGATTCAAGAAATTGAACAAGCTACTAAAAATTCGAATATCGAAAAATTTATGATTTTAACTTATGAGGCGGACTCAGAAAACAATATTATATCTGTAGATGTTGTTATGCCTGATGCACGAACTGGTCAGTTACACTTGATTCAAGATTTGTCTGAGTATATTCAATCAAGTTCGTACCATTTCGAAGAAGCTAAATATCAAGATATTCCTAATTTTTCAGAATTATCGGAAACAGAAGATTTTGAAATTATTCCAAGAATAGAAAAACAAGAAGGTCAAAAGTAGTAAGGAGTATGTAAATGTTTAATGGTCGGGTATTGAAAGAATTACGGCTGTTAAATGGTTTAAGTAGAGCAGAATTAGCTCAGAGAATTAATTTAACGGAACAAGCCATTTGGCAGTTTGAGTCCAACGAAACGAAACCTAAATTATCAACCAAAATGCATTTGGCCAACCAATTTCATGTTGATTTAACTTATTTTGAACAGGAAGAAGAGAGCATTCGATTTGATTCTTCTGTAATTGCCTTTAGAAATGCAGACCTAGCAACACGGAAAACAATAGATATTCAAACTATGTATTTACATAAGGTAGATAGTCTGATTGATTATTTTGAAAGTTTTGTAATTATACCTAATATTACAATTCATGACTTAAGTAATGTAGTGAGTGAATCTTATCATAAGGGAGAATCCATTGAGGAATTGGCTCTTTATGCCAGGGAAAAATTAGGTATTTCAAAAGATAATCATGATTTGCTTTATAAATTAGAACGTTCAGGCATCTATATCGTGGAACGATTAATTAATGGCCAAGCTGATGCTTATAGCGCATGGTCAAAATTGGGAAGACCTTATATTGTGTTGGGAACGAATAAATCATCTGTACGTCGAAATTTTGACTTAGCTCATGAGCTAGGACATATTCTTTTACATAAATATAAAGATATGAATGAAGATGGCGATCGTTTGGAGCAAGAAGCAAATTATTTTGCATCATGTTTTTTATTGCCAAAAGAAGAGTTTTTAGTCAAATTTGAAGAGAGGGTTGGCAAGCGTGTCAGCAATCCTGATAGTTATATTTTATTGAAGTCGGATTTGAATGTTTCGATACAGGCTTTAGAGTATCGAGCTTTTAAGTTAGGATTATTGACTCTAAAGCAACATTCTTACTTTTATCGTCAAATTGCGCAAAAAGGTTACAAAATGATTGAACCTTTGGATGATCAAATTTTTGTTAAAAAACCAAGCAAAGTAAAGAGTATTCTGGACGTCGTTTTGAGTAATCATCTAGTCAGTCTAGCGACTATAATGTCTAAACAAAGTATTCGTTTACAGTTTATAAGCGAAATATTTTCAGTCGAAATGAAATTTTTTGATCAGTATCAAGAAGATAGAAGAACAGATCGATTTGATAACATCATCCCTTTGTACAAAAGAAATAATTTATAATTTAACTGTGAAATAATTTCATGAAGGACATATGGCAGAAATTGGAATTTATCAAACAAGCAGTAGCTTACCAAAAATAATCAAACAAGTAGCAAGTAAGAGGAAAGGCACGAAAGGAAGTCTTTCCTTTTTCTTTTGCAGGAGAAAGGCCAGGATACCCGTCGCAGAAGCGAACTGAATCAAGATCAGTAACTCCGTTACGCTAAAGACGAGAGCACAAGAAGCTAAAAAGAGGAAATCCCCTGCACCCATGCGGATATCAATAAAATGAGCCAAAATTCCAAGTATGAGGAAGGAGACCATGACCAGATTCCAGCCAGAGGAAGCTATTAGGATTAGGTGGAAAGTCATCCAGACCAGTAAGGGATATTCCTGATAGTGAAAGTCGTATATACCCAAGGTCAAACCAGCGGTGATTAGGACGACTTGCCCCAAGGAAAGCAATTCCCAAGAGTAAAGCAGAAAGAGGAGTCCTAAGCCTAGTTCAAAGAGGGCATACCAGACAGGATAGCGGACCTTGCAGTAGCGACAGCGAAAGCGATTGAAGACCTGTGAGAGAATCGGAATCAAATCTAAGGGACGCAAGGGAGTCTGACAGGAATCGCAGTGACTGGCTGAACTGATAATGGATTGCTCTGGAAAACGGTCAATGACCAAACCAAGAAAGGAAGCTAGAATGCTCCCGACGAGAAAAAAATAAAAATCAATCATACTTATCTATTCGTAAAAAATGGGAGAAATAGTATAATGGAGAAACATAGATAAGGTGGTGAGGAAAAGATGACAATTCGTTTTGAAGAAAAGGTGAGCACAGAAAACGCTCAATTTGTATGCCAGTGGTCCAACTCCCTAGGCAAATCCTTTCAAGAACAATGGATGGGACCAAGGATTCCTTTTCCACTGACCCTTCAAGCCTTGGAAGGAGTCTTTTCAATCTTTGATGAACAAGAGTTTGTGGGACTTATCCAGAAAATCAGGCTAGAAGACAGCAATCTTCATATCGGGAGATTTTTTATCAACCCCCAGAAACAGGGGCAAGGCTTAGATAGCCAGGCTTTAAGGAAATTTGTTAGTTTGGCCTTTGAAAATGAAGATATAGATAATATTTCTCTAAATGTCTTCGAGGCAAATCAAAGAGCTCAGAATCTTTACCAAAAAGAAGGATTTGAAATCGTTCAAATGGTTGAAGCACCTGTACGAAAATATAGTGGATTGAAACTAGAATAGTACACCTCTACTTCTAAAACATTGTTAGAAATCGATTTGACTGTCCCGATCGATTCGTCCTGTTATTATTTCATTTTACTATACATTATGAAAAATGGGAGATAGGAGTATAATTCCAAATATAAAGAAAGCGAACAAAACAGAATTCTGATTTTCAGAAAACAGGTTTATTCGCTTTTTATGATATACTCCCTCTTTTTAGCCTATTTATTAAATGTAATAGAAAATTAAGAATGTAGAATTGTATGATACAAACAAAGTGCAATAGCTGAGTGTGCGGCTGTAAAATCATTGTAAGGTTCAATAATGACTTCAGGTAGGCGATTATAGAGCAGTTTGGGTTTGTAGTTCATTTCACTATATAGTTTTTGGATGATGTGTTGATTTGTTAGTAAAGGACTATGTAGGTAGATTTTTTGAGAGTCAATCATCATACTGATATTTAAAATGGTTTGACTAAGATAGAGTAAGGCTTGATGGATAAGTGTGATTATTCCAGTGTCACCTAATTGATAAGCGGTTAAAATAACTTGGATATCAATATCATCGGCATTTTTGACTAAACTAGGAAGTAGAGAATAGGGAGATTGATGATATAGAATTTTTGATTTTTTGATTAACCAAGATTCTCCAGCAAAAGTTTGTAAGCATCCCTTGCGCCCGCAGCTACATTCTTCTCCCTCAGATGAAACAACTGTATGCCCTATTTCTCCAATCATTAGATTTCCTTTCCCATAAATGTTTCCGTCGTAGATATAAGAACAGTGCATACCTCTAGCAAAATGAAAATAAGCAAAATTAGGGTCATTCTGTTGGCGACTAAATAGGCGTTTACCTATAGCCATACAGTTAACATTGTTAGAGAAAAACAAAGGCTTATCAAAGTGGGATTGAATCATTTCTAAGTCGATATGTTGCCATAAAGGATTGTTTGTTGTTATTTTATAATCATCTAAATAGCGACCAGGTAGCGCGATTCCAATTGCTTCTATTTCATAATCAGAGCAGTTATTTAAGAATTGCTTTAGTGTCTGGTTAATGAGTTGATTTCCCTTTTCTTGGATTAACTGTTTAGTAACAATTTCTTTCTCTTCCTTTAAGATATTTCCTAGATTATCTCCTAAAGCAAAAGTGAAATGTTTTTCAGATAGTTCACAACCAATGTAGTAAAATCGTTTAGATTGAATATCTAGCAGGATTTTTTTTCTTCCTACACTTGTATCGTGTTCGTCTTCACCAAGTTCTAAGAGAATATTTTCCTTAATCAGATCATTTGTGATACTGCTAGTTGTTGCAGGTGTTATTCCTGTTTTAGTAGCGATTTCAATTCGTGAAATGGGACCTAATGTGTAAACTGTTTCCAGTATTTTAGCTCTTAGTTGTAATTGTTTCTTAGATAAGGTCATATTAGTTTTCTTCCTAGTTGTCAGATTCTTAAAATCCTATGATTTTTTGCTATGGATAAATGTAGATGTTAATCTTTTTAAGCTTTTCATTACTTACTGGTCTCTTTTTATTATATATTGATAATAAAAAATAATCAAATATTTACACAAATCCTTGACAAGGCTTTCTTATAGTTGTAAAATATAAATAACAAAAGATAATCAAATAACAACTTGACGTCAAAAAATAAAGATAATTGATAACTTTTGATAATAAAATATATTTAAGAGGAAAAGGTTATGGAAAAATTATTACAAGAAAAGTTACTTCCAGTAGCGGCTAGATTGGGTAATAATAAAGCGTTGGTTTCTATTCGAGACGGTATTACTCTAACTATACCTTTATTGTTGATAGGTTCATTACTAATGGTTATTGCAAGTTTTCCTATTCCAGGATGGGAAAAATATCTGGGTGATATTGGTGTTGCTGACTATTTATGGAAGGGTGTTGATAGTAGTTTTGGATTACTTGGTCTTGTAGCTAGTTTTGGTATCGCTTACTTTATGGCTAGACAATACAAAGTTGATGGTATTCCTGCTGGTATTGTGTCATTATCATCTTTTATTACAGTTACGCCTTTCATTAGAGGAGAGGCTGGAGCAGGAATGCCTACCGCTTTCATGGCATCAAAAGGTTTATTTGTTGCTATGATTTTAGGATTGATTAATGGCTATATCTACCAATGGTTTATAAATCATAATATACAGATAAAAATGCCGGATGGTGTTCCACCAGCAGTATCTAAAAGCTTTAGTGCCATTATTCCTGGTGCAGTGACTATTGTTGGTTGGTTGATTGTTTATGCAACTTTAGATAAATTAAGTTTACCTAATCTTCATGAAATTGCTCAAGTAGCTTTGGGAGGTCCACTTGGACTTTTAGGAAATAATGTTATTGGTCTTCTTATCTTAATTTTCCTTAATAGTAGTTTTTGGTTTGTAGGATTACACGGAGGAAATGTTGTTAATGCAGTTATGAAACCGTTATGGTTAGCTAATCTAGATGCAAATAAAGTAGCTTATCAAACTGGAGAAACTCTTCCAAATATTTTTACTAGCGTATTTATGGATAATTTTGTATTCATAGGTGGCGGTGGTGCAACCATAGGTTTAGTTCTTGCGTTAGGATATTTAGCACATAAGAAGAAAGCTAGTAAACAACTAAAAACTTTGGCACCTATAACTGTTATACCTGGATTATTTAATATAAATGAACCAGCAATGTTTGGCGTTCCTATTGTTTTGAACATTTTGTTACTAGTTCCATTTATCTTAGCTCCAATGTTTAACTTACTAGTAGCGTGGGGAGCAATGGCATCAGGTTTGGTTCCGCTAACTTATACAGATCCAGGTTGGACTATGCCACCTGTTATAAGTGGTTTACTTGCTACAGGAAGTATTTCTGGTTCATTATTACAAATTGTATTGATTGTTTTGGATATCTTACTTTATTTACCATTTGTAATAGCTATTGAAAAACGATTTAAGTTATTGGAGGATTGAGAATGAAACGTTTAATTAGTGCAAATCCATCTGAGATATTACAGATGAATGCTGAAGAATTAAAACAAAGTATTTTAGCAAGTGAAGGTAGAGTTGTTCTATCTGAAAATGTAGTTACTCGTGAGACATTTGTTGGGGATATAACTAATTCTGAAATTGCTAGAGCTTTTGGAGCTGATATGATTTTATTGAATTGTGTTGATGTTTTTGAGCCTAAAATTTATGCTTTGGATAGTTCAGGTGATGATGTTATTCATCGCTTACACCAGCTTGTTGCTTGTCCAATTGGTGTAAATTTGGAACCGATTGACCCATCTGCAAAGATGCTAGAGGAAACACAGGAAATTGTTGCAGGTCGTGTTGCTAGTGTTGAAACATTGAAGCGAATAGAGGAGTTAGGTTTTGACTTTGTCTGTTTGACTGGAAATCCTGGAACAGGAGTTAGCAATCGAGAAATCATTAAGGCTGTTCAAACTGCTAAGGAAAACTTTTCTGGTTTGATTATTGCAGGTAAGATGCACGGGGCAGGAGTGAATGAGCCTGTGGCAGAGCTTTCTGTCGCAGAGCAATTGTTGGAAGCAGGTGCGGATGTGATACTTGTTCCAGCAGTTGGAACCGTTCCAGCCTTTCATGACCAAGAGTTGCGTGAAGTCGTTGATCTCGTTCATAGTAAGGGTGGTCTTGTATTGAGTGCTATTGGTACTAGCCAAGAAACATCTGATACAGATACTATCAAGGAAATTGCACTTAGAAATAAAATTTGTGGAGTTGATATTCAACATATAGGTGACGCAGGATATGGGGGACTGGCAACAGTCGATAATATTTATGCATTGAGCAAGGCAATTAGAGGAGTGAGACATACAGTATCTCGCTTGGCTAGGTCAGTAAATAGGTGATAAAATGAAGAATAATAAATTAATTTTCAGTTTATTTATATTATTTTTATTAATATTTATTCATGCGAAAGTTTTTGCTAATGAAAATTTAATAAAAAATTCAAATTTTGAGCAAGGAGAGCTGTTTTGGAACTCTAGAAATAGGGGAATAATTAATTCAAATGAGAGTTATAGTAACGGACATTACTCAGGTATGATTCCTTCTACTGCAATTAATGGTAATAGAGCAGATGGATATATTGGACAAGTTATTGATATAGAACCTAATGAAGATTATTTAGTATCTGCTTTTGCCAAAGTAGATATTAGTGGAGCAGAGGGATATTTTACCGCAAGATGGTTTGATGATAATAAGCAAGGAGAGATTGTTCAAAATAACATTGGAGAAGCTGTTGATCAAACAGTTAATACAACCGAATGGAAAAAATACATGTTTTCTTTCAATTCCGGTAAACACGATAAAGTTTTGATTCAATTAGTGAAATGGTCAGAAGACGATACTACAAAAAAATCTAATATTTTTATTGATAATGTAGAGATGTATCAACTGTCTAAAGGAAATTCATATAAGAAAATTTGGAGAGATGATTTTGATGGCGAACAATTAAATAAAAAATATTGGGGATATGAATTAGGATCAATTCGTGGTTGGGAACAGCAACATTATGTAAGAAGTGATGAGAATGTTTTTCTACGTTCGGGAAATTTAGTTCTTAGAGCTACGAATCGCTCTAAGGAAGATCAGTATTTTAACCCAAGAAACAATCACAGAAAGGTTGTATATAATTCAGGAAGTGTTAGAACACATGGGAAAGTAGAATTTCTTTATGGTAAATTAGAGATGCGTGCAAAATTACCGAAAGGTCAAGGAGTTTTTCCTGCTTTCTGGACTCTTGGATCGGATTTTACACTTGATGGGAAGATTAATCCTGTTCAGGGACGAGGATGGCCGTCAACAGGTGAGATAGATATAATGGAATTAGTTGGTGAACGAAATTCAAATGGAAGTGGGAATAAGACAGTTTATCAAACGCTTCATTATGGACAGTCGGATAATGATGATGGAAAATTTGCAGGACATGGTACAGCCTTTAAATTATCGAGTGGAAACTTTAATGATTCGTATCACACTTTTTCAATTGATTGGTATAAAGATTATATTGTATGGATGGTTGACAATCATATTGTCAGAAAAGTATATTATGGATCAGATAATATAGCGAAAAAGATTTTTAATAGACCTCAGTATGTTCAGTTAAATTTAGCGATGGGAGGAAATTGGCCCGGAGTAGTGGACAATAATTTATCAGGAACAGAATTTGTAGTTGATTATGTTTCTTACTCTAGAAATGATTTACAACAACATCAAGCTGAAGAGTATTATAGTCAATCTCCTAAAATAAATGGCGCTAAAGATATAGTAATAAACAGAGGAGATGTTCCTGATTTATTAAAAGGAATTACAACTAATAGTGGATATGAGCTAGATTATTCTATTGAGAATGAACCTATGTTTAATAACTTTGGAGGGAATACTTCGGTAGATTTATTAATTCGCGATAAAACTGAAAAAGAAAAGATTTCACAAATTCCTCCAGGAGTTTATAATTTGCATTATACTAGTCGTCCCAAACATTTAGATTATGAGTCTAAAGTTGATCGAAAAACAGTAACATTGACAATAAAATAAAAGGAGTAAGCTATGGCTAAAGTAACAATTATGTTAGCATGTGCAGCAGGTATGAGTACAAGTCTGCTAGTGACAAAGATGCAAAAGGCAGCAGAAGATAAGGGGTTGGATGCAGAAATTTTTGCAGTTCCAGCTCCTGAAGCAGAAGAAATTGTAGCAACAAAAGAAGTAAATGTGTTGCTTTTAGGTCCTCAAGTTCGCTATTTACTAGGGGACTTTCAAGAAAAACTAAAAGATAGACAGATTCCTGTGGCGGTTATTCCGATGACAGATTACGGAATGATGAATGGTTCTAAAGTCTTAGATTTAGCTGAAAGTTTATTAGACTAAGATTGAGGAGAATGCTATGAATGAAAGTAATTTAGAATCTGTAATGGGGCTAATTATGTATGGTGGGGAAGCCAAAAGTAATGCTATGGAGGCTATTCAGGCAGCAAAAAAAGGGGATTTCTCTAAAGCCAATAAAAAATTAGCTGATGCGAATGCTGCCTTATTAAAGGCGCATATAGCTCAAACAGAAATGTTGACAAAAGAGGCACAGGGGGAAGAAACTTCAATTAGCCTCTTGATGGTACACGCGCAAGATCATTTAATGACGAGTCTGACCTTTGTTGACTTGGCGAAAGAAGTGGTAGAAGTATACGAACGATTTGAAAAAAATTAGGAATTTGCTATGAATACAATGTTGGATAAAATGCAAGAAAAACTTTCTCCAATTGCAATGAAAGTTGGGAATCAGAAGTTTTTAGTTGCTTTACGTGATTCATTTGTGGGGACTATGCCTGTTATTATGACAGGTTCCATTGCTTTGTTATTAAATGCTTTTCTAGTGGATTTACCACAACAATTTCACCTAGAAAGTATTACGAAAACCTTTCAGTGGCTTGTTGACATCAATAATTTGGTATTCAAGGGAAGTATACCAATTGTTTCCTTATTGTTCATCTATTGCTTGGGAGTGAATATCGCTAAGATTTATAAGGTTGATACAGTTTCTGCTGGTTTGGTATCGCTTGCTTCGTTTGTCATTTCGATTGGAAGTACAGTTACAAAGAGTTTCCCTTTGGCAAATGTAGGAGATGTGAAATTAGATCAAATCTTACAAGGAATTGATAATCTAGCATTTGATGGTAAAAATCTGATGGTAACTATTGGGAATGTGATTCCAGGAAACCATATTAATGCCAGAGGCTACTTTACAGCCATGATGATTGGATTTTTAGCCTCTATTATTTTCTGTAAAGTAATGAAAAAGAACTGGGTAATCAAGTTACCAGATTCAGTTCCCCCTGCGATTGCTAAGCCGTTCACTTCTATCATTCCAGGATTTATGGCGATGTATATAGTAGCCATCTTGACTTATGTTTTCCATTTACTTAGCAATGACTTATTGATTGATTGGGTTTACAAGGTGTTACAAACGCCATTACTAGGTTTGTCTCAAAGTTTCTTTGCAGTTATTCTGATGATCTTTTTGAATAAGTTATTCTGGTTTTTTGGTCTCCATGGAGGAAATGTATTGGCTCCCATCATGGAAGGGCTATTTGGAGTTGCTATGTTAGCGAATCTGGATGCTTTCCAAAAAGGTGAACCGATTCCTTATATATGGACAAGTGGGTCTTTTGGGGCGTTTGTCTGGTTTGGAGGATTAGGATTAGTACTTGCTATTTTAATTTTTTCAAGAAACAGTCATTATCGAAAAGTTGCTAAACTTGGTCTAGCACCAGTTCTGTTTAATATTGGTGAGCCGGTCAATTATGGTTTACCAGTTGTCTTGAATCCTTTGCTATTTATACCATTTGTACTTAGCCCGGTTTTCATGGCAACGGTAGCTTACTGGGCAACAAGCTGGGGTCTTGTTTCACCTGTTACACAAAATGTTACTTGGGTAATGCCTCCAATTTTATATGGTTTCTTCTCTACAGCATTTGATTGGCGTGCCATCATCTTATCAGTTGTTTGTTTGATTATTAGTGTCTTGACTTATTTCCCATTTGTGAAAATGGCAGATAAAACTGAATTGAGTTAATGGTCTTATTTGCGTTTTTTGTGATAAAATAGAAATAGATTACGTGTAAGATGAGTTAGGTGTAGGATTTCTTATCTCTACTAAAATTGTTATTAGACAAAGGTTTATAGTTTATTGAAGTTGGAATAGTACACTGTAACTTCTAAAACAGTACTAGAAAATGATTTGAATTTCCTAATCGATTTAGTCATATTTTAGTTCATTTTTCTATAAAACATAACAAGAATGTTATTGTTTTATATAGAGAGATTGATATAGAGAGGGGTGCAGTAAAGGTAGATATCTTCTTGTGCCTCTTTTGCCATATTAGAAAGGAGATTTTATGGTTCAGACAAAACAGCCAAATATTATTTTGATTGTTGTAGATCAAATGAGAGCAGACGCCTTATCCTTGAATAGTAAGGATAAGCTAGTTAGCACTCCAACATTAGATATGATGGCTAGTGTAGGTTATAATTTTGAAAATGCCTATTCTCCAGTTCCTTCTTGCGTTCCTGCTAGGGCAGCTTTATTGACTGGCTTAGACCAAGATAAAAGTGGACGTGTTGGTTATCAAGATGAGGTGCCTTGGAATTTTACTAATACTCTTCCAAAAGTCTTTAAAGATATGGGTTATCAAACAGAGTGTATTGGTAAGATGCATGTTTTTCCTTCCAGACAGAGACTTGGGTTTGATCATGTCTTACTTCACGATGGGTATCTACATGTTGATAGAAAGTATGATAAGGCTTATGGAAGTCAATTTGATTATGCTAGTGACTATCTAGCCTTTTTAAAGGGTAAAGTTGGTTATGATGTTGATTTGATTGATGACGGAATGGATTGTAATTCTTGGGAAGCTAGACCTTGGGATAAAGATGAGAAGTTACATCCAACAAACTGGGTTGTGAGTGAGTCCATTTTATTTTTACAAAGAAGAGATCCAACGGTTCCTTTTTTTCTCAAAATGTCTTTTGAAAAACCACATGCTCCATTAAATCCCCCAAAATACTATTTTGATATGTATATGGAACGCTTGCCTCAATTTCTCGATTTGCATATCGGGAATTGGGAAGTATTAGAAAAGCAAATTCCGTCTATTTATGCTTTAGGAGGGAAATTAAAGGAAGATGATCAAAGAAGAATGGTTGCTGCTTATTTTGGATTGATTACTCATATAGACCATCAAATTAGTCGCTTTTTGACTGCCCTAAAAGAATTTCGTCATGATAAAGATACGATTATCTGGTTTGTTTCGGATCATGGAGATCAGCTTGGTGAACATTATCTGTTTAGAAAGGGATATCCTTATCAGGGAAGTATCCACATTCCTTCGTTTATTTACGATCCGGCTGGATTGATAGCTGGTAATAGGGGAACAATCAAGCAATTAGTGAAAATTCAAGATATTTTTCCTTCACTCGTGGATTTGGCAGGAGGAACTACTACAGATGAACTAGATGGACGGAGTGTTAAGAATTTATTATTTGGACAGTACGAGGGATGGCGAACAGAATTTCATGGTGAACATGCTTTAGGAAAAGATTCTAGTCAATATATCTTGACAGACCAGTGGAAATTTATCTGGTTTCCTGTTTTAAATCATTATCAGTTATTTGATATGAAAAAAGATCCGCATGAAATGAATGATTTGTATCCAAGCGAAAAATACCAACCTATTGTTCGTCAGATGAAGAAAAAATTAGTAGACTTTCTTAGATATAGAGAAGAAGGTTTTGTTGTGGATGAAGAGTTAGTTCCTGTTGAACTTTCTAAAATAACGCCAACTCTAACGAAAACGGGGGATAGTCAATCATGAAAATGAAAAAAATCAAGGGTGGGACATTTATGATGGGAACAAATTCTGAAGAGGGCTTTTTAGATGATTTTGAAGGTCCTCAAGTCGCTGTTAGTGTAAAGGATTTTTCCATTGCGGATACTCCAGTTACGAATCAAGAATTTGCTCAATTTGTGAAAGAAACAGGCTATAAAACACTAGCTGAGCGACAAGAGTGGTCTTTTGTTTTTATATTGTTCGTTCCGGAGGCAGAAAGGGAGGGATATCCTCATCCTGCTGGGGCTCCGTGGTGGTTACAAGTTTCGAACGCTTGCTGGAAACATCCCTACGGTGAGAACAGTAATCTAGTGGGTTTAGAAGACCATCCAGTAGTTCATGTTGCTTTAGAAGATGCATTGGCTTTCTGTAATTGGAGCGGAATGTCTTTACCGACTGAAGCACAGTGGGAATATGCTGCTAGAGGAGGAAGACAATCTGAATATCCTTGGGGAGATACTCTTTTAGAAGGTGGATATTATCATGCCAATACTTGGCAAGGAAGATTTCCTTATGAAAATACTGCCTTAGATGGATTTATAGGAACGGCTCCTGTCTATGAATTTTTACCTAATGATTTTGGTCTATATCAAATGATTGGGAATGTTTGGGAATGGTGTCGCAATCCGAGATATACCTTATTAGCTAGTTTTAATGAAGATGACTATGAGTTGCCAAAATATGGGATACAAGATGAGGAGTATGCTATCAGAGGAGGTTCCTTTTTATGTCATTGTTCTTATTGTAATCGATACCGAGTAGCTGCTAGAAATGGATGTATCTCTACTTCCACTAGTAGCCATCTAGGTTTTAGATGTTTGAAAGAATAGGATGGACTTAAAAAGTGGTTGAGATTATTTATTTTCTAATCATTATAATAGCTAGTGGATTGGGTTCTATATCAGGCATGGGTGGTGGAATTATAATTAAGCCACTTATGGATAGTTTTGGATACCATTCGGTCAGTGATATTGCTTTTTATTCTAGTTTCTCTGTTTTTATAATGGCGATTATTTCAACAACCAAAAGATTTTCACAAAGTAAAGAGATAAAATGGAGATTGATTTTTACGGTATCCTTTTCTTCTGTTTTAGGAGGGTTTCTAGGTCATCTTATTTTTCAAGTTTTGTTATCTCAATTATCAGTACGGCTAGTATCCATTGTTCAAATGATTTTACTATTTGTGATGCTACTTGTATCATTTGTTTTAACAGATTTTAAAAAAACTTATCAATTTGATAAGATAGGATTCTATATGATTTGTGGTCTTCTATTGGGCTTGATTTCTAGTTTTTTAGGGATTGGTGGTGGTCCGCTCAATGTATCTTTATTGATGGTGTTTTTTTCTATTTCGATAAAAGAAGCAACGATGTATTCTCTTGCAATTATTTTCTTTTCCCAGTTGTCTCATTTGGCTACAATTGTTGTGGTTACAGGTTTAAATCAGTATCATTTAGCACCTGTTCCAGTTATTTTTCTTGCTTCTATATGCGGAGGGGTATTGGGGACGGTTGTATCAAAAGTCTTACCTGAAAATTGGGTAAGATACTGTTTTAAAGGGATGTTATTCTTTGTCATGGGAATGACTTTATATAATTTATTTCATATTTTGTAAGGTCAGTGTGAAAATATTTAAATAGACTTCCTGTAAAAACTGGATTTAACGCCCTCCATTTGTCAAATTAAGCTAGACAGTCTTACCAACTCAGAAAATACCTGATGAGGTATTTGGTATCCAAAGGATTTAGGTGGGATGTGATTTCTTGAGGCTGGGAAAAAGTCTTTAAAATTAAAAAATGCATAATATCAGGTGTTGGAAAAACTTTGATACTATGCGTTTTATTGTGGGAATATTTATTTCATTTTCTCCTGAAATTGAGTTTTTGTCCAGCCTAAAATTCTTGACTGACTTCGTTGAAATCTGTCTGCTTTGGCAAGTCATGACACCTTAAAAGTCTATTTGAATGTTCGTTGAGACACCGCTGTCTTGAACATCCTAGATTCGCAAAAAAGCTCTCACTATCGTGATGATTGGAAATATCTTTCCATTTTGAAAACTCTTTTCCACAGTCAAACGTAATAGATTTAAAGAGGTTCACTAGAAATTGTGCCAGCCACCCTTGGATGGATTCTGCCATATCCTTTGCCTTACGACTCTTGGTCTTCAAACTGACAATCAATTGACTATACCTGTTCGCTCACAAATAGGAGAGAACTGTTTACGAAAATCTAATGAATATGCCACAAGAACATTATACCGCAACGTGTACTATTTTTGGTTCATTTTACTATAGAAACTATTGAAGAACCTGTACGAAAATATATCATGAAAAAGGGGAGATAGAAAGCAAACAGCCTTGAAATCAATGTTGACTGCGATTATGAACCTGAATCAGCCCCTCAAAAGGGACTGTATATGAATGAACGTTACCAGTGTTTAAAAACTAAAGAATATCAGGCACTTTTATCTTCCAAGGGTAGACAAATTTTCGCTAAACGTAAGATTGATATGAAATCTGTCTTTGGGCAGATAAAGGTTTGTTTGGGTTATAAGAGATGTCATCTGAGAGGTAAGCGTCAAGTGAGAATTGACATGGGATTCATACTCATGGCCAACAACCTGCTGAAATATAATAAGAGAAAGAGGCAAAATTAAAAAGCTAGAGTTCCGCAATTGGGAATCTCTAGCTTTTTGTTTTCTGAGAATCATCTTGACTCAGACTCTTTTGACTAATGTTACCAAAAAGATAAAGTAACTTTTAACCTTATTTATCGTCGCCACTCAACATGTTTTTAACACCTTCTACAGCACCTTCTACAGCGTCTTTAGCGTCTTCGGCAACTTCTTTTACTTTAGAAACAACTTTTTCAGCTGCTCCTTCTTTTTCCATTTTTTCATCACCGATGGCTTTCCCAACACCTTCTTTAATAGAACCTTTAGCTTGATTTAATTTTTCTTCTACTGACATGATAATTTCTCCTGTTATATTTATTTTATCTTAGTTTACACGAGTGTTTTCGTGAGATACTACACCATTTGCTGCACCTTTAACAGCTTCTACACCTTCGCTAACTTTTTCTTGAACAGTTGAGAAACCAGATCCAAGACCAGATTTAGCTTTTTCGAATTGTTCTGAAGTGAATTCTCCTGTTGATTCAGCAACGTCAGATACGCGATCTTGAAGGCTTACTGAGTCTGCTTCATGCTGTTCTTTAGTTTTGATGTCGACAACGTTTACGTTGATTTCAACAATTTCCAAGTCAGTCATTTTAGCAACTTCTGAAGATACGATTTCTCTGATTTCTGAATATAAAGCTGGAACATTTTTTTGGTACTCAACAATAACGTTTAAGTCAACTGCAACTTGTGTTTTACCAACTTCTACGTTAACACCACTTGTTACGTCATCGCTGTTAACGATTTTTTCTTTAAGATTTGAGAAGAAACCACCATCGATTCCCAAAAGACCTGAAACGTTTTCTAGTGAAAGACCAATGATTTTTTGGATAACTTTATCTTCGTAAGTAAGTTCCCCTTTGATTTCGTGAGCTACAACAGTAGCATCTTTCTTTTCTACGTTAGTGTTTGTGTTTTTTTCGTTTGACATATGAAACTCCTTTAATTAAATTAGTAATTTTTATTTTTTTATTTATCTATATAGTTTTTTTCGATATATAATCCAGCTGCAACTCCCAGTGCTCCTAAAATCAATACAAATATTGTTTTGAAGAAGCCAAAGGAGACAATCAAACAAGCCAGAAATACGCCTATGAGACCAGCGATAATTGGATATCGATATTGTTTAAGCCATTCCATTTTTTACTTCCTTACTTCACACGACTAACAGTCTTTTTGTTTTGAGGTTTTGGTTGGTAATTTTTTACTGCAACTTCAAGTTTTACTTGACGCTCAATACCAAAAAACTGTTTCAATCCATTAGTTATTTCATTTTGAATTATTTGGCATCTGTCAGCGATGTTGTCTGAAGGAAGAATTTTACCTTCTACATGAACGAAACATTTATTTTTTCGTAAATTTACATGAACAGTTGGGTTCTTGATCAATCTATGATCACTCACCAAACTTCTAACAAAACCTTCGATTGCCGAATTCTTTAATTTTAATGTATCGTTTTTAGTTTCAAGTTGGATTTCCAAGTAACGTTTAGGATAAAACATCACAACTAAAATGGATAATAAAACTAAAGTTGATAGAACCACTGTCCCCCAAAAGACATATCTAGCAAGATAGAATTCAACTACGGAGTTCTGTCTCCAGCTAAGTAGATGAATACCTAGATCACTAACTTGATGATAATCTATCAAAACAGGAAGGAAAATTGTCAAGATTAAAATACAGAAAATAATGAAACATATTTTCTTTGCTTTTGACATATACAATCCTTTCGATTTAACATTTAAACTATTTTTCCCGTCATTGATTTAAAAATAGTTTGCTAACTTTACTGGCGAAAAGTTTACTTTCTACCTGTAAAGAATGACACTACAGTAATCACAATCGCTGCACCTACAATAGATGGGAGCAAAGCCATTCCAGCGATTGATGGACCCCAACTACCTAAAAGAGATTGTCCTGCATATGCCCCGACTAAACCAGCGAATACATTTGCGATGATTCCCATAGAACTACTTTTTTAGTGATTTTACCTGCCAAGAGACCAATAAGACCTCCAGCAATAATTGATCACAACACTGCCTACCCTCCTTTTTTATTTTAATATCAAAAAATCAATTTCTTTGATTATTACTATTATATAACTTTAATATAGAAAAGTCAATTATTTCGATTGTTATTATTATATAATTTTAAAAAATCAAATTCTTTAATTGTTGCTATTATATAATTTTTAAAATTAAAAATATAATCTTTAGACTTGAATTTGATTCTGTATTCACGCCCTCAATAGACGGTAAAATAAGAAAATTGTTTATATATTGTCTCCGTAGTGTTATTATACGAAATAAAAGATTTTAGGAAAAGTCGTTATATCATGCTATACCTATTCTTTGTGGTATAATTGCAAGAGGTTTAATCCGATAATTTATAAAGAGAGAAAGATATTCATGAGAGATTTATTATCTAAAAAAAGTCATAGGCAATTAGAATTATTAGAATTATTATTTGAACATAAACGTTGGTTTCATCGTTCTGAACTAGCAGAGTTATTAAATTGTACAGAACGTGCAGTCAAAGATGATCTATCCCATGTTAAATCTGCTTTTCCTGACTTGATTTTTCATTCTTCTACTAATGGTATACGCATTATTAATACCGATGATAGTGATATTGAAATGGTTTACCATCATTTCTTTAAACATTCAACTCATTTTTCGATTTTAGAATTCATCTTCTTTAATGAAGGTTGTCAAGCTGAGAGTATTTGTAAAGAATTTTATATCAGTTCATCTTCGCTCTATCGTATTATTAGCCAAATCAATAAAGTGATTAAAAGGCAATTTCAATTTGAAGTCAGTCTGACCCCTGTTCAAATCATTGGAAATGAGAGAGACATTCGTTACTTTTTTGCACAATATTTTTCAGAAAAATATTATTTCCTAGAATGGCCATTTGAAAATTTTTCATCAGAGCCACTATCTCAATTGTTAGAATTGGTTTATAAGGAAACAAGCTTTCCAATGAATTTGTCAACGCATAGAATGCTAAAGTTGCTCCTAGTTACGAACCTATATAGAATAAAGTTTGGTCATTTTATGGAAGTAGATAAAGATTCTTTTAACGACCAAAGTTTGGATTTTTTAATGCAGGCAGAAGGAATAGAAGGTGTTGCTCAGAGTTTTGAATCAGAATACAATATCTCTTTAGATGAAGAAGTTGTTTGCCAATTATTTGTGTCTTACTTTCAAAAAATGTTTTTCATAGATGAAAGTCTCTTTATGAAATGCGTAAAAAAGGATAGTTATGTTGAAAAATCTTACCATCTATTGAGTGATTTTATTGATCAGATTTCAGTCAAGTATCAGATTGAAATTGAGAATAAGGATAATCTGATTTGGCATCTGCATAATACCGCACATCTGTATCGTCAAGAGTTGTTTACTGAGTTTATTTTATTTGATCAAAAAGGGAATACAATCAGGAACTTTCAAAATATTTTTCCAAAATTTGTTTCAGATGTAAAAAAAGAGCTTTCTCACTATTTAGAGACTCTTGAGGTTTGTTCTAGTTCAATGATGGTAAATCATCTATCTTATACCTTCATCACTCATACCAAACATTTGGTGATTAATTTGCTACAAAATCAGCCTAAACTAAAGGTTTTGGTTATGAGTAATTTTGATCAGTATCATGCAAAATTCGTTGCAGAGACACTTTCTTATTACTGTAGCAATAATTTTGAACTGGAAGTTTGGACTGAATTAGAATTATCAAAGGAATCTTTAGAAGATTCACCTTATGATATCATTATTTCTAATTTTATTATTCCTCCTATTGAAAATAAGAGACTCATCTATTCAAATAATATAAACACGGTCTCACTCATATACTTGTTAAATGCCATGATGTTTATTCGATTAGATGAGTAACCAAAAATAACAAAAAAACGCTATTTCGCGTTTGAACTGTACCTCAAAAGTTAGACAGAAAAAGTCTAATTTTTAGGGTGTTTTTGTTAAGAAAAGACCTTCAATCATTTAAGAAAAATGTACATCTAGATTTATAGCCCTCTAAAACTCTTGCTTTTTTTGTAGAAGATATGAAAAAAGCCATGAAACCAAGGCTTTTCCTGTTTTATGTAGATGTTTACACATGAAAATTGAAGTATTTTCAAAAGCTAATTGGAGTGATTTTATTCATGATGGGATAAATGATCTGGCCAAAAATGATTGAGAAATAGTTGCTTAAAAAGCATTTGCATGATACTATATATTGAAAGGAGTTGATAATATGGTAGAACAAAGAAAATCAATTACCATGAAAGATGTTGCTTTAGAAGCAGGAGTTAGTGTTGGAACTGTTTCACGTGTAATTAATAAAGAAAAAGGCATTAAAGAAGTAACTTTAAGGAAAGTTCAAAGGGCTATAAAAACATTGGACTATATCCCTGATAATTATGCTCGAGGTATGAAAAAGAATAGAACAGAAACTATCGCTTTGATTATTCCGAGCATATGGCATCCATTTTTTTCGGAGTTTGCCTATCATGTTGAGAAAGAGTTATTAAAATATAATTATAAATTATTTATTTGTAACGCTGATAGCGATTCACAAAATGAAATCGAATATATCGAAATGTTGAAACAAAATAAAGTGGATGGAATTATTGGTATTACATATTCTGATATTGACAAATATATTTTATCTGATTTACCGTTTGTAAGTATAGATAGACATTTTTCGGAAAATGTATGCTATGTTACTTCAGCAAATTACAAAGGAGGACAAACTGCAGCAGAGGAACTGGTTAGAAGGGATAATAAGCACCTTGCTTTTATTGGTTCAATTAATATGTATGAGAATGAGACTATACTCAGAAGTAAAGGATTCAGAGAAAAAGCTAAGGAATTAGGAGTAGATGTCTATAATTTTGAAATGAAAGAACCTTTAATAAATCCTGAAGATCAGATAAGAATTTTTTTGCAATCTCATAAAGAAATTGATGGTATATTTACAATAAATGATATGATGGCTCTGAGAGTTATTAGTGTTATGAAAGAACTGGGGAAAATAGCACCTGATGATTACCAGATAATTGGGTTTGATGGTTTAAAAACTTCTGTCGATCAATCTTATCTAGTGTCTACAATAGTTCAAGATATTGGTATGATGGCAAAAGAATCTGTTGCAATGATACTGAAAATGATTAAGCGAGAAGAGATTCTAGAAAAACGAATCGTAATTCCCACATATTTTTGGGGAGATAAAACAACAAAAAAAATTTAAAAAGCGCTTGACAATTAATGAAAGCGCTGTTATAATATAATCAACAAATGAAACGTTTCAAAAATAGGCTAGAAGCTTGTTTAAAAAAATAAATAAAAAATGAAACGTTTCAAAAAGGAGGAAAATGATGCGTAAAGGTACAATGTTATCTGTTGTTGCGGGGCTATCGTTAGCTATACTTGCAGGTTGTAGTGGAGGAACTAACTCAAAACAAGCGAGTTCTTCAAATGATATTAAAGTCTGGGTACAATTCTCTGACGAAACAAATGAAGGAAAAGCTTGGCAAAAAGTTGTTGATAACTTTAATCAATCAGGAAAAAGTAAGTACAAGGTTGTAACTGAGTATATTCCTCGTAGTGGTAGTGGTGGAGGATATGAAGACAAGGTTAATGCTGCTATTACGACTAATAGTCTTCCAGATGTTATTACCCTTGATGGACCAAATACGGCAGCTTATGCAAAATCTAAAGTAATTACTCCGCTAGATGATTATCTAAAAGATAATAATATGGATGATGTTTTGGACAGTATTAAACAACAGGGAACTTATAATGGGAAATTCTATGCATTTGGATTTTCTGAATCGAATGTTGGTGTTTATTACAATAAAAAAATGTTCAAAGAGGCCGGAATTGCGGAATCAGAGCTTCCAACGCTAGAAAAGCCATGGACATGGGACGAATTTAATACGATTGCTAAAAAATTGAAAGATCATTATAACAAACCAACAATTGATTTTCGTATTAATTCAAACGATGAAATGTTGCCATATGCTTATATGCCGTTGATTTGGTCAAATAATGGTTCTGTCGTAAACGAAGATGGAACAAAGGCAGAAGGATACTTCAACTCCAAAGAGAGTGTAGAAGCAGTTCAATTCATTCAAAATCTTGTAAAAGAAGGCTATACAACTGTTAGTCCAGTCGAAAAAGGTTTTGAAACAGGAGAGTATCCAATGCTTTTGAGTGGTTCTTGGACGATTGCTGACATGAATACAAACTACAAAGATATTGATTTTGGTATCCTTCCTTACCCAGTATCTAGTAAGACGAAAAAATTAGTATCCCCTTCAGGTAGTTGGCAATTAGCTGTGACGACAAAATCTGATAAAAAAGAGGCCGCATCTGAATTTGTTAAATTTGCTACAAATACAGAATCAAGTGAAATTATTAGCTTGGGGAATTCGGTCCTTCCAATTCGTAAATCTACAATTGAAAATATCAAAGATAAAGTATCCGAACCAATGCGTTTCTTGATGGAACAAAATTCAAAAACAGCTCATGCTCGCCCAGTTGTTGTAGCATATCCTCAGGTTTCTCGAGCTTTTCAACAAGCAATGCAAGATATTAGCTATTATGAAGAAAATCCAAATGTGCAAAAAGTCTTGGATACTCGTACAAAAGAAATGCAAACTGCTATTGATCAGTCACTCAAATAATCTGTAAAAAAGAAGGTGGAAGGAAAATGTTTGGAACTACCTTCCCCTTTCTTGTTAATAGCCTAGTTTGATATATATGATTAAAGGAGATGGATATGAGTAAAGAAACTGTTGTGGATACAAAAAGACGTGAAAAAATAAAGGATAACATATTAGGTTATAGTTTTTTAGCTCCAGCTTTAATTTTATTAGGTATCTTTTTAGTAATTCCAGTTGGAATGGTCATTTATTACGCTTTTACAGATTATTATTTGTTGACACCAGATGAAAGAAAATTTGTTGGACTTGAAAATTTTATTCGATTAACAAAAGATCCGATTTTCTTAAAGAGCTTCTTGAATACTTTGAAATTTGTTGTTTGGATTATTCCAGTTCAATTGGGAGCGGCCTTAGGAATGGCTTTGATTGTCAATAAAAAGCGAAAAGGAAATATGTTTTTTAAAGTGGCTTTTTTTGCTCCAGTTGTCATGTCCTTGGTAGTTATTTCTATTCTTTGGCTTTATCTTTTAAATCCAAATAGTGGCTTATTAAATGCTATTTTAAATAAGGTAGGTATTGCTTCTCAACCTTTCTTGACTAGTCCTAAACAAGCTATGTATGCAATTGTTTTTGTTTCTGCTTGGCAGGGTGCAGGTTATCAGATGCTTTTATTTTTAGGAGGAATGCAGAATATTCCACAAGATGTCTATGAAGCTGCTGAATTAGATGGATTCTCAAAATGGACTCAGTTTCGTTATATCACGATGCCCCTACTAAAACCAACAGCCCTGTTTGTATTGTTAACAACTTTAATTTCTGCTTTTAAGCTGATTGTACAACCAATGGTTATGACGCAAGGTGGGCCATTAAACTCAACAATTACTATGGTGTACTATATTTATCAACAAGGTTTTACTGATCGTCTTGTAGGATATTCTAGCTCAATCGCTTTAGTATTTACAACGTTAATTGGTATGATTAGCTTAGTACAACGTCGCGTTCTGAAGGAGGATGACTAAGATGAAACGATTTAAACCAACAACAATCTTAGAATATATTCTGTTAACTTTATTGGCAGGACTCTTCCTTTTTCCTATGGTTTGGATGGTAGTTTCAGCTATGAAGCCAGAAGCGGATGTTTATAAAAATTTGACTAGTTGGCAAGCCTTCTTACCAAGTTTAAATCCCGCTGATTGGTTTAAACCTTATCAGGAAGTATTTGAGCGCTTTAGTATTTTTACATATCTAGGGAACAGCATTTTTTATGCTGGAACGTTTGCTATTGGTTCTATTATTGTCAATGCACTGGCCGGTTTCGCTTTTGCAAAAGTCAATTTTTCAGGTAAGAAAATTTTATTTGGTTTCTTACTTGCTTTACTTATTATTCCAGTGGAAACTGTGTTAATTCCACAATTTACCATTATCAATTCCTTAGGTTTGGTCAATAATCGTCTTGCAGTTATTATTCCAGGATTGGCGAGTGTATTTAATATTTACTTATTTAGGAATTTCTTTATTGCAATTCCAGAAGAGATTCTTGAGTCTGCAAAGATGGACGGAGCAAGTATCGTTAGAATTTTCTTTAGAATTATGCTTCCAATGTCTAAACCTGCAGTTGCTACAGTTGGTGTTTTATCATTTATTTCAAGCTGGAATGATTATATCTGGCCATTGATGGTTTTGACAGATTCTTCTAAATTTTCAATGCAGGTTGCAATTACAACTATTAATACAACTCAACCAGTTTATATCAATCAGGTAATGGCTGTATTAACTATTTCAACGATTCCGTTGATTTTGGTCTATGTAGTCGCTCAGAAATATATTGTTCAAGGTCTGGGTGGTTCCGGAACTGGAATAAAATAGGATATACTTATGATAAATAAAACATTTACAGTAGAAAAAGCCAATCGTTTTATAGCAGAAAATAAACATCTCGTTAATACTCAATATAAGCCTGAAGAACATTTTTCAGCTGAGATTGGTTGGATCAATGATCCAAATGGATTTGTCTATTTTCGTGGAGAATACCATCTCTTTTATCAATTCTATCCATATGATAGTGTTTGGGGGCCTATGCACTGGGGACATGCTAAAAGTAAGGACTTGGTGACTTGGGAGCACTTGCCAGTGGCACTTGCTCCTGATCAAGATTATGACCGAAATGGTTGTTTCTCAGGCTCTGCCATTGTCAAGGATGATCGCCTCTGGCTCATGTACACTGGGCATATCGAAGAAAAAACCGGTGTCCGCCAAGTGCAAAATATGGCATTTTCAGATGACGGGATTCACTTTGAAAAGATTTCCCAAAATCCAGTTGCAACTGGATCAGACTTGCCAGATGAGTTGATTGCTGCTGATTTCCGTGATCCAAAACTCTTTGAAAAAGATGGACGCTATTACTCCGTAGTAGCTGCCAAACACAAGAATAATGTGGGCTGTATCGTTCTACTAGGGTCCGATAACCTAGTAGAATGGCAGTTCGAATCCATCTTTTTAAAAGGGGTAGAACACCAAGGCTTTATGTGGGAATGCCCAGATTACTTCGAGTTAGATGGGAAAGATTGCCTTATTATGTCACCCATGCGTTATCAGCGTGAGGGAGACTCATATCATAACATCAACTCATCGCTTTTGTTCACGGGTAAGGTAGATTGGGGAGAAAAATGTTTTATCCCAGAATCAGTTCAAGAAATTGATCATGGCCAAGACTTCTATGCGCCTCAAACATTGTTGGACGATCAAAATCGTCGTATCCTGATTGCTTGGATGCAGACATGGGGGCGTACCCTTCCAACCCATGACCAAGAACACAAGTGGGCATGTGCCATGACTTTACCTAGAATTCTAAGATTGGAAGATGGCAAACTAAGACAATTCCCTGTTAAAAAAGGTCAATATCAAATCCAAATAGATAAAGATTGTCATTACCACTTAGGAAATGATACAGATTATCTTGAATTTGGTTATGACAGTAATGTGCAGCAAGTTTACATTGATCGTAGCCATCTTATTCAAAAAATTCTAGGTGAAGAAGAACAGGACACTAGTCGACGGTATGTAGATATTGAAGCTAAAGAATTGGAAGTTGTTCTAGATAAAAATTCCATCGAGATTTTTGTTAATCAAGGTGAAGCAAGCTTGACTGCAACTTATTACTTAACGGTGCCAGCTGAGCTATCACGAATTGATTAAAAATTAAGTTATTTCTCCTAAAGAAAAAGTTCTCTTTCTAAAATAGTGGAAAGAGGACTTTTTGTGTTTTGGGTATATAAGCTTAGTTTATGGTATTTGTAAAATTGGTGTTGGATTATGATTTAAACTAGTTTTCTAAAGAATTTGAAAAAAATTTTATTTAAGCAAAAAAAGCCCTATATTATAAGACTTTTCCTGTTGTATTTATATGCCCCCTACAGGGATCGAACCTGTGACCCACGGATTAAGAGTCCGCTGCTCTGCCAGCTGAGCTAAGGAGGCAAAGAAAAAAGCTGTATTGGTGCCGAAACTTCACGGTTTGTATTGAACCCGCGCAATTAAGCAGGTGGGCAACTCGCTCTAACTGAAGCTGTTTCCGTGTGAGACGGCCTACATGCTGTTAGAAGACTTTTGTTTCCCTAATAATACAAAAAATAGTCGGTCAACACTTAAGTGTGAAGTCGTACACCACAGCGTTTCTATATTTATATGATACCACTTTTTTAAAAAAAATCAAGAGGAAAGTGCAATTTTTTGAAAAGGATTTCAGATTTTTCGCAAACGGTCGATAGCTTCCTTTCTTTGAGCCAAAGCCCGTTCATATTTACCAGTATCTTCTGCTTGGAAATAGTGATGATTACGAATTTTTTCTGGCAGATAGTCTTGCTTGACCCAATTTCCAGGATAGTTGTGTGGATAGAGATAGTCTTGGGCATTCCCCAGTTCCTTGCTTCCACTGTAGTGCCCATCACGCAGGTGTCGCGGAATAGGCAAGTGCCCTGATGTTTTGAGGTCAGCAAGTGCCTTATCCATAGCTACATAGGCTGAGTTGGATTTTGGAGAAAGGGCCAAATCAATCACGACATTGGCAATGAGAATGCGGGCTTCTGGAAACCCAATCTTCTGGGCAGCATCCAGAGCAGTCACGGTATGAATCTGGGCCTCAGGATTGGCTAAGCCGATATCTTCATAGGCGATAACAGTCAAGCGACGAGCGAGACTAGGCAGATCCCCAGCCTCAATCAAGCGGGCAGCATAGTGGAGACTGGCATCCACATCTGAGCCACGGATAGACTTTTGCAGGGCAGATAGAACATCATAGTGACCGTCTCCATCCTTGTCCATAGTGATGTAGCTTCTCTGAAGACTATTTTCCATGATGTCTAAGGTGATGTGGCGAATGCCCTCGTCATTCTCAGGGGTAGAGAGAACAGCCAAGTCCAGTGAGTTAAAGGCAGAGCGAAGGTCTCCGTTTGTAGAGGTTGCGATGAAATCCAGCGCATCCTCATCTAGTTCTATTGGAAAATCAAAACCACGTTCAGGGTTACTTAGAGCTATCTGCAGGGCCTCTTTGACGTCTTGGTTAGACAGAGGTTCCAACTCGAAAATTTGAACACGGCTACGAATGGCAGGAGTGACAGAGAAGAAAGGATTTTCAGTCGTTGCTCCAATCATGATGACCAGTCCACTTTCCAAGAGAGGCAAGAGGAAGTCTTGCTTGGTCTTATCTAGTCGATGAATTTCGTCTAGCAATAGGACGAGACCACCAGAAAATTTAGCTTCTTCCGAGATTTCTTGCAGTCGCTTTTTACTATCAACTGTCGCATTGAAAGTTCGAAAGGCATACTTGGTCGTTCCAGCGATGGCAGAGGCAATACTGGTTTTGCCGATTCCCGGAGGGCCATATAGAATCATGGAGGACAGGCGGTTGGCTTCCACCATGCGGCGGATGATTTTTCCAGGTCCGACCAGATGCTCCTGACCGATGACCTGGTCGATGGTTTTAGGGCGCATGCGAAGCGCGAGATTGTCTGGCATAGCAGTCCTTTCTAACGTGGATTTGAGTAGAATGACTCATCTACTATATCTTACTATGTCCATTCTAGCCTATTAGTTGTGATATTTCAATGGTTTTGTAATAATCAGGGAGTGAGATAGAATCTTTTTTACTATTTAATTTAATGAGGAGAGGTATCAGCATGAGAGATTTGATTTTCCTTAAAGCTCAAAATAGGATAGTTGAGCCTAAAGAAGTGGAAGTGCTGACTTGAGAAATAATATTGCTGAATGTCATTGTATGAACTATAATGAAAAGAGAGGTGATAAGCAATGGAAATGATGGACCAAGTCAGGAAATTTTGATTTTTACAAAACAAATTCGTCATTGGATTCTTAGTGATCAAGTTATTTCAGGGAAAAGAAAACTTTTCTTCCGGGAAGATACTCCAAAAGAGATTTTAGATTTGTACGAAAACATTAAATCTAAACTTGATTTTGCTTACCAAGAAGTTTATTCTAATAATGGGTTGAAAAAATATGAAAAATAGAATAATTGATGTTTTTGAAGTAGTAAATCGCATCCTTGTAATAACTGTTGAAAATCCTGATTTCGAAGACTTGAGAGTTAATCATACTCAATGAAAATCAAAGAGCAAACTAGGAAACTAGCCGCAGGCTGTACTTGAGTACGGTAAGGCGACGTTGACGTGGTTTGAATTTGATTTTCGAAGAGTATCAGTTTGTAAAAATTGGAGATAAAAAATATAGAGTACGCAGTGTTCCTATGATTCATTCAACTCCGCCTCAATCTGTCTTAGATCGAGATACTTTTACAATTGACTATACAGATGATGAATTGCTCGATAAAGAAGCAGTTTTTACTACTCGTTAGAAAAATAGGTATGAATAAATTGGCTTCCCTTAGAACCACATCTAGGGGCTTTTATGTATAATAGAATAATAAGTATCACTCCTTTACAATACGTGTAACACGTGTTATAATGGTGTTGTCAGGAGGTAAAAGCGCTATGCCTATGACACAAAAAGAGATGGTTAAACTCCTTACGGCCCATGGTTGGATAAAGACTAGAGGCGGTAAAGGTTCCCATATTAAAATGGAGAAGCAAGGGGAAAGACCTATCACAATCCCTCATGGTGAGCTGAATAAGTACACTGAAAGAGGGATAAGAAAGCAAGCTGGGTTGTAAAATTCAGCCCCTGCTTTTTGATATGGAGGTAGTGAAATGTTAGTTACGTATCCAGCTTTATTTTATTATGACGACACAGACGGAACAGAAGCGACTTATTTTGTCCATTTCCCAGATTTTGAATACTCAGCCACACAAGGAGAGGGGATTTCTGAGGCTTTGGCTATGGGGTCGGAGTGGCTAGGGATAACTGTTGCAGATTTGATAGAGAGTGATGGAGAGTTACCTCAGCCATCAGATATCAATAGCTTGTCTTTAATTGATAATGATCCTTTTAAAGATGATGAAGATTTCGTGTCAACCTATGACCTTGATAAATCTTTTATTTCTATGGTATCTGTTGATGTATCAGAATACCTAGGAAGTCAGGAACCCATTAAAAAGACTTTGACCATACCAAAATGGGCAGATAAGTTGGGACGAGAAATGGGACTTAACTTTTCTCAGACTTTGACAGATGCTATTGCAGATAAGAAAGTTCAAGCCTAAGATTAAGCGTGGTATCGTGGTAATAGTCAATAAAAAAGCACGTCCACTTGTGCTAGTTACTCGCCTATTGATTTTATAGATTTATTAGCCCTTTCGCGGGCTTTTTATATTGATTTTTATGAGAAATGAAGAAATCAGACTTTTAAGAAAATCACTGATACCAAGGGTTTAAATGAGGTAATATGGTATAATTAGGACATAAAATAATTTTGTGGTAAGATGGTAGTATCTATTTTAGCATATTTCCGAGCAATCGGGGCGATTAAAGAGTCGCATAGAAAGAGGACAAAATGGCAACATACGGATTTTTAGATATTTTAGAGGAAGAGTTGGACAAGAACTTTCCCTTTGACTTTGAGATTAGTTGGGACAAGCGTAACCACGCGGTAGAAGTGAGTTTTCTATTGGAAGCGCAAAATGCTGCAGGTGTGGAGATGGTGGATGAAGACGGAGAGGTTTCATCAGATGACATTCTTTTTGAGGAAGCGGTCCTTTTCTACAATCCTGCCAAGTCAACCGTCAATGCAGAAGACTATTTAACGGTTATCCCTTATCTACCTAAAAAAGGATTTTCTCGCGAGTTTTTAGCTTATTTTGCCCTTTTCCTCAAAGATACTGCGGAGGTTGGGCTAGATACCCTCATGGACTTTTTGGAAGATCCAGAAGCAGAGGAATTTGTTATGGAATGGAATCAAGAAGTCTTTGAAGAAGGAAAAGTTGGCTTGGAAGAGGGAGAATTTTACCCTTATCCAAAATACTAGGAGTTGGTTGGAGGTGTTATGAAGAAAATTGGGACTTATTTGGTTTATGTGCTAGCTGTTGTCTTTATTATGCTAGCTTTTGCTTGTGGAACAATCGCATTTGCAGAGTTGGGGTATTCCGCAGTTTTAGCCTTTACTTTTGGTTATGCCTTCGCTCTTCTAAGCATGTATTTAATCTTTATTCTTCATGAGCTGGGTCATGCTTTTTGTGGCTACTTGACAGGCTATCAGCTGGTGGCTTTTGGATTAGGACATTTTATTTTGACAAAAAAGTCAGGCAGGTTTCATCTTAGTAGAACAGCCATTCTGAAAAATGTTGGTGCTCAATACATTGGTTTAAAAGAGGATGAAAGCGATCAAAGAATCATCCTGATGCTTTCAGGAGGCTTGATGGTTCATCTCGGCTTGATATTATTGGCGATAGTGTTTGGATTTTTGACAAGAAGCTGGTATTTTGCAGGGACTTGGATTTTTCTTAATTTATCTTTCTTCCTAAATAACATTTTACCAGTCGGCATCACCGATGGAGCAAAAATTTGGGAATTACTACAACACCCTGAAAATACCAAATACGCCTACCTGGTATTGAGACATTCTGCTCAAACTTTGCTGGCTCCTCAAGAATATGATTTGAAAGACTTTGTTCAAGCAGTTCCTGAGGATGCACGAGGGAGTTTTGCGGATGGTGTATTAGGTATGCAAGGTGAAGTTTCCATTTTGGAAGGGAAGGAAGAAGTAGCTAAACAGCAGTTTCAAGCATTACTTGAGAGGACAACTACTCCGATGATGCAGACAGTTGCCCAACTATCCCTACTTCATATCGCCTTGTTGGAAGGAGATTTTGAGCAAGCGGAGCAATATGCTAGTATTCGACAGGTCAAATCGTTTCTGTCTCTCAAACTGTCCAATCTTCAAGTGATACAAGCCTGGTATCAATTAAAGGTGAAGAAAGATGTAGATCGAACTCGTAAGGCTCTCAAGATTGCTAGACAGAAAATGGATAGTAGTCGAATGTTGAGGGACGAGAAACGCTATTATGAAAACTTGTTAGCAGAGCTGGAAAAGGAATTAGCCGAAGGAGTCTAATATGGAAATAGAGATTTCTGATTTCACAGGTTGCAAGATTGCTTTGTTTTGTGGGGATAAGCTTTTGACTATCTTACGCGATGATAAGGCAAGCATTCCCTGGGCCAATATGTGGGAACTGCCAGGTGGTGGACGTGAAGGTGATGAAAGTCCTTTTGAGTGCGCGGCGCGTGAAGTTTATGAAGAACTGGGCATTCATCTGACTGAAGATTGTCTGCTTTGGAGTAAGGTTTATCCAAGTATGCTTTTTGCGGATAAACAATCTGTATTTCTAGTTGGTCAGTTGACACAGAACCAGTTTGACAGTACCGTATTTGGAGATGAAGGACAGGGCTATCAGCTGATGAATGTTGAGGAATTTCTTAGTTCCAGTCAAGTTGTCCCTCAGTTGCAAGAGAGATTAAAAGATTATTTAAAAGTAAGTGATTAGAAAGGATGGTTCAGTTACATTTCTAAACTGAACCCGCCCTAAACACTGTGCCAAAAAGATAAACTTCTCTTAGACACAAGCGTCTTCAGAGAATTTCCTATTTTGGTTTTGTGTTTTACGGGCTTGGTATCTTAATGATGGAAACATGGCAAGAGTTAAAAGTTACAGTGAAGCGTGAGGGAGAGGAGTTGGTTTCCAATCTCTTGATTGAGCTGGGAGCGCAAGGTGTTGCGATTGAAGACAGTCTGGACTATGTGGGAAATGTTGACCGCTTTGGCGAGATTTTCCCAGAGGTGGAGCAGCAAGAAGAAATCGTAGTGACAGCCTACTACCCTGACACGGTGGATGTGACAGTGGTTGAGGCGGACTTGCAGGCTCGCTTAGCAGAATTGACGGATTTTATGGATTTGGGAGAGTTAAAAATAGGTACGACTGTCTTGGCTGAGGAAGACTGGGCTGACAACTGGAAGAAGTATTATGAACCGGCACGCATCACCCATGACCTGACCATCGTTCCCTCTTGGACAGACTATGAGGTGACTGCGGGAGAAAAAATTATCAAGCTGGATCCTGGCATGGCTTTTGGTACTGGAACCCACCCAACTACCAAGATGAGCCTTTTTGCCTTGGAACAGGTTCTTCGTGGTGGCGAAACGGTGCTAGATGTGGGGACTGGTTCAGGGGTTCTCTCTATTGCCAGCTCGCTTCTGGGGGCTAAAGAAATTTTCGCCTATGACCTGGATGATGTGGCGGTTCGTGTGGCTCAGGAAAATATTGAGCTCAACACTGGTATGGAAAATATCCATGTAGCAGCAGGAGACTTGCTTAAGGGAGTTGAGATTGAAGCAGATGTCATCGTGGCTAATATCTTGGCGGATATTCTCATTCATCTGACGGAGGATGCTTATCGCTTGGTAAAGGATGAAGGCTACCTGATCATGAGTGGCATTATCAAGGATAAGTGGGACATGGTGCGCGAGTCGGCTGAATCAGCTGGATTTTTCCTCGAAACTCACATGGTTCAAGGGGAATGGAATACCTGTGTCTTTAAGAAAACCAAGGATATCTCTGGTGTGATTGGAGGCTAGCATGCAGCAGTATTTTGTAAAAGGCAGTGCTATCTCTCCTGTCACTATCGAGGACAAGGAAACCAGTAAGCATATGTTTCAGGTTATGCGCTTGAAAGAAGAGGATGAGGTTACCTTAGTCTTTGATGATGGCATCAAGCGCTTGGCGCGCGTGCTGGATATGGAAAATCGTCAGTTTGAGTTGGTCCAAGAATTAAATGACAATGTGGAACTACCAGTTCAAGTGACCATCGCATCTGGATTTCCCAAGGGAGACAAGCTGGAGTTCATCGCTCAAAAAGTAACCGAACTGGGTGCTAGCCAAATCTGGGCCTTTCCTGCAGACTGGTCAGTTGCCAAGTGGGATGGCAAGAAATTGGGTAAAAAGGTTGAAAAACTAGAAAAAATTGCTCTTGGAGCAGCAGAGCAAAGTAAGCGTAATGTTGTTCCAAGTATCCATCTTTTCGAGAATAAAGCAGACTTTCTAGCCCAACTTGACCAGTTTGACCGCATCTTAGTAGCCTATGAAGAGGCGGCCAAAGAAGGAGAAGCCGCTGCTCTTATAAAAGCAGTTACTGGACTCGAGAAAGGAGCCAAATTGCTCTTTATCTTTGGTCCAGAAGGTGGTCTGTCACCTGCGGAAATTGAAAATTTTGAAGCTAAGGGAGCCGTTTTGGTAGGCCTAGGTCCTCGTATTTTGCGAGCAGAAACAGCACCGCTTTACGCCTTATCAGCCCTTAGTGTTTTAGTAGAATTAGAGAAATAAGAGGAAGAAAATGGAACAAAAACACCGTTCAGAATTTCCAGAGAAGGAACTCTGGGACTTAACAGCCCTATACCAAGACCGTGAGGATTTCTTGCGTGCAATCGAGAAAGCTCGTGAAGACATCAACCAGTTTAGCCGTGATTACAAGGGAAATCTTCACACTTTTGAGGATTTCGAGAAGGCCTTTGCGGAATTGGAACAGATCTACATTCAGATGAGCCATATTGGCAACTATGCTTTTATGCCTCAGACGACGGACTATAGCAATGACGAATTTGCCAATATTGCCCAAGCTGGGATGGAATTTGAAACAGATGCCAGCGTAGCCTTGACTTTCTTTGACGATGCCTTGGTGGTAGCAGACGAGGAAGTCTTGGACCGTTTGGGTGAATTGCCTCACTTGACGGCAGCTATTCGTCAGGCCAAAATCAAAAAAGCCCACTATCTAGGGGCTGATGTGGAGAAGGCCTTGACCAATCTCGGTGAAGTTTTCTATAGTCCGCAGGACATTTATACTAAGATGCGAGCTGGGGATTTTGAAATGGCTGACTTTGAAGCCCATGGCAAGACCTACAAAAACAGCTTTGTCACCTATGAGAATTTCTACCAAAATCACGAGGATGCTGAGGTTCGTGAGAAATCCTTCCGTTCCTTCTCAGAGGGACTTCGTAAGCACCAAAATACAGCTGCAGCAGCCTATCTGGCTCAGGTCAAGTCTGAAAAACTCTTGGCTGATATGAAGGGATACGACTCTGTCTTTGATTATCTTCTAGCTGAACAAGAAGTGGACCGTGTCATGTTTGACCGCCAGATTGACCTCATCATGAAGGACTTTGCACCAGTCGCTCAGAGATACCTCAAGCATGTTGCCAAGGTAAATGGTCTTGAAAAGATGACCTTTGCAGACTGGAAATTGGACTTGGACAGCGCCCTCAATCCTGAAGTGACTATTGACGATGCCTATGATTTGGTCATGAAGTCGGTAGAACCTTTGGGGCAAGAATATTGTCAGGAAGTTGCTCGTTACCAAGAAGAGCGCTGGGTGGACTTTGCTGCTAACAGTGGCAAGGATTCCGGTGGTTATGCGGCGGACCCATATCGCGTACACCCTTATGTACTCATGAGCTGGACAGGCCGTTTGAGCGATGTCTATACCTTGATTCATGAAATCGGGCATTCTGGTCAATTCATCTTTTCAGACAATCATCAAAGCTATTTCAACGCCCACATGTCGACCTATTATGTTGAAGCACCGTCGACCTTCAATGAATTGCTACTCAGTGATTACTTAGAGAACCAGTCTAATGACCCACGTCAAAAACGCTTCGCTCTGGCTCATCGCTTGACAGACACCTACTTCCATAATTTCATCACCCACCTCTTGGAAGCCGCCTTCCAGCGTAAGGTGTATACATTGATTGAAGAAGGGGAGACCTTTGGAGCAAGCAAGCTCAACAGCATTATGAAGGAAGTTTTGACGGATTTCTGGGGAGATGCTATTGAAATTGACGATGATGCAACTCTGACTTGGATGCGCCAAGCTCACTACTATATGGGCTTGTATAGTTACACTTACTCAGCAGGACTAGTTATCTCGACTGCTGGTTACCTTCATCTAAAACATTCTGAAACTGGAGCTGAAGACTGGCTCAATCTCCTCAAATCAGGTGGTAGCAAGACACCACTTGAGTCAGCCATGATTATCGGTGCGGATATTTCAACAGACAAACCACTCCGTGATACTATCCAATTCTTGTCTGACACAGTTGACCAGATTATCTCCTATAGTGCTGAGTTGGGAGAGTAGGGGAATAGAAAAATTTTTTAGAATGATGTTTATGGGCTTGTTAAGCGTCATTCTATTTGTCTTAGTTGTAGCTATTTTCAAAAATGTCGTTGAAGGTTGTGATGTTAAATTTGAACTTACTGTAGAACTGGTATTGATAGTTATTTACGTCATTTTATATCAGATTGTATTTAATTGAGAATTCAATATTGAGTCATTTAAGACTGCCTTTTTGAACAGTTGCTAGAAATGTAGAGGTATTGACCATGTATCAAGATTTACTAAGAAAAATAGCAGAAGAAAAACCAAATTATAACCAGGAGGAAATCCAGTGGTTGTTTGATCATTTGGGAAATCCTTCTCCAGAAATTCGTAATGTCCTTTTAAATCAAGGCTTGCACTATCTTTCAAAAGAAAAGGATACAACAGGTTTCTCAAGTCAGTATGGTTGGGTTCATTCTTTTGCACATGGAGCCGATTTACTGACAGAGGTGGTCTGTCATCCAGACTTTCCTATAAACAGAATTCATGAAGTATTTGATATACTTGGCCAACTATTTAAAAGAATGTCGATTCTCTTTACAGATGATGAGGATTGGCGTTTAGCAAGAGTGATCTATGAACCTATTTTACAAGGGAAGTTGGAGCAAGAACAAGTAGCTTCTTGGATAAAAACTGTTGATTTTCCGATAGAAGAAAGGGAGGATTTTTACAAATTTTCCAACTTTAGATCCTGTCTGGTGGAAGTCTATGTCCAACTTGACCAGAGAAATAGTTTACAAGATGACCTGAAAGAAGCTATCCAGTCTTTTCAATACTAGGGATTAGCTAATAGTTCTATGATTTTCAAAAAATTTCCAATCAATTTTCTTGAAACCCTTTCCTACTTTTGATAGACTAGTATCTAGTTTTTGAAAAAAGGAGAAAGAAAATGAAAAAATTTGTTGCTGAGTTAATCGGTACGTTCATGCTTGTATTCGTCGGGACAGGAGCTGTTGTTTTTGGAAATGGTCTTGATGGCCTTGGTCACCTTGGAATCGCCTTTGCCTTTGGTTTGGCAATCGTGGTGGCAGCCTACTCAATCGGAACTGTTTCAGGTGCTCACTTGAACCCGGCTGTTTCGATTGCTATGTTTGTAAACAAACGTTTGTCATCTTCAGAACTTGTAAACTACATCCTTGGTCAGGTTGTTGGAGCTTTCATCGCTTCTGGCGCTGTCTTCTTCCTCTTGGCTAACTCAGGTATGTCAACTGCTAGTCTTGGTGAAAATGCCTTGGCAAACGGTGTCACTGTCTTTGGTGGTTTCTTGTTTGAAGTCATCGCAACTTTCTTGTTTGTCTTAGTTATCATGACTGTGACTTCAGAAAGTAAGGGCAATGGCGCGATTGCTGGTTTGGTAATCGGTTTGTCATTGATGGCGATGATTCTTGTCGGATTGAAGATTACTGGACTTTCAGTAAACCCAGCTCGTAGCTTGGCACCAGCTGTCTTGGTAGGCGGCGCAGCCCTTCAACAAGTTTGGATTTTCATCCTTGCACCAATCGCTGGTGGAGTTCTTGCAGCCCTTGTTGCAAAAAATTTCCTTGGAACAGAAGAATAATTGAAACTCAAAAAGCCTTGCTCCTCATCTTGAGGAACAGGGCTTTTTCGTATGATACTCTTCGAAAATATCTTCAAACCACGTCAGCTTCACCTTGCCGTAGGTATGGTTACTGACTTCGTCAGTTCTATCTGTAACCTCAAAACAGTGTTTTAAGCTGACTTCGTCAGTTCTATCTGCAACCTCAAAACAGTGTTTTAAGCTGACTTCGTCAGTTCTATCTGCAACCTCAAAACAGTGTTTTAAGTTGACTTCGTCAGTTCTATCTGCAACCTCAAAACAGTGTTTTGAGCTGACTTCGTC
>ERZ1023297.39-NODE-39-length-42414-cov-57.096296_pt1 | contig 42414 bp, 43 predicted proteins | sample MGYA00380471_ERZ1023297 | MGnify/ENA primary metagenome ERZ1023297 (study PRJEB33173, sample SAMEA4830332) | metagenome | study: EMG produced TPA metagenomics assembly of the PRJEB25223 data set...
AAGACGGTAAACCAGACTTGACTAATCTAGTTGCTACTAAAAAAGTCACTATTAACATAAACGGTTTAATTTCTAAAGAAACAGTTCAAAAAGCCGTTGCAGACAACGTTAAGGACAGTATCGATGTTCCAGCAGCCTACTTAGAAAAAGCCAAGGGTGAAGGTCCATTCACAGCAGGTGTCAACCATGTGATTCCATACGAACTCTTCGCAGGTGATGGTATGTTGACTCGTCTCTTGCTCAAGGCATCTGACAAGGCACCATGGTCAGATAACGGTGACGCTAAAAACCCAGCCCTATCTCCACTAGGTGAAAACGTGAAGACCAAAGGTCAATACTTCTATCAAGTAGCCTTGGACGGAAATGTAGCTGGCAAAGAAAAACAAGCGCTCATTGACCAGTTCCGAGCAAATGGTACTCAAACTTACAGCGCTACAGTCAATGTCTATGGTAACAAAGACGGTAAACCAGACTTGACTAATCTAGTTGCTACTAAAAAAGTCACTATTAAGATAAATGTTAAAGAAACATCAGACACAGCAAATGGTTCATTATCACCTTCTAACTCTGGTTCTGGCGTGACTCCGATGAATCACAATCATGCTACAGGTACTACAGATAGCATGCCTGCTGACACCATGACAAGTTCTACCAACACGATGGCAGGTGAAAATATGGCTGCTTCTGCTAACAAGATGTCTGATACGATGATGTCAGAGGATAAAGCTATGCTACCAAATACTGGTGAGGCTCAAACATCAATGGCAAGTATTGGTTTCCTTGGACTTGCGCTTGCAGGTTTACTCGGTGGTCTAGGTTTGAAAAACAAAAAAGAAGAAAACTAATCAGCTAAGGAAATAAATGATGGATAGTGGGCTGACTAAGATTAGTTTAACAACTCAATCAGCAATCAGGACTTTCTTTCAATAGCAGATTAAAATCATCGTAAAACAATAAAAATAGTGTTATACTTAAAGCAGTATAGCACTGTTTTTATCAAAGGAGAGACAGATGGGAAAGACAATTTTACTCGTTGACGACGAGGTAGAAATCACAGATATTCATCAGAGATACTTAATTCAGGCAGGTTATCAGGTCTTGGTAGCCCATGATGGACTGGAAGCGCTAGAGCTGTTCAAGAAAAAACCGATTGATTTGATTATCACAGATGTCATGATGCCTCGGATGGATGGTTATGATTTAATCAGTGAGGTTCAATACTTATCACCAGAGCAGCCTTTCCTATTTATTACTGCTAAGACCAGTGAACAGGACAAGATTTACGGCCTGAGCTTGGGAGCAGATGATTTTATTGCTAAGCCTTTTAGCCCACGTGAGCTGGTTTTGCGTGTCCACAATATTTTGCGCCGCCTTCATCGTGGGGGCGAAACAGAGCTGATTTCCCTTGGCAATCTAAAAATGAATCATAGTAGTCATGAAGTTCAAATAGGAGAAGAAATGCTGGATTTAACTGTTAAATCATTTGAATTGCTGTGGATTTTAGCTAGCAATCCAGAGCGAGTTTTCTCCAAGACAGACCTCTATGAAAAGATCTGGAAAGAAGACTACGTGGATGACACCAATACCTTGAATGTGCATATCCATGCTCTTCGACAGGAGCTGGCAAAATATAGTAGTGACCAAACGCCCACTATTAAGACAGTTTGGGGGTTGGGATATAAGATAGAGAAACCGAGAGGACAAACATGAAACTAAAAAGTTATATTTTGGTTGGATATATTATTTCAACCCTCTTAACCATTTTGGTTGTTTTTTGGGCTGTTCAAAAAATGCTGATTGCGAAAGGCGAGATTTACTTTTTGCTTGGGATGACCATCGTTGCCAGCCTTGTCGGTGCTGGGATTAGTCTCTTTCTCCTATTGCCAGTCTTTACGTCGTTGGGCAAACTCAAGGAGCATGCCAAGCGGGTAGCGGCCAAGGATTTTCCTTCAAATTTGGAGGTTCAAGGTCCTGTAGAATTTCAGCAATTAGGGCAAACTTTTAATGAGATGTCCCATGATTTGCAGGTAAGCTTTGATTCCTTGGAAGAAAGCGAACGAGAAAAGGGCTTGATGATTGCCCAGTTGTCGCATGATATTAAGACCCCTATCACTTCGATTCAAGCGACGGTAGAAGGGATTTTGGATGGGATTATCAAGGAGTCGGAGCAAGCTCATTATCTAGCAACCATTGGACGCCAGACGGAGAGGCTCAATAAACTGGTTGAGGAGTTGAATTTTTTGACCCTAAACACAGCTAGAAATCAGGTGGAAACTACCAGTAAAGACAGTATTTTTCTGGACAAGCTCTTAATTGAGTGCATGAGTGAATTTCAGTTTTTGATTGAGCAGGAGAGAAGAGATGTCCACTTGCAGGTAATCCCAGAGTCTGCCCGGATTGAGGGAGATTATGCTAAGCTTTCTCGTATCTTGGTGAATCTGGTCGATAACGCTTTTAAATATTCTGCTCCAGGAACCAAGCTGGAAGTGGTGGCTAAGCTGGAGAAGGACCAGCTTTCAATCAGTGTGACCGATGAAGGGCAGGGCATTGCCCCAGAGGATTTGGAAAATATTTTCAAACGCCTTTATCGTGTCGAAACTTCGCGTAACATGAAGACAGGTGGTCATGGATTAGGACTTGCGATTGCGCGTGAATTGGCCCATCAATTGGGTGGGGAAATCACAGTCAGCAGCCAGTACGGTCTAGGAAGTACCTTTACCCTCGTTCTCAACCTCTCTGGTAGTGAAAATAAAGCCTAAAACCCCTTTACAAATCCAGCTATTCATGGTAAAATGGATTTTGTGTGAAATATCAGCAGGAAAGCATGAAGCTCGTCAACAGGTGTCTTATGACAAGTAACCTTGGCTGTTTAGGCGAAGGGCATCTGCACGAATCAGGGCTTTCTAAGTGACTATTTCCACCGAAATATTATTTATATCAGGAGGACATTCATATGTCACGTTATACAGGACCGTCTTGGAAACAAGCTCGTCGCCTTGGCCTTTCACTTACAGGTACAGGTAAAGAATTGGCACGTCGTAACTACGTACCAGGACAACACGGACCAAACAACCGTTCTAAATTGTCAGAATACGGTTTGCAATTGGCTGAAAAACAAAAACTTCGTTTCACTTACGGTGTAGGTGAAAAACAATTCCGTAACTTGTTCGTACAAGCTACAAAAATCAAAGGCGGAATCCTAGGTTTCAACTTTATGCTTCTTTTGGAACGTCGTTTGGATAACGTTGTTTACCGTCTTGGTCTCGCGACTACTCGTCGTCAAGCTCGTCAATTCGTAAACCACGGTCACATCCTTGTTGACGGGAAACGCGTTGATATCCCATCATACCGCGTAACTCCAGGTCAAGTGATCTCAGTTCGTGAAAAATCATTGAAAGTTCCAGCAATCCTTGAAGCAGTAGAAGCTACTCTTGGACGTCCAGCATTCGTATCATTCGACGCTGAAAAATTGGAAGGTTCATTGACTCGCTTGCCAGAACGCGACGAAATCAACCCAGAAATCAACGAAGCACTTGTCGTTGAATTCTACAACAAAATGTTGTAATATTTTATTGAATAAGATAGGCTTTGATATTAAGCACTTTGGGACGTTCTCCCTTAGTGCTTTTTTGATTTCTCTTAGTATCCAGCTATAATCGCTTAGACATAACTAGACCGATATAGTCCAAAGTGATATAGTAAAATGAACCAAAAATAGTACACAATGTGGTATAATCTTTTATGGAATATTCAATAGATTTTCGTAAAAAAGTTCTCTCTTATTGTGAGCGAACAGGTAGTATAACAGAAGCATCACACGTTTTCCAAATCTCACGTAATACCATTTATGGCTGGTTAAAGCTAAAAGAGAAAACAGGACAGCTAAACCACCAAGTATAGTGTATTGAATCTATAACAGTACACCTTGGCTGCTAAAATATTTCTATAAATTAATTTGACTTTCCTGATAGAGATGTTCACATCTTATTTCAAACTACTATAAAAGTTCTATAATCTCTTTATAAGATTTGCCCATCAGACGAAATATAATAGATTGAAACTAGAATAGTACACCTCTACTTCTAAAACATTGTTAGAAATCGATTTGTCCTGTTCTTGTTTCATTTTACTATAGAACGATTTGAAGGCGTTTATGATATTTAGCTGTACGAGAGTCTTTTAAAAGTGTTTTGATGGTTTGGATTTCTTCTTTAGTTGATTTCATATCACTGTTATATAATGCTTTTTGATTTTAGTCTAGTATTAGTAAGCAGACTCAAACCTTAGAAAATCTTTTGAGATCATTGACAGGTGTATCGAATCCTACCACAGATTCAGCACCTCTGGTTTTGGCAGAGGCTAAGAAAGCTTTTGCAGATGATAGTTTGATAGAGCAAGGTTTACGTGATATCTTGCAAACAGTCAAAGATGCCATTGCTTCCCTAGAGTCCATTAAGGAAAGCCAGTCAGCAACTAAGATTGATAATCTTAAAGAGGTTATTACTAAGTTGAAAGCAAACGCCTAATAACATATTAAAAATCTCCAGATTAGGAACTATCGCTGAGTTCCCTAGTCTGGAGATTTTTCAGTATACCCCGTTGTTGGATACTTATAACAGAGTGACGCCATCACTGGGCTAATAGAGATAAAATAAACAATTGATTTAGGACATTTGTTTGATAGTGGTGATAAAGTTTTAAATCTGCTACATAATTTGTGGAGTTTTTTCTATAATTAGGAGTTTAACCTAACCTGCAAATAGGAGTATACTAATAATGTAATCGTTATCAAAAGTCTAAAAAAGAATTTTTAGATGGATATCAAAATAAAAAGGGAGGAAATTATGAAAAAGTTTTCAAAAACATTGAGAGACAACTGGATCTTTCTCTTGATGGTTTTGCCAGGGGCACTCTGGTTGATTCTATTCTTTTACATTCCAGTATTTGGGAACGTGGTTGCCTTCAAAGACTACCACATGACCAGTAATGGTTTCATAGATAGTATCATAAATAGTAAATGGGTCGGACTCGATAATTTCAGATTCTTATTTAGTTCAAGAGACGCCTTTATTATCACACGAAATACTGTCCTCTACAATCTTGGCTTTATCTTTCTAGGTTTAGTTGTATCTGTAGGGATTGCCATTATCCTCAGCGAGCTCCGTTCTAAGAGAATGGTGAAGATTTTCCAAACTTCTATGTTGTTCCCTTACTTCTTGTCTTGGGTTATCATCAGTTTCTTTACAGATGCCTTCCTAAATATTGATAAAGGGGTGTTCAATCATCTATTGGAAAGTCTTGGTCTCAAAGAAGTCAATTTTTACGCTGACCTGGGCATCTGGCCCTATCTCCTACTTTTCCTAGGTATTTGGAAAGGCTTTGGATATAGCAGTGTCATGTACTATGCGACGATCATGGGAATTGATCCAACCTACTACGAAGCAGCGACAGTGGACGGAGCTAGCAAGTGGCAACGTATTCGCAACGTAACCATTCCTCAGTTGACTCCGCTTGTAACTGTATTGACCATCCTTGCAGTCGGAAATATCTTCCGCGCAGACTTCGGTCTCTTCTATCAAATCCCACACAATGCTGGTCAGCTTTACAATGTAACCAACGTTTTGGACGTATATGTCTTTAATGGTTTGACTCAGACAGCAGATATCGGTATGGCTGCAGCAGCCGGTCTTTACCAATCCGTTGTTGGTTTGATTCTGGTTATCCTATCAAACTTGCTTGCAAGACGAGTCGATCCAAACTCAGCTTTGTTCTAGAAAGGAGGAGAATATGGCAAAAAAGAAAATTAAAAAAGAAAAAATTGATAATGTCGGCATTCACTCCTTCAGTAAGAAAGCAGATATCTTCTTCAGTATCATTTCGGGTTTGATTGCCCTCTCTTGTATCCTACCTTTTGTATTCGTTATCATTATTTCAGTGACAGACGAGAAAAGCCTCCTCCAATACGGCTATAGCTTCTTCCCATCCCAATTTGGCTTAGACGGTTTTGAGTTTTTGGCACAGTTTAAGGATAAAATCCTACAAGCCCTCTTCATCTCTGTCTTTGTAACCGTAGTTGGGACATTGACAAATGTCTTTATCACAACAACCTATGCCTACGCTATTTCACGGACAACCTTTAAGTATCGCAGATTTTTTACCATCTTCGTCCTTCTCAGTATGTTGTTCAACGCTGGTTTGGTACCAGGTTATATCATGGTGACCCGTGTACTTCAGCTTGGTGACACTGTTTGGGCCTTGATTGTGCCAATGCTTCTCTCCCCCTTTAACATCATCTTGATGCGTTCCTTCTTCAAGAAGACCATTCCAGAAGCCATTCTCGAATCGGCTCGTATCGATGGTGCCAGTGAGGCCCGGATTTTCTTCCAAATCTGTTTGCCATTGTCACTACCAGGTATCGCAACCATCACGCTTTTGACAGCTCTTGGTTTCTGGAATGACTGGTTCAACGCCCTTCTTTACATCAAGAGTGATAACTTGTATCCATTGCAATATTTGCTCATGCAAATCCAACAAAATATGGACTACATTGCCAAAGCGGTCGGCTTGACTGGTCAACTGGGAGTTGCTCTACCGAAAGAAACAGGTCGTATGGCCATGGTTGTGGTTGCAACCCTTCCAATCGCGATTTTATATCCATTCTTCCAACGCTACTTTGTAAAAGGTTTGACTATCGGTGGTGTGAAAGAATAGTGCTTATTGAAAAAGAACATTTCTCAGTTCCCAACTTCCCTTGTGTGAAGTTAATACTCTTCGAAAATCAAATTCAAACCGCGTCAACGTCGCCTTGCCGTACTCAAGTACAGCCTGCGGCTAGTTTTCTAGTTTGCTCTTTGATTTTCATTGAGTATAAGATCATTACATTGTTTATAAGTTTAAAAATAAAAAAAGGAGTTTTTATCATGAAAAACTGGAAAAAATATGCTTTTGCATCTGCTAGTGTAGTCGCTTTGGCTGCAGGTCTTGCTGCTTGTGGCAACTTGACAGGTAACAGTAAAAAAGCTGCTGATTCAGGTGACAAACCTGTTATCAAAATGTACCAAATCGGTGACAAACCAGACAACTTGGATGAATTGTTAGCAAATGCCAACAAAATCATTGAAGAAAAAGTTGGTGCCAAATTGGATATCCAATACCTTGGCTGGGGTGACTATGGTAAGAAAATGTCAGTTATCACATCATCTGGTGAAAACTATGATATCGCCTTTGCAGATAACTATATTGTAAATGCTCAAAAAGGTGCTTATGCTGACTTGACAGAATTGTACAAAAAAGAAGGTAAAGACCTTTACAAGGCACTTGATCCAGCTTATATCAAGGGTAATACTGTAAATGGTAAGATTTACGCTGTACCAGTTGCAGCCAACGTAGCATCATCTCAAAACTTTGCCTTCAACGGAACTCTCCTTGCCAAATATGGTATCGATATTTCAGGTGTTACTTCTTACGAAACTCTTGAGCCAGTCTTGAAACAAATCAAAGAAAAAGCTCCAGACGTAGTACCATTTGCTATTGGTAAAGTTTTCATCCCATCTGATAACTTTGACTACCCAGTAGCAAACGGGCTTCCATTCGTTATTGACCTTGAAGGCGATACTACTAAAGTTGTAAACCGTTACGAAGTGCCTCGTTTCAAAGAACACTTGAAGACTCTTCACAAATTCTATGAAGCTGGCTACATTCCAAAAGACGTCGCAACAAGTGACACTTCATTTGACCTTCAACAAGATACTTGGTTCGTTCGTGAAGAAACAGTAGGACCAGCTGACTACGGTAACAGCTTGCTTTCACGTGTTGCCAACAAAGATATCCAAATCAAACCAATTACTAACTTCATCAAGAAAAACCAAACAACACAAGTGGCTAACTTTGTCATCTCAAACAACTCTAAGAACAAAGAAAAATCAATGGAAATCTTGAACCTCTTGAATACGAACCCAGAACTCTTGAACGGTCTTGTTTACGGTCCAGAAGGCAAGAACTGGGAAAAAATTGAAGGTAAAGAAAACCGTGTTCGCGTTCTTGATGGCTACAAAGGAAACACTCACATGGGTGGATGGAACACTGGTAACAACTGGATCCTTTACATCAACGAAAACGTTACAGACCAACAAATCGAAAATTCTAAGAAAGAATTGGCAGAAGCTAAAGAATCTCCAGCGCTTGGATTTATCTTCAATACTGACAATGTGAAATCTGAAATCTCAGCTATTGCTAACACAATGCAACAATTTGATACAGCTATCAACACTGGTACTGTAGACCCAGATAAAGCGATTCCAGAATTGATGGAAAAATTGAAATCTGAAGGTGCCTACGAAAAAGTATTGAACGAAATGCAAAAACAATACGATGAATTCTTGAAAAACAAAAAATAATCAGCTAAATTGATTTCGTGTATTCATTCCTAACTCCTAAAATAAGAATCACTGCTTTCCTCAGGTTGGTCTGGGGAGGGCAGTGGTTTTTTTGGCACAAGGATATAGATATCCATGTTTTCTCTTGTCCTTATTTTAACCATTCAGGAAATTTCGAGAACCCTCTACAATTTCCAGTCAAATAAATTGCATTCGTTTTTTCAAGCAGGTATACTAGTATAGATAAATAAAAAATTTAGAAAATTTAAGAATAGAAAAGAGAACAAATCTTATGGCAAAAGATATTCGTGTCTTACTTTACTACCTTTATACTCCAATTGAAAACGCAGAGCAATTTGCTGCAGACCACTTGGCTTTCTGTAAATCAATCGGCCTTAAAGGCCGTATCCTAGTCGCTGACGAGGGAATTAACGGAACAGTTTCAGGTGACTATGAAACAACTCAAAAATACATGGACTACGTTCACAGCCTTCCAGGAATGGAAGATCTCTGGTTCAAGATTGACGAAGAAAATGAACAAGCCTTCAAGAAGATGTTTGTTCGCTACAAGAAAGAAATTGTCCACCTTGGTTTGGAAGACAACGACTTTGACAATGACATCAACCCACTTGAAACAACAGGTGCTTACTTGTCTCCAAAAGAGTTCAAAGAAGCGCTTCTTGATAAAGATACCGTTGTCCTTGACACACGTAACGATTATGAGTACGACCTAGGACATTTCCGTGGGGCTATTCGCCCAGATATTCGCAACTTCCGTGAGTTACCACAATGGGTCCGTGACAACAAAGAAAAATTCATGGACAAGCGTGTCGTGGTTTACTGTACAGGTGGTGTTCGCTGTGAGAAATTCTCAGGCTGGATGGTTCGTGAAGGTTACAAAGATGTTGGCCAATTGCACGGAGGAATCGCAACTTACGGTAAAGACCCAGAAGTTCAAGGTGAGCTTTGGGATGGGAAAATGTACGTCTTTGACGAGCGTATTGCCGTTGATGTCAACCATGTCAACCCAACTATCGTAGGGAAAGACTGGTTTGATGGAACGCCATGTGAACGTTATGTCAACTGTGGAAATCCCTTCTGTAACCGTCGTATCTTGACATCAGAAGAAAATGAAGACAAGTACCTTCGTGGATGCTCACACGAGTGCCGTGTTCACCCACGTAACCGCTATGTTTCAAAAAATGAATTGACACAAGCTGAAGTGATCGAGCGCCTAGCCGCTATCGGTGAAAGCTTGGATCAAGCAGCTACTGTATAAGATCAAACAGTCCTCAGGGGCTGTTTTTCTATGCTTTGTACTCAAAAATCTAAAGTTTGTTTCTGTATCTTTCAGAAAAATAAGGTATACTGTATGTAAGCGATTTCAAAGGAGTCCAGTTATGGCGAAAACATTTTTTATTCCAAATAAACAGAGCATTTTAGGAGAACAAGAGATTTTGAATGCCAAGTCGATCTTGGCCTTGCTAGACGGTTTGGAGTCACATAGCTATGATGTAGTCTATCTCCGTCAGCCTCTTAATCGTCTCGAATATATTGAGTGTGCGATAGTGGGGCAATCACAATTTCTTTTTAAGGTCAGTTATGCTGATGGTCAAAAGGCTTACCGTGTCGATCTTCCTGACCTACTAACAAAGACAGACTGGCTGATTATCAAGTCATTTTTAGATGCTTTGCTTGCTTATACAGGGACTGATATTGAAGGGCTAGATGGTTTTGATTTTGAAGCTTATTTCCAAGCAAGTATTCAAGCCTATCTAGCAGACCCTGTAGCTCGTTTTACGATTTGCCAAGGAATTTTTAATCCTATTTTCTTTAGTCGTGAGAACTTGAAAAGCTTTTTAGAGGCAGATGGCTTGGCTCAGTTTGAAGCGCGTGTGCGTGCGGTTCAAGAGACAGATGCCTACTTTGCGAGAGTTTCCTTCTATCAGGATGGAGAAGGAAAAGTGCATGGCGTTTACCATCTAGCTCAAGGAGTCAAGACAGTTTTACCGAGAGAACCGTTTGTTCCTGCAGCCTATATTGAGCAATTGGTGGATAAGGAAGTCCAGTGGGAGATTGACTTGGTTCAAATCACAGGAGACGGATCTAAACCAGAAGACTATGAAGCCATTGCCCGCTTGGACTATGCAAAATTCTTAGAGGTATTACCCCCATCTTTTTACCACCAGCTAGACGCCAATCAAATAGAAATACAACCCATCCTAGGACAAGATTTTAAAACATTAGCACAAGAAAAGTAAAGCAGAAGCAGGTCAATCGACTTGCTTTTTTGACATAGAAAAAATCCTGCCAAGGATGACAGGATTGCTACTCAATGAAAATCAAAGAGCAAACTAGGAAGCTAGCCGCAGGCTGTACTTGAGTACGGTAAGGCGAAGCTGACGTGGTTTGAATTTGATTTTCGAAGAGTATGAAGTTTAAAGAAAGGCCAAGATACGAAGATAATCTCCAATCAGTGCCACTTCAGCTACAAAGAAGAGGAGGATAATAACTCCGTTCACAAGGACAGACAAGAATAATTGATAGAAGGAGTCGGTTTCACTTGCTTGACTTGGTCTTGTAATGATATGGAGACTGGCAAGCAGAATGATTCCAATGCTAATCACACACAAGAGAGCTGTAAATCGTAGGCTATCAAAGAAAGCAAAGAAACTAGCAATAGCAGTGAGGAAGATTGGAATTGCCAAGAGTTGACTATATTGTTGGAGAACCTTGTCTAGCGTCCAGTCCTTTTCCTGGTGGATAAATCGTCTCACAACGAAACTACCCAAGAGGAATGAAAAGAAGAAGAGTGTTGTCGCTACTAGGATAGAGATGATAGAAAAAAGAGTTAAAGGAGCTAGCTGCTCAGGGAAGCGACTGTTAATGCTTGCTATATGTCCATAGTAAGCATGTTTGATGTGATAGATACTAAAGAAAAAGGAAGATGTAGAAAACAGAATGAGCAAGAGAAAGGCTGTGTAACTGTGTGTGATACTTGTTTCCAACTTACTTGTAGGAGATTTGATCGCTTCCACTAGCCAAGACCAAAAATCAAGCACTTGCTCTTTCCATTTATCCCTAGATTTTGGAGCTTGGTCGGGGATATAAGGACTTTCTAAAGATTTACTGATAAGAAGTGGCTCTTTCGTGGTTGCTTTTTGCTGAGGAAGAGCTTCTTGGATCTCTTCAGCTATAGTGACTTTTTCTGTTTCTTTAGAAAGGTCTGGCTCTTCTTCAGTAGAATTAGATGCCTTCTTTTCTTCTATTTCTGTTCTCGCTTCACTGTCTTTAGGAGCTTCAATTTTCTCTTCTTGCTGGCTTTCCAATTCGACTTCAGCTTGAGAGACTTCCTCCTCTAACTGAGTATTTTTTTCAATTGGTGTATCGAGATCGGCTATCGTTTCTTCAGCCTTGTCTGCAACCTCTTGAGCTTGCTCTTCAGGCTTGTTCTTGCTTGTTGTTTTTACAAAATCATTACTTTCAAACCATTCTTGTTTCATGGTAGAACCTCCTTTTTAGTTAGATAAATATGTTTCCATAGTAGCAGATGTAAGCGTTTTTGTCAACGTCTGCTTGGTGTGGATATTAGATCAATATTATCATCAGATCTCGCAATGAGTTGATCCTTGACATCGGTTTTTTCAGTTTTGTAAGGGTTGCTTAATTCCGTACCTCTTGATTCAGGCTTTTCTCTTGTGAATTGGAAGATAGAACCATAGTTGCTTGAGATGTCCCAGTTAATTCGTTGGCTTTCTTTCTGGTCTAGGATGATTCTGAGATAATCTTTGGCAGTCAGTTCAACCTTGCCATGGACTTGGATATTTTCAGCGTGGAAGTGATTCTCTGTTGACTCTAGCTGACTATCTGTAAGAACTGTATCAAAGATATTAACGATATTGGGCGTTGTGAGTTTACTGTTTTTGATACGACTTCCTTCAATTCGGAGGATATAGCTGTTTGTATTGAGGGTCGCATTTTCAAGGCTAGCATTTATGATGGTGGTTTGTCCGCGATTGGCTGAGATGTTGATCCCTTTTAGAGTTCTCCCTTTTGGTAGCTGGAGAATAACTTCTTCAAAACGACTAGAGTAGCTACTTGCGATATGAAGAATCCCACCAATTCCAGAAGAGAGAAACGGAGTTTCAGACAGTTTCTTATCAGTGAGACTCAGAGTTCTATCGTTCTGATTGGTGATAAAATCATGGTGAGCAGAAAGAGATGGATGGTAAGAAATGTGGATTTGATCATCGAAAGAGTCTGTGATGGTGAGCGCGTGTTGGTGGAGAGTAATTTCTAGGTTTTCGACTTCCTTGCCAAAGGTTAGCTTTTCCGTACGGCTATCATAGACAGGTTCTTTGGACATGGAAAGTAGGCTCTTAATCCCGTCAGATTGGATACCTACAAAAAGCAGGATAAAGCCGATAACGGTAGTCACCACACCAAAGATGAGAAATCCTTTTGTCCATTTACGCATGCTGATTACCTCTCTTTCCTTTTTTAAGAACAAATTGTACCAGACGAACAATGAGTAGACCGAAGAAGCGAGCTACATAGGAAATGCCAAGTAAAACTAGCGAAGAAGCACCGATAGCCAGTAAACCAGAACCAAAAATCAAGATAAAGGCTGATTTGGCTTGGGCGAGGATAGTGAAACTTTCAACTAAAAATAGGAATCCGCCGATGATACCCAGTATGGAAACTGCAAAGAAAGCCAGAATGACAGTCAAAGCGGCTACAAGGATTGCGAACAGGGTCACGAGGATGGCGATTCCCAGAGGAATGCCGATAGGTGCTGCAAGGAGGGCTAACAAGGCGATATGTAAAATTTGTCGGTTATTTTTTTGAGCGGGTGCTTCATTGATTTTTTTATCGAGAAGATTGGATAGAACTTCGTGGGCCGCTTCTTTGGGAGTTCCCAAACTAGCGATGAGTTCTTCTTCTCCTTCGACTCCAGCATCGTCAAAGAGCTCTCTGAAATAGTCCATGGCTTCGATACGGTCAGCTTCAGGTAGTTTCTTGAGATAGAGTTCTAGCTGAGTCAGGTATTCAGTTCTTGTCATGGCGGATACTCCCTTCTATGATGCCATTGATGGTGTCTGTATAGAGTGTCCATTCATCTTTTAGGGTCAAGAGCTGCTCTATACCACCGTTTGTCAAGGAGTAGTATTTGCGCATGCGACCTTGGAACTCTCTAGAATAGGTTGTCAGAAAGCTATTGCCTTCCAATTTTTTGAGAATGGGATAGAGTGTGGATTCTTTGATATTAGCGATCAGCTTAATGGTTTGGCTAATCTCATAACCATAAGAATCACCCTGCTCCAGTACAGCCAAGATGAGAAATTCAATCAAGGCAGAGGATGTTGGAAAGTACATGGGAAACCTCCTTTTCTAATGTGTAAGATTTTTATATATAATTTTTCTACACATACATTTTACATCTAAAAGAAAGCCCTGTCAAGAGAAATGTGTAAAATTTTTATATATAAAAAACTTCTAGCTAAAACTAGAAGTTTAAAGGATCTTATCCGCTCTGTCCACTGTAAAGAGGGCCACAGTCATCAGGATATAGATGAGCAAGAGGGCAGCTACAGCTGGTACCCAAGAGTGGAACAGGTCAAAACTGTAACCAAAGAGGGTTGGCCCAAAGGCTGCTAGGATATAGCCTCCTGTTTGAGATAGGCCGGACAATTGGGCTGTCTTTTCAGGGGCGCTTGTCTTGAGTGAAAAGTTGACCATGAGATAAGGGAAGAGGGCGCTGGTTGCGGTTCCGATGAGGAGATGGATGGTAAGCCAGTAAATGAAATTATTGATTGGGAAAAAGAGCATGGAAATGCCGACCACACCAGCTAGTGAAACCAAAGTGAGCATGAGCTGACGGTTGCGAGTAGATAAACTGGTTGTCAGGCTTGGGATGGTCATTGAAAAAGGAATGCTAATCAGAGATAAGATAGAAGTCAGCAAGCCAGCTTCGTGACTGGATAGACCTGCATGGATAGACATGGTAGGTAACCAGGTCATGACGGTGTAAAAGATCAAGGATTGAAAACCTGAAAAGATAATAATTGCCCAAACCTGTTTATTACGCATGACCTTTATTTGACTTTTTTGTTTGGTTTGTGGAGCTAGTCTATGATTATAGCGGTGATTTGGGAGCCAGACCAAAAAAGTTGCTAGACAGAGTAACGTGAGGAGAAGGATAAGTCCTTTCCAAGAACTGGCTTGTGTAATGGGCACAGCTAGATAGGAAGCCAGAGCCGTTGCAATCCCCATAGACGTTACATATAAGGTGGTCAGAAAACCAATTTTCTTTGGTTGATTGGCTTGGATAAGACTAGGAAGCAGGACATTGATGACTGCGACACTTGCCCCAACCATCAAGGTTCCTAGATAGAGCAGGGGCAGATTGATTAGTCGAATAAGTGAGCCGATGGTCAAGAAGAAGAGGCTGTAGGTGAAGAGATGCTCCAAGCCGATTTTCTGAGCCAGTTGGGTAGAAAATGGTGAAAAGAGGGTAAACATAAGGAGAGGCAGGCTGGTCAAGACACCAAGCGAACTAACTTCTACCTCCAGACCTTGCGAAATATTTCCCAAAATAATGGGTAAAACAGTAAAAGGAGTTCGCAAGGAAACACCAATCAGGATAATACCTGGAACAAAAAAGAGTGATTGCTTTTTCATATAATACCTCTTCTAGCTGATTTTAATAACAGCTTATTTTAAGGCTTTTTCACTATAATGTCAAGTAAGGTTTCTGGCTTTCAAGATAAAAATGGGAAAGTCTTGAAAATTATGATAGAATGGTGGAAGGAAAAATTCAGGAGAGTAGTAGTGACTCAAAATGTTGAAAGTCTTCTCGTATCCATTGTAATCAGTGCATACAATGAAGAAAAATATCTGCCTGGTCTAATTGAAGACTTAAAAAATCAAACTTATCCTAAAGAGAATATTGAAATTCTATTTATAAATGCTATGTCCACAGATGGGACCACAGCTATCATTCAGCAATTTATAAAGGAAGATACAGAGTTTAACTCAATTAGATTGTATAACAATCCTAAGAAAAATCAAGCTAGTGGTTTTAACCTGGGAGTTAAACATTCTGTAGGGGACCTTATTTTAAAAATTGATGCTCATTCAAAAGTTACTGAGACTTTTGTAATGAACAATGTGGCTATTATTCAACAAGGTGAATTTGTCTGTGGGGGGCCTAGACCGACGATTGTCGAAGGAAAAGGAAAATGGGCAGAGACCTTGCATCTTGTTGAGGAAAATATGTTTGGCAGTAGCATTGCCAATTATCGAAATAGTTCTGAGGATAGATATGTTTCTTCTATTTTTCATGGAATGTATAAACGAGAGGTTTTCCAGAAGGTTGGTTTAGTAAATGAGCAACTTGGCCGAACTGAAGATAATGATATTCATTATAGAATTCGAGAACATGGTTATAAAATCCGCTATAGCCCAAGTATTCTATCTTATCAGTATATTCGACCAACATTCAAGAAAATGCTGCATCAAAAGTATTCAAATGGATTGTGGATTGGCTTGACAAGTCATGTTCAGTTTAAGTGTTTATCATTATTTCACTATGTTCCTTGTTTATTTGTTTTGAGTCTTGTGTTTAGTCTAGCATTGTTACCGATCACATTCGTATTCATAACTTTACTATTAGGTGCCTATTTTCTACTTTTGTCACTACTCACTTTGCTGACTTTATTAAAACATAAAAATGGATTTCTAATTGTGATGCCCTTTCTTTTATTTTCCATTCACTTTGCTTATGGCTTTGGGACGATTGTAGGTTTAATTAGAGGATTTAAATGGAAGAAGGAGTACAAGGGAACAATAATTTATTTGGATAAAATAAGCCAAATAAATCAAAATATGCTATAATAACAATATAGTAAAACTCTTTTAAGGAGGAGTAGATTTCTATGAATAAAAAACTAACAGATTATGTGATTGATCTGGTGGAAATTTTAAATAAACAACAAAAGCAGGTTTTCTGGGGAATATTTGATATTTTCAGTATGGTGGTTTCCATCATTGTATCTTATATTTTATTTTATGGGCTGATTAATCCAGCACCTGTTGACTACATTATCTATACGAGTTTGGCCTTCTTGTTCTATCAATTGATGATTGGTTTTTGGGGGTTGAACGCGAGCATTAGTCGTTACAGCAAGATTACGGATTTCATGAAAATCTTTTTTGGTGTGACTGCTAGCAGTGTCTTGTCATATAGTATCTGTTATGCCTTCTTGCCACTCTTCTCCATCCGTTTTATCATTCTCTTTATCTTGTTGAGTACCTTCTTGATTTTATTGCCACGGATTACTTGGCAGTTAATCTACTCCAGACGCAAAAAAGGTAGTGGTGATGGAGAACACCGTCGGACCTTCTTGATTGGTGCCGGTGATGGTGGGGCTCTCTTTATGGATAGTTACCAACATCCAACCAGTGAATTAGAACTGGTCGGTATTTTGGATAAGGATTCTAAGAAAAAGGGTCAAAAACTTGGTGGTATTCCTGTTTTGGGCTCTTATGACAATCTGCCTGAATTAGCCAAACGCCATCAAATCGAGCGTGTCATCGTTGCGATTCCGTCGCTGGATCCGTCAGAATATGAGCGTATCTTGCAGATGTGTAATAAGCTGGGTGTCAAATGTTACAAGATGCCTAAGGTTGAAACTGTTGTTCAGGGCCTTCACCAAGCAGGTACTGGCTTCCAAAAAATTGATATTACGGACCTTTTGGGTCGTCAGGAAATCCGTCTTGACGAATCGCGTCTGGGTGCAGAACTGACAGGTAAGACCATCTTAGTCACAGGAGCTGGAGGTTCAATCGGTTCTGAAATCTGTCGTCAAGTTAGTCGCTTCAATCCTGAACGCATTGTCTTGCTCGGTCATGGGGAAAACTCAATCTACCTTGTTTATCATGAATTGATTCGTAAGTTCCAAGGGATTGATTATGTACCTGTGATTGCGGACATTCAAGACTATGATCGTTTGTTGCAAGTCTTTGAGCAGTACAAACCTGCTATTGTTTATCATGCGGCAGCCCACAAGCATGTTCCTATGATGGAGCGCAATCCAAAAGAAGCCTTCAAAAACAATATCCGTGGAACTTACAATGTTGCTAAGGCTGTTGATGAAGCTAAAGTGTCTAAGATGGTTATGATTTCGACAGATAAGGCAGTCAATCCACCAAATGTTATGGGAGCAACCAAGCGCGTGGCGGAGTTGATTGTCACTGGCTTTAACCAACGTAGCCAATCAACCTACTGTGCAGTTCGTTTTGGGAATGTTCTTGGTAGCCGTGGTAGTGTCATTCCAGTCTTTGAACGTCAGATTGCTGAAGGTGGGCCTGTAACGGTGACAGACTTCCGCATGACCCGTTACTTTATGACCATTCCAGAAGCTAGCCGTCTGGTTATCCATGCTGGTGCTTATGCCAAAGATGGGGAAGTCTTTATCCTTGATATGGGCAAACCAGTCAAGATTTATGACTTGGCCAAGAAGATGGTGCTTCTAAGTGGCCACACTGAAAGTGAAATTCCAATCGTTGAAGTTGGAATCCGACCAGGTGAAAAACTCTACGAAGAACTCTTGGTATCAACCGAACTCGTTGACAATCAAGTTATGGATAAGATTTTCGTTGGTAAGGTTAATGTCATGCCTTTAGAATCCATCAATCAAAAGATTGGAGAGTTCCGCACTCTCAGTGGAGATGAGTTGAAGCAAGCTATTATCGCCTTTGCTAATCAAACAACCCACATTGAATAAAAAAGAAAAACGCATATTATCAAGTTTGTTAACCTTGGTACTATGCGTTTTATTATGTAGAGACTTATACTCTTCGAAAATCTCTTCAAATCACGTCAACGTCGCCTTGCCGTATGTATATGTTACTGACTTCGTCAGTTCTATCTGCAACCTCAAAACAGTGTTTTGAGCAGCCCGCAGCTAGTTTCCTAGTTTGCTCTTTGATTTTCATTGAGTATTACTTCATTTTCTTCTGAAATGGAATTGTTACCCAGTCTATGCTATTGAAAATACGCCAAAACTTCTAAGGGTTTGTGAGCGATATAATCAGGTTGATAGTTTAGTAGATCTGCTTGCTCTCCAAATCCCCAAGTGACGGCCAATTTCTGAATACCTGTTTCTCGAGCTCCCAGCATATCAAACTTGGTATCTCCGATGATGATGGCTTGTTCTGGTGCTAGTTGATGTGTCTGCAAGGCTTGGTGAATGACATCTGCCTTATGGGGTGCTTCAGGGCTAGAACCATAAATGCCATCAAAGAAATGATGGATTTCCAAGTTTTTTGCCATGTCTTGAGCAGTAGATGTATCCTTTGTCGTGGTGATGTAGAGTGGATAACTGCTCGATAACTCCTCAAGCAAGTCTATAATCTGAGGAAAGAGTTGAGCTTCATAGATGCCTTTTGCCTTATAGTAAGAACGATATATCTGCACGGCTTCAGAAATTTGGTCTTTGGACAGGCAGGTCGCAAAACTACTTTCGAGAGGTGGTCCCATAAAACCACGAATAGTTTTGGCATCAGGGCTAGGCACCCCCAGCTCTTTAAAGGTATAGGTAAAGGCATTGTGAATCCCGATAGAACTATCAACGAGGGTTCCATCCAAATCGAAAAAAATCGCTGTGATAGAGGTCATGGTTTCTCCTATTTGATAAGCTTATTCTCCGAAAATTTCTTTTTGGAGGCGACGACCAGTAGGGGTGGTAGCGAGTCCACCTTCAGCTGTTTCACGAAAGGCAGTTGGCATGCTTGCTCCTACTTGGTACATGGCATCGATCACTTCATCCACAGGGATTTTAGATTCGATACCTGCCAAGGCCATGTCTGCTGCGATGAAAGCAAAGCTAGCTCCCATGGCATTACGTTTGACACAGGGAACTTCGACCAAACCTGCAACAGGGTCACAGATGAGGCCTAGCATATTTTTAATGACAAAGGCAATAGCTTGACTGGCCTGATAAGGTGTTCCACCTGCAGCCAGAGTCAAGGCGGCAGCACTCATAGCAGAGGCTGAACCAACTTCAGCTTGACACCCACCCTCAGCACCTGAGATGGAGGCATTGTTTGCGATGACTAGTCCAAAGGCACCAGCAGCAAAGAGGAAATCCAATTGTTGCTCGTGGCTGAGGTCTAATTTTTCAATAGCAGCAGTGAGAACGGATGGCAGACAGCCAGCACTTCCAGCGGTTGGAGTGGCACAGACCAAGCCCATTTTGGCATTGTGTTCATTGACTGCGATGGCATTTCGGGCAGCCGAGAGAATCGTATAATCTGACAGAGTTTTTCCGTTTTCGATGTAGTGATCCAATTTGGCAGCATCTCCACCTGTCAGGCCACTACGAGATTTATTTTCATTGAGGCCAAGTTGGACAGAGGCTTTCATAACTTCCAGATTGCGTTCCATGAGAAGGAAGACTTCTTCACGTTCGCGACCGGTCAATTCAAACTCTGTTGTAATCATGAGTTCTGCGACATTTCCTTGAAAGTCCAGATCTGCTTGCTCGACCAATTCTTTGATAGAATAAAACATGCTTCCTCCTATTTAAAGAAATTGACATTGTGGAGATGAGGGATTTTTCGAATTTCTTCGATAGCCTCATCACAGTTGCGACTGTCAACTTCGATAATCATAATGGCTTTTTCACCAGCTTTTTCACGAGTGACATTCATCTGGGCGATATTGATACCATAGCGGGAAAGCGCCTCTGTAACAAGGGCAATCATACCTGGAATATCTTGATGAACGATGATGATAGTCGGTGTATTCATATTGAGAGAGACGGCAAAACCATTGAGTTCGGTTACCTGAATATTTCCTCCACCGATAGAAATACCAGTCACGCTGATGGTCTTGTGGGCATTTTTAACAGTAATTTTAGTGGTGTTAGGGTGAGGGGCATTGCTGTCTTTCTGAATGGTCCAGACAATCTTGATACCACGCTTGTGGGCAATTTCCAGACTATTTGGAATTTCAGGATCATCTGTATCCATTCCTAAAATACCTGCAACAAGGGCTAGGTCTGTTCCGTGACCACGATAGGTCTTGGCAAATGAGTTAAAAAGTTGGAATTCAACTTCTGTCGGAGTATCATCAAAAATGGAAGAGACAATCTTCCCAATACGAACAGCACCAGCGGTATGGCTACTAGATGGGCCAATCATAACTGGTCCGATGATATCAAAGACAGATTGAAAACGAAGTGATTTCATCAGTTTCCCCTTATAAAAATTCTTATCTCTATTATATCAAAGAATGAGGGGCTTGGCTTTAATTGTGGATGAAAACCTTTCTAATACCTCAAATAGCATAAAAATAGTATCTTTTATGACAAAAAACACCTTATTTAGGGAAATAAAAAATAATTTTGTAATATTTCTACATAAAAGTGTCAAGAAACGGTAATATTTAAAGGGTATGATAGAACTATAGAAAGAAGGAGAATTTTCGAATATGAAATCAATAACTAAAAAGATTAAAGCAACTCTTGCAGGAGTAGCTGCCTTGTTTGCAGTATTTGCTCCATCATTTGTATCTGCTCAAGAATCATCAACTTACACTGTTAAAGAAGGTGATACACTTTCAGAAATCGCTGAAACTCACAACACAACAGTTGAAAAATTGGCAGAAAACAACCACATTGATAACATTCATTTGATTTATGTTGGTCAAGAGTTGGTTATCGATGGCCCTGTAGCGCCTGTTGCAACACCAGCGCCAGCTACTTATGCGGCACCAGCCGCTCAAGATGAAACTGTTTCAGCTCCAGTGGCAGAAACTCCAGTAGTAAGTGAAACAGTTGTTTCAACTGTAAGCGGATCTGAAGCAGAAGCCAAAGAATGGATCGCTCAAAAAGAATCAGGTGGTAGCTATACAGCTACAAATGGACGTTATATCGGACGTTACCAATTAACAGATTCATACCTGAACGGTGACTACTCAGCTGAAAACCAAGAACGTGTAGCAGATGCCTACGTTGCAGGACGTTACGGTTCATGGACAGCTGCTAAAAACTTCTGGCTTAACAATGGCTGGTATTAAGAACTAACGAACAAATAATATGTAAAGAGTCGAGGAAATCCCTCGACTTTTTTTATAATTTCTTTGGTTGATAATGGGTCTCTACTTCTTTTTTGAGATGAGACAGCATAGAAGTTTCCTCGGTCAGCTCTAGGAGTGAGAAACCTTTTTGGATAAGTTTAGCATTATCCCTACAAATCCCAATACGAACATAGCAGATAGCAAGCCTATCGTAGCTTTTCTTATTCTTGGCGTCCTCCAGTAAAGTGTAGCAGATTTGCTTACACATGTTTTTATCTTGATTGTATAGATAGAGTGTGGAAAGGTTGAGCAGGATTGCTATTCGCAAGTCATATAAATGTTGATAGTTTTTATAGACTTCTAAGCGTTGCAAGATTTTCTCGGATTATTGACAAATAAACGGACATTCTGATAGACGATTGCCCTAGCGGCTTAGTGTAAACTTTACAAATTTGGCTTGTAATTTTTTTATAAAATTCACTTCAGATACTTGACAGTTATTATATTTTCGCTTATGCTTATTATATAGATAAAAGGACGGGATAGGAGTTTAAAAATTTGAAAGCGCTATCCATATTGTTTATTGGACTGATTCTTGAGTAATAGTTAGAGTGTGCTTAATACTACTCTGGTTGTTCAAGGACCTGATACAGAAGCGCACCATTCTCCCGGTTAAGAGTAAGTTCGTTGTTAAAAAATGAAATGAGATAGAAGGAAGGTGAGTCCAATGGACTACGATACTTGTTGATAAATTACTATAGCTGTTTTTACGGAACAGCTCTCGATAATAGAAGAAATAAATCATGAGAAAATTAGTTAAAATTGGTGTTGCATCTTTAATGGTATGTGGTATACTTGCTACTACAAATGCTTTAGCAGTATGGGTTGAGGGTGGTCAATGGAACTATGGAGTAGGTTGGACAGGAACTTTTGGATATTCTGATTACTTACATTCTACTCGATATCATACAGCAACTGTTAGACATGGGGGTAGAACCTCTAAGGATTATGCAAAACCTGAGGCATGGGCTAGAGCTTCCCTCACCAAGATTCCGCCAACAGGAATGGAATATTTCTATGGATTTGAGTAAAATTCTTCCCTCTCCTATTTGGAGAGGGAAAACTGTAGTGGAGGCACTTTTATGAAAAAAATCAGTAATTTCTGTATGTTACTCCTGCTTCTGTGTACCACTTTTTTTGTTTTTAATGTAAACTATACACGAGAAGTGGTTCGGATTCAAGAAATGGGAAAGACTGTAGATTCTTTGGATTTGTATTTGAAAGATATTAACGAACCTGCAGCGTCTGTTCTTCGATTTTTTGAGGATGTATCAAAGGAGTATAAAGTCTCCATCATCAAAACAGACAGTGGTGATGAGGTGGTCAAGTCTGGTGTTTTTGATAAAGATACCTTCCCCTACCAAGAGTTTGGGATTTCTTCTCTTGATTTTACCACAGATGGTGAAGGAGTCTATAGTAATAAAGAAATTTCCAATAAACTTGGTACGATTCCGACCTTTCTAAAAGCCAAACCTATTCAGCTTATGACTTTTCAAACCTATATCAAGGATACATCTCGTAGTTTAAATGGTCGCTATACGATAACTTCTACACAAGAGATGGACAAGGATAGGATTGTACAGAAATGGAGCGATTTTTTCAAGATAGACCAGGCTACCTTGCTAGAGCCGACCTACAAAAGTGCAGTGGAAGTCATAAATCGAGATTTGCTTTTATCTGCCATTGTTTTTGTCTTGGCTATTTTGCTTCTTGTGTTAGTGACAGTGTATCAACCGATGATGGAGATGAAAAGAGTTGGGGTACAAAAATTACTTGGTTTTCAAGATAGGGCTGTTTTAGCTGATGTTGTAAAAGGCAACCTTTACCTCCTCCTAGGTGGGGCTCTTGTGATCAATCTAGGCGTGTTTTTCTTGCTTGATTATAAGCCAAAAGATTTGTTTCCTATGCTGTGGTTGTCTCATTTTTTGCTGTTGCAGCTTTATCTCTTTATCAGTTGGTTGACTTACCTCTTAATCCAAAAAATGACAATCAGCTCTCTGCTGAAAGGTTTTTCATCTTTCAAATTTGGTCTTATCTTCAATTATGTGATGAAAATAGGGACAACTATTTTACTGACGGCCTTACTGATTGGGGTGGGCAGAAGTTTAGAACAAGAAAACAAAGAACTTGCTTATCAGCAACAGTGGGTAAGTCAAGGTAATTACCTGACCTTAGAAACCTTCAAACTCAATGATAATCTGTGGCAAGAAGAGCTAGCAGGGTCAGGGAAATCTACAGATTATTTCTATCGATTTTATCAGGATTTGGTAGAAAAAACGCAGGCGGGCTATGTGCAGAGTAGCAGTCTTCCTGTAAAAAATTTTGTCCAATCAGAACAGATTCAGCAATATCAGTTAACAGATACGGTGGATGTTTACTATGCCAATCGCAATTTTCTAAAGAGCAAGGGATTCAAGCTACCAGATACCGGTATTAAAAAAGTTATTTTGATGCCAGCAAGTACGAAAGGTGAAGAAGATAAAAATCAGCTCTTGGGGAAGTTAATTGCCTTTCATTCGATGAAGTATGAAGAGCAGCAAAAACGAACGATAGAGGAGATGGATGTCGAGATTGCCTATTATGAAGGAGATTGGTCATTTTTCCCATATAGTGATAAGCGAAAGGAAAATCTCTCCAATCCAATTATTAGCTTGGTCAATGATTCTGATATGATGTGGGATGAGAAAGCCTCCCTGTCAACAACTGGCTTAAATAATCCGATTAAAATTGAAAATACGGTTCAACATCAAAAAGAGATTACAGAGTTAGTTGAGAAATTGTCAGATGGAAATTATTTAAAATTTTCATCTATTCAAGCCATTCAACAAGAGAAAGTGGATTCTTATCGAGATGCTGTTCGGAATTTTAACCTACTCTTTGCTTTGTTTGGTCTCCTTAGCATGATGATTTCCTACTTCTTACTAGTAACAACTTTCTTATTGAAGCGCAGGGATATCATTACCAAGAAGTTTATGGGGTGGAAACTGGTCGATCGCTACCGTCCTCTCCTCGTTCTGCTCTTGCTGGGCTATAGTTTCCCTCTTCTAGTCTTGATTTTCTTTGCCCATGCGTTCTTACCACTTCTACTGTTTGCAGGTTTTACATGTCTGGATATACTATTTGTGCTAGGCTTAGCTTCTAGGATGGAGAAAAGAAGTCTAGTAGAGTTATTGAAAGGGGGCATCTTATGATTGAGTTGAAAAATATTACCAAAACCATTGGGGGAAAAGTGATTTTGGATAACTTATCTCTCAGGATTGATCAGGGGGATTTGGTAGCTATTGTTGGTAAGAGTGGTAGTGGGAAGTCGACCTTGTTAAATTTATTGGGTTTGATAGATGGTGATTATAGCGGACGGTATGAGATTTTTGGTCAGACAAATCTAGCGGTCAATTCTACCAAGTCGCAAACAATAATCCGTGAACATATCTCTTATCTATTTCAAAATTTTGCCCTGATTGATGATGAAACGGTCGAGTACAATCTTATGCTGGCGCTGAAATATGTGAAATTGTCCAAGAAAGACAAGCTCAAAAAGGTGGAAGAGATTTTAGAGAGAGTAGGTTTGTCAGCTACTTTGCACCAAAAGGTCTCCGAGTTGTCTGGTGGCGAACAACAACGAATTGCAGTTGCTAGAGCCATCTTAAAACCCAGCCAGCTGATTTTAGCCGATGAACCGACAGGTTCTCTGGATCCTGAAAATAGAGATTTGGTCTTGAAGTTTCTCTTAGAGATGAATCGAGAGGGGAAAACAGTCATTATCGTGACCCACGATGCTTATGTAGCCCAACAATGTCATCGAATCATTGAATTAGGCGAGGGAAAATGAGTTCGTTCAGCTTCATTTGACCGACTGAATACTCATATTTTTCAGAGAGAAATAGCATAAATAGGCCTAGGAATGATATTTTTATGTCATTTTCCTGGGTTTTTCTGTTTTAAATTGAAAAAAATTACAATTTAGGCTTGACAAAGGATGTATATAGATGTATTGTTTATACAAACAAAAGGAATAAACATAAAGTAGGCTTTATTATGAATAAGATGAAGAAGGTGTTGATGACGATGTTTGGTTTAGTGATGCTCCCCCTACTATTTGCTTGTAGCAACAATCAATCGGCTGGAATTGAAGCCATCAAGTCCAAAGGAAAATTGGTTGTAGCCCTCAATCCGGATTTTGCTCCATTTGAATACCAAAAAGTGGTTGATGGGAAAAATCAGATTGTGGGTTCAGATATCGAATTAGCCAAGGCTATCGCAACAGAACTAGGTGTCGAATTGGAACTATCTCCCATGAGTTTTGATAATGTACTGGCTAGTGTTCAATCAGGAAAAGCCGACCTTGCCATATCAGGTGTTTCTAAGACAGATGAACGGAGCAAGGTGTTTGACTTTTCCATTCCCTACTATACTGCAAAAAATAAACTCATTGTCAAAAAATCTGACTTGACTACTTATCAGTCTGTAAACGACTTGGCGCAGAAAAAGGTTGGAGCGCAGAAAGGTTCGATTCAAGAGACGATGGCGAAAGATTTGCTACAAAATTCTTCCCTCGTATCTCTGCCTAAAAATGGGAATTTAATCACAGATTTAAAATCAGGGCAAGTGGATGCCGTTATTTTTGAAGAACCCGTTGCCAAGGGATTTGTGGAAAATAATCCTGATTTAGCAATCGCAGACCTCAATTTTGAAAAAGAGCAAGATGATTCCTATGCGGTAGCCATGAAAAAAGATAGCAAGGAATTGAAAGAGGCAGTCGATAAAACCATTCAAAAGTTGAAGGAGTCTGGGGAATTAGACAAACTCATTGAGGATGCCTTTAAAGCGTCCATTGAAAAATAGAAAGAAGGAAAAGAACATGAGTAAAGAAAAAGTAATTTTGGCCTATTCTGGCGGTTTAGACACATCAGTTGCTATTACCTGGCTGAAGAAAGACTATGATGTTGTTGCAGTTTGTATGGATGTGGGTGAAGGGAAAGACTTAGATTTCATCCATGATAAGGCTCTTAAGGTTGGGGCAGTCGAATCTTATGTCATTGATGTTAAGGACGAATTTGCTACAGATTATGTGCTAGTAGCTCTCCAGTCACATGCCTACTATGAACAAAAGTACCCCTTGGTATCTGCCTTGAGCCGCCCTCTTATTTCTAAAAAATTGGTTGAAATAGCGCATCAGACAGGAGCGACTACAATTGCTCATGGTTGTACAGGTAAGGGGAATGACCAAGTCGAATACCAGATTGCAGTCGCTAAGAAAGCGAATGAAGCTAAAAAGTGATGGAGTGATGGGTTCAGAATAAGAGGTTGGTAGATTATCAGCCTCTTTCTTGTCGTTGAAAAAGTGAGATATATTGACTTTTGAAAAAAATGTCATAATTGAGTTGGGATAAACGTAAAAGTCATACTTTCTCGTTAAATCGTTCGGCGATTCATGGTGACATGGACACATAGAAGTAAACACACTATGTGGCTTGGCAGAGCTAAAAACTTCTGGTTTAACAATGGCTGATATTAAGAACTAACGAACAAATAATATGTAAAGAGTCGAGGAAATCCCTCGACTTTTTTTATAATTTCTTTGGTTGATAATGGGTCTCTACTTCTTTTTTGAGATGAGACAGCATAGAAGTTTCCTCGGTCAGCTCTAGGAGTGAGAAACCTTTTTGGATAAGTTTAGCATTATCCCTACAAATCCCAATACGAACATAGCAGATAGCAAGCCTATCGTAGCTTTTCTTATTCTTGGCGTCCTCCAGTAAAGTGTAGCAGATTTGCTTACACATGTTTTTATCTTGATTGTATAGATAGAGTGTGGAAAGGTTGAGCAGGATTGCTATTCGCAAGTCATATAAATGTTGATAGTTTTTATAGACTTCTAAGCGTTGCAAGATTTTCTCGGATTATTGACAAATAAACGGACATTCTGATAGACGATTGCCCTAGCGGCTTAGTGTAAACTTTACAAATTTGGCTTGTAATTTTTTTATAAAATTCACTTCAGATACTTGACAGTTATTATATTTTCGCTTATGCTTATTATATAGATAAAAGGACGGGATAGGAGTTTAAAAATTTGAAAGCGCTATCCATAATCATAACGCATAATTTTCTCCTTTTCGTGAAAAAAGTTAACGTAATTTTGAAATGAGCTTAATAAGAGGTACTATGTAGGTAGAAAATAAAGATAGGAGAAAAAGTATGAATAAAAAAATATTTTGTATTCTAGTATGTATTATATCATTGATTAGTCTAGCTATAATCTTTCCATGGGGCTGGTCGATATAATGTAAGGGAGCTTGAGTTGTTAGTGGAGGATAAAATGTTAAGAGTAATAGTAGTTATTCAATCTTTAGTAATAATACTGCTTGCTGTTGCTTTATTATTATCTCGGAAAAACTTTGATTCGTTAAATGTTGTTCTTATAATGATGATCGTATCACAATTGTTGTTATTAGTATATTTGATAAAATCAGGGAATCAGTGATTAGCTGTTATTTGAATTAAGTAAACTGTTAAGCTTCAAGCAGTAACTGGTTTTAAATATTTAAAATAAGATAAAGGAAGGAAGTCTAATTTAGGTAACTAAACAAAGCCTGCGATCACTTGTTAGGAAACCATCCTAACCATGCTTAATAAAAAAGGAGAAAATAAATGGAACTCGTATTACCAAATAATTATGTTGCTCTTGAGCAAGAAGAGATGATGTATCTTGATGGGGGTGGTGTTGGTCGTAACTGGTGGAATAGTAGAGGTAGTTTTGCAACAGTTCTGGATGTAGATTTGGCCATCTATAGTGGTGGTGCAACAATTTATTCTGCTTATGCGATAAAAAAAGCTATCTCAGCTAATAGAGGGGCTATTACGAGAACATTACGTAGTTTAATAATTAAACATGTAGGTAGTGCAGCTGGCCATTTAGTCAATACTGCACTAACTGTTACTGGATTTTCACTAGGTGGAGCAATCGCATATGGGGTTGATTGGGCTGACGGTAGCTTAGATGGTTATATTTTTGCTTAAAATGAAACATTTTTTTGCAGGAATTGGTGAAATAAACTTTGTAAGTTATTTATTGTATATATGTGTAGGAATAGCCCCTTTTTTTCACGTATATATAATAGGTTCTGAAATGAATTTTGTGAAAATAGTGTTATCTATTTTGGGAATTATATTTGTTTGTATTTTAACTATTGCTCGAATTTATAGGACTTTTTTCTATAAAGAATAGTTTGGACTTGAAATGTATTTAAAAACAAGAGGTTGGTAGATTATCAGCCTCTTTCTTGTCGTTGAAAAAGTGAGATATATTGACTTTTGAAAAAAATGTCATAATTGAGTTGGGATAAACGTAAAAGTCATACTTTCTCGTTAAATCGTTCGGCGATTCTATGAAAAGGTCGAGGAGCTCCCTCGGCTTTTTTATCTTTCCTTCGCTTGGTAATAGATCTCTACTTCTTTTTTGAGATGAGACAGCATAGAAGTTTCCTCGGTCAGCTCTAGGAGTGAGAAACCTTTTTGGATAAGTTTAGCATTATCCCTACAAATCCCAATACGAACATAGCAGATAGCAAGCCTATCGTAGCTTTTCTTATTCTTGGCGTCCTCCAGTAAAGTGTAGCAGATTTGCTTACACATGTTTTTATCTTGATTGTATAGATAGAGTGTGGAAAGGTTGAGCAGGATTGCTATTCGCAAGTCATATAAATGTTGATAGTTTTTATAGACTTCTAAGCGTTGCAAGATTTTTCCAGTGATGAGATGGAGGTATTCAATGGGAAAACTGAAAAGAATGGTATTGAGGATTTTTAGATCACTCTCATACCATGTATCTTGTTTTTCAATTTTTCTCCAAAGTTTTTTGACAACCTGTTCTGCGTGATCTGATAGTTCCCCTGCCCCGTGTTGACGGATATAAATGACAACTTCAAGCATATCTCTGATTTCTTCTATAGGGAGATCGTGGTGGGTCTTGAGGTAGTCTTGGCATTTTTGAAATAAATTGACAAGATCGCTGGTCCCGATAATGGAACGCATATTGAGATAGGTTTGCATAATCTCTGTGCGTTGACTTGGTTGATAAAGTTGACAGATATATTCAAACTCTTCAAAACTCATATTGATTTGACGGAGAAGAAATTCCATATTTTCATATTTTGGGGTTGTCTTGCCACTTTCGATTTTTGATAAGCTGGTTCTTGAGAGAACACCCCCACAGACCTCTTCTTGGGTCAGCCCCTTTGACTCACGTATTTCTTTATAGACCTTTCCGAAATCATAACGCATGATTTTCTCCTTTCTGTGAAAAAAGTTAACAAATAATAAAATCTTGTTAAAAATATTGTATCATAGCAGTGTAAAAAGTAAAAAAGAAAGTAAAAATAAATTTGTGAAAAAAGTTAACGTAATTTTAAAATGAGCTTAATAAGAGGTATGATGTAGGTAGAAAATAAAGATAGGAGAAAAAGTATGAATAAAAAAATATTTTGTATTCTAGTATGTATGATATCATTGATTAGTCTGGCCATAATCTTTCCATGGGGCTGGTCGATATAATGTAAGGGAGCTTGAGTTGTTAAAGGAGGCTCAGTCCTTGGACAAAAATCTGCTGCACTACAATGCTTGGAAAGATATCAAGAACAAAGAATGATACGGTTGAAAATAAACTAATTCAAGAACTACTGGGCAGTGATTGAGGTTTGGGTGACATCAAAGAAAAGTTAGATTAATTCTAAAGAATTGAGTATTTCTATGTTAAAAAAATATCCTTGTACGATGCAACATGACCAGTCAGATTGCGCTGCGGCAGTTGTTTCAACAGTTCTTTTATCTTACAAAAAGGAACTATCAATCATGAAGATTCGGGAAATTATTGGTACAGACATGTATGGAACGACTGTCAGTGGTATTGTTTCAGGTCTGAATAAGTTGAATTTTACAGTAAAAGCTGTTCGAGTAGCACTGGAAGATTTGACTCCAAAATTAACATTTCCTGCGATTCTTCAAGTTAAGAATGATTTAGGTCAAAATCATTTTGTGGTATTACATAGTATAAAGGAGAAAATAAATGGAACTTGTATTACCAAATAATTATGTTGTGATTGATGAAGAAGAGATGATGTACCTTGATGGGGGAGCTTATTTAAGCAAGCGTGCTTGTCAAGGAATTTGCGCAGCTTTAGCTATGAGTCCAGGAACTTTTATAGCATTAGCTGGAGCTGCAGTTTTAACCAAAAAACTAATAAACTATATTAAAGTTGGAGGCCTTGGAGGTTGGCTTATTGGTGCAGCAGCAGGTGTATTGGCTGGGGCGGCAGGAAGAATAGCTTACTGTATTGGATATGGTGCTCTTAATAGAGGTTGTGATATTAGCGGGAACCCTTATCCTTGGGATGGATTCATATCTGCGACAGTAAGATGAGTAATGTAGATAAGATTCGAAAAATACACATTATCGTATGTTGGATGTATATATTTTTATCATTCAGGGCGATTATAAATGACACGGAGTATTTTTTGCTTATTTTTTTAGCTTTTATCTACTCAATAGTATCACTACCTCTATATTCTGTGAAAAATAAAATAGTATCTATCTGTCTAGCCATAAATTCGATTCTGTTAATGAGTTTCCCCATTTTAATCAATAAGTTTTTCCCAGAAAGTTTTTTGACTTATACCGTATTAATAAGTGTTTTTATCCTAGAGTTAGCAATCTTTCATTTAATTAGGAAAGATTTTGATATTAAATTGACTAACGAATATAAGAAAATTAGTCAGTTTAGAAGCAAGGTGTCTCAATCTCCTTGGATAAAATATTTAGAGATTTCTAGTTTTATATTAACTATATTTCCATCTATTCTTTATGGTACAGTTGCTAATCATGTACTGACTCTTATCTTTTTGATAAAAATTTGTGTAGATACCACGATAAAATTTTTATTCATCAGATTATTTGACACAAGCACTTTAATGAAGAGGAGAATATTTTTTCTTTTCGCATTGGATGTTATAGTTTACTTATTTTTAGGATATCTTTTAGTGATTCAAAAAGCAGGCTATTTGTTTTCGGTTTTACTTCTTTTTTCTAATTTTTCAGTTCCCTTTATCAGAGAAAAAGAGTATGAATTATTTAAAAATAAGCAATGAGATAGATATGGTAGCTTTATTAAAACTGAGAATAAAGTTTGGGAGATATTTTTATTTATTTTAGGTGTGTTGTTAATTGTAATTTCATTACTAAGTCCCCCAAAAATTAAATTTTGGAAATAGAGTTAGTGAGAAGGATAGGATAATAGTATTATGTTGATTGTTTTAATTTCAGTTATTGTTGCATTCCTGTATCATAAAATTACAGAGTATGTCAACAACAGGAAAATTGATATTGTTATTTTTCTATCATTGCTGATTTCTCATTTTATTTGGAATTACTATTTTTTACCAATTGAAATATTGATAGCAATCAGTGGAGCAAATTTACTATTAAGTTTTTTAAAAAAATTACAGACTAAATAATATTAATCTGTGTAATACAGTAGCTCGGTCATTAGATTCTATTGAAGATATAAATTAAAAATGAGGCTGGGAAAAAACTCAATTTGAAAATGAAATTGAGTAAATTTTTCTATTATATAACGCATATTATCAAGATTTTTGAACACCTGATAATATGCACTTTTCTTATTTTAAAGATTTTTTGCCTTTCTTCATTTCTTGAATGAATTGGAGAGATGACTTTATTTAGGTGTTTAACATTACTATAGATAGGATTTAGCAGTACTAATATGAACTCATATTATAGGTGTAGACTTAAATTTTGGAAGCAAGCTAAAGGATATCTTATCTAGGTAACTAAGTGCTATAACAAGATATATTGGTGGAGTTAGTATGGCAACTATTACTAATGCTCTTAATATTGCGACTACTGTTACTGAAGTCTTCTCATTAGGAGGAGCCATTGCATATGGTTTAGATATCGTAGACGGTAAATTTGATGGGTATTTATGGGCGTAAAACTATAGCTATGAAACATTTTTTTGCAGGAATTGGTGAAATTCATTTTTTGTTATTTTTATTATATCTAAGCATGTCTGCTAGTCCAATTATTGGACTAGTGATTGGATATACTAAAATAAATCTAATAAATTCTATTATTATAGCTCTTGGTATGATATTGGCATTAATTTTGGTATTATCAAGAGTGTATAGAAAATATTTTTATAGAGACGATGATGACTAAAGTTTTTATCAATAATTTGGGCTCCTTGTCAACTGTAGTGGGTTGAATAAAAGCTAACGTCTGGGGAAGGGTTTAAAGCTTTGCTTTATCAAATATTGACTTACAGAGTTGCTCTATTGTATTGATGCATTCTTAGTAAATAATATGGTGTTTTAAATGAAAGATGATCAGAAATATTTATTAGCGGGACTTTATTCGCTTCTAGTTGCAATATTTTATTTTCCATTGATTGATTCCAAGGGGATTTTTGTAAGTATATTGATGGCGGTTTTACTTTTATATTTAATATACTTCATTGCAACAGTCATTCATATTGTGATAATTAAGTTTATAAGAAAAAAATCTTTTAAGTATTTGGTTCTATATCCATTTACTTATGATGGGAGCTGGAGATTTCAACCTATAAACTTACTCTACTTTCCAGAAATGGTGAGAGATGTCATTCCGATTAATTTAGTTCAAGAATATTGCCAAGGACAACCTTACGGACTGTTAAAAAAGATGCTGAAAAGAATTCGATTGTCACGAGAGATAGCTTTACTCCTGGCTACCATTATCGTCTATTTTTTTACGCATAGAATTCTACCTCTTTCAGTATTTACGTTCATGTTCTCTTACATATTGCTATTTGTACAATCTTATTTGGGTAGCAATACCGCTTGGATTGGAAATAGAAGATTAATAATAGATGATGAATTTGAAAAAATCTTGCTTTCAAAAAGTTATGTAAAAGAAATATCATCTGCACGATACTCAGAATACTTGACATGTGAATACAAAAACCTTACACCAATCATATTGATAGCTATTTTTGAAAATTTGCTTGACTCCTACTTGCTTCAGAATCAGAGTGAGGTTGACTTAGATATTTTTTATAAAGTTTTACCTTTGCTTTATAAAGAAAAATATACTATGGGATTCAATTACTTTGTAAGTTTAAATTATTTACTATATAAGGTTGGATTTTTGGGAATCATTTACGATAATGAAGCATTAAGAGATTTGTCAAAACAATATTTAAACAAAAATATTTCGGAATTACAAGATGGTTCTTTCGAGGGCGGTATACAAGATGCTGTTGCCTCTAAACAAATAGTAGTTATAAATGAATTTATAGCTTGTTTAAATTCCAGATGCGTGCCATCCCAATATGATAGATTTTTTTATAAAGATAGACCTTATATTTTTTCCAGAAAGAGTCCTATTAAGGGGTGAAAATTTGTTACATTTGGATTAACAAGTGTCCTAGGGATTAGAAATAACTCTAGTATAGCTAGATATTTTTGAGTAACTAGAAATATCATTAGGCTACCCATATGATTGCCAGAAAAGATGGCTGATGAATCTTATTTATACTGTTGCAGTAGGCATTGTCTAGGATAAATAAGCTATCTTGATGGGGGAGATTGGAATAATTTTAGTAGAAACATTAAAGGATTATGGACAAGTAGCGTAGGATTAGGTGATGCAATGTGCTAAGTTGGCTTGGTGTTAGCAGTAGTATTATTTAACAATGGAAAGTAGACTAAATGAAAAATAAGCGTTATTTTTTTGACACAATTTTAATAATTTTACTGCTTATAAGCACGATATTTTGTGTCAGCCCAGTATTTATAAAATTGGACATCTTAGGAACTCCCTCTCATGCCATCTTAACCTTTGTATTGGCGATACCGTTATTCTATATTTTGTCTCAATGCTTACATACTTTGCTATTACTAGTTTCCTCAATCTTTTGTAAATTAAGACCAATTTATTTTTATTTTATATTTGTGATCATTATAGGAGCTAGGAAATACTATCGAATTCTCTTTCACCAACTAATGGGATTTAGTCCAGGAGTAGCAGTGTTTTATAAGGAGAGTCAAACAACTAAGAATCTGTTTAAATTTTACTACTTCTTGTACTTTACAACACTAATTTCATACTATTTTTTCTTTACTTTTGTGTATGACAAACCGTTGCTTTTGCCTCTTATTCCATTTTCTATTATCATAGCATTAGTACAAAAACTTTATAGAATTGAGAATCAACAATTATTTCTGTTAAAATCAAAGGTACTAACAATACTGGAATCTAAGAAGAATTGTGAGTTTAATCTTCAGGATTATCATGAAATTTGGAAATTGCAATCAAAATCTGAGTTGCCATGCGTGGCTTTATCTTATATCAGTTTGATCAAGCCATATCTTTCAGAGAGCGTGCGTGAACAAATTGATTTATTAGAAGTTAAGCGATTTAAAAAAATAAATCATCCAATATCACTTTATGGTATGTTGGATGTTATAAAATTAAATCTATATTTACGCCATTATAATGAAAAAAATAAATATGAATCAATGTTAAATAAAATTTTAGAGGTAAGACCAGACTTTGTTTTAATCGAGCAGAATATTGATGATAGTTTAAATAGCTCGCAACCATTATCTTTATCTTTAGCCATTTCAGAAATCCAACTTTTGCTTGAAGTGTATATGGGGATCAAACATGTTTCAATTAGGAGATAAAACCAGAATAATATTTGCCATTATAGGGGCAAGTTGCATATTAGTCAGTATGTATCTTATTCCACTTATTAAAACTGAGAATAAATTTTGGGAAATACTTTTATTTATATTAGGTGTATTGCTAATTGGAATTGCGTTATTAAGTCAAAAAAAATAAATTTTGAAATAGTATTAGTGAGTTCGCAATCATTTATTGCTAGTGGTTTAGAACTGTTAAGTTTCAAACAATAATTGATTTTAAACCTTAGGTAACCTATAAAAACAAATAAGGTAGAGAAAGGATATCTTATCTAGGTAGCTAAGTGATAAAAACACAGTCGTCTATCACTTGTTAGGAAACTATCCTAACTATGCTTAATAAAAAAGGAGAAAATAAATGGAACTCGTATTACCAAATAATTATGTTGTTCTTGAGCAAGAAGAGATGATGTATCTTGATGGGGGATTTTCTATTCCGAGATGGCCTGTTGCAACAGCCATTAATATAGCTTTTAATGGTGTTTTAGGTGGAGGAGCAATCAGTCTAGTTAGAAATTATATTCGTAATTATAGTTTGCGGCGAGTTACAAGCGCAATTGCTGGAGCAGCTGCAAGATATGTTGGGGTACGAGTTGCAAATAGAGTGGCAGGATTTGCACTGTCTGCTATTAATGGATTTGCAGCTTGGATGTCAATTGGCGATGCTATTACAACAATCTGGGCCAACAATGATGTAAATAGGAGAGACCCAAATTTAAACGCCTTGTGGTAACTAGATATGGGTATTAAAATGGAAAAAATTTTTGTTATTATTTTTTTTGTATGTCTATTTATATCATCCATAACTTTTTTAGCCTATGATTTTGTTAGCGAAGAAATAAAAAAGTTGATTATTTGGATTAATGTCGTTTTTTTGATTTTAATCATAGCAATGATGATTTATCCAAAATTAAGAAAATGATAAGGACACTGTAAAATTATGATACGTAAACTAATTGTTTTCTTACTAATGCTCCCTCTTTTTGTCTTGTGGCTAGAGTTGCATGTCCTAGTGAATAACTTACTATTGAATCTAGAATCTCCCCTTGATTTTGTGATTAGCATGAGTCTTGCTTTCTGTAGTTTGATTTTATCAAAAATAGTTTTAGACATACTATACGCATTGAAAGATTTATACAAGAAAGAAGGTCTTATTAAGATTTTTCCCTTTATTTTTATAAGAAGGAAAAAAGTGAATGTGAGATTCTCGCCCTATTTTTCATTCCATCGTAAAAGTTTGTCGCCTGATGATTTAAGATCTAGGATTATATGGAGTTTTATTCTTGAAATTGCTATTATCCTAGTATTTATTTTAAAAATTCCTTTTGCAATCATCATGCTTACTACAATATTTTTCTGGACTATAATGGATATCAATCATCTCGTTTTTAATAAGACGGAATTTCTTTTTAATCAAAACAAATGGCAAAAAGAAGATTCATTTGAAAGTAATTTGCATAAGATATTGATGGACAAAATACAAAAATCAGAATTAAGCTATTCTGACTTAATGTCCCTTCTTCTCTATGATGCGATGAACCAATCCACCTTTTTAACGGATAGTGAACTTTTTGAGGATATTTTGAAAAAAATCGAAGATTCTCATAACACCCTTCTGTGTACAGGTCTTGTCGAGTTACTGCTGTATGAGATTTCTATTAGTAACAATAACAACTGGCAAGAAAAGGTTGATAAAATTAGAATACAGCTCATCAGAATAAATCAATTAGATTTTTTCTATTATACAAGTTGGTTAAGGCAAAATTTTGATTTCTGTATGAATAGAGAGTATCATAAAATGAAATCTCGGAAATTATTACTGAGTAATAAAAAGATAGTTTAAGTTCATCCTATTTGTAAAACAAATGAAACAATTTCAACTAAGGAGGAGAAAACAAATGGAACTTGTATTACCAAATAATTATGTTGTGATTGATGAAGAAGAAATGATGTATCTTGATGGGGGAGCTTATTTAAGCAAGCGTGCTTGTCAAGGAATTTGCGCAGCTTTAGCTATGAGTCCAGGAACTTTTATAGCATTAGCTGGAGCTGCAGTTTTAACCAAAAAACTAATAAACTATATTAAAGTTGGAGGCCTTGGAGGTTGGCTTATTGGTGCAGCAGCAGGAAAAATAGCTTACTGTATTGGATATGGTGCTCTTAATAGAGGTTGTGATATTAGCGGGAACCCTTATCCTTGGGATGGATTCATATCTGCGACAGTAAGATGAGTAATGTAGATAAGATTCGAAAAATACACATTATCGTATGTTGGATGTATATATTTTTATCATTCAGGGCGATTATAAATGACACGGAGTATTTTTTGCTTATTTTTTTAGCTTTTATCTACTCAATAGTATCACTACCTCTATATTCTGTGAAAAATAAAATAGTATCTATCTGTCTAGCCATAAATTCGATTCTGTTAATGAGTTTCCCCATTTTAATCAATAAGTTTTTCCCAGAAAGTTTTTTGACTTATACCGTATTAATAAGTGTTTTTATCCTAGAGTTAGCAATCTTTCATTTAATTAGGAAAGATTTTGATATTAAATTGACTAACGAATATAAGAAAATTAGTCAGTTTAGAAGCAAGGTGTCTCAATCTCCTTGGATAAAATATTTAGAGATTTCTAGTTTTATATTAACTATATTTCCATCTATTCTTTATGGTACAGTTGCTAATCATGTACTGACTCTTATCTTTTTGATAAAAATTTGTGTAGATACCACGATAAAATTTTTATTCATCAGATTATTTGACACAAGCACTTTAATGAAGAGGAGAATATTTTTTCTTTTCGCATTGGATGTTATAGTTTACTTATTTTTAGGATATCTTTTAGTGATTCAAAAAGCAGGCTATTTGTTTTCGGTTTTACTTCTTTTTTCTAATTTTTCAGTTCTATTTATCAAAGAAAAGGAATACGAATTATTTAAAAATAGCAAGTAATAGAAACATAGGTTAAATCTTAGAACGGCTTAAAATCAGATATGATAAAGGGAAATAGTCTTATCTAGGTAACTAAGTGCTACAAACACAATCGAGGATCACTTGTTAGGATTACATTTTAATCATGCTTAATAAGAATGGAGAATTCCTATGGGGATTGTATTACTCTGAAGTTTCGAATACCTTAGTTCTCGTGATTTTGAGCTATTCTAGGTTTAGAATCCTTCAGAATGTAAAATTTTAAGCAGTCAAAGACTTAGAATAGCCTGAAAACATTTATTTTGTAGCAATTCTAGGCTTAGAATTGCTCATATATATGTATTTGAGCTGCTCGATAGTTAGGACAGCTTTATTCTGAGAAATCTGAGCTATCAATGCTTCAGAATAGTATTTCGCCAATGGTTTTTATTGAAGAGGTGATTGTTTTATGATAGTCTAAAATAAAACTGATTTAATGGAGTAAATGGAGAATCGTTACATGAAACATTTTTTTGCAGGAATTGGTGAGATAAAACTTGTTGGCTACTTATTGTATATATGTGTAGGACTAGCCCCTCTTTTTCATATATATGTCATAGGTTCGGAACTGAGTTTTGTGAAAATAGTGTTATCTATTTTGGGAGTTATATTTGTAAGTATGTTAACTATTGCTCGAATTTATAGGACTTTTTTCTATAAAGAATAGTTTGGACTTGAACTGTATCTAAAAACAGAGGTTGGTCGATTATCAGCCTCTTTCTTGTCGTTGAAAAGAGTGAGATATATTGACTTTTGAAAAAAAGATGTCATAATTGAGTTGGGATAAACCTAAAAGTAATATAGTAGATTGAATCTGGAATAGTCCGTTATGACTGTTAAAATATTTCTAGAAATTAATTTGACTTTCCTAATCGATTTGTTCACATCTTGTTTCAATCTACTATACTTTCTCGTTAAACCGTTCGGCAATTCATGGTGACATGGACACATAGTAGTAAGCACACTATGTGGCTTGGCAGAGCTAAAAACTGTTCCCTTGCGATAAGCCTAATAAGCACAACATAGGGAGTTAGAGAAGCCGACTCTAATCAACCACTTTGGGCAGTAGTGAGAACTGCCCCGTGCTTTTTTATTTTGAGAAAATATGGAGTTTGTCGTTGAAATTACTTGATTGTATTTTGGATTATCAAGAAAGATTCAATGGAAAAACATGTCAAGTATCGACGAATTATAAGTATTTAGAGATTTTCAAAGTGAATTTTTGCTTGACTGATTTACATCATTTATTTGGCTTACACAAAATCACACGAGATTATGCTAGTCAAACAAAACCTGCTATTCAAGCTGGTGTTTTTATTTTAGAAGATTTTAGAAATATCCTATTGTACAATGATGTAATCGAAAGGATATCTTTATATGAGTTTATCGGCGATATTTTCTATTCTAAAATAACAAGTTGTTGCATCGTAGCTAAGGATTTATCTAAAAATACTATGAAATTGGACGTCATATTTTTTGAGGATAAAAATAAAAGATCCGCAGTTTTAGGTTTACGAAGAGACAAAAGCGGAGTATTTAAACCAGTTACTCTACATTTTACAAGCGCTAAGAAATATGCTAAAGTTCGTAAAACAGATGTGAAAGAAATGAAATGGCTATAAAGATTGTCCGCAGGCTTAAGCTTGCGTTTTTTGTTGTTTAACGAAATTAAAAAACAAGCTCTCTCATCGGAAGTGTTTTTATAGGAATGAAGGAAGATGATGCTATGTTTAAAAAGAGAATCGAAAAGGGCAAAAGTAGTGTCTTTATCTTTTTGGAGTAGAAGCTTATGATATAGAAATTTGTAATAAAAATGTAATATAAAACATTTGACAAATATTTACGGGGGGAGTATACTTAATATAAGTATAGTCTAAAAATGACTATCAGAAAAGAGGTAAATTTAGATGAATAAGAAAAAAATGATTTTAACAAGTCTAGCCAGCGTCGCTATCTTAGGGGCTGGTTTTGTTGCGTCTCAGCCTACTTTTGTAAGAGCAGAAGAATCTCCCGTAGCTAGTCAGTCTAAAGCTGAGAAAGACTATGATGCAGCGAAGAAAGATGCTAAGAATGCGAAAAAAGCAGTAGAAGATGCTCAAAAGGCTTTAGATGATGCAAAAGCTGCTCAGAAAAAATATGACGAGGATCAGAAGAAAACTGAGGAGAAAGCCGCGCGAGAAGAAGAAACTGCTAAGAAGGTAAACGATGCTGCTTTAGCGCAACAAAAAGCATATGCAGAATATATAAAAGCTAATCAGGAACAAGGTAGGGTCCGTAAGGAAAAATTAGCAGAGGCGCAAAGAAAAATAGATGAAGCGACTAAAAAACTAGAAGAAGCTAAGAAGGAGTTTCAAACTGTAAGACAAACAATAGTAATTCCTGAGCGAGAGAAGTTGGCTGAGACTAAGAAAAAAGCAGAAGAGGCTGAACAAAAAGAACCAGAACTTACTAAAAAACTAGAAGAAGCTAAAGTAAAATTAGAAGAAGCTGAGAAAAAAGCTACTGAAGCCAAACAAAAAGTGGATGCAGAACATGCTGAAGAAGTCGTTCCTCAAGCTAAAATCGCTGAGTTGGAAAATGAAGTTCAGAAACTAGAAAAAGATCTCAAAGAGATTGATGAATCTGACTCAGAAGATTATGTTAAAGAAGGTCTCCGTGCTCCTCTTCAATCTGAATTGGATGCCAAACAAGCTAAACTATCAAAACTTGAAGAGTTGAGTGATAAGATTGATGAGTTAGACGCTGAAATTGCAAAACTTGAAAAAAATGTAGAAGATTTCAAAAACTCAAACGGTGAGCAAGCTGAACAATACCGTGCTGCAGCTGAAGAAGACTTAGCTGCTAAACAAGCTGAATTAGAAAAAACTGAAGCTGACCTTAAGAAAGCAGTTAATGAGCCAGAAAAACCAGCTCCAGCTCCAGAAACTCCAGCCCCAGAAGCACCAGCTGAACAACCAAAACCAGCGCCGGCTCCTCAACCAGCTCCAGCACCAAAACCAGAAAAAACAGATGATCAACAAGCTGAAGAAGACTATGCTCGTAGATCAGAAGAAGAATATAACCGCTTGCCCCAACAGCAACCGCCAAAAGCAGAAAAACCAGCTCCAGCACCAAAACCAGAGCAACCAGTTCCTGCACCAAAAACAGGTTGGAAACAAGAAAACGGTATGTGGTACTTCTACAATACTGATGGTTCAATGGCTACAGGTTGGCTCCAAAACAACGGTTCATGGTATTACCTCAACAGCAATGGCGCTATGGCTACAGGTTGGCTCCAATACAATGGTTCATGGTATTACCTAAACGCTAACGGCGCTATGGCTACAGGTTGGGCTAAAGTCAACGGTTCATGGTACTACCTCAACGCTAATGGTGCTATGGCTACAGGTTGGCTCCAATACAACGATTCATGGTACTACCTCAACGCTAATGGTGCTATGGCTACAGGTTGGCTCCAATACAACGATTCATGGTACTACCTCAACGCTAATGGTGCTATGGCTACAGGTTGGCTCCAATACAACGATTCATGGTATTACCTAAACGCTAACGGCGCTATGGCGACAGGATGGCTCCAATACAACGGTTCATGGTACTACCTCAACGCTAACGGTGCTATGGCTACAGGTTGGGCTAAAGTCAACGGTTCATGGTACTACCTCAACGCTAATGGTGCTATGGCTACAGGTTGGCTCCAATACAACGGTTCATGGTACTACCTCAACGCTAACGGTTCAATGGCAACAGGTTGGGTGAAAGATGGAGATACCTGGTACTATCTTGAAGCATCAGGTGCTATGAAAGCAAGCCAATGGTTCAAAGTATCAGATAAATGGTACTATGTCAATGGTTTAGGTGCCCTTGCAGTCAACACAACTGTAGATGGCTATAAAGTCAATGCCAATGGTGAATGGGTTTAAGCCGATTAAATTAAATCATGTTAAGAACATTTGACATTTTAATTTTGAAACAAAGATAAGGTTCGATTGAATAGATTTATGTTCGTATTCTTTAGGTACCTATCTTATGATTTCAGGAAGTGTCATTAAAAAAACGACTCCTTTTCTCTAACTTGAAAAATAGATTAGAGAAAATGGGTTGTTTTATTTGGCTCTTTGTCAACTGTAGTGGGTTGAAAAAAAGCTAAGCTTGAGAAAGGACAA
>ERZ1023297.55-NODE-55-length-26070-cov-49.177859_pt1 | contig 26070 bp, 29 predicted proteins | sample MGYA00380471_ERZ1023297 | MGnify/ENA primary metagenome ERZ1023297 (study PRJEB33173, sample SAMEA4830332) | metagenome | study: EMG produced TPA metagenomics assembly of the PRJEB25223 data set...
TAGAACTAAGAAATCGTGGTTATCTGGTAAATCATAAAAGAGTTCAAGGCTTGATGAAAGTACTCAATTTACAAGCTAAAATGCGACAGAAACGAAAATAAAGGAGACGTTGGTAAGAAGGCAGAGAATCTCATTCAAGGCCAATTTGAAGGCTCTAAAACAATGGAAAAGTGCTACACAGATGTGACAGAATTTGCCATTCCAGCAAGTACTCAAAAGCTTTACTTATCACCAGTTTTAGATGGCTTTAACAGCGAAATTATCGCCTATAATCTTTCAACTTCACCCAACTTAGAACAAGTACAAACAATGTTGGAACAGGCATTCAAAGAGAAGCACTACGAGAATACGATTCTCCATAGTGACCAAGGCTGGCAATACCAACACGATTCTTATCATCGGTTCCTAGAGAGTAAGGGAATTCAAGCATCCATGTCACGTAAGGGTAACAGCCCAGACAACGGTATGATGGAGTCCTTCTTTGGGATTCTGAAATCGGAAATGTTTTACGGTTATGAGAAGTCGTTTCAGTCGCTTAAGCAATTGGAACAAGCCATTATAGACTATATTGATTACTACAACAATAAACGAATTAAGGTAAAACTAAAAGGACTTATCCCTGTGCAATACAGAACTAAATCCTTCGGATAAATTAATTGTCTAACTTTTGGGGGGCAGTACATTTTGGTATATATAAAATTTGTAGGAGCTATATCTACAATTTTATATTCCCAGTTTATGGATGTCACTTACTATATTCACAATGTTATCCAGTGTTTTTTCTCTAATATTTAAGGAGTGTTCTGTTTCTCGAATAAATTCTTCAAAGTTTAACCCGTCAACTTGTTCCTGAACAAGAAAATAATCATCCACGATATAAAATTCATCAGTTAAATTAGTAGTATAACTTTTATCGGCTAATTTTTTTAGCATGTGAGCTTCATTTTTTATATCATCAAGAGCTGTCCATTCTCCTTCAACATCATAATTCACAAAAGGTCTTGACTGCTTGATGATTACTTTTTGCCCGTCCGATTTTCTAATTGCCCGATAAACATTTCCTTTATTTGATCTCTTAATAATTTTTTCCATTTTGTATTTATTTATTGCAGAGTCTTTACTTGAAATTTCACATGTGGTTTGAAAATAATTCCTTTTTTCTTCTTCTGAAAATAAATCCATTTTCCAGTTAGGGAGACTAGGGAAATTTTGTCTCTTATCTTCTACATAGTTCTTCCTTTTTTCATCTAGCAATAAATAGATGACTTTTTTATTTTTTTCATCATAAGCTTGTTTTTTTTAAAAAGCCCCATATCTATAATGAACTAGAGAATGCATTCCACATTGATAGTCAGATAGTATTTTTGGAGCCTTAAATTCTGACAGTCTATTCGTAAGATTACAAATCATACTCTTAGCTTCAGATTCTGACTTAGGATATAGAGTTATAAATTTGTTAGCAGTAGGGCTCATTTCCCTAGGGGAATTAATTTTTTTTAATTCCTCTAAATTTTTAACGACTTTAAAGCTACAATTATTTAGTTGGGATAGTTTATACACAATCTTAAAAATATTTACAGCGTCTTTTATTTGGGAGCTTATGTGTATTTTCCACCCTTGTGCAGGCACCTTATCTGATAAATAATAGTAATTCCAAATATCACCCTGTTGGAAATTTTTATCACATTTTAAACATTCTTTCTCTAATAAATCCATAACAAACTCCTAATTATTAAAATAGGCTAGAGACACAGCACTAGCCTATTCCGTAAGTAAAGCTACTTATTTTATATAAAATATAACTAGCGACCTGTAATTAAACAAGTAAAAGAACAATACTTAGGGAGACCTGTGACAATGACATCTTCCTCTGGAAGTAGTTCTAATTCAAACAATGTTTGTTCCATGACTGTATCCTCCTGTTATGATAAATTCCAGAAAGCATAGAGCAAATTCGTGGTTCGTCTGACTAAATTTCTTATCTGAACACCACCTTCAAATACAAATTTTAGTCAAACTTTTATTTTTTCTAACTTTCTAATTATATTCTACCATGTGTTTTTATATGTCAAGAATTTTCTGAATAAACTGTTTATTTTTTATTTTTTGACATTTTTGCAAATTGTTTAAAATCTTTCAATTGGATTCACTTATTACTTTAGGACATTGAAACTTCTTTCGCCAGAGGTGCTTATATTACTGGGAAGTTGAAGATTGAAATGTGGTATAATAAGAGGTAATAGAGTTTTGGAAAGTGAGAGAAGATGATTTCAAAGAGATTAGAATTGGTAGCTTCCTTTGTGTCACAGGGGGCTATTTTACTAGATGTGGGAAGTGACCATGCTTATCTGCCTATCGAGTTGGTTGAGAGAGGCCAAATCAAAAGCGCTATTGCAGGTGAGGTGGTGGAAGGTCCCTATCAGTCTGCGGTTAAAAATGTTGAGGCTCACGGCCTAAAGGAGAAAATCCAAGTCCGTTTAGCCAATGGCTTGGCAGCTTTTGAAGAGACTGACCAAGTGTCTGTCATTACCATTGCTGGCATGGGTGGTCGTTTGATTGCTAGGATTTTAGAAGAAGGTTTGGGGAAGTTAGCTAATGTAGAGCGTTTGATCCTCCAGCCCAATAATCGTGAAGACGACTTGCGTATCTGGCTACAGGATCATGGATTCCAGATTGTAGCAGAAAGCATCTTAGAAGAAGCTGGAAAGTTTTATGAGATTTTGGTGGTGGAAGCAGGACAAATGAAGCTATCAGCCAGTGATGTTCGCTTTGGTCCCTTCTTGTCCAAAGAAGTCAGTCCAGTATTTGTCCAAAAATGGCAAAAAGAAGCTGAGAAGCTAGAGTTCGCCCTCGGACAAATCCCAGAAAAAAATCTGGAAGAACGTCAAGTTCTAGTAGATAAGATTCAAGCTATCAAGGAGGTGCTCCATGTTAGCAAGTGAAGTGATCCAAGCTTATGAAGCCTTTTGCCCTCAGGAATTTTCTATGGAGGGAGACAGCCGTGGTCTGCAAATTGGCACTTTAGACAAGGGTATCCAAAGGGTCATGGTTGCCCTCGATATTCGTGAAGAGACGGTGGCAGAGGCCATTGAAAAGGGTGTGGACTTGATTATCGTCAAGCACGCGCCTATCTTTCGTCCTATCAAGGACTTGCTTGCCAGCCGTCCGCAAAATCAGATTTACATCGACCTGATTAAGCATGATATCGCAGTTTATGTCAGCCATACCAATATTGATATCGTTGAAAATGGGCTCAATGACTGGTTTTGTCAGATGCTAGGAATCGAGGAGACGACTTATCTGCAGGAAACAGGTCCAGAACGTGGAATTGGACGTATTGGGAATATTCAGCCTCAGACATTTTGGGAATTGGCCCAACAGGTCAAGCAAGTCTTTGACCTAGATAGCCTTCGAATGGTGCATTATCAAGAGAATGATTTGCAGAAGCCTATTTCAAGAGTAGCAATTTGTGGTGGAAGCGGGCAGTCTTTCTATAAGGATGCTTTGGCAAAGGGGGCAGATGTCTATATCACTGGCGACATCTACTACCATACTGCTCAGGATATGCTGTCTGATGGCTTGTTAGCATTGGATCCAGGTCACTATATCGAAGTGCTTTTTGTGGAAAAAATCGCAGCACTCCTTACTCAATGGAAAGAGAAAAAAGGCTGGGAACTAGAGATTTTACCTAGTCAAGTATCGACCAATCCTTTCCGTCATATCTAGTTAGAAAGTGAAGACAATGAAAAAAGTTGCCATTATTGGAGCAGGAATTGTGGGAGCAACAGCTGCCTACTACCTCTCGAGAGAAAGTGACCTAGAGGTGACCGTTTTTGACCATGAGCAAGGTCAAGCCACCAAGGCCGCAGCAGGAATTATCAGTCCTTGGTTTTCCAAACGCCGTAATAAAGCCTGGTACAAGATGGCGCGCTTGGGGGCTGATTTTTATGTGGATTTATTAGCTGATTTAGAGAAATCAGGACAAAAAATCGACTTTTACCAGCGTTCGGGAGTCTTTCTCTTGAAAAAGGATGAATCCAAGTTGGAAGAACTTTATCAACTGGCCCTCCAGCGCAGAGAAGAATCTCCCTTGATAGGGCAATTAGCCATTCTGGACCAAGCTTCAGCTAATGAATTATTCCCTGGTTTGCAGGGATTTGACCGCCTGCTCTATGCTTCTGGTGGAGCGAGAGTAGATGGCCAACTCTTGGTAACTCGTCTGCTAGAAGCCAGTCATGTCAAGCTGGTCAAAGAAAAAGTGACTCTGACACTCTTATCATCAGGCTACCAGATTGGCGAAGAGGTGTTTGATCAGGTTATTTTGGCAACGGGAGCTTGGTTGGGGGACATGTTAGAGCCTTTAGGTTATGAAGTGGATGTCCGTCCTCAAAAAGGACAACTACGAGATTATCAGCTTGCCCAAGACATGGAAGCTTACCCTGTTGTCATGCCAGAAGGGGAGTGGGATTTGATTCCCTTTGCAGGTGGGAAATTATCCTTGGGCGCTACCCATGAAAATGACATGGGATTTGATTTGACGGTAGATGAACCCTTGCTCCAACAAATGGAGGAGGCGGCCTTGCCTCATTACCCAGTTTTAGCTAGAGCGACTTCAAGGGCTGAGCGTGTGGGAATCCGTGCCTATACCAGTGATTTCTCTCCCTTCTTTGGGCAGGTGCCAGAATTGGCAGGTGTCTATGCAGCCAGTGGACTAGGTTCATCAGGCCTCACAACTGGTCCTATCATTGGTTACCATCTAGCCCAACTGATCCAAGACAAGGAGTTGACCTTGGACCCTCTAAATTACCCAATTGAAAACTATGTCAAACGAGTAAAAAGCGAATAATACTCAATGAAAATCAAAGAACAAACTAGGAAACTAGCCGCGGATTACTCAAAGCACTGCTTTGAGGTTGTGGATAGAACTGACGAAGTCAGCTCAAAACACTGTTTTGAGGTTGTAGATAGAACTGACGAAGTCAGTAACCATACCCATGGCAAGGCGACGTTGACGTGGTTTGAATTGGATTTTCGAAGAGTATAAGCATTTTACTGAAATTTTATCAGGTAGTTTAGGATGGCAAATGACATTCCCTGTCAAAAATGGTAAAATAAGAAAAAATAATCTGAGAATCGAGGAAAAAAGATGCAAGAAAAGATTTTGGTAACTGGTGGTGCCGGTTTTATTGGAACCCACACTGTTATTGAATTGATCCAAGCAGGCCATCAAGTTGTTGTGGTGGATAATCTTGTCAATAGCAATCGTAAGAGTTTAGAAGTTGTTGAAAGAATCACAGGAGTTGAGATTCCTTTCTATGAGGCAGATATTCGTGACACAGATACCCTCAGAGATATTTTCAAGCAGGAAGAACCGACTGGTGTCATTCACTTTGCTGGTTTGAAGGCTGTTGGCGAATCAACACGTATCCCTCTTGCCTACTATGACAACAATATCGCTGGAACTGTCAGCCTTTTGAAAGCAATGGAAGAAAACAACTGTAAAAACATCATCTTCAGTTCTTCTGCGACAGTTTACGGGGATCCGCACACAGTGCCCATCTTGGAAGATTTCCCACTTTCAGTGACCAACCCATACGGTCGTACTAAGCTCATGCTAGAGGAAATTTTGACTGATATTTACAAAGCAGACTCAGAATGGAATGTTGTCTTGCTTCGTTACTTTAACCCAATCGGAGCCCATGAGAGTGGTGATTTGGGAGAAAATCCAAACGGTATTCCAAACAATCTCTTGCCATATGTGACTCAAGTAGCCGTTGGAAAATTAGAGCAAGTGCAAGTGTTTGGAGACGATTACGATACGGAAGATGGAACAGGTGTTCGTGACTATATCCACGTTGTCGATTTGGCTAAGGGTCACGTTGCAGCTTTGAAAAAAATCCAAAAAGGTTCAGGACTAAACGTTTATAACCTTGGAACTGGTAAAGGTTACTCAGTTCTTGAAATTATCCAAAACATGGAAAAAGCGGTGGGACGTCCTATTCCTTACCGCATCGTAGAACGTCGCCCAGGTGATATCGCTGCCTGCTACTCAGACCCAGCAAAAGCTAAAGCAGAACTCGGTTGGGAAGCAGAACTCGACATCACCCAAATGTGTGAAGACGCATGGCGTTGGCAGAGCAAGCATCCAAATGGATTTGAAGACTAAGATGATGATTTCAATCATCGTCCCTTGTTTAAACGAAGAGGAAGTACTTCCTCTTTTTTATCAGGCTCTGGAAGCTTTACTTCCAGATTTGGAAACAGAAATCGAGTATGTCTTTGTCGATGATGGATCAAGTGATGGGACCTTGGAACTCTTAAAGGCCTATCGGGAGCAAAATCCGGCAGTCCATTATATTTCTTTCTCTCGAAATTTTGGCAAAGAAGCAGCCCTTTATGCAGGCTTGCAATATGCGACAGGAGATTTGGTGGTGGTGATGGATGCAGACCTCCAAGATCCTCCTAGTATGTTGTTTGAGATGAAAAATGTACTAGACAAAAATGTAGACTTGGACTGCGTTGGGACACGGAGAACTAGTCGGGAGGGAGAACCCTTCTTTCGCAGTTTCTGTGCTGTTCTCTTTTATCGCCTCATGCAAAAAATCAGCCCAGTAGCTCTGCCGTCGGGTGTCCGTGATTTTCGTATGATGAGAAGGTCTGTGGTCGATGCCATTTTAAGCTTGACTGAGTCCAATCGTTTTTCTAAGGGACTCTTTGCCTGGGTCGGCTTTAAAACCCACTATCTGGACTATCCAAATGTCGAAAGGCAGGCTGGCAAGACCAGTTGGAGTTTTAGGCAACTCTTTTTTTACTCCATTGAAGGGATTGTTAATTTTTCAGATTTCCCTTTGACTATAGCCTTTGTAGCTGGTCTCCTATCTTGTTTTCTTTCTCTGCTGATGACCTTTTTTGTTGTGGTTCGGACCCTCATTTTGGGCAATCCGACATCTGGTTGGACCTCTCTGATGGCTGTTATTCTCTTTCTTGGAGGCATTCAACTCTTGACCATTGGGATTCTCGGCAAGTATATCAGTAAGATTTATTTAGAGACTAAAAAAAGACCACTTTATCTTATCAAAGAAAAAAGTGATGATAGGCTAAAAAAGATAGAATTTATCTGACATAGTCACTTTTTGTTATTTGTAATTCTTTTAGTTCGGAGTTTGGGTGATTTTTAAAAGAATTAGGGATTTGAAATGATTTAAAAAATCTATGTAGACTAAATTTAAATTGTAGTGACTTAATAAATAAAAAATTTAGGAGTATTATGTTATGCTAAGTAAAGAGGATTATACTGAAGAAATCGGGCTAATAAAGAAACAAAATTATGTAGAGGCTGAATTGTATCCTATAGTTGCTGATATAATTAAGCCAACTTTAAAAGATAGTTTATCAAAAAGATATGTCTTCGGAAGACAAAGAAGGGGTTTGGGACAAATTTATTATGGTCTAAGTAATTTTCCTGATATAGTTATTTTAGATAAGACTTATGAAAACAAATCTAGGAAAAGTATAAAAATTGAAGAATGGAAGAAACTTCGAGGATGCGTGGAAGTTAAGAATTTAAATTATAGTTTAATTACAGAGGAAAAAATCAAATCAACCATATCGAACAGTTTTGAACATATAACTGGAGAGATGGAACAACTAACTGGAGAGATGGGACAACTTATTGGAGACCTTTTATGGTATAAAAAAGTAATTTATACAAATGGAATTGAATGGAGATTTCTAAGTTTAGATGACAAGGAAGAGATAGATAATACAATTGTTGAAGTAGTTAACAAAAGAATAGAAACAGAAGAAGCGGGAAATTCTTTTGATTGGTGGAAGAATATTAAAGATTTATCGTTCAATTATACGGATATATGCCTATCTAAAGATTGTAGACAAGAGTGGAATGAATTTGTAAAAAGGGTAAAGGAAATAGAATGGTAGAAGTCTATTCTCATTGAGAAATTTAGATTTTAAGTTACAGTAAGATTTATTTAGAGACTAAAAAAAGACCACTTTATCTTATCAAAGAAAAAAGTGACCTTCCTGATTTTACAGAAAAAAATAAAGTGAAAAGACTATAATTTTACATGGAAATGTGCTAAACTAGAGGGAGTGGATTATCGCCATTGATTTAGGCTTCCTGGTTTCCAATCAGGGCGCGAGTTGGGCAATTTTTAACAGCCTCTAAGACATCCTGACTAGGAGAAATTTCTTTTTCCAGTTGGTCAGGGTCATCGTAAAAACGCACGATTCCATTATCGTGGTAATCAAATAAATCAGAATAAGTTTGGCAAAGCCCACAGGCGATACATCGTTCAGGTATAAGTGTGATTTTCATGTTCATATTTATATTGTAATAAGAAAAGTAAAAAAAAACAAGGAGTAAGGTATGGCAAAAGAACCGTGGCAAGAAGATATCTATGATCAAGAAGAATCAAGAGCAGAGCGTCGGCATCGAAACCACGGAGGGGCTGATAGGATGGCTAATCGTATTTTGACGATCCTAGCTAGTATTTTCTTTGTAATTGTGGTGGTGATGGTCATCGTTCTCATCTATCTATCATCGGGGGGGAGTAATCGCACAGCAGCCTTAAAAGACTTTCATGATTCTGATGCAAGTGTAGTACAAATCTCATCTTCAAGCAGTTCTCAGCCTGAGCAGAGTTCAGAGCCAGAATCTACTTCTAGTAGTTCAGAAGAAGCTGCTAATCCTGAAGGAACGATTAAAGTTCTCGCAGGAGAAGGGGAAGCAGCTATTGCCGCTCGTGCAGGAATCTCCATTGCTCAGTTAGAGGCCTTGAATCCTGGGCACATGGCTACAGGATCTTGGTTTGCTAATCCAGGTGATGTTATAAAAATAAAATAGGAGCCGATATGAAAACAATTCAAATTGCTATTGATGGTCCTGCTTCCAGCGGTAAGAGTACGGTCGCAAAGATTATTGCTAAGGATTTTGGATTCACCTACCTTGATACAGGAGCTATGTATCGTGCAGCGACCTATATGGCTCTTAAGAACCAATTAGGAGTTGAAGAAGTCGAATCCCTTCTAGCCTTGTTGGACCAGCATTCAATCAGCTTTGGACGTTCAGAAACTGGAGACCAGCTTGTTTTTGTAGGAGATGTGGATATTACCCATCCTATCCGTGAAAATGAAGTGACCAATCATGTTTCTGCTATTGCAGCAATTCCTGAAGTGCGTGAGAAACTGGTTTCTCTCCAACAAGAAATTGCCCAGCAAGGCGGGATTGTCATGGATGGTCGCGATATTGGAACTGTTGTATTGCCACAAGCAGAATTGAAAATTTTCCTAGTAGCTTCTGTTGATGAGAGAGCAGAGCGTCGTTACAAGGAAAATATTGCCAAGGGAATTGAAACAGACCTTGAAACCCTAAAAAAGGAAATTGCTGCGCGTGACTACAAGGATAGTCATCGTGAGACTTCTCCTCTCAAACAAGCAGAGGATGCTGTCTACCTTGATACAACTGGTTTGAACATTCAAGAAGTAGTTGAAAAAATCAAAGCAGAAGCTGAAAAAAGAATGTAAATGTAGAAAAGCCGATAGATTGATATCGGTTTTTTTCTAAATTTGTCAAAATGCTGATTTTAGGGTATAATAGTTGCTGTTCGAGAAATTTTGATTTTCAAAGAATAGTGAATGATGATAAGGAGAAACCATGAACAATTTACCAAATTGTCCAAAATGTAACTCAGAGTATGTCTACGAAGACGGTGCCCTACTGGTTTGCCCAGAGTGTGCTCATGAGTGGAATCCTGCTGAAGTTGCAGAAGTAGAAGAAGGTCTTGTCGCTATCGATGCCAACGGAAATAAATTGACTGATGGTGATACAGTAACTCTCATCAAGGACTTGAAAGTAAAAGGTGCGCCAAAAGATTTGAAACAAGGGACGCGCGTGAAAAATATCCGCATCGTAGAAGGCGACCACAATATCGACTGTAAGATTGATGGTTTTGGTGCCATGAAACTTAAATCAGAGTTTGTGAGGAAGATTTAAGCATGTCAAAACACTATAAACTTGTATTTTATAGCCGTATCTTCTTGTTTCTAGCGGCTTTTACGGGAGTTTATCTTGAAATTACTAGGCATGGTGGTTTTGGGATGCTTCTCTATTACACGGTTCTGTCCAACCTCTTGGTAACTATTTTTACCCTTTATCTTCTAAAGGTTATGAGCCGTGTAGGTGAAAATTGGCAAAGGCCAAGTCTCTTGCGCTTAAAAGGTGGGGTCACCATGAGTATCATGATTACCTGTGTGATTTACCATTTCCTCTTGGCGCCCATTGCGACTAATTTCTATACCCTAGAAAATTTCCTTTGCCACTATATCGTTCCCATCTGGTTTTTAGCGGATACCCTCTTTTTTGACAAACAGGGTCAATACAAGATTTGGGATCCAGCAGTGTGGACCATTTTACCCTTTCTGTATATGATGTTTGCTCTTTTTAATGGCTTGGTTCTAAAACTCAATATTCCAAATGCCAAGGATAATCCTTTCCCTTACTTCTTTTTGAATGTGAACAAGGGTTGGAATGTTGTGTTTAAGTGGTGTCTGATTATCTTTGTTGCCTATATGGTAGCAGGATTTATTTTCTACTTTATCAAGCAAATCAAGAGAAAGTCATCCTAATACTCTTCGAAAATCTCTTCAAACCACGTCAGTTTCCATCTGCAACCTCAAAACACTGTTTTGAACAACCTGCGGCTAGCTTCCTAGTTTGCTCTTTGATTTTCATTGAGTATAAGATACAAGGGATTCATTTTCGAATTTAAGAAGGAGTCTACAAACCAATGAGGCTTCTTCTTTTCTTGCTTATTTGATAACTATCAAAAAAGTAGAAGATTAAGAGAAATATAGAAAGAGATTTCATGAAACAATTTTTAGAACGGGCCAGCATTTTGGCTCTCTCCCTCGTTTTGATTACCTCCTTTTCCATTTCGAGTGCTCTACCAGCCATGTTTGACTATTATCAGGGTTATTCTAAGGAACAAATTGAGCTCTTGGTGAGCTTGCCTTCCTTTGGAATCATGATGATGTTACTGCTAAATGGTTTCTTAGAAAAAATATTTCCTGAGCGCTTACAGATTAGTTTGGGCTTGCTGATTTTATCATTGAGCGGTACAGCTCCCTTCTGGTACCAAGCCTATCCCTTTGTCTTTGGAACACGGCTTCTCTTTGGTTTGGGTCTTGGGATGATCAATGCCAAGGCCATTTCTATTATCAGTGAACGCTACCAAGGAAAAAGGCGAATTCAGATGTTAGGGCTACGCGCTTCTGCAGAGGTCGTTGGAGCTTCTCTCATTACCTTGGCCGTCGGTCAGTTGTTGGCCTTTGGTTGGACAGCTATCTTTCTAGCCTATAGTGCTGGATTTTTGGTGCTGCCCCTTTATCTGCTCTTTGTCCCTTATGGAAAATCAAAGAAAGAAGTCAAGAAAAGAGCGAAGGAAGCAAGTCGTTTAACTCGAGAAATGAAAGGCTTGATTTTTACCTTAGCTATCGAAGCGGCAGTTGTAGTTTGTACCAATACAGCTATTACCATCCGTATTCCAAGTTTGATGGTGGAAAGAGGATTGGGGGATGCCCAGTTATCTAGTTTTGTTCTTAGTATCATGCAGTTGATCGGGATTGTGGCTGGGGTGAGTTTTTCTTTCTTGATTTCTATCTTTAAAGAGAAACTGCTCCTCTGGTCTGGTATTACCTTTGGCTTGGGGCAAATTGTGATTGCCTTGTCTTCATCCTTGTGGGTGGTAGTAGCAGGAAGTGTTCTGGCTGGATTTGCCTATAGTGTAGTCTTGACGACGGTCTTTCAACTTGTCTCTGAACGAATTCCAGCTAAACTCCTCAATCAAGCAACTTCATTTGCTGTATTAGGCTGTAGTTTCGGAGCCTTTACGACCCCATTTGTTCTAGGTGCAATTGGCTTACTAACTCACAATGGGATGTTGGTCTTTAGTATCTTAGGAGGTTGGTTGATTGTAATCTCTATCTTTGTCATGTACCTACTTCAGAAGAGAGCTTAGGATTGATTCCTAAGTTTTTCTTTTGATACTCAATGAAAATCAAAGAGCATAGTTGATTGAGTTTGGAATAGTACGCTGTAGTTGCTAAAATATTTCTAGAAATTAATTTGACTTTTCTAATAGAGTTGTTCATATCTTATTTCAATCTACTATAGAAAGCTAGCCGCAGGTTGCTCAAAATAGTGTTTTGAGGTTGCAGATGGAAACTGACGTGGTTTGAAGAGATTTTCGAAGAGTATGAGATTTTTATACCCATACAATATTTGTTTTAGGTCCTTGTTTACAGACTAATTTCTTGATAAAATAGAGGTTATGACGAGATATAAAGCAACTATTTCCTATGATGGTTATGCCTTTGCTGGCTTTCAGCGCCAGTCTCATGCGCGTAGCGTTCAGGAAGAAATTGAAAAAACCTTGACCAGATTAAATAAAGGGCAAGCCATTACTGTTCACGGTGCTGGTAGGACAGATAGTGGGGTTCATGCCCTGGGACAGGTCATTCATTTTGACCTGCCTTATCAGATGGATGAGGAGAAACTCCGTTTTGCCTTGGATACCCAGTCTCCTGAAGATATTGATGTGATTTCGATTGAGCTTGTGGCAGATGATTTTCATTGCCGTTATGCCAAACATAGCAAGACCTATGAGTTTATTTTGGATAGAGGACGTCCCAAAAATCCTATGCGCCGTCACTATGCCACCCACTTTCCCTACCCACTCGATGTGGAACGAATGCAGATTGCAATCAAAAAGCTAGAGGGAACCCATGATTTTACCGGTTTTACAGCCTCTGGGACTAGTGTAGAGGATAAGGTTCGCACCATCACAGAAGCTAGTTTAATAGTCGATGAGACAGGACAATTTTTGACCTTTACCTTTTCAGGAAATGGTTTCTTGTATAAACAGATTCGCAATATGGTGGGGACTCTTCTCAAAATCGGTAACAACCGCATGCCAGTAGAGCAGATTGATCTCATCTTGGAGAAGAAGGACAGGCAACTTGCAGGTCCCACTGCAGCACCAAATGGTTTGTATTTAAAGGAGATTCGTTATGAAGAATAATCGTATTTTAGCACTTTCTGGAAATGATATTTTTAGTGGTGGTGGACTGTCAGCTGATTTGGCTACCTATACCTTGAACGGCTTGCATGGGTTTGTAGCAGTGACTTGTTTGACAGCCTTGACAGAAAAAGGATTTGAAGTCTTTCCAACTGATGATACCATTTTTCAACATGAATTAGATAGCTTGCGTGATGTGGAATTTGGGGGAATTAAGATTGGTCTTCTCCCTACTGTCAGTGTGGCTGAGAAGGCCTTGGACTTTATCAAACAACGCCCAGGAGTACCTGTGGTGTTGGATCCTGTCTTGGTCTGCAAGGAAACGCATGATGTAGCTGTCAGTGAGCTCTGCCAAGAGTTGATTCGCTTTTTCCCTTATGTCAGTGTGATTACGCCTAATCTCCCAGAAGCAGAATTATTATCCGGTCAGGAAATTAAAACCTTGGAAGACATGAAAACTGCAGCGCAGAAATTGCATGATTTAGGAGCGCCAGCAGTCATTATCAAGGGAGGCAATCGTCTTAGTCAGGACAAGGCTGTGGATGTCTTTTATGATGGACAGACCTTTACTATCCTAGAAAATCCAGTTATCCAAGGCCAAAATGCTGGTGCAGGTTGTACCTTTGCCTCTAGCATTGCCAGTCACTTGATTAAAGGTGATAAACTTTTGCCAGCAGTAGAAAGCTCTAAGACTTTCGTTTATCGTGCTATTGCACAAGCAGATCAGTATGGAGTAAGACAATATGAAGCAAACAAAAACAACTAAAATCGCCCTTGTATCCCTATTAACCGCCCTTTCTGTGGTTCTAGGTTATTTCTTAAAAATCCCAACACCTACAGGAATTCTAACTCTTTTAGATGCTGGTGTCTTCTTTGCGGCCTTTTACTTTGGTAGTCGTGAAGGAGCGGTAGTCGGAGGACTAGCAAGTTTCTTGATTGACCTCTTATCAGGCTACCCTCAGTGGATGTTCTTTAGCTTGGTCAACCATGGCTTGCAGGGATTTTTCGCAGGATTTAAAGGAAAAAGTCAGTGGTTGGGCCTTATTTTAGCAACTATTGCCATGGTAGGAGGCTACGCCTTGGGTTCTACTTTGATGAATGGCTGGGCAGCAGCCCTCCCAGAAATTCTACCAAATTTCATGCAAAATATGGTAGGGATGATTGTAGGATTTATTCTTAGTCAAAGTATCAAGAAGATTAAGTAATACTCTTCGAAAATCTCTTCAAACCACGTCAGTTTCCATCTGCAACCTCAAAACACTGTTTTGAGCAGCCTGCGGCTAGCTTTCTAGTCTGATTTTCATTGAGCATAAAGAGGTTGAGTAAAAAGTCTTTCAAATAAGAAAAATGAACTGCCCCCAAAAGTTAGACAGAAAAAATCTAACTTTTTGGGGTGTTTTATTATGAAATTAAGTTATGATGATAAAGTTCAGATCTATGAACTTAGAAAACAAGGATATAGCTTAGAGAAGCTTTCAAATAAATTTGGGATAAACAATTCTAATATTAGGTACATGATTAAATTGATTGATCGTTACGGAATAGAGTTCGTCAAAAAAGGAAAAAATCGTTACTATTCTCCTGATTTAAAACAAGAAATGATTCATAAAGTCTGACATGAAGGCTGGACTAAAGATAGAGTTTCTCTTGAATACGGTCTCCCAAGTCGTACGATACTTCTTAACTGGCTAGCACAATACAGGAAAAACGGGTATACTATTGTTGAGAAAACAAGAGAGAGAGTACCTAAAATGGGACGTAAGCCAAAAACGAGACCTGAAGAGAGGACAGAATTAGAACATCTTCAAGCAGAAAATGAGTACCTGAGAGCGGAGAATGCCATCCTAAAAAAGTTAAGAGAACTCCGATTGAAGGAGGAAAAAGAGAAAGAAGAAAGACAGAAATTGTTCAAGAATTAATGACTGAGTTTTCGTTAGATCTTCTTCTAAAAGCCATTAAACTAGCTCGTTCGACCTACTACTATCACTTGAAACAGCTAGATAAACCAGATAAGGACTAAGAGCTTAAAGCTGAAATTCAATCCATTTTTATCGAACACAAGGGAAATTATGCTTATCGTCGGATTTATTTAGAACTAAGAAATCGTGGTTATCTGGTAAATCATAAAAGAGTTCAAGGCTTGATGAAAGTACTCAATTTACAAGCTAAAATGCGACAGAAACGAAAATAAAGGAGACGTTGGTAAGAAGGCAGAGAATCTCATTCAAGGCCAATTTGAAGGCTCTAAAACAATGGAAAAGTGCTACACAGATGTGACAGAATTTGCCATTCCAGCAAGTACTCAAAAGCTTTACTTATCACCAGTTTTAGATGGCTTTAACAGCGAAATTATCGCCTATAATCTTTCAACTTCACCCAACTTAGAACAAGTACAAACAATGTTGGAACAGGCATTCAAAGAGAAGCACTACGAGAATACGATTCTCCATAGTGACCAAGGCTGGCAATACCAACACGATTCTTATCATCGGTTCCTAGAGAGTAAGGGAATTCAAGCATCCATGTCACGTAAGGGTAACAGCCCAGACAACGGTATGATGGAGTCCTTCTTTGGGATTCTGAAATCGGAAATGTTTTACGGTTATGAGAAGTCGTTTCAGTCGCTTAAGCAATTGGAACAAGCCATTATAGACTATATTGATTACTACAACAATAAACGAATTAAGGTAAAACTAAAAGGACTTAGCCCTGTGCAATACAGAACTAAATCCTTCGGATAAATTAATTGTCTAACTTTTTGGGGGCAGTACACAATACCTGATAGTATGCGTTTTATTGTGGGAAGATTTTCCTCATTTTCTAGTGAAATTGAACTTTTTCTAACATCTTTTGATAGATGACTTCTTAATCAATTATCATTTCCATTGTTGTTTCTTGGGGTTTCATCCCTTGTCTTTGATAAAAGCGGAGAGCACCCTCGTTATCATTCCAGACACTTAGGGTTAGATTATTGCAGCCAATTTCTTTAGCATAATAGCAGAAAAATGACAATAAAATAGCCCCTAGATATTTTGAAAGGAAAGCATAGGGGCTATATGGTTTAATCAAAATAAAGCAAATCTTTGCTGGTGCTTGTAAAGAGGTCGAAGCCATCCTTGGTAACAACACCGCAGTCTTCAATACGAACACCGACTTTACCAGGGATATAGATACCTGGTTCAACAGAGAAGCACATGCCTTCTTCGATGACCATGTCGTTTCCTTCCATGATAGATGGGAATTCATGGACATCCATACCGATACCATGCCCGAGACGGTGGTTGAAGTACTCACCATAACCAGCTTTTTCGATGACCTCACGGGCAGCGCGGTCCACTTCATGAGCAGTCACACCTGGCTTGATAAAGTCAAGAGCAGCTTGTTGGGCTTCAAGAGTCAAGTTGTAAATATCTTTCTTGAATTGGTCTGGTTTGCCGACAGCGACTGTACGAGTCATATCTGACGCATAGCCATTGACCAGAACACCCAGGTCAAAGAGGAGAAGAGCATCATTTTCAACCTTATTAGCTGCTGGAATGCCGTGTGGATTCGCAGCATTATCACCAGTCAAGACCATGGTATCAAAGCTCATTTCGTAACCTTCACGTTTCATGGCAAAGTCAATTTGTGCGATGATATCTGTCTCAGTCTTATCAAGAGAAATATTGTCAAAACCAACATGAACAGCCTTGTCAGCATAAAGACCTGCAACCATCATTTTTTGTACTTCATCAGCTGATTTGATGAGGCGCATGCGTTGGATACGAGGAGTGAGGTTTTCAAACTCAGCAGTTTCAAAAACTGTTTTCAAACCATGGTATTTGGTCAAGATGAGATTGTCAAACTCAACAGCGACACGTTTGAAGTCAAGTTGTGGAAGAGCATGTTTGATTTTTTGCCATGGATTTTCAGAATCGACATAGCCCACTACTGGGAAGGAAACGGTGCTACTTGCACGTTCTACTTCAAGAGCTGGGACAAAGAGGAGAGGTTCCTGATCCGCTAGGACAAAGAGGAACATTTGGCGTTCATGGGGATCACTGTAAAAACCAGTGAGGTAATTGATTGTGACGGGGTCAGATACGACAGCGACGTCTAGTTTTTCTGATTCAAGATATGTTAGGATTTGTTGTAATTTAGACATATGCTACCTTCTTTCTACCCCTCTATTTTGGCAAAAAATGAGAGAAAATGCAAGGGAGAAGGGTAAAAGAAAAGACAAAAAACTCCGACAAGATAACGGAGTTCTTTGATATCATTTTCCTTTGTTTAAGAAAAGTCAGCCTTGCTTTTGACGTCACTGTACTCTTCAGCGATTTCTTGGCTGAGAATGTCCTCATAGGCAGGGAGTTGGATGTCCTGACCATATTTCTTCTTGAGGGCAGTAGTAACTAGGCGATAAGCCAGATTGGCATTACGAGAGAGGATAGGCCCGTGGAAGTAGGAACCAAAGACATTCCTATAATGAACCCCTTCACCGACCTTTTCTTCGTTGTTTCCATTTCCATAGACAACCTGTCCCAGCGGTTTTTGGTCATCAGAGAGGAAGGTACGACCTTGGTGATTTTCAAATCCATAGTAGGTTTCATCGAAATCTTCATTGTGAATCTTGATGTCACCGATAAAACGGTTATTGGTCTGGTTGAGCGTGTAGTGTCCCATGACCCCTAGCCCTTCGATACGTTTTCCTGAAGCTTCAACATAATATTGACCCAATAGTTGGAAACCACCGCAGATAGCCAGAACTACACCGTCGTTTTGGATGTAGTTGTCAATGCTCTCTTTTTTAGCAGGTAGGTCGTCTGCAATGATACTTTGTTCAAAGTCTTGACCACCACCGAAAAAGGCGATGTCGTAGTGATTTTCATCAAAGTCATCATGGAGAGAAACGATGTCAACGGTCACATGGGTTCCCAGTTTTTCAGCCACATACTTGAGCATGAGGATGTTTCCATTGTCCCCGTAGGTATTCATGAGATTTCCGTAGAGGTGGGCAATGTTGAGCTGATAGGGGTAATTGCCATCTTTTGAGGAAAGTGAAGTATAAACCATTAGTTCATCTCCTTTCTAACAATCTGACGACTAGCCAGCAGTTCACGAAATTCCAGCATGGCAGTATAAGTTGCCAGAATATAGGCATGCTTGCAGTCTTGATTCTCAATGGTCTTGAGAACTTGCTCCAGATTACTCGTTTCAGTGATTTTCTCAGCTGGATAGCCAGTCACTCGGAGACGACGAGCGATTTCAGAATGACGAACACCGCCAGCGTTGATTTCAGGAATGTCCATGTCAGTGATTTGCTCAAAGTCTGCATCCCAGATCCAGCTAGTGTCAATTCCATCTGCATAGTTGGCATTAAGGAGGACAGATAGGCTAAATGGATAAGGTGCTAGTTTGATCATTTCGATAGCTTGGGTTGCACCGACTGGATTTTTAATCAAGACAAGGGTACATTCTTTGTCACCGATATGAAAGGTTTCTTGGCGTCCAAAGACAGCACGGCTCTTGTCAAATCCCTGTTTGATGAGTTGCGAATCGGCACCTAGGAAACGGGCGATGGCCACAGCAGCTAGGGCGTTATAGATATTATAGAGCCCGCCGATTTGGATACCGTATTCTTGGCCGTCTATGACAAAGCGAGAGCGATTGTTGGTCAACTCAACCAGTTTTGTCAAACGATAGTCGAGATCAGGACGTTTGCATCCACAACCTTCACAGATATAGGCACCCAAGTTTGCATAGGTATTATGCTCATATTTGAGGATGCCTTGGCAGTCAGGACAGAGGATTCCTTCGGTATTATAGTGAGCCAGCTGGGCTGGACCTTTCTCCAAGTCAAAACCAAAATACTCTACAGGATTTGGAATAGCTGGCTTGTAGAAAAGTGGACTGTCTCCATTAAGGAGAACAGTGGCAGTAGGCACCTTACGAATGGCATCCAAAATCATCTTGTAAGTTGTGTAAATCTCACCATAGCGGTCCATCTGGTCACGGAAAATATTAGTAATAACAAATAAGCTTGGCTGGATATAGTCACAGATACGAGATAGACTGGCCTCGTCGATTTCTAGGACGGCAATATTTTTCCCAGTTTTAGAAGATTTGGCTGTTAAGAAGGTTGTCGCAATTCCTGTAATCATGTTGGCACCGCTTGGGTTGGTCAGAACTTGACCATAAACTTCTTTTAAAATACCGACAGTGAGGGCAGTTGTCAAGGTTTTTCCGTTGGTTCCAGTGACCACGACAATCTCGTAGTTCTTAGCTAGGTTTTGTAAAATATCTTTATCAAATTGAAGGGCGACTTTACCTGGGAGCGTACTTCCACGGCCAAGACGGCTTAAAATGAAGTGGGAAGAACGCCCAGCAAGAAGGCCCAAAGTAGTTTTTAAGTTCATGTTTCTATTATATCATAAAAGAGGAGAAAGACAGATTTGAGATTCCGCAGAAGTAAAAACAGCCCAAAGAGGGCTGTTCGATACGATTAAATCTCAACTTAAATCGCAAACAAGTCATTCAAGTTCTCAGCCAAGGTTGGGTGAGTGAAGATTTGTTTTGTGAAGTAAGTGTAAGGAATCTTGTTGTCCATAGCAACAGTGATGATGTTGATGATTTCTTGAGAACCTTCTGAGAAGATGCTTGCTCCAAGAATTTCTTTTGTTTCAGTATTGACAACAGCTTTGAAGGCACCGCGAAGGTCTCCATTTACGTGACCACGAGGCATGGCTGCAACGGGGATTTCCTTAACAGCGTATGGAAGTTTCAAATCAGCTGCTTGGCTTTCAGTCAAACCAACTTGTGAAAGTGCAGGTGTGATGAACATAGTATTTGGCACATTGAGACGGTCTTCAAGTGTGTAGCTGCCATCTCCAGCAAGGTAGCTGTAAACAACACGGAAGTCATCAAGTGAAATGTAAGTAAATTGAAGGCCACCGTTGACATCTCCAACTGCAAAGACACCAGGAACGTTTGTTTGACAGTGTTTGTCTACTTTAATAGCACCACGTTCAGTTAGTTCAATATCTGTATTTTCAAGTTGAAGTGGTTCTACATTTGGTTTGCGTCCAGTTGCGTAGAGAAGGGCGTCGAAACGGTAAGTTTCGTCTTCAGTTACGACAAGCACTTGGTCACCATCGTTTTTGATTTCAGTAGTATGGATATTTTGAAGCAATTCAATGCCATCTTCTTCCATGTATTGTTTAGCAAGAGCTGCGATGGAAGGTTCTGCACGAGGAAGGAAAGTATCCAAGGCATCTAGGACTGTGACCTTGCTTCCAAGTTTGTTGTAAAGGCCGGCAAATTCAAGACCGATATTTCCGCCACCAAGGACTCCAAGTTTTTCAGGCAATTTATCCAAGCTTTGGATACCTGTTGAGTCAAAGACGTTTTTGCTTGTAGCAAGTCCAGGGATTGGCAAGACGTTTGAAACAGCACCAGTGTTGATGACGATAGTTTCAGCAGTCAATTCTTGTTTTTCATCACCAGCTTGGATTTCGATGACTTTATTTGAAAGGAAGTGAGCTTCAGCATCAAAGATATCGACGCCAGTACCAGCAACAGTCGTATAGTTTTTACCGTTGAGGCGACCAGTGATCGTGTTTTTGGTAGAAATGACTTCTTCAAAAGACAAGTCTTTCTCAGCAGCAACTAGCAAGGTTTTAGTTGGGATACAACCAATGTTGATACAAGTTCCACCGTACATAGCCTTGCTGCGTTCAACGAGGGCAACTTTTTTGCCAGCTGAAGCCAATTTACCTGCTAGTGTTTTACCAGCTTTACCAAATCCAATAACAATTAAATCGTATGTTAACATTTATCTTCCTCCTATTCGAATTTCATTCTAGCACAAGAAAAAAACTTTTGCACAATTCTGCTACGGAAAAGACAGAAAAAGATAAAAACGCTTTCCAGACAAAAAACTAGTAATTTTTTGACAAGCTTGATAAACTAAAATCCTATCTATTTTTATATAAGATAGAATAAATGTTCGAAAATAGGAGGTTTTATGAAATCGAATCGTTATATTATTGCCTTTGCTGGGGTCATTTTACACTTAATGCTGGGTTCGACTTATGCTTGGAGTGTTTATCGTAACCCTATTATTGAAAAAACGGGATGGGATCAGGCTTCTGTTGCCTTTGCCTTTAGTCTAGCAATCTTTTGTTTGGGCTTATCGGCTGCATTTATGGGGCGTTTGGTAGAAAAATTTGGTCCGAGAGTCATGGGGAGTCTATCTGCTTTTCTATACGCAGGTGGAAATATCTTAACAGGATTTGCAATAGACCGTCAGGAACTGTGGTTGTTGTATCTCGCTTATGGCATTTTAGGTGGGCTTGGTTTGGGAGCAGGCTATATTACCCCTGTGTCAACGATTATAAAATGGTTTCCTGATAAACGTGGTCTCGCAACAGGTTTAGCGATTATGGGGTTTGGTTTTGCTTCTTTATTGACTAGTCCCATAGCGCAACATCTCATCGCAGGGGTAGGGCTTGTAGAAACTTTTTATATTTTAGGTGCAAGTTACTTTATTATCATGCTCCTAGCTTCACAATTCATTAAGCGTCCAAATGAGCAAGAGCTTGCAATTTTATCTGCTTCAGGGAAAGAAAAAACAGACTCTCTGACGCAAGGGATGACTGCAAATCAGGCTCTAAAAAGCAATCGGTTTTATATACTTTGGATTATTTTCTTTATCAACATAGCTTGTGGTTTAGGCTTAATTTCAGCGGCATCGCCAATGGCACAGGAGATGGCTGGCTTGTCTACAAGTCATGCAGCAGTAATGGTGGGCGTTTTAGGGATTTTCAATGGATTTGGTCGCTTGCTCTGGGCGAGCTTATCTGACTATATCGGTCGCCCTCTAACCTTTAGTATATTACTGCTTGTTAATCTTTTCTTTTCTCTCTCACTTTGGCTCTTTACAGATTCCGTTTTATTTGTAGTCGCTATGTCTATTTTGATGACTTGCTATGGAGCTGGTTTTTCATTGATCCCAGCTTATCTCAGTGATATTTTTGGAACCAAGGAATTGGCCGCTCTGCATGGATATATTTTAACAGCTTGGGCAATGGCTGGTTTAGCGGGACCTATTTTATTAGCAGAGACTTATAAAATGGCTCATTCGTACACACAAACCTTGTTCGTTTTTCTCATTTTATACAGTATCGCCTTGGCTTTGTCTTATTATCTAGGTCGTTCAATCAAAAAAGAAAGTCAAAAACCGCTTACATGATTTTCTGTAGAAATGGGGCTATCTTTTGCTCTGGTCTTGTGTTATACTAGATAGGTTGCAAAGAAAACAGTACTTTTCTTTTGTGGAAAAGAAGCAACACGATTTTATATCTAGTTATATGAAAATACGTCATAAAAAGAAAAGTATAAACTAAGCCCTATAGGGTGGCTTCGCACCACCTTTAGAAAGAAGAATAACGTGAAATTTAATGAATTAAACTTGTCTGCTGATTTGCTAGCAGAAATTGAAAAAGCTGGTTTTGTAGAAGCTAGTCCTATCCAAGAACAAACTATTCCTTTGGCCCTTGAAGGCAAGGATGTTATCGGTCAAGCTCAGACTGGTACAGGAAAAACTGCAGCCTTTGGCTTGCCTACCCTTGAAAAAATCCGTACAGAAGAAGCGACTATTCAAGCCTTGGTCATCGCTCCAACTCGTGAACTAGCTGTCCAAAGTCAAGAAGAACTCTTCCGCTTTGGTCGTAGTAAGGGAGTCAAAGTCCGTTCAGTATATGGCGGATCAAGCATTGAAAAACAAATTAAGGCTCTTAAATCTGGTGCCCATATCGTGGTGGGAACTCCAGGTCGCCTCTTGGACTTGATTAAACGCAAGGCCTTGAAATTACAAAACATTGAAACCCTTATCCTTGACGAAGCGGATGAAATGCTTAACATGGGCTTCCTTGAAGACATCGAAGCCATTATTTCCCGTGTACCTGAGAACCGTCAAACTTTGCTTTTCTCAGCAACTATGCCAGATGCCATCAAACGTATCGGTGTTCAGTTTATGAAAGCCCCTGAACATGTCAAGATTGCGGCTAAGGAATTGACAACAGAATTGGTTGACCAGTACTATATCCGTGTTAAGGAACAAGAAAAATTTGACACCATGACTCGTCTCATGGATGTGGCACAACCAGAACTCGCTATTGTATTTGGTCGTACCAAACGCCGTGTGGATGAATTGACTCGTGGTTTGAAAATTCGTGGCTTCCGTGCAGAAGGAATTCATGGCGACCTAGACCAAAACAAACGTCTTCGTGTCCTTCGTGACTTTAAAAATGGCAATCTTGATGTTTTGGTTGCGACAGACGTTGCAGCGCGTGGTTTGGATATTTCAGGTGTGACCCATGTCTACAACTACGATATTCCACAAGATCCTGAGAGTTATGTTCACCGTATCGGTCGTACAGGTCGTGCTGGTAAGTCAGGTCAATCTATTACTTTTGTTGCTCCAAACGAAATGGGTTACCTTCAAATCATTGAAAACTTGACTAAGAAACGCATGAAAGGTCTCAAACCTGCAAGTGTAGAAGAATCCTTCCAATCAAAAAAACAGGTAGCTCTCAAGAAAATCGAACGTGATTTTGCAGATGAAACCATTCGTGCCAACTTTGAGAAATTTGGTAAGGATGCTCGCAAATTGGCTGCTGAGTTTACTCCAGAAGAATTGGCAATGTATATCTTGAGTCTGACAGTCCAAGACCCAGATAGCCTTCCAGAAGTGGAGATTGCACGTGAAAAACCACTACCGTTTAAACCATCAGGTAATGGTTTCGGTGGTAAAGCTAAGGGAGGTCGTGGAGGCCGTCGTGGGGACGACCGTCGAGAGCGTGATCGTCGTGGCAATGGTCGCCGTGATGAGTTCAAAAAAGGAAGTCGTGGCAACGATCGTTTTGATAAGGAAAAACGTTACCGTAAGGATAATAAAAAACCACGCAATACTTTAAGCGAAAAGCAAACAGGCTTTGTTATTCGTAACAAAGGTGATAAATAAGAAAAAGCGGTTCAAAATGAATCGCTTTTTTATATAAGGAGACCGAATGTGAAAAAGACAAATAAAATTATTATATTATCTTTTATAATATTATGATACACAAAAATAGGCGACTTGTCAATAGAAAAGGAACAATTTAATTAAAAATATTCTGGTTTTTAATTAAATTGTAAGTCAATGCAAGTCAATAAGGAATTTTCAGATAATTATTGAAAAAGAGACGTTTTTATGTTATAATGATAGCGATTAAATTCGAGGTGAAAAATGGCACATTTATTAGAAAAAACTAGAAAAATTACATCAATTTTGAAACGCTCAGAGGAGCAGTTGCAGGATGAGCTCCCTTACAACGCTATTACGCGTCAGTTAGCGGATATTATTCATTGCAATGCCTGCATTATCAATAGTAAGGGACGTCTGCTTGGCTATTTTATGCGTTATAAAACAAATACAGATCGCGTAGAGCAATTCTTCCAAACTAAGATTTTCCCAGATGACTACGTTCAAGGGGCTAATATGATTTACGAAACAGAAGCAAACTTGCCTGTTGAGCATGATATGAGTATTTTCCCTGTTGAGAGTAGAGATGATTTTCCAGATGGCTTGACGACTATTGCACCGATTCATGTATCGGGGATTCGCCTTGGTTCTTTGATTATTTGGCGTAATGATAAAAAATTCGAAGATGAGGACTTGGTTCTTGTTGAGATTGCCAGTACCGTTGTTGGGATTCAGCTTCTTAACTTCCAACGTGAAGAAGATGAGAAAAATATTCGTCGTCGTACTGCTGTCACCATGGCGGTCAATACCCTTTCTTACTCCGAACTCCGTGCTGTTTCAGCAATTTTAGGGGAATTAAATGGAAATGAAGGGAAGTTGACTGCGTCAGTGATTGCAGATCGTATCGGAATCACTCGCTCTGTGATTGTCAATGCTCTTCGTAAACTTGAGTCTGCGGGGATTATTGAAAGTCGCTCACTTGGAATGAAGGGAACCTATCTTAAGGTCTTGATTTCAGATATTTTTGAAGAAGTGAAGAAAAGAGATTACTAATGACAAAGGCTTTAATTTCGATTGATTATACAGAAGATTTTGTTGCTGATAGTGGGAAGCTGACAGCAGGTGCTCCAGCTCAGGCGATTTCGGATGCCATCAGCAAGGTAACTCGATTAGCTTTTGAACGAGGAGATTATATCTTCTTTACTATTGATGCTCATGAAGAAAACGATTGTTTCCATCCGGAAAGTAAGTTATTTCCTCCTCATAATCTGATTGGGACGAGTGGACGGAATTTATATGGAGATTTGGGGATCTTTTATCAAGAGCATGGTTCAGACAGTCGTGTCTTTTGGATGGATAAACGCCATTACTCAGCTTTTTCAGGGACTGACCTAGATATTCGTTTGAGAGAGCGTAGAGTGTCTACCGTTATCTTAACAGGTGTCTTGACGGATATCTGTGTCCTACATACAGCTATAGATGCCTATAATCTAGGATATGACATCGAGATTGTTAAACCAGCTGTTGCTTCCATCTGGCCTGAAAATCATCAATTTGCCCTAGGTCATTTCAAAAATACACTCGGAGCTAAGTTAGTAGATGAAAATCTAAATGAACTTTCTGAGTAACCTGGTTGGTGAAAATGAAAAAAATTTGAAAAAAAGTGTTGACAAGCATCCCAAAAGTTGATATACTAGTAAAGTAATCGATGCGGGGATGGCGGAATTGGCAGACGCGCAGGACTAAGGATCCTGTGACCGCTTTAGGTCGTGAGGGTTCAAGTCCCTCTCTCCGCATAGGAAAAGAGTTAGCTAAAGCTAGCTCTTTTGTATTTCTCTAAAAAATTAGGGCTCTTTGTCAACTGTAGTGGGTTGAAGTCAGCTAAGCTCGAGAAAGGACAAATTTTGTCCTTTCTTTTTTGGCTCTATAATATTTGTAGTGGGTAAATCCCCTATGGATATTATGGAGCTTATT
>ERZ1023297.64-NODE-64-length-18418-cov-40.591733_pt1 | contig 18418 bp, 20 predicted proteins | sample MGYA00380471_ERZ1023297 | MGnify/ENA primary metagenome ERZ1023297 (study PRJEB33173, sample SAMEA4830332) | metagenome | study: EMG produced TPA metagenomics assembly of the PRJEB25223 data set...
TATACTGTTTCCATAAAAATAGTATAACACTTTTTACAGTTACCGAACAAGTCTAATCATAAAAACCATTTTTTACTTTTATTTCAATAACCGGTAAAACAGTTTCACCTAAAATACCTACCGAAAATTCTCTCCCCTTAATATACTTTTCTACAAAGAATGAACCAAGTTCAGGATGCTCTTTATAATAAATGTCAAATTGTTTTTTATTTTGAAATATCTTAATACCTTTACTTGAACCACTTCTAATTGGCTTTATAACAATAGGAAAATCATTTGCCTGAATTCTATCAACCATCAAGTTCGAAGCACATTTTATTCCAACAGAACTAGCCACTATTTTTGATAATTTTTTATCCATGCTAATAGCTGTACTAAGAAACGAATTTCCTGTATAGTCTATTTTTTCTACATCAAAAATAGCCTGTAGTTTCCCATTCTCACCTATTCCACCATGAGTTGCTAAGAAAACTATATCAACCTTTCTACAAACATCAATAATACCCGAACCAATCTCAACTTTTTGTTTATTTAATCCGCGCTCACTTTTTTCAATTTCTCCTATCTCGTACGAACAGTCTTGAGATAAATCTATAGAAATCACATCATACCCCAATGTTAATAGACTTTTACTAATTTCCTTTGCAGAATTTTCTGACACCTCTCTCTCTTCGCTAAGGCCACCATATAGTACAACAATTTTTTTAATAATAGCCATTCACTTAACCTCCTTATTAGAATCTTATTGAATAAAATGAAGCAATAGTTATCTCAAAATATAAATAATAAATAATATATAATATAGTATTTAGAAAATAATTTCTAATATCTGCAAAAGAAAGCGCTTCTATTTTTATTTTACAATTTTTTAATCCTATTGTCAAAAATTATTTGTGCTTAAACCATATGAGTGTGCTCCATGTATTGCAGTTCCTTAAATCAAGCATAATCCAGCATTTCTAGCTTTATCCCTCCTCTAAAATTTGTCAATTACGAAAACATCTTTTTCCATATTTAACGTGCTTACAAAAATTTCTAATCTTATTGCTCTTTTCTCAAACTCATAAAGATAATAGTCTAAGTTTTCTTGCAATACTCTTATTTCTTCGTTCACATTTTCTAATGAAGTTGATTCTGTTAAGTTCAGTTTTGAAAAGTCATACCTGGCTAATTTTTGGCTGCTCGCATCTTCACTCTTTAGATTGATAAACACTTCCGCCATCTTATTTAAATTGACGATTTTTTCATTAATTTGATTTAGTTTTATATCTATCTCTGCTATTTCTTTTACTAACTCGTCTTTAATGTCTTGGTATTTCTTATCTGCTTCAGTTAATTCAATGAAGAGGTTAATCTCAGTAATCTTTTCCTGTAGACTCTTAACTGTAGGTCTTCTGTATGGTATCACTCGACTATCATTAGTTAACTGCCTAATCAAGGTTCGACCTTTGATATACTGATTTTTATCCGAATGTTCTTTGTTATAGACAAAGTATAAGGTTGTCTCACGGATGTAGACTTTATATTTTTTCTGATTGTCTTCTTCCATAGTATCCAATTGATAATTGGGAATGAAAATAAGACCACTCTGCTTAATACCAAAAGACACTTTGATATAAATTCCCTCATCAACTAGCTTCTCTATTTGGTTCTCTGCAAGTTCCACTTCAAATTCACGAACGGTATCTCATTTTTCCTTAAATGTCTTAAAGGCTTCCTCAATCTCTTCAGTGGATACTTTATCCTTATCTCGTTCTTCTTGGAAAGCATGGTACTGTTCCCGTAAATTCTCTAATCCTTCTGAAGCAACGACTTCCTTATTTTTAAAATAATCTTGAAAAAATTTGACATCATATAATTTCTTATCACTTATTTTTTGATGACCCAAACTTATCTTTTGATTATTTTCTTCCAGGATAAAAGTTACATTTTTTTGTTTTAAGTCAATGGTTAGATTCAATTCTTTTGCTTTTGTTATTAACTCTTCTAAAGAATTAACACGGTTCAACAAAAATTCTAAACGACTTTCAATCTCTTGCTTAGCAAAATGCGTTCTAAAAAATTCTTCATCATATCGATCTCGTTTGCTGAGTTAGCGCCCTCGAATCGGTTTTGTCATCGTTCTATCTGTCATCAAAAAACGGCTATGCTTTTGACTAAAATCAATCTGAACATGCAACTGCTTTGCTTTCTCTAAAAAATCATCAAACGATTTAGATTGCTGTAGCAAAAAATAAAGACGTTGTTTCAATTCAAACTTATGACTAGATTCCCTATATTTTTTATAATCTCGGTAGGAATAACGTTTCTCAATAATTTTTGCACCAGCCACTTTAGAAATACGGTCTGAAATCATACGAAAATTTCTTTCTATAGCATAGTTCCATATCAACTTTTTATCTGAATTACAGTCAATGGCGTTGATTAAGATGTGATTATGAATATGATCTTTGTCTGTATGAGTCGCTACGATGAAACGAAAACGGCCTCCTGTTAATTCCATAATGGTCTCATAACCAATGCGGTTAATTTCTTCAGGTGTCAGATTATCTTCAGGAGAAAATGATTGAATGAGGTGATGGGCATGAATATTTTGTTGGTGTTTTTCTTGTCGGTCATTTCTGTATTCGTACAACTTGTCATTATTGGTAAAGTTGACATTGTACATTTCTACCATTTCTTCATAGCTAGGAAAGTCTAAGTAATTGCTCATACCAAAATCAGATACTAATTTCAAATTGTCCGTTTTATCAGGATTGAGGATATACTTAATTAAACGCCTACGATATTTTTTTCCGTGTGTCGCAAAATGCTTAGTGACTACCATGAAACTCCTTCAATCTTTTCACTTCCACTTGAAATTCTTTGTCCACTTCCTTGATCAACTCTCCGACTCCTTTACTCAATTCTTGTAACTGTTCCTGAGAAATCAGACGGCTTTGATTGATAGCACGCGCAATTTGATTAATGTTATTTCCGATCCGTCTCAATTCAAATACTAACTGGTCATAGGTATCCGTATTAATGGTGACAAATGACATATTGGGATTCAGCAACACTTTCCTGGCATAGACTGAAAAATTTTGACAGTGACTCTTATCGATTCGCTCATTCAATTGATGTAATTCTGAATCTGTTAGAAATACTTTTTTGAGATTGGTACGATAACGATAAACCATAGTAGCCTCCTATCTCATGTATTTTTCACGAAACCCACGACTGAGTGACTGTACTTGATTGACTTCCGCAATCAATTCTTGAACGCAGGTCAATAAGATTGACACGTGTTCTTGAGTCACTTGGTGATTCTCTCTTGCGATAATCAAAACCAAATGCACATCTCGACTGATCTGTTCAAACTTTTGAGACTGCCAAAGGGAAAACCATTCTTTGGCAGCTAACTGTTTGTCATCAGTCATCAAAATTTTATCCCTGACGAATGATGAAAAGTGACGATAATTATCAACCTCCATCATTTTTTCAATCTGTTTTAGCTCATCTGCGGTTAGATTTACCTCTTTTCGAATGTCACGGTACTGTCCAGACATCTCTTTTCCTCACTTTCATCCTTTCTCAGGTAAACCCCGACCCCGTGTGTCATACGGGAAATTTCTTAAAGTCCTTGTTCGGTCTTTGCGAGCTCAGGCATTGTGGTCACAATACCCAAAAAATCATATCGCCAGCTAACCAAAACCTTCCAGTTTTGACAGCTAACCATAAGATAACTTGGTGGCTACGCCCCCAAACTCCCAGGTAAAATTCTTAGTTGGATTTTTAAAAGTTGAGAAAAGTATAGCAGAAGAAAGTTGGGGAAGTTATCACAAATCAAGTAGGGACTAATCTCTAACACCACTGCATGTACCGTCCTATATTTATAATCAGCTCCCATCGTTTACATTTTTAGGTCACTGTCTTTTCATACCAGGAATTAGAATTGACAAATTTAATTAGAGAGGTATTCATTTAATTGTTCACTTCTTCGCTCCATTTCCATTACAGAAATTTCTTCAATACTATGTGTTCAGCTGACTCCCATGATTTGTTGTACTACGTCCTAAACGCTCACGGAATAAGCCGTACATCTTTCCTAGTTTACTCTCGTAATTTACGTATATAGGTTACGACACCTATTTGGATTTTAGAGTTCCTCATCCGCTATATATGGCTTCAAGTCACGATTCTGTTTGTAGAACCTTGATTTCGCTAATTCCTTCCTATCCCCCCTACCTCACGATATTCAGGTTTAGGAGTCGCTATTGGTTTCATCTGCAGCAAATATCCACAGAGGACTTGGACCTCAGATGTACACTATGCCTGTCGAACAAAGAAAAAAGTAGGCTAAATTTCTAACCTACTTTTTCTGACTCTACTCTGATAAAGCCGTCTCATATATAGACATTTTATGCTTGAAGGAATCTTTTCCTCCCTCTAATTGATTGATGATATGATTTTTTATATATTTTTCACTAACATATCCCTGTGATTCAATCCATCCGTTAACTCCATCTGACTCCATAATAACAACTTGATCTGTCATAGAATTTGTTACAATTGTAGCATTATGTGTTGCTAAAATAATTTGACGTTGAGCTTTCACATCTCTAAACTGCTGAACTAAATGCCTGTAAATATAACGATTGTCTAGATTGTCTTCAGGCTGATCAATAATCAATGGTCTGAAGTCTTTAGAATAGTCACTATATGCTAATAAAAAATCAAGCATGGCTACAACTTTTTGTCCCAAACTTAATACACCAACTTCTTTATAGAGAATATCAAGTTGTTGCGAAGATTCTTTCGAGTTAATATTAAACTCCAAAAATCGTGTATTTTCTTTAGAAAAAATTTTTCGTTTATATGCACCTGATAAGTGAGAACCTTTTTTCAAAATGTCATAACTATTGAAATGAGCAATATAGTTAACTATTTTTTGATTATTGAAATCCTTCATTATAGTCAGTGAATGTTGATAACTTCCATCTTTCTCACTTATAATATTTTCACTTAACCATTGATTAACCCATGATTCTTGTTCATAATCATATATACATACAATATGCAATTTATCTGCTGCACTAATTTCTACTCCATGTAAAATATGAGGATGTATATCATAAATCGGATAATTTTTCATTATGATTGAGACTGCCATTTGTAACTTTTTAATACCTTTGGTAGTATTATGATCAGTTACTACAACTATTTCTATTCCATTTTTTATGATTGCCTCTGCTAACATAAGAAAACTAATATATTCTTTTGAACTAGAAAAAACAACCTTATCAAAATTACTAAAAAAATTGTCTTATCAACTTTTATTTTCTTATTTTCAAAAAATATATCATATAGTTCATCTTCAGTAATTTTTCTATATTTCGTTGCAGTCCAATTAGAAAATAGCTTGTAATCATAAGAAACAGGTGTATGCAAATGAATTAAAGTCTTGTGAAAGCTACCGAATTTCTCTTTGGAATTTGTTAGTTCTTGATAAACAGACTTTATCTTGTTATTAAACCCTCTCATTTCTACTCTCCTAAAAATATCAATTGTTTATTTTTCAAGTAATTCATTAAGTCTCTTTTCCCCCACCTGCAACATCTCCTTCTCTACCTGACTCCACTCCCCAAACAGTAACTCTTGAAGAACATCTGCTGCTGAAGTTGTATTTTCTTTTGAATCATATACACAACTTCTATCTCGTTGGTAAATTTGAATTCTTTCAAAGATAGCCAGTTCTTCCAATTGTCGTGTATTATCAACTAGATGATTTACAATGAAATCATGATGTTCTTTTGGAGTTGCGCGTGCTTGATTTGGATTGATAATGTACAGTTCTTCATAACGGATAAGAGTACTTAGATACGACAATTCAGGCTTTGTCGCAATTAAGGCCAATTGTACTTCATATCCCTTATTTTTCAAGAGTTGTGCTGTTTTCTTTGGAACATCAACTGTTCGTAAAGTTCCCTCTATCAAAAGATTGTATCTCAAATGACTCAATTCGGTTACTAAAGACTCTACCATTTTTCCTGCAAAATCTTTGGTATATTCTACACTGTCTTTGCCATATTCTTGCTGCAGTTCTAAATAGTGTGGATGCTGAGAACGAAAACTATCACCATCTATGATAACAATATTTCCTTGAAATTCTTTCTGTTTAATACGATGAATTGTAGTCTTACCGGCACCACTTTGACCTCCAAGCAAAATCGCTATAGGTTGTTTACTGGACTTTTTTCCTCTTGTCAGTGAACGAAGATTCCTTGCTAAAGCATGTTTGAATTCACTATCAGTATAATCTTGGATTTCCATTAAGCTACCATCCGCTTTTCAGATATCTCTAACATACGTTCAATTCCATCCAAATAGCCGCTATATCTCTCTATTTCATCAAAATTTTCTACTAAATAGATATTTGTCTGAATCAAGTCAGATAGATCATCACTCATTAAAATCCAAGGATTAGATTCATCATCAATGCTAATTCCCTGACTATCTTGATAACGATAGAGTCGAGATAATAGATTAGCACCTCTTTCTTTCACAATTTCAATTTTCAAAGTCAATTCATAATCTTCAACAGGATTGAGCATTTTATCTTCTCCTACAATATCGACATAAGATACATTAAACTTCTGACAAATGATGTCAATTAATTCCGTAGAGACTGAACTAGTTCCATTTTCATAACGACTCAAGCTATTTCGAGAAATTCCTATAATTCGTGCAAATTCAGGTTGTGTTAAGTCATGTGTTTTACGTAAGGATTTTATGTTCTTTCCAATCATAGCAAACTCCTTTATTTTTATAAATCCATTATAGCATAAAAAAGCATAACGCACCAAAAATGGTGCGTTATTTCTTGTTTTTCTATCCTAAACTTTACTTCTATAAAAGTCACCTAAAGAGCCATAAATATTTATTCTTGTATTAATTTTTTCGATGCGCAAACGATATCTACAAATACATCTATAACGATTCACCTTTTAGGATTTTTATTGTCAAAATTGCCTTTATCTACAAAGACAAAATGCTTATAAAATAGCTTGAAATCAAGGATTATCACCTTTTTCGTTGTAGCAACACTCCACATGTGATTATTAGGCTATTAGCAAAGCGTATCCAATACCTCAATAAAGTGTTGTTTTTACTGATATTTTAACTATATTGTATAGTCTACTATTTAAATCTCAATTAGGATATTTTATAGAATACCCAAAATTCAACAATAACTAAAAGTAAGATTCCATTGTATTTCCTTGTTGGTCTTTCATATCACGAATTTTATTTTTCAGAATATTAAAGTTACAAATTTCATCTCTAATATCGTTATCCGCTCTGTAGCCATTAATCATCTCAGTCAGAGTTTTCCCTTTACTACCATTCTTTATAGTAGTATTTACTCTTTTTATACTGCTTTCAAAAGGCTCATATGTTTTATACTTAATTACTTCGTCTTTAAAATTAAATAAAGGTGTATCCGGCTTAGCATTCCATAAAATAATCAACCACATTATAATATTATAAAGCTGCTTTGCAGTTTCATTCCACTTTTCAGGTTGTAAATTTCCACTCCCTGTATTGTCATATTCTTGTCTATTATTTACATGAGAATCACCTACAAGCGGATTAAAAAGAGGTAGCCCTTTGTGATTAATTAGTTCTAAAAAATCCCTTGCCGCACCCATGCAACACTGAATAACTTCCTTCTTGCCATCAATTTTACTCTCAGCGATAAATACATAATATTCATCTTCAATAGTTGCTCCTACATCACTATGTTTTTGTTGATTTGCTAACAGCTTAATATGTGCTTTAGGCTAAACTTCAAAATCTCTAACAATTCTTTGTCTTGTTTCATGTCCTCTACAATTCATTTAAGTTCTCCTTTACAAGTTTAGTAACTAGCCTTATTATACTATATAAGATATGAAATGTACCATAATCTTCATCAACTAGTTTTTAGAAAATCACAAATCCATCTGGAGAGATGACAAGCTGATTCTCCAATTCTTGGCAATTGCTTGCTAGTGCTACTGCTTCTTTCTCTAAAAGATAATCTTCTGTTGATTGGTTGAATATTGCTTTGAGGATCCGTCCTTCGTATTTCCATTCCAGAGCTACTAGATCAGATTTGATTTCTTGAAGGCTATACTTGCCATGCGAAATGATTACTGACGCGTATTTCCGAATCTTAATCAGCCTCTTCATAAAGTTCAGCATATCATTGTCACTTGATACACGTTCCCAAGGCATACAACGACGACAATCTGGATCTGGTCCTCCAGTCAAGGCTAGCTCGGTTCCGTAATAAATGCACGGTGTTCCTTTTTGTAAAAAGAGAAAGGCTAAGGCTGATTTAACCAGTTGAACATCTTCATTGGCCGTCCACAGGATTCGCTCTGTATCATGTGAATCCAAGAGATTAAACATGACCTCTGAAATCTGCTGCTTGTAATACATAGACTCTCAATTGATTTCATCGATGAACTGGTCTGTCTTCTTAATTCCTCGTAAGAAATAGTCCTTGATACTATTAGATAAAGGATAATTCATGACGGCATGGAACTCATCTCCATTTAGCCAAGGCTGAGATGTATGCCAGACTTCTCCTAGGATATAAAGATCAGGATTTTTAGCTAAAACTGCCTTACGAAAATCCTTCCAGAACTGATGGTCAATCTCATTAGCCACATCCAAACGCCAAGCATCGATATTAAACTCTTCAATCCAATAAGTCGCAACCTTTAAAAGATAATTCTTGACCTCTGGATTGGCTGTATTTAGCTTAGGCATATAGTCCTCGAAACCAAAAACATGATAGGGTAAGTCTCTCTTATTAACTAGCTTTTCAGTTGTCACTGGGAATTGTTGAATATGGAACCAATCCTTATAAGCAGACTGTTCACCATTTTTGACGACATTTTTCCATTGAAGAGATTGCGAACCAATATGATTAAATACCGCATCCAGCATGACTTTCATGCCACGATGATGCGCTTGATCCACCAGTTCCCGAAAGGTCTCCTTGTCTCCAAAATGACGGTCAATTTCAAAGTAATCTGTCGTATTGTACTTGTGATTGCTTGTAGATTCAAAGATGGGACAAAGATATAGTCCAGTAATACCCAAGTCTTGCAAGTAATCCATATGATCAATAATCCCCTGTAAATCACCACCAAAGAAATCATCGCTCTTAGGTGTGACAGATGAATCCCAGTCTAAAGTCCCTTCTGGGTTTAATAGAGCATTGCCATTGGCAAATCTTTCAGGAAATATCTGATACCATACCGTATTTGAAACCCAGTCAGGAACCTTGCAGGCATCAATCTCATGAAGATAAGGCAACTTAAATCCATTCCCAATTGCATGAAGATTTTCTAGAGAATTTTCCACACACCCTTTATCGCCATACAAAATATTTTGACCTTCTGTATCTCTGAGCTCAAAGAGATACTGGATACGTGCAAAGTCAACTGACACTTCAACCTGCCAATGGTCAAATAAGGTACCAGAAGTTATCTTGACCATTTCTTTTGTATCCTGATAAAACTCCTCCATAAAGATAAAAGGGTCCCCATAGTGCAAGTTGATGCTTTCAATGTCCCCTTTCTTAGTTCGAATTCGAATATGGAGTTTCTTATCCTTATAAAGATAGGCATACTCCGACTCAGGCCTATGGTAAATAGCACTCAATTCCATCAATTTGTCTCCTAAAGTATTCATTCAAATTTTACGCAAACGTTTTCAAACTCAATAAATCCAGTATACTATTTTTGTAAACTATTTGCAAGGAATGTCCGTTGTTAAAGGAACTATCTTTTAAAGTATACAAAAAGCCTTAAAAAAGGCTTTCTCTATATACTAATCCTCTTTCGGTTTTGAAAATACTTCTACTCGCTGAGCTAGGACTTTGATTTCTACAGGTAGGTTATCTGATTTATCTCCGTCAACATCTGACTCCAATTCACTATCTGAAGAGATTTTAATATTACGCGCTTTGATATACTCGATATTATCATTTGCGACAACATCCCCTTTTAATAAATCAGGAATGACGGATAATTTGGAGAATATAGAGGCATCTTTCAGAATCAAAATGTTGGCATAGCCGTCCTTGTTTTCTTCAAAGATTTTCTTATCAGCGAAGTAATTTGTCAAAAGGACCAAAACATGGCTAGCTTCACCAACATAATTTCCATTTTCTGTCTCAACCTTAATGTTAAAGACCTGATCTGTCATGACAGACTTCATGGTATTTACAGCATAGGTTAAAATACCGAATTTTGTTTTGTCCTCTATTTCAACATTGTGAATCGCCTCAGGCAGAGAACCGATACTAAAGATATAACCAAAATAGTTGTCATTTGCTTTACCGATATCAATCTTATTGGTTAAATCAAAATCCAGTTCGTCAATTGCGCCATCGATGTCTTGATTGATTTCCAAAAGTTTTGTAATGAGGTTACCCGTACCGCCTGGGATAATCCCTAACTTAGGAATGTAGTCTCTCTCATCAATACCTGAAATGACTTCATTGACAGTTCCATCTCCACCAAACACAACCACTGCATCATACTGCTCACGAGAAGCTTCTTCAGCAAAATGTGTTGCATCCAGCGCTTTTTCGGTAATTTTGGTTTCAACATATTCAAAGTATTCTTTTGCTTTATTCTCCAGCTTTTCTTTGTAATCCAAAGCCTTCTCGCCACCAGAAGTAGGGTTGATAATTACCATTACTTTTTTCATTGATTTTATCCTTAATTTTAAACAGAAATGTTTACATTTCGTCGTATGCAAGTAAATGTAATCCTATTATACAATGAAAATACAGAAAAGAGAAATCTGACGTACTGGAGATTAATACGCTTTTATTCTATTTTCCCATCGCCTAACTACATCCTTTAAGGGTTCATCCAAGTAAGAATAGGCCTTATCCTTGATTCAATCAGGAATACCGTAAGCTGCCTCTGCTATGCTACAAGTGATTGCTGCGAGAGTATCACTGTCGCCACCAAGTGAGATGGCATTTCTTATCGCATCTTCGAAGTCTCTACTTTCAAGAAAGGCGATAATGGCTTGAGGGACAGTTTCCTGACATGTTTCGTTAAAACGATAGTTAGGACGGATTTCATCTAAAGTTTGAGATAGATTGTAATCGTATTCTTTTTCTATATAATCCTTAATTCGTCTTTTACACTCTGTAAGATTGTCGTTAATTGATTGCTCGTACTCTCTACAATAACCACCAAAGTAAAAACGACATAGAAAGATAGCATCAACTGTAGCCATAGCGCCTTTGACACCTTCTGGATGATTATGAGTTACCTCTGCAGAAAGACTCGTAAGTCCTCTAGATGATGGCCATATACCAGTTTTCGCATAAAAACCACAGTCCATGATCCAAGCACATGGAGAAATACGCATAGCTGATCCATTCCCAAAGCTATTATAAGGCTCACGGTTATCGCTGTTTAGCCATGCATTAAACCGAGCACCGTAATCAGCATTCGGATACATTCTGCCATATTTCTTCATCGCGTCAATGAAATCGTCTTTTTGTCCACCATTCATAATTGCTTCTGCAACAGCACAGGTCATAACCGTGTCATCTGTAAAAAAGCAGTCCTTCCGAAATAAAGGAAAGTCCTTTGTTTTGATATTGTTCCATTCGTAAACAGAACCGACAATATCTCCAATAATTACTCCAAGCATCAGATTCCTCCTTGTTCATTTTGATGCTTTTTATATTGGTTATCTACCATATTTATTTTAGAAAATAACATCCTGTTGGATTTTAAAAATTTCATTTTTTTCAAAATAGGGTTTTACCATTTCTTTCCACCTAGCTCTATGAAAATTGATTGATTTTAAAGGAGATAGGCCATAATTTCCCAATGCATAACCATCATTTACTTCAACAACAAGTGTTCTGCCATCGCGAGTAACACCGATATCTAGTCCATAAGCTATTGGCGCATCTTTCCAACATGATATCGCTTCATCAATTACACTTGCATCAAATTGTGCATGATAATCACCTGTATAGGGTCGAACATCTAATACGCGACCATCTAACACAAAACAACGCCATTCAGCTATGAATTCTACAACCTCACTAATCCATATAGGATAGTCGAAAGGTAGACCAATACCTATTAAATCATGGGTTCCATTAACAACTCTTCCAGTAAAGACTTTTGAACCAGCTTTAGGCTTAATAAATTTTCCCCAATTATCAGGTATATTCACAATCTCTCCTAAAATACCAGCATAAATCTTTCGACCATAAAACTCTTTAAGCTCAATAGGATAGTCATAAACCGGAACGTTTAAGCCCATCATTTTTAGTAATGCTCTAGTCTCCATTATATAATCTACAACTATATCTTCACTTGTTAACTCTTTTATTTCAGAAAAAGATTGATATAAAATAACTTCTTCTCCTTGTAAGTAGGCACCTACTTGAGCATTGTATTTATTAATTGAAACCTCACTTGGTAATTTACTTTGTCTAATATAAACAACCATTTCATCACTCCTATATCACTAGTGTTACACCGATTTGTAAAAAATAATAGCAATTTTGCTCTTATTTTTTTGAGTAAATAGCTCCCATAATATCATCGAAATAATCAACGGTATTTAGGAGTAATTCAATAACCTGGGACTTTGTTAGTCGCATTCCCCTTCTATCTCTAGCATCTTCTACTAAATTTTCAAGTTTCTCTAGATTTTTATCATCCAAGCTAATCATTATTCTATTTTTATCGGTTGCCATTTTCATCACCTCAAGTTAATTCTATCACAGGTGTAACACTTGTGTCAACTGGCTTTTATAATACATTAGTTTAAAAGTGGAGAGGATTTTTAACACAGTAACTTTAAATCTTTGGTATTAAAAAATTTTCACAATATTTATAGAAATAAAATCTGTCTCAAATCAGTTATCAAATCTAGTATAAATTATGAGCGGCTACTCTAATACTTTCCCTCTAAACAAGAAAAAGACTTACACTCAAGGATTTTCTCCCCCCCTTCGTTATAACGTTTTGACTCTTTTACTAGCAAAGGTATATACTCACAAGGAACTTTGGTTGACTATTGAATCTCTCCAACTTCTTCTTTAACATATCCTTCTACATCTTCAATCTCTACAAACATTGGGTCTAAGTGACACAAGAAATGCCAAACTTCGATCCCTTTTTTTCTGTAAAGAATCGCTTCACCGTCTTCACTTCCGAAAAAGCTTCTGTCGATTTCATATCCGCGGCTTTCTAAGAAGTCTTTTGCTTTACGATAGTTCGTTTCTCTTGTTTCGACATAGGCTTTAACTTCATGGTTGTTAACGACATATGCATCAATTTTTGAATATCCTTCGATCACTCTATCATTTTTGAGGGATAAATTTGAAATCTCTTTCCAAATAATGTTTACATTTTCCTCAGGATCGAACATAAATTTAGATAAAGGAACAATATTTCCGTTAAAAATAATTTCCATATAATCCGGTATGTTTTTAGGATTAAAATACTCCACTTCAAAACCATCTTCTGTTTCTAGAGTGTATCCCGGGATTTGAGCTACAAAGGCTTTCCCATCTTCTATGGAATCAAATGCTACTAAATCTTTAGAATAATCATTTTGGTACAATTCCAATATAACCATCGATAATCTCTCCATTTTCATTATCAGGCTAATGTAAATAAGCACGTCACCTGACCAATTCAGGCTCTCTGTATCATCTCATCATATTTCCTACTTACTTTACGAGTCCTATACCCAGAACACACCTTATCGACCTTCGGTCTCACCTCGTCGCATTGGCTGAACATCTACTTTTACTTCGCTGATGCTTCAACTCGTACAAGCAGTGATACCGCCTCAGCGTGATGCGTCAGTGGGACTCAAAAAGTTTGGGGAACCTTTTGAGGATTAACTACGTTTCTCTAATAAACTTACACATTCAACTTGTTCATCATTGTCCAAATCTATGTTGAGATTTTCTTCTATAATTGGTAGCTTAAAAGTAATGGATTTTAGCCATTGTCCGTTAGATTGTTTTTCTTCATAAACTTGAATTTCAGAAATCAAAGCTGAAATTAACTGCCTACGCTCTACATCATTCATGACTTTATAGAGCTTATCAAAATAGATCAGAACCTTATATATGTTATCTCCTGTAAGTTTTTCAGCTTCAATAGTCTGTTTCTTTGCTTTCGCATCAATTAGTGATGATTCTAATTCATCTATTTTGTCATACATACGATATAGTCTATCATCTAAATCCTGTTTCCTTCTCTTATAGTGCTTATCTTCAACATCTAAATTATCTATTTCCTCAATTAGCTTAAACTTTGTAGAATGACTCTTTCTCAATTCCTTTTGGTAATTATCTATTTCTTTTTCTATTTCAGAGGTATCCACCTTCATGTTGATTTTTTCTTGCATCATAGAAGCAAATTTCGGATTACTTACTATCTTGACAATCACCTCTGCAACAGCATCATCTAACAATTCTTCTCTAATTTGCTTACTGAATGTACACTTATGACCTCTTATCATCTGCCTATGTTTACAACCATAGTAATAAAAATCTTTATACTTTGTGCCATCTTTCTTTTTCTTGATACACTTGTTCCCAAACATTCCCACTCCACATATCGGGCATTTTACAATTCCAGAAAGCAAGTGTGTGCGTGTATCTTTTCCTTTATTCACATGCTCATATTTCTTTGCTTGAGATTTTAGCTTAACCTGAGCAGCTTGCCAAACTTCATCGGAAACTATAGCTTCATGTATCCCTTCAGATATTAGATATTCATCTTGTTCAACCTGCTTATATTCATTTCTTGTACCATGAACTTTTTCTAAAGTTCTTCTTCCAAATGCTATTTTCCCATTATATACAGGATTCTTTAATATCTTTCTTATAAGACCTGCATCAAACAAAGGATTCTTACCATTCTGTCTTGGGATTTTTCTAATTCCATGATTCTCTAAGTATTTAGATATCCCATTGGCTCCTATCGTAGTATTTACATACTGGTCGAAAATCGTTCTTATTGCAACTGCCTCTTCTTCATTTATAAACAGCTTGCCGTCTTCAAGTTTATATCCATACGGAGCCAAAGCCACCATTCCATTTTCCTTCCCTTGCTTTTTGAATGCGACCTTCCATTGTTTGAATACGGATGTTTTCTCTTTCTATTTCAGCCACAGCTGATAAAACAGAAATCATTAGTTTCCCAGCATCTTTAGATGAATCAATGCCATCTTCAACGCAGATAAGATTAACTCCATAATCCTGCATTATCTGAAGTGTAGAAAGAACATCAGCGGCATTTCTTGCAAATCTTGATAACTTAAACACAAGAACAAAAGATACTCCATCTTTTCCAGATTTTATATCTTCCATCATTCGATTGAACTGTATTCTACCTTCAATAGACTTGCCAGACTTCCCGGCATCTTCATACTCTCCAACAATTTCATAATCGTTGTAAATAGCAAAAGCTTTCATTCGTGATTTTTGTGCCTCTAACGAATACCCCTCTATCTGTATTGACGTAGATACTCGTGTATAGAGGTATACTTTTATTTTTTCTTTTGACATAGTATTAACCTCAATATAATTTTTCTATATCATATATAATTTTTTTAATTTAACTTTGGACTATCATTTCAAGTATATTATAACACTTTTATTAGTCCGTCTCAATTTGTGTTTTTGCCATGTCAAAACTATTTTTCATCTCTTGATTTTTTGCTGGCGTTGAATCGGGTAGATTATCTAAATCTAAAGCACCAGCATATTTTGCAATCAGATTTGCTATTAAATCAGCCAATCCATTCCAGTCATTGTCCAATATATACCTTCTCTAAAGTTTTATATCTAATAATTATTTGTTTAATTAAGTTTTTTGACATTGACAAGTGCTTTGGATTAGCAACATAGGAATCTCACCTCCGCCTCTATTCCGGATGAGCCGGCTTCAACCTTAGAAGTATCATTATCCTCATTTTCTTCATAGCGGATAGGGTATCCCTCCCTATATTCAAACTCTTACTTATCGCTCACTTTCTTTTTGTTTAGCAGAACTTTTTTTGTCGAATTATTCAGCCGAAAGATCTTGACGAATAGGTTATTACGCTCCAAAAATAATTAACGTCTTGTCTTGGTCTATTCAATTGTTAAGGTTCAAAATTTATCGAGAGTTATTAATCTTTTTAAAATTTGACCATCAGAAAATATTTATCTTGATGTAACAAAATTCTATAAATTACCCTCTTATACTTAACAGTGAAAAGAAGTCTTTCTTGGTAACCAATTTTGAAATAGAATTTGCTTATATAAAAAGGTCCAATTCCCACTGCATAAGTAGCAGTGAAAATTAGCCCCTCTTGGTAACTGTCATCTAAAAGTCTTCTAGCATTTCTTTAATTTTCTAATCGCCTTTAAAGTGTCATATTTATATTTTTTTATCTCTGGCATACTTTGATACCTTTTTAGACTTAAAGTCTTTAATAGTGCCTTTCCACCTCTTTTTATCTATAAAGATTCTCCTACATCATAATTCATTTTTTTATTTAAACCTTTCTGTCTTAGTTTGTCTTTATCTTCTTCATACCATTTTAAGATTGTCACATAGTGGTTTTGATAGGTCTTACCACTGCTTTCCATGTATCTGGATAGTTTATTTATCATTATATCTGTGTGTGAGTTTAATTTTTCTTTTAGATTTTTATATTCTTCTTTGCTTAACCTTACATTTTTGAATTCTCCATAAAAAATGGGGGTGGACTTTTTATCTATCTCTCCCTCTCTCTCTTTATCTATCTCTATATCTTTCCATGTAATTCCAATCTGGAGTACCTCTACTGTCTATCGGTAATTTAATTTTGATATCTGGCAATACTGTGCTAGATATTTGATCTTTATATTCAGTATTTTTTAAAGCTTGCCTAATAATTGAAGTTAAATAGAATGCTACTTCTTTATTCAATTCTTTATTTTTTAATTTTAAACAATGAATTTTCATATCTAGGCTTGCTTTATATTTATGATAAAAGACTGCTCCTAAAAATGAAACAGATATAAAATTTTCAAAAACTCTATAATTTTTATCATCTATATCTTCGTAGTAACCTAAGATACCATTGTCAATATTTGTAGCACTAATTCTAGGAGTTTTTCCATTGAGTAAATATCTTTTTGGAATAGATGAGCCTGTTGGTACTTGACTCGATTTCCCCTTTTTTTCGGTAATAAATATTTCTTTTTATTTTGTTGTCTGATATTTTTCCTACCTGTCCTTTGTAGGATGAGTATTTTCTAGATTTTCTTGAATAACTTTTTACTTGAAGTTTTAGCTTTTGAACTAGTCGTTGTACTTTCTTTTTGTTTATTATCAGTCCTGATCTTTTTAATATTGCTGTTATTCTCTATATCCTATTTTTCATTCATGATATTCTTTTACTAATTTTATCTTAAATTCTGTGCTGTATTTGCCATTAAAAAACTGACCTCCTTTAGTTAGTTTTTTGGCTCTATAATATTTGTAGTGGGTAAATCCACTATAGATATTATGGAGCCTATTTTATTGTAGAAAAAAAGTCCCATAAGATCTATAATGAAAAGCGACAAAACAACTCATTAGAAAGATTCATATGGAACAATTACATTTTATCACAAAATTACTAGACATTAAAGACCCTAATATCCAGATTTTAGACATCATCAATAAGGATACACACAAGGAAATCATCGCCAAACTGGACTACGACGCCCCATCTTGCCCTGAGTGCGGAAACCAATTGAAGAAATATGACTTTCAAAAACCTTCTAAAATTCCTTATCTTGAAACGACTGGTATGCCTACTAGAATTCTCCTTAGAAAGCGTCGATTCAAGTGCTATCACTGTTCAAAAATGATGGTCGCTGAAACTTCTATCGTCAAGAAGAATCACCAAATCCCTCGTATCATCAACCAAAAGATTGCTCAAAAGTTAATTGAAAAGATTTCTATGACTGATATTGCCCATCAGCTTTCCATCTCAACTTCAACTGTTATTCGTAAGCTCAATGATTTTCACTTTAAACATGATTTTTCTTGTCTTCCTGAGATTATGTCTTGGGATGAGTATGCTTTTACAAAGGGAAAGATGAGCTTCATTGCGCAAGATTTTAACAATCTCAATATCATCACTGTTCTTGAGGGAAGAACACAAGCTATCATTCGAAATCACTTTCTTAAATATGATAGAGCCGTCCGATGTCGCGTCAAAATTATTACTATGGATATGTTTAGTCCTTACTATGACTTAGCTAGACAACTTTTCCCATGTGCTAAAATCGTGTTGGATCGCTTTCACATTGTACAACATCTTAGCCGTGCTATGAGTCGTGTGCGTGTCC
>ERZ1023297.82-NODE-82-length-6605-cov-52.863817_pt1 | contig 6605 bp, 8 predicted proteins | sample MGYA00380471_ERZ1023297 | MGnify/ENA primary metagenome ERZ1023297 (study PRJEB33173, sample SAMEA4830332) | metagenome | study: EMG produced TPA metagenomics assembly of the PRJEB25223 data set...
TCGTCAGTTCTATCCACAACCTCAAAACAGTGTTTTGAGCTGACTTCGTCAGTTCCATCCACAACCTTAAAACAGTGTTTTGAGCTGACTTCGTCAGTTCCATCCACAACCTTAAAACAGTGTTTTGAGCAGCCTGCGGCTAACTTCCTAGTTTGCACTTTAATTTTCATTGAGTATTACTTCATCTTCTCATGAAATTGAGTTTTTGCCCAGCTCCTCTTGATTATTCTACTTGACCAGGCCAAGCATTCATACCACCTTCTACGTTGGTAACGGTGAGGCCTTGGGAGATGAGAAATTGGCAGGTAGATGCAGAGCGGACTCCTCCTTGACAAATAACATAGTATTCATGGTCAGGTTTGAGTTCTTTGTAGCCTTGCTCTAAGGTACTTAATGGAAGATTTTTGGCACCTGGTGCATGTCCTGCTTGGAATTCATGTGCTTCACGGACATCGATAAGTTCTAGATTTTCATTTTGGTATTTTCCATAAAAGTCAGCCATGCTGATACTAGTTTCCATATTCTACTCCTTCTGGGTTAACCATTTTGTATAGTGAATAAGCGCCGTCAAGGTTTTGGGCGGTAAATCCTGCTTGCTTGAGGATAGGCTCTGCGATATAGCTGCGCAAACCACTGTGGCAGCTGACGATGTAGGCTTGTTTTTTGTCCAGTTCATCAGCTTCCTCCTTGACACTCGGTCAGATTTTGATACAATAGTACAAAATTAGAGGAGGCAGGCTATGATTCAGAAACATGCGATTCCTATTTTAGAGTTTGATGACAATCCTCAGGCGGTTATCATGCCCAATCACGAGGGGCTGGACTTGCAGTTGCCAAAGAAGTGTGTTTATGCATTTTTAGGTGAGGAGATTGACCGCTATGCGAGGGAAGTAGGGGCGAACTGTGTTGGCGAATTTGTTTCTGCCACCAAGACCTATCCAGTCTATGTCATCAACTACAAGGGTGAGGAGGTCTGTCTGGCTCAGGCTCCTGTTGGCTCCGCTCCAGCAGCCCAGTTTATGGATTGGTTGGTTGGCTATGGTGTGGAGCAGATTATCTCTACTGGGACCTGTGGTGTCCTAGCTGATATAGAGGAAAATGCCTTTCTAGTCCCTGTTCGCGCTCTGCGAGATGAAGGAGCCAGTTACCACTATGTGGCACCTTGTCGTTATATGGAAATGCAGCCAGAGGCTATTGCTGCTATTGAGGAAGTTTTGGAAGACAGAGGGATTCCTTATGAAGAAGTCATGACCTGGACGACAGACGGTTTTTACCGAGAAACGGCTGAAAAGGTGGCTTATCGTAAGGAAGAAGGCTGTGCTGTTGTGGAGATGGAGTGTTCCGCTCTTGCGGCAGTAGCTCAATTGCGTGGGGTTCTCTGGGGTGAATTGTTGTTCACAGCAGATTCTCTAGCGGACTTGGACCAGTACGACAGTCGTGACTGGGGCTCGGAAGCTTTTAATAAGGCGCTAGAACTGAGTTTAGCAAGTGTTCACCACCTTTAGTTGTACTGGCAAAGGATTTGTTTTATCATAAAATGTCTAGCTCATACTTTTCAAAAATATGTTTAAACGAGGTCACCTTCCTCTTGTCCTAGGCATGTTGAGGTTGGGAAAAATCTTTAAAATCAGAAAAACGTATCATATCAGGTGATGAAAACTTTGATACTATGCGTTTTATGTTGGTAAGATTTAGAGTGAGATGAAATGATACTCTTCGAAAATCTCTTCAAACCAGGTCAGCTTCACCTTGCCGTAGGTATATGTTACTGACTTCGTCAGTCTTATCCGGCAACCTCAAAACGGTGTTTTGAGCTGACTTCGTCAGTTCTATTTGCAACCTCAAAACAGTGTTTTGAGCAACCTGTGACTAGCTTTCTAATCGATGCCTTGGTTCTCATTGCCTATAATCAAAAAGAGAAATTTTCTCCTGAAAAGCATATAGAGTAGCTGGCGTTAAAAGCTCCTGTCTCGCTTTTTTGACCTATAGTCACATCTATCAAGTATTGTTCTTGCCTAAGCTATCAATAAAAAGGTGGCATTTTTTAGGCTTGGTGTTAGTAGATTTTGCCTTATCCTATCTAAGTCATTTCGAACTTTTTATGGTACAATGGAAACATGTTATTCAAATTATCTAAGGAAAAAATAGAGCTAGGCTTATCTCGTTTATCGCCAGCCCGTCGTATTTTTTTGAGTTTTGCCTTGGTCATTTTACTAGGCTCTCTTCTTTTGAGCTTGCCCTTTGTCCAAGTTGAAAGCTCACGAGCGACTTATTTTGATCATCTTTTCACTGCTGTCTCTGCAGTCTGTGTGACAGGTCTCTCAACCCTTCCAGTAGCTCACACCTATAATATATGGGGCCAAATAATCTGTTTGCTCTTGATTCAGATCGGTGGTCTAGGGCTCATGACCTTTATTGGGGTTTTCTATATCCAGAGCAAGCAAAAGCTTAGTCTTCGTAGCCGTGCAACTATTCAGGATAGTTTTAGTTATGGAGAAACTCGATCTTTGAGAAAGTTTGTCTATTCTATTTTTCTCACGACCTTTTTGGTTGAGAGCTTGGGAGCTATTTTGCTTAGTTTTCGCCTTATTCCTCAACTTGGCTGGGGACGTGGTCTTTTTAGTTCCATTTTTCTAGCGATCTCAGCCTTCTGTAATGCCGGTTTTGATAATTTAGGGAGCACCAGTTTATTTGCTTTTCAGACCGATTTACTGGTCAATCTGGTGATTGCAGGCTTGATTATTACAGGCGGCCTTGGTTTTATGGTCTGGTTTGATTTGGCTGGTCATGTAGGAAGAAAGAAAAAAGGACGTCTGCACTTTCATACGAAGCTTGTACTATTGTTGACTATAGGTTTGTTGTTATTTGGAACGGCAACTACTCTCTTTCTTGAGTGGAACAATGCTGGAACGATTGGCAATCTCCCTGTTGCCGATAAGGTTTTAGTTAGCTTTTTTCAAACAGTGACGATGCGAACAGCTGGCTTTTCTACGATAGATTATACTCAGGCTCATCCTGTGACTCTTTTGATTTATATCTTACAGATGTTTCTAGGTGGGGCACCTGGAGGAACAGCTGGGGGACTCAAGATTACGACATTTTTTGTCCTCTTGGTCTTTGCACGAAGTGAGCTTCTAGGCTTGCCTCATGCCAATGTTGCGAGACGAACGATTGCGCCGCGAACGGTTCAAAAATCCTTTAGTGTCTTTATTATCTTTTTGATGAGCTTCTTGATAGGATTGATTCTGCTAGGGATAACAGCCAAAGGCAATCCTCCCTTTATCCACCTCATATTTGAAACCATTTCAGCTCTTAGTACAGTTGGTGTAACGGCAAATCTGACTCCTGACCTTGGGAAATTGGCTCTCAGTGTTATCATGCCACTTATGTTTATGGGACGAATTGGTCCCTTGACCTTGTTTGTTAGCTTGGCAGATTACCATCCAGAAAAGAAAGATATGATTCACTATATGAAAGCAGATATTAGTATTGGTTAAGAAAGGAAAGAGCATGTCAGATCGTACGATTGGAATTTTGGGCTTGGGAATTTTTGGGAGCAGTGTCCTAGCTGCCCTAGCCAAGCAGGATATGAATATTATCGCTATTGATGACCACGCAGAGCGCATCAATCAGTTTGAGCCAGTTTTGGCGCGTGGAGTGATTGGTGACATCACAGATGAAGAATTATTGAGATCAGCAGGGATTGATACCTGCGATACCGTTGTAGTCGCGACAGGTGAAAATCTGGAGTCGAGTGTGCTTGCGGTTATGCACTGTAAGAGTTTGGGGGTACCGACTGTTATTGCTAAGGTCAAAAGTCAGACCGCTAAGAAAGTGCTAGAAAAGATTGGAGCTGACTCGGTTATCTCGCCAGAGTATGAAATGGGGCAGTCTCTAGCACAGACCATTCTTTTCCATAATAGTGTTGATGTCTTTCAGTTGGATAAAAATGTGTCTATCGTGGAGATGAAAATTCCTCAGTCTTGGGCAGGTCAAAGTCTGAGTAAATTAGACCTCCGTGGCAAATACAATCTGAATATTTTGGGTTTCCGAGAGCAGGAAAATTCCCCATTGGATGTTGAATTTGGACCAGATGACCTCTTGAAAGCAGATACCTATATTTTGGCAGTCATCAACAACCAGTATTTGGATACCCTAGTAGCATTGAATTCGTAAAGAGGGATGACCCCTCTTTTTTGATGCCCAAGATGGCAAATAGAGACAGAAGCCCCTTGTCTTCTAGTAAAAGTTCTTCAAAGGCTGGACTTTATGGTAAAATAGAAAGAAGTGACAAGAGAGAGTAATACTCAATGAAAATCAAAGATCAAACTAGGAAACTAGCTACGGGCTGCTCAAAACAGTGTTTTGAGGTTGCAGATAGAACTGACGAAGTCAGCTCAAAACACTGTTTTGAGGTTGCAGATAGAACTGACGAAGTCAGTAACATCTATACGGCAAGGCGACGTTGACGCGGTTTGAAGAGATTTTCGAAGAGTATAAGAAAAAATCAGCCCCCTAAAGGAGCAGATTATGAAGTTATTGTCTATCGCCATTTCTAGCTATAATGCAGCAGCCTATCTTCATTACTGTGTGGAGTCGCTAGTGATTGGTGGTGAGCAAGTTGGGATTTTGATTATCAATGACGGGTCTCAGGATCAGACTCAGGAAATCGCTGAGTGTTTAGCTAGCAAGTATCCTAATATCGTTAGAGCCATCTATCAGGAAAATAAAGGCCATGGCGGTGTGGTCAATCGCGGCTTGGCAGAGGCTTCTGGGCGCTATTTTAAAGTAGTTGACAGTGATGACTGGTGGATCCTCGTGCCTACTTGAAAATTCTTGAAACCTTGCAGGAACTTGAGAGCAAGGGTCAAGAGATGGATGTCTTTGTGACCAATTTTGTCTATGAAAAGGAAGGTCAGTCTTGTAAGAAGAGTATGAGTTACGATTCAGTCTTGCCTGTTCGGCAGATTTTTGGCTGGGACCAGGTCGGAAATTTCTCCAAAGGCCAGTATATCATGATGCACTCGCTGATTTATCGGACAGATTTGTTGCGTGCTAGCCAGTTCTAATTGCCTGAACATACTTTTTATGTCGATAATCTCTTTGTCTTTACGCCCCTTCAGCAGGTCAAGACCAGGTACTATCTGCCTGTCGATTTCTATCGTTATTTGATTGGGCGTGAGGACCAGTCTGTCAATGAGCAAGTGATGATTAAGTGCATTGACCAGCAACTCAAGGTCAATCGACTCTTGGTAGACCAGCTTGATTTGTCCCAAGTGAGTCATCCTAAAATGCGAGAATATCTGCTGAATCATATTGAAATCACGACGGTGATTTCCAGTACCCTGCTCAACCGATCTGAAACAGCGGAGCATCTGGCAAAAAAACGCCAATTGTGGACCTATATTCAGCAGGAAAATCCAAAAGTCTTTCAGGCTATTCGTAAGACCATGTTGAGCCGTTTGACCAAACATTCTGTCTTGCCAGATCGCAAACTGTCCAATGTCGTCTATCAAATCACCAAATCTGTTTATGGATTTAATTAATATAAGTGTTTTATAAGAGGGATTTAAGAAAAATTTTAACTTTTTCTTAGTCCTTTTTAATTTCAGGAGATTATACTAGAGTCATCAAATAAAGAAAGACTCTAAGGAGAATCCTATGAAATTCAATCCAAATCAAAGATATACTCGTTGGTCTATTCGCCGTCTCAGTGTCGGTGTTGCCTCAGTTGTTGTGGCTAGTGGCTTCTTTGTCCTAGTTGGTCAGCCAAGTTCTGTACGTGCCGATGTGGTCAATCCGACCCCAGGTCAAGTCTTACCTGAAGAGACATCGGGAACGAAAGAGGGTGACTTATCAGAAAAACCAGGAGACACCGTTCTCACTCAAGCGAAACCTGAGGGCGTTACTGGAAATACGAATTCACTTCCGACACCTACAGAAAGAACTGAAGTGAGCGAGGAAACAAACTCTTCTAGTCTGGATACACTTTTTGAAAAAGATGAAGAAGCTCAAAAAAATCCAGAGCTAACAGATGTCTTAAAAGAAACTGTAGATACAGCTGATGTGGATGGGACACAAGCAAGTCCAGCAGAAACTACTCCTGAACAAGTAAAAGGTGGAGTGAAAGAAAATACAAAAGACAGCATCGATGTTCCTGCTGCTTATCTTGAAAAAGCTGAAGGGAAAGGTCCTTTCACTGCCGGTGTAAACCAAGTAATTCCTTATGAACTATTCGCTGGTGATGGTATGTTAACTCGTCTATTACTAAAAGCTTCGGATAATGCTCCTTGGTCTGACAATGGTACTGCTAAAAATCCTGCTTTACCTCCTCTTGAAGGATTAACAAAAGGGAAATACTTCTATGAAGTAGACTTAAATGGCAATACTGTTGGTAAACAAGGTCAAGCTTTAATTGATCAACTTCGCGCTAATGGTACTCAAACTTATAAAGCTACTGTTAAAGTTTACGGAAATAAAGACGGTAAAGCTGACTTGACTAATCTAGTTGCTACTAAAAATGTAGACATCAACATCAATGGATTAGTTGCTAAAGAAACAGTTCAAAAAGCCGTTGCAGACAACGTTAAGGACAGTATCGATGT
>ERZ1023297.84-NODE-84-length-4886-cov-58.107017_pt1 | contig 4886 bp, 7 predicted proteins | sample MGYA00380471_ERZ1023297 | MGnify/ENA primary metagenome ERZ1023297 (study PRJEB33173, sample SAMEA4830332) | metagenome | study: EMG produced TPA metagenomics assembly of the PRJEB25223 data set...
CTTCGTCAGTTTCATCTACAACCTCAAAACCATGTTTTGAGCTGACTTCGTCAGTCTTATCTACAACCTCAAAACTGTGTTTTGAGCAACCTGCGGCTAGCTTCCTAGTTTGCTCTTTGATTTTCATTGAGTTTATATTTTATAGGAGCGCATTATTTTGCTTTTGCTGCGTACTCTTCGTTACGTTTGATCATTTGTTTTCTGTACCAAGCAAAGATACCGATATAGAATACAAGGAAGACTACTGCACCAAGGATTGCTTTGATATCACCAGTTGTAGTGTTACCAATTGTCCAACCAAGAAGTTTTTCGATTGGTCCTTCAAGAGTAGAGTGAGTAATCAATTGAGTTTGGCTCACACCTTCTGGGAAGGCACCTACACCTTTAGCAAGTTCTGTTGCAAATGGTGCAATAAGTGTACCTGAAAGAAGGAAGAGTGGCAACAAGAGTGTTCCGAAGATAATCATACGGAGCAATTTACCACGAGTTACAACCAAGAGAGCTGGAGTAACACCCATAGCGATGATACCTGCAAGTGGCAAGATACCATTTCCAACTTTTGAAAGAAGCACTGCTTCAATCAACATGATTGGTGCAAGTACGTTGGCACAAGCCCAGATTTCAGCACGACCAGCGATGAATGGCCAGTCAAGACCGATATTGAATTTACGTCCTTGAAGACGTTTAGTAGCAACGTTTGTAATACCTTGTGATAGTGGTTCTACGGCTGCGATGAACCATGAACCGATAAGTGAGAAGAGTTCCAAAGATACACCGGCAGTCAAACCAAGAGACAACCATCCTTTGATAACAAGACGCCATTTATCTGCATCTGCAACACCTGCAATTGGATGTGGAGTTCCCATAATACCGATAACGATACCAAGGATGAAACCGATGAAGAATTTAGATCCCCAGAAACCGATTTTCTTGTTCAATTTAGCAGCATCAAAGTCATATTTATCAAGGCCTGGGAAGAATTTTTCAAAAATCTTATCCAAAACCATGATAACTGGGTTCATCATGTAGTTCATGTGAGTTGATGTCATTGGTGATGAACTTGGGGCGTTAAGAAGGTCATCAAATGTAGGTTTCATCAAGTCAGAGTTGATAATTTTCAACACACCGACAAGGACGATAGCTGCTGTAGCAATCAAGAGTGAAACCCCTTGACTCACACCATTGTTATCAGCATACCATTTAATCAAGAGACCTGTGATAGACAAGTGCCAGATATCAAAGATATCGACATCAAGTGTATCGGTTTTCTTCATAGCAAGCATCACTACGTTGACAATCAACATGATGAGCAAGAAGTAAAGTGTCCAAGCAGATCCCCAAGTGATTGTTGCGAGTGGTGCCCAACCAACATCGGTAATACTCAATTGGATACCAGTGTTTTCAACGAATTTTGCAAGTGATGCTGAGAAAGCACCATTTAGCATACCGATGATAGCACCGATACCTGTAAGAGCGATGGCAAGTTTGATACCACCTTCAAGCGCTTTGGAGAATTTCACTCCAAAAAGTAAAGCCAATACTGTCAAAATGATTAACATGATGACAGGTCCACCCATTTCTAAGATGGGATTGAAAACCTTTCCGATTAGGTCAAAGATTGCATCCATAACAGTTCCTCCCTTTTTGATGTTATATGAATGTTAACAAATTAGAATTAGCTTAATCCGTGTTCTTTAATAGCTGCTTCAATATTGTCAAATACTGGAGCGCTCATTGCTGGGATACGGAATAAGATTGGCCCAGCTTCGATAACTGGGATACCTGGTTCAAAACCAAGGTCTGTTGCAGCGATTGGTGTAAAGATATCGTAACCTTTCATAAGGTCTTCGTTTACATCTTTCACCATGACTGCATCACAGTGAACATCATAACCACGGTTTGAAAGTTCTTCTTCTAGAGCACTTTTAATTTGGTAACTTGAGTTAACACCTGCACCGCAGGCAGCAAGAATTTTAATCATTTGGATTTCCTCCGATTTTATTTTTTAATAGACAAGATTAAGCGATTGCTTCAGCAATGTAAGCATAAAGTTTTTCTGGTTCGGAAATTTTTGATAAATCTTCAAGATGTCCATTTCCTGTGAAAAAGTCCATCAACTGAGCCAGAATATTTGTTTGACTTGAACTTGAATTGTTAATGATAAAGAAGAGTAGGGATACTTCTACTTCCTTATCAGGAGCTATCATATTGTGAAAAGTTACTGGTTTTTCTAATCGAACAACCACCACTTTCTCAGCTAGATTATGAACAATATCTGTATGAGGAATCGCTACATTTGGCAAGTCCTTTCCTAGAAATTCCATATCTAAACCAGTTGGAAATGACTTTTCACGCGTGATCAAGGCTTCACGATAAGTTGGAGTGACAATTTCTCGTTCTTCCAACAAGCTTGCTACCTGATCAAAGAGTTGTTCTTGATTATCCGCTTCTAAGCAAAACACAAAGTTTTTGTCAAAGAAATAATCTAATACCATAAGGTTTTCCCTTCTTTCCATTAACTTTATGCCATAAGTATAACACTATATGAAACCGTTGTCAATTACTTTCTGTTCTTTTTTGTCTCTTTTTTTATATTTTTGTTTTGTTTATAGTTTGTTATATAAAAATAAACACACAAACAAATACTCCAAGCATTTTTTCTGTTCTAATACTCAATGAAAATCAAAGAGCAAACTAGGAAGCTAGCCGCAGGTTGCTCAAAACACAGTTTTGAGGTTGTAGATAAGACTGACAAAGTCAGTGATCATATCGTAACCGCCCAATAACGAAGTATATTGAAAAATCTCCAGACTAGAGAACTCATATATAGTTCCTAATCTGGAGATTTCTTATTTGCACTTTTCTTGTACAACTTTAGTCCACGGTAAATAGGCCTCTAAAACCTCTTTGTTTACGAGAGTTTTCTCGTTTGGAAGACATTCTAGAAGATAGGATAGATATTTCTCGCTATTTATACTAGACTAAAATAAAAAAGTATTATATAATAGTAATATGAAATCAATTAAAGAAGAAATCCAAACCATCAAAACACTTTTAAAAGACTCTCGTACAGCTAAATATCATAAACGCCTTCAAATCGTTCTATAGTAAAATGAAACAAGAACAGGACAAATCGATTTCTAACAATGTTTTAGAAGTAGAGGTGTACTATTCTAGTTTCAATCTATTATATTTCGTCTGATGGGCAAATCTTATAAAGAGATTATAGAACTTTTATAGTAGTTTGAAATAAGATGTGAACATCTCTATCAGGAAAGTCAAATTAATTTATAGAAATATTTTAGCAGTCAAGATGGACTGTTATAGATTCAATACATTATACTTTTTTAATTTAATCCACTATAGTAAAATGAAATAATAACAGGACAAATCGATCAGGACAGTCAAATCGATTTCTAACAATGTTTTAGAAGTAGAGGTGTACTATTCTAGTTTCAATTTATTATATTTCGTCTGATGGGCAAATCTTATAAAGAGATTATAGAGCTTTTATAGTGATTTGAAATAAGATGTGAACAACTCTATCAGGAAAGTCAAATTAATTTATAGAAATATTTTAGTAGCCAAGGTGTACTATTATAGATTCAATACACTATAGACTGTAATCAAACAACGATTTGGCGAAATGTAAAAAATATGAGGAGTTCGGACTCGACTCTCTCCTTCAAGAAACACGTGGTGGTCGTAACCATGCATATATGACAGTTGAGGAAGAGAAAGCCTTTCTTGCCCGCCATTTGAAGGCTGCAGAGGCAGGAGAATTTGTTACAATTGATGCCTTATTTCAGGCTTATAAAAAGGAGTGTGGATGAACGCCTTTTTAGAAGAGCTTTCACAAGCTTATCCAGATGATTATCTTTTACTCGTTATGGACAATGCTATATGGCATAAATCAAGTATCTTAAAGATTCCGACTAATATTGGTTTTACCTTTATTCCTCCATACACACCAGAGATGAACCCCATTGAACAAGTGTGGAAAGAGATTCGTAAACGTGGATTTAAGAATAAAGCCTTTCGAACTTTGGAAGATGTCATGAATCAACTTCAAGATGTTATACAAGGACTGGAGAAGGAGGTGATAAAGTCCATCGTTAATCGGAGATGGACTAGAATGCTTTTTGAAAGCAGATGAGTATAAAAAGAAAGTCCTCATTTCAATAGAAATCACGACTTTCTGATAAATTTATTTTTGGAGTGATAGAAAAGCCTTTCATCAGCCAATCTACTTGTTCAGGTGCGAGAGCTTTGACATCCTTTTCTGTACTGGGCCAAGTCAGTCTGCCGTTCTCAAAGCGTTTATATAATAGCCAAAATCCTTGACCATCCCAGTAAAGGACTTTAAAGCGGTCTTTACGTCCACCACAAAAGAGAAAAACTTGACCTGAGAAAGAATCCAATTCAAAGTGGGTTTTAACCAGATAAGCCAGTGAATCGATTCCTTGTCTCATATCCGTTTTCCCACATACGAGATAGACCTGCCCTAGGCTAGATAGATGAATTGTCATAGAGCAACACCTTATCCAAAAGCTGTTCTATCATTTCGAGATTGAGAGATTGAAAAAAACTTACTTCAAGCTTGCCAATACGAATTTTAAGCAGAATATCATTTCTCTTTTTAGAATCAAAACGACGAGATTGTGGAATCTCTACAGGAACAATAGGTTGTGGCATTAAAATATCCTCCAATAGTTTTACTTTACTAATAGTATACAGGAGGAGCTCCATGAATGATAGATACCTTGTTATGACGCGCTTACCTTTGAAAACTTCAAAAAACGGATTTTTATCGCCCTGAATATCAAAAAAGAGGCTCTATAATATTTGTAGTGGGTAAATCCCCTATGGATATTATGGAGCTTATT
>ERZ1023297.90-NODE-90-length-3851-cov-1331.846681_pt1 | contig 3851 bp, 1 predicted proteins | sample MGYA00380471_ERZ1023297 | MGnify/ENA primary metagenome ERZ1023297 (study PRJEB33173, sample SAMEA4830332) | metagenome | study: EMG produced TPA metagenomics assembly of the PRJEB25223 data set...
CAAAAACACTTGAGCGTTGTATAGTTAAGCCTCTCGGGCAATTAGTATCTGTTAGCTCAATGTATCACTACACTTACACACCAGACCTATCTACGTCGTAGTCTACAACAACCCTTACTGACTTAAAGTCAGGGATGACTCATCTCTTGGCAAGTTTCGTGCTTAGATGCTTTCAGCACTTATCTCTTCCGCATTTAGCTACCCGGCAATGCGTCTGGCGACACAACCGGAACACCAGTGATGCGTCCACTCCGGTCCTCTCGTACTAGGAGCAGCCCCAATCAATCATCCAACGCCCACGGCAGATAGGGACCGAACTGTCTCACGACGTTCTAAACCCAGCTCGCGTACCACTTTAAATGGCGAACAGCCATACCCTTGGGACCTACTTCAGCCCCAGGATGTGATGAGCCGACATCGAGGTGCCAAACACCGCCGTCGATATGAACTCTTGGGCGGTATCAGCCTGTTATCCCCGGAGTACCTTTTATCCGTTGAGCGATGGCCCTTCCATTCAGAACCACCGGATCACTATGACCTACTTTCGTACCTGCTCGACTTGTCTGTCTCGCAGTTAAGCTTGCTTATACCATTGCACTAACCTCACGATGTCCGACCGTGATTAGCAAACCTTCGTGCTCCTCCGTTACGCTTTGGGAGGAGACCGCCCCAGTCAAACTACCCACCAGACACTGTCCGAGACCACGTTCCGTAGTCTTCGTTAGAACATCAAACGTTAAAGGGTGGTATTTCAAGGATGACTCCATAGAAACTGGCGTTCCTACTTCTAAGTCTCCCACCTATCCTACACATCAAAATTCAATGTTCAGTGTCAAGCTATAGTAAAGGTTCACGGGGTCTTTCCGTCTAGCCGCGGGTACACCGCATCTTCACGGCGATTTCAATTTCACTGAGTCTCGGGTGGAGACAGCCTGGCCATCATTATGCCATTCGTGCAGGTCGGAACTTACCCGACAAGGAATTTCGCTACCTTAGGACCGTTATAGTTACGGCCGCCGTTTACTGGGGCTTCGATCAAGAGCTTCGCTTACGCTAACCCCATCAATTAACCTTCCAGCACCGGGCAGGCATCACACCCTATACGTCCACTTTCGTGTTTGCAGAGTGCTGTGTTTTTAATAAACAGTTGCAGCCAGCTGGTATCTTCGACCGGTTCAACCTTCAGGGGCTAGCCCTTACAATCTACGCCGGCGCACCTTCTCCCGAAGTTACGGTGCTATTTTGCCTAGTTCCTTCACCCGAGTTCTCTCAAGCGCCTGAGTATTCTCTACCTGACCACCTGTGTCGGTTTTCAGTACGGTTTAGTAAAGCCTTTCGCTTAGTGGCTTTTCCTGGAAGTGTGGTATCAGTTACTTCAGCTCCGTAGAGCCTCGTCATCATCTCTCTGTGTTAAGGAAGTCCGGATTTGCCTAAACTTCCCACCTACCAACTTAAACGCACATATCCAACAGTGCGATAACCTAACCTACTCCGTCCCCACATCGCAGCTTTACCAAGTACAGGAATATTAACCTGTTTCCCATCGACTACGCTTTTCAGCCTCGCCTTAGGAGCCGACTCACCCTGCCCCGATTAACGTTGGACAGGAACCCTTGGTCTTCCGGCGAACGGGTTTTTCACCCGTTTTATCGTTACTTATGTCAGCATTCGCACTTGTGATACGTCCAGCCCACCTCTCGATCAACCTTCTTCCGCTTACACAACGCTCCCCTACCCAACAGGCGTATCACTAATCATCCTTACTCTAAGATGCCCGACTCAACGTTCGGGTTGCTTGAACAACCTTTCATGACGCTTCGCGCCATTCTAGCTTGTTAATCGTAAGGCGTATTAGTGATACGCCTGATGCCGCAGCTTCGGTGCTATATTTCAGCCCCGTTACATCTTCCGCGCAGGCCGACTCGACTAGTGAGCTATTACGCTTTCTTTAAATGATGGCTGCTTCTAAGCCAACATCCTAGCTGTCTAAGCCTTCCCACTTCGTTTCCCACTTAATATAGACTTGGGGACCTTAGCTGGCGGTCTGGGTTGTTTCCCTCTCCACGACGGACGTTAGCACCCGCCGTGTGTCTCCTGAGTATCACTCTTTGGTATTCGTAGTTTGCATCGGGTTGGTAATCCGGGATGGACCCCTAGCCGAAACAGTGCTCTACCCCCAAAGGTGTCACCTCAAGGCTCTACCTAAATAGATTTCGGGGAGAACCAGCTATCTCCCGGTTTGATTGGCCTTTCACCCCCAGCCACAAGTCATCCGCTAATTTTTCAACATTAGTCGGTTCGGTCCTCCAGTTAGTGTTACCCAACCTTCAACCTGCCCATGGCTAGATCACCGGGTTTCGGGTCTATACCTTGCAACTATTCGCCCAGTTAAGACTCGGTTTCCCTTCGGCTCCCCTATTCGGTTAACCTCGCTACAAAATATAAGTCGCTGACCCATTATACAAAAGGTACGCAGTCACCCCATCACTTAATCCCACTGCTTCTTTTGGGTGGTTTGACTCGCTTCGCTCCTCTTACCATTGTTTAAGTGCGGTTGCTTTTCATCACCTTCCAATCGGATTAAGTGATGGGGCTCCCACTGCTTGTACGTACAAGGTTTCAGGTTCTATTTCACTCCCCTCACCGGGGTTCTTTTCGCCTTTCCTTCACAGTACTGGTTCACTATCGGTCAATCAGGAGTATTTAGCCTTGGAGGATGGTCCCCCCTTCTTCAAACAGGATATCACGTGTCCCGCCCTACTTCTCGTTAGCTTAGTACCACAATATGGTTTTTAGATACGGGATTATCACCCTCTTTGATTGTGCTTCCCAACACATTCTCCTAACTATACTGCTATCACTTACTGGCTCTTTCGCTTTCGCTCGCCGCTACTGACGAAATCTCGGTTGATTTCTTTTCCTCGGGGTACTTAGATGTTTCAGTTCTCCCGGTTTGCCTCAACAAGCTATGAATTCACTTGTTGATAGTAGATTCTTCATCTACTGGGTTTCCCCATTCGGATATCTTGGATTAAACGCCTCTTATCGACTCATCCAAGCTTTTCGCAGATTAGCACGTCCTTCTTCGCCTCTGATTGCCAAGGCATCCACCTTGTACGCTTAGTCACTTAACTATACAACCTCAAATGTTTTCAATCACTTTACGTTTTCACTTCAAAGTGCGGTCAATTTGATGCGTATTTTCATTCAACTAAACACTTGATTGCTTTTGTTCAATCAAGATTTTTTTACAAAACAGGTTTGTTTTTAGAGTTTCCTTTTCAGTTCTCTCTTTTCACTTTTCTGTTTTGCCTACTCAGACTTTCTCTCGAAAATCTCTTGTTTTCAGCTTGTTTCCAATTTTTTAAAGAACAGTTGATAAAACTTTTCAGTTATCATCGTTAAATAAACTAAAACAAAATTAAATTTAAACTTAAAACTAAGAATAAAATAGCCTAATATTTAAAATAGCTTAATCACTACCTTAATACTTTATTAATTTGTCTTTTTCTAATTTACTTAACGATGATAAGTGGTGGAGATAAGCGGGATCGAACCGCTGACCTCCTGCGTGCAAGGCAGGCGCTCTCCCAGCTGAGCTATATCCCCATTTCATCATAATTTAATAACTAATCATTTATGTCTTAGTTATTATTTATTTACACTACACCTTTCGTTTCACTCACTCTCAGAGTGGTGGGTCTGAGTGGACTTGAACCACCGACCTCACCCTTATCAGGGGTGCGCTCTAACCACCTGAGCTACAGACCCAAGGGTAATGTTTTCTTCTGCTCATTTGTCTACAACTATCAGCCAATCTGTGTGAGCACTCGCTGTCTCTCGTCTTCAGT
>ERZ1023297.99-NODE-99-length-2050-cov-1.768922_pt1 | contig 2050 bp, 2 predicted proteins | sample MGYA00380471_ERZ1023297 | MGnify/ENA primary metagenome ERZ1023297 (study PRJEB33173, sample SAMEA4830332) | metagenome | study: EMG produced TPA metagenomics assembly of the PRJEB25223 data set...
AATGCTTTCCATGTACCAATTCTATTCTATCCAGACTGTTCATCATTGATTATTCATTCTTTCCATGATACTTTGAAAACAATATTGAATAGAAAAGGAATCATAGTATGTACCGATACAAACCACTTTTACAATCAATCCACTTACCTAATGGCATCAAAATTTCGAATCGCTTTGTATTATCACCAATGACCGTAAACGCATCAACAAAAGAAGGCTATATTACAAAAGCAGACTTGGCTTATGCTGCACGTCGCTCTAATTCAGCTGGAATGCAAGTCACCGGCGCTGCTTACATTGAACCTTATGGTCAATTGTTTAAATATGGCTTTAATATTGATCATGATGCTTGTATCCCTGGATTAACTAACATGGCATCTACGATGAAACAACATGGTAGCCTCGCTATTATCCAGCTAGCGCATGCTGGTCGTTTTTCAAATCAAGCCATTTTAAATTTTGGAAAGGTGTATGGACCAAGCCCTATGACATTGCATTCACCGATTGAACACGATGTTATCGCCATGTCTCATGAGAAAATCAATAGCATCATTCAGCAGTATCGCGATGCTACATTACGCGCGATTAAAGCAGGTTTTGATGGTGTGGAAATTTCGATTGCACAACGTTTGCTGATTCAAACATTTTTCTCAACTTTTTCGAATAAACGTACAGACCATTACGGTGCCGACTCATTAAAAAATCGTGCAAGATTATGTTTAGAAGTTATGCGTGCGGTACAAGAAGTGATTGATAAAGAAGCACCTGACAATTTTATTTTAGGATTTCGAGCAACGCCAGAAGAAACCAGAGGCAGTGATTTAGGATATACCATTGACGAGTTCAACCAATTAATCAATTGGGTCATGGACGTTTCAAACATCCAATACTTAGCAATCGCTAGCTGGGGTCGACATATTTATCAAAATACGTCTCGTACACCAGGTGAACATTTCGGTCGGCCAGTTAACCAAATTGTCTATGAACATTTAGCAGGTCGTATCCCTTTAATTGCAAGTGGCGGGATTAATTCTCCAGAGTCTGCTTTAGATGCTTTACAACATGCAGATATGGTCGGCATGTCTTCGCCTTTTGTCACAGAACCTGACTTTGTGCATAAACTTGCTGAACAGCGACCACATGATATCAATCTTGAATTTTCTATGGCAGATTTAGAAGATTTAGCCATTCCACATGCTGCTTTTAAAGATACTGTTAAAGTGATGGATTATGGGGAAGGTGCAAAGAAGCATACCCGTGACGCTTTACGTCAATCGGAACAGAATCATCATGAATCATCGTCTTAAGACTATTTTTCATGGAAATTTAAGACAGTGTTATAATGACATCAATATCAAAAATAAGGAGCCTATTAAATCGTGACTGAAATTAAAGATAAAGTAATTACTAAAGATGCATTTGCATTACCTTACACAATTATTAAAGCAAAAAATCAACCAACAAAAGGCGCTATTGTCTACATCCACGGTGGTGGATTAATGTTCGGTAAAGCTAACGATTTATCGCCACAGTATATCGATATCCTTACGGAACATTACGATTTAATTCAACTAAGTTATCGTTTATTACCAGAAGTAAGTCTCGATTGCATTATTGAGGATGTCTACGCATCATTCGATGCGATTCAATCACAATATTCTAATTGCCCTATTTTTACCTTTGGCAGATCATCAGGTGCATATTTAAGTCTATTAATTGCACGAGACAGAGATATTGATGGTGTTATTGATTTTTATGGTTATAGTCGCATCAACACTGAACCTTTTAAAACAACTAATAGTTATTACGCAAAAATAGCTCAGCGTAAACGAAACAATGATTGCACAACTCACTTCACCAACACCGGTTGTTCAAGATCAAATCGCACAACGTTTTTTAATCTACGTTTATGCACGTGGCACAGGTAAATGGATAAATATGATTAACATTGCTGATTATACTGATTCAAAATATAATATTGCACCAGATGAACTTAAAACACTTCCACCTGTTTTCATTGCGCATTGTAATGGCGATTATGATGTTCCCG
>ERZ1023297.104-NODE-104-length-1926-cov-1.697488_pt1 | contig 1926 bp, 3 predicted proteins | sample MGYA00380471_ERZ1023297 | MGnify/ENA primary metagenome ERZ1023297 (study PRJEB33173, sample SAMEA4830332) | metagenome | study: EMG produced TPA metagenomics assembly of the PRJEB25223 data set...
TTTTTTTTTTTGAGGAAAAATCACCGTAGGTGTTACTTCCAGAAAGTACATACATTTACTTAATATTTAATTAGAAAAAAGATCGGTTATAATTATATGCTTCGTTGTATTTCTTTGTATTTTAATCTTTTTTGTGCTTCTGAATCGAAAATTAAAATTGAAAGTTTTCGATAATAAAAAAGAAGAACAAAAAATAATTTTAGTACCAACATTAAAAAATGCTGTTCTTATATTATATGGCTATTTGTTGATTGGAGGCATGTTAATATTAGCTTTAAGCATGTTGCTGACATTAGAAAACCAGAATTTAATAACATTTATAGCTTGGGGTATGGGGTTAATGTTGTTTTTCTTGATGAATATAACACTCATTGTCAATAAAACAGTCAAAGTTATAAAAAGGTGAATAAATAACTAATTATATTGTATTGGCCGTTCTTCAAATAAAAAATAATTTGAATAAGGTGGAAGTGATAAACAGTGCTTTGCGAATCTAGTATCATTAATCAAAACCCTAAATATAGAATTATTAAATACAATAATGAATATTTCATGGTTGATTTAGTAAGTACTTGGATTGCTTATTTTTTGCCCATGATTAATTGGTTTATTCCCAAAAAGTACGCGAAAATTAGTAGAGAAGAATTTGAAAGTTTAAATATTGTGAAACCCGCTAAAAATAATACTTTCTGGCTTGTTGCAGGATTTGTAGTGTTATTAACAACCTTAACAAGAAAATATATTTATTTGCTTAACATCCATTTAGAAAAAGAAATAGTTATATTAACATGCTGTATGATACTTCTAGGTGTTTTCGCATTGTTTTTATATATAAATACAAAATTGAAGTTACATATTTTTGATAAAAATAAAAGTAATGACGATAAGATCATATTAATCCCTACATTTAAAAATATTTGTTTATCTTTATTTGCTTATATATTTTTTGGTGGATTGTCAACAATGGCTCTGAGTATGTTAGTAACTTCATTCCCTCAAAATATAATAGAATTTCTTGCTTTAATTGGCATGACTGCATGCTTCTTTCTACTGAATATGTCATCGGTTCTAGATAAAAAAATTCATGTTATTTTAAAAACAAATAAGTAGTAAAATTGATTAACTTAGGTAGTATCGGATACTCAAATGTTGGTTCATAAAAAGCAATGATTTTAAATCGAGGAGCTATCTTAGAACAGGGAAATAAAACAGCCAAAGTTATAAAAAGTGAATTAATAACTAATTATATTATGTTAGCCACGCTTCAAATAAAAAATAATTAGAATAAGGTGGGATTGATAATCAATGCTATGCGAATCTAAAATCATCAATAAAAACCCCAAATATAGAATTATTAAATATAATGATGAGTACTTAATGATCGATATAATAAGCACTTGGATTAGTTTATTTTTTCCTTTTATTAATTGGTTCATCCCAAAAGAATACGTCAAAATTAGTAGAGAAGAGTTTGAAAACTTAAATATTGTTAAACCTGCTAAAAAGAATGTTTTTTGGCCAGTTGCAGGTAGCTCTGCTTTGCTGGGAGTTGCATTAAGAAAATATACACATTTACTTGACATTCAACTTGATAGAAAATTAGTTATTGCTATATGTTGTATCACATTTATAGGGCTTTTAACATTTTATGTACGCCTAATTAAAAAATCATCTTTAAATATTTATAATACTAAAAATAAAAGGTCAAAAATTATCTTAATACCAACACTAAAAAATTTTTGTTTAACATTGTTTAGATATGCTTTTTTTATTTTATGGACAGTGATTTTCTCATATGCTCTATTATCAATGAGTTATCAAAACATAATAGTATATTTTGCTTGGATTACAGCAATAATGGGTTTTTTTCTAGTGAATATAGCTTTAATTATAGATAAAAACATTCATGTCATACTTAAAATTTAA
>ERZ1023297.113-NODE-113-length-1724-cov-2.334332_pt1 | contig 1724 bp, 3 predicted proteins | sample MGYA00380471_ERZ1023297 | MGnify/ENA primary metagenome ERZ1023297 (study PRJEB33173, sample SAMEA4830332) | metagenome | study: EMG produced TPA metagenomics assembly of the PRJEB25223 data set...
AAATCTTCGATTAATTCTTGCATATGAGAAAATAATTCGGGGGTGATGCAATAAAATGCGGGTTGGTTTCGGTTCAATATTGCGACTATTCCGCTTTCGCTTTCTTGAATTACGCCCATTGGGTTTCGTTTTAAGTCTGTAATGCTTGCCGCTTGTTCTGCCAGTATTTGATGTAATGCCATATAATGCCCCTTTCAGTGTTTAATTTAACGACATGATAACACCACTAAAAATCTTTTAAAAGATACAAAAAAGCCCCTTTCGGGGCTTGATTAGTAGCGGTTGCGTTCGAGTTTTTCGCATCGTTTGATATATTCGGTTGTGAGGTCTATGGCTTCGCGTTCAGTAAGTGCGACAATGTTGCAAAGGTGCGCTATAAATTCCGCCTTTATAATATCGCCCCCACGGTCTGAAAATGAATCCAGCTGCCTGAATATATCTTCTTTTCTCATTTTGTTATTTACGTGAGTTTGTCGCATTGCTCCCCCTATTCAAACGTAAAACAAGCGGATGCGGTGGCTTTATTGTTGAAAGTGCGGTTGTTTTTTAACGCACTTTGTTCAAGCTGCCCCCATAATTCACGCATAAATCGAGGCTTTTCATTCGCCTATATGATTCCACGTGAAATATAATCTTGCACGCTATAATTGATAAATAAATGCACGGCTTCAAACAATTTACTTGTGCATTCTTCAGGGGTATCTGTTCCATTATTGCACCTCATCAATGCTTTCACAATTAGCACCGCAAATTTGCACGTTATTTTGTCTCGGTTCTTGTTTGAAGAACAAGCGAGCGGTGTTTTGCTTGAAGTAAATCGCAAGGTTAGAAAGCGTTGTAATTAAAATGCAGTCTGCCGGAAAGAAAGGCTCGGAAATTGCACGGAGTCCGCCAATCAGGTTTTGTGCGGTGATTAGCGCGCCGTTTTGGCTGTTGAGCTGTTTCGCATCGAGATTGACTAATGCGCTGCTCAACATAATCTCCCCACGTCTGCATAATCTCTTGTCTAGAACGCCATTAATTCCTTAGGCGGTATTGATGGAAAATTCTTAGTAATTGGCTTTTTAAATCTTTTGGATAATCTTGTAAAAGGATTATTTTCTAACACGCCTTCATCAATCGCATTATCAAATATTTGTTTTATTGCAATGCATAACTTATCGCACATACCTGTTCCCTCTATGGGAAGTAGAGCATCATCAAAAGATCTCAAATTAATATTTTTAGCTAACAATCTAGAAAAATTAAATCTATCAAACAAATAAAGCTCCACTCTTCTATAAGCTTTCTCAATACTTTTTTCTTTTAACTCTCCTTTCTTTAATCGTTTATCACGCCATAGCATAGCAAGCTCTTTAAAGGTCACAGATTTCTTCTCTTTTCCTCTTGCTGCATACATTCTTCTTCAGCAGGATCTATATTTTGTGCCAATAGCCCGCGCCATATACGAGCCTTATCCCTAGCGAAAGCAAGTGGAATTGATGGATAGTTTCCAAAAGATTTTTTTATGCGTTTTTTGGTTATTGGGTGAGTGTAAATGAATCGCCATATTTTGGCCCCAGTTGGTTTAACCAATAAATACAGATTATCCCTATCAGAAAATAGTTGCTCTTTATCGGTTGGTTTAATTCCATGAATATAAGAATCAGTGAATTTTTTTGAAAAGTCTCTAGCCATTGTTCAAACCCTAATAAATAAAAATTTACCGTTCTTCTGTTCCCTCG
>ERZ1023297.116-NODE-116-length-1667-cov-2.022953_pt1 | contig 1667 bp, 2 predicted proteins | sample MGYA00380471_ERZ1023297 | MGnify/ENA primary metagenome ERZ1023297 (study PRJEB33173, sample SAMEA4830332) | metagenome | study: EMG produced TPA metagenomics assembly of the PRJEB25223 data set...
TAGGTTCAATACAAAAATTTTAATTTACGAGGAATTACCATGACGAATACACGAAGAAGTACATCAAGTTTAATTGTCCATGAACAACCAAAGTCACCTATTAGCGAGAAATTTCGAGGCATAAGATCAAATATTATGTTTGCAAATCCTGACAGTGCAGTTCAAAGCATTGTAATCACTTCAGAGGCACCAGGCGCAGGTAAGTCTACAATTGCAGCAAATTTAGCAGTTGCATATGCGCAAGCAGGTTATAAAACACTAATCGTAGACGGGGATATGCGTAAACCTACGCAGCATTATATTTTTAATTTGCCAAACAATGAAGGCCTATCAAGTTTATTGCTAAATTGGTCAACTTATCAAGACAGTATTATCTCAACTGAAATTCAAGTTTTAGACGTCTTGACGTCTGGGCCAATCCCACCGAATCCGTCAGAGTTAATTACATCAAGGGCATTTGCAAATTTGTATGACACATTATTGATGAATTATAACTTTGTAATTATCGATACGCCACCAGTGAACACAGTTACAGATGCGCAATTATTTTCAAAGTTTACCGGCAATGTTGTCTACGTAGTTAATTCGGAAAATAATAATAAAGATGAAGTTAAAAAAGGAAAAGAACTTATTGAAGCAACAGGTGCTAAATTATTAGGTGTAGTCTTAAATAGAATGCCTAAAGATAAAAGTGCTAGTTACTATGCATATTATGGGACTGATGAATCATGATTGATATTCATAACCATATATTAGTTGATATAGATGATGGTCCTAAAACAATTGAAAAGAGTATTGCACTATTAAAGCAAGCTAAGGATGAAGGTGTAACAAGTATTGTAGCGACACCTCATCATTTGCATCCGAGATATGATAATACATTTCAACAAGTGCTTGTGAAATTGGCGGAGTTAAGAACGCATCCAGAAGTTCAAGCATTGGATATTAAATTATTTCCCGGGCAAGAAATTAGAATTACAGATTCGATTCTGAAAGGCTTAGATAATGGTAGTATTCAAGGTATTAATCGTTCGAAATATTTATTAATTGAATTTCAAACGGGAGAAGTACCACATTATAAAAAAAAATTGTTTTTTGAAATAAAATAGAGAGGTTACATACCAATCATTGCACATCCTGAAAGAAATAGAAGTATCGCCAAAAATCCGGAAATATTATATGAATTGGTTGCAAATGGGGCACTGAGTCAATTAACATCGAGTTCTTTAGTTGGTGGATTTGGTAAAAACATTCAAAAGTTATCATTACAATTTATAGAATGTAATTTGGCTCATTTTGTAGCTTCAGATGCACATTCATGTGACCAAAGACCATTTTTGATGCAAGAATTATTTCACAATCATAAATTGAAGAAATATTCGAATGATATTGAAGCATTACTTCGAAATGCCAGTTCAGTAATCAATGATAATTTTGTTTATTTAGACAGACCGACTAAGCCAGGAAAAGTGAAGTCGTTTTTGAAATGGTTTTAACTAAATATATTTTTTCGAATTAGACTGGTATACATGTACCAGTCTTTTTGAGTATGCTTAAAATGAATTATAATCATGATTATTTACTAATTCGTATAATACAACTTGTCTAATTGATTAAGGCGAATGGCTTTCAATAAAAAGACTCGTTTTTTATAGTGAAGGTAGTTT
>ERZ1023297.131-NODE-131-length-1577-cov-2.318660_pt1 | contig 1577 bp, 2 predicted proteins | sample MGYA00380471_ERZ1023297 | MGnify/ENA primary metagenome ERZ1023297 (study PRJEB33173, sample SAMEA4830332) | metagenome | study: EMG produced TPA metagenomics assembly of the PRJEB25223 data set...
AATCGGTTGTCACCTCTAAATTGTTTTGATGTGTCCATGAATTAGATAAGCCTCCTATGTTTAAGAAAAACAAATTTTTAATATGATATATTAAGAAACAATATCATAAATTTGCAGAAAATTATAAATAAAACATCTCATTTTTTAGCATTTTTACAATAATTAACGCTTTTTATCCAAAAACTTTCATGATAATAATTGCTATTTTAGTGTAAACGCATACAAACACAACCTATAAAAAGGCTACTCAAAGATTATTTGAGCTCCTTGAGTAGCCTCATTTTTTATAAATCATGAAACGAAATCGCTAAATTATAAACATCTTCTACTATTACATATTAATACTTTGCGGCCGATGATTAGATTGATTTTTACGATGTCGTGTTGTTGGGTCTAATCGTTTTTCTAAAAATCTTAATAGTACATCAATGACGATTGCAATGATAGCAATCGGAATCGCACCTGCTAAAATAAACGTTGTGCCATCCGTCGCATTTGTACCACGAATCACAATGTCACCAAGCGTAGGTGCTCCTATAAATGATCCAACGGCAACAACACCTATCGCAACAACCAAGGCAATACGAATGCCACCGATAATAACCGAAACAGATAACGGTAATTCAATCATTCGTAGCACTTGATTGCGTGTCATTCCCATACCTTTGCCAGCATCCTGAACCTAAGCCCATGACTAACATTAAAATAGCTAACATTGCAATGACTGGAACTGTTTGAATTATATTTGCAATTGTAATTACAAATCCAGAAAGTTTTGTGTATCTTGCAAGCAAGATTCCCAATGGAATACCAATTAAAGCTGCAAACAGCACACCATAGACAGACATTAATAAGTGTTTGAAAAATAAATCCCATAGATAGCCAAAGTTCGTAACATAATAATTGAATAATTGCTGTAATAAATTACCTTCCATTACTTATGACCACCTTTCTGTTTATCAAAATAGTGGTGTTTTTTCAAAAATTCTTCTGCGACGACAGCAGGTTCTTTACCTTTACCATCCGCTTCATAATTCAAGCGCTGCATCTCTGAAGTCGAAATCTTTCCTGTCAACTTATTAATCGTCGTTTTAAGTTCTGGGTGTTGGCGTAATAATTCATTTGTTGCAACAGCACTCGCAGCATAAGGTGGGAAAAATTGTTTATCATCTTTAAGTACTTTCAAATCATACGCGGCAATTCGACCATCTGTAGAATAACCTAATGCAACGTCTAACTTCTCTGAGTTTAATGCGTCGTAGACTAGACCTATTTGCATTGGTCTCACTGTACCAAAGTCGAAACCATACTCTTTTTTAAATCCTTCATAGCCATCGCCTTTACGATTCATCCATGAACTATCCATACCTAAACGTAAATCTTTACTATGCTTTGCTAAATCTGAAACTGTCTCTAAATGATATTTTTTAGCAGTTTCCTTCGTTACCATGAATGCATACGTATTCGCAAAACCATACGAATCAAAAAACGTTTGATCAAATTTCTTTTTAAATCCTTGTTGTGTGGCTATCATTGCTTTCTTAGGATCTTTAATTGGTGCTTCCTTCAAAGCTCCC
>ERZ1023297.187-NODE-187-length-1226-cov-1.393681_pt1 | contig 1226 bp, 1 predicted proteins | sample MGYA00380471_ERZ1023297 | MGnify/ENA primary metagenome ERZ1023297 (study PRJEB33173, sample SAMEA4830332) | metagenome | study: EMG produced TPA metagenomics assembly of the PRJEB25223 data set...
ACAACTTATATTGTCTAAGATGACATCTAATCAATAGTGTTTAAATTTCTCAGTGGCTGTGAATGAGGTTTAAAAGTACTATAAAACGTAAACTTTGATACTTTAAAATACGCAAAAAACGGTAAACCCTAATTCATATTATAGAGTTTACCGTTTTATTTTTTTAACTTGCATCATAGTTATATTAACATTATTGTTGGTAGTTTGGATCAGTAACCATTGCTTGTCCAGTATAATCAACCGTTACAATTGAATATTTTCCATTTGCATTTGGGTCTTTAAAACTAAACACATACTTATAGTTCCCATTATGTTCTTCAATAGAATAATCATTATACACTTTATTATTACTACCAAATTTATTTGCTTCATTATTAGCCGCATTTAAAGCTGTTTGGAAATTTGGCAAGTGCTGTAAAGCTTGAGTTTTATTTCCATTAAACGGATAAATTTGACGTGCAACCGGCGCGGCATTTTGTCCATAATATGGTGCAACGTAACTTGATTTTTGATTATTATTCGCTTGGTTATTATTTGTTTGGTTTTGGTCATTGTTTGTTGCATTTGAATTAGATTGTTGCTGGTTATCGTTTGCACTATTATCTTTATTATCTTTGTTTACGTCTTTACTATCATCTTTCTTATCTTTAGATGAATCATTTGTTTTTTTATCTTGTTGTTCAGTTTTCGCTTTATCATCTTTTTCTTTATTACCGTCTTTTTGTTGGTCACTATCTTGACCACATGCAGCTAAAAATAATGATAATGCTAGTAACCCTGTAACTAATCTTTTCATACATATCTCCTCCTATAATTCGATATTCATTGAATAATCTTGAAATACATATCTACCATGTGTATCTTTTCATGGCTTGTTACCAAAGACGTCAACATTAATACGATCTGAATTATCACAATATCCATAACTACAATCTAAGGTTCTTTTTATTATACCCTAATTTTTGTTCATTATTATTTAATTTTTGTGAATTTTATGTTTTCTATAACTTTAATTATTTTACTTTAACAATTCATTACGCATTTAGCATTTCAAGGTATACACAATATTTATTACTATGATTTCATTTTATCTGCTGCAAAAACAATCATTATAACTCTTTTTCCATAATTAAATCTGTATCCGTTACATCACCTGTTTGAAAATGATGTTCACCAACCACTTTAAATCCATGACGTTTATAAAATGCTTGAGCACGAGGATTATG
>ERZ1023297.213-NODE-213-length-1187-cov-1.532686_pt1 | contig 1187 bp, 1 predicted proteins | sample MGYA00380471_ERZ1023297 | MGnify/ENA primary metagenome ERZ1023297 (study PRJEB33173, sample SAMEA4830332) | metagenome | study: EMG produced TPA metagenomics assembly of the PRJEB25223 data set...
CATGTCTCATAGCCAGTTACCCAAAGAGCAGATTGCACTTGAATGAGATATTCCTGTGGTACACCGCCTTGTAGTAGGTATTTGATGTGCGTTTTTATCTGAGGACATTTGATTTCAAGCCCTTTGCGTAGATTAGGGATTAATCCATCAGGGCTAATCATTAAATCTTTGTCCGCATTAAGATACACACCGCCAACCTGAATAACCGCGTTGCCTGTTTCAAATTCGTAGGCAGCGCGAGCAAATGGTTCTAATTCGGTACCGCGCGCCATATCTTCTGATTTATAGTTTTCTTTTAAGCCTTCAATGCTTTCAGCAATGAGTTCGGCAAGATAGGGGAGATAACTCCCCGATTTTTTACCCGTTGGCGTGACTATATTTGAAATGCCAGTAGCGGTGGGAATGCCGCATCGTGCGGCAAGCCATTCCTCTGTCCCTTGTTCACAATCGAGTGTGATGAGTTTATCTAACATATCGGTACATCCTCACCAAGTTGTTCATCTTGAGCTTGCTGTTTATCAAGTTTAGTTAGGAGCTTTTCAATCACATGTTTGGCATTTGCTTTTGTTACCTTTTCAAGACTTGGTGCACGGCCAGCTGCCGCTAATAGCTGAGTCATATTTGATTGAGTGACTTCAACTAACTGGGTGATTTGTTCAATTTGTTCAGCTTCATCTTGATCGTAAATGCCAGTAAAGCCGAAAGCCAAACGCGCGCACTGGATCATAGCCTTGTGGCGTAACATTCGTTTAGGGTGAGATTTCCACGGCTGCGTGTTTCGCTGACATTCCGCCATATATTCAGTCACGATAATTGGACGAGAGCGGTCTTTGCGGTAGATTGTGCAAGTGCAGCTATCGCCTTTTTCGCTAAAAGAAAAATCCATTCCGTCATATTGTGGATGTTCATTCATAATTCGTGCCCAGCCGTCCACACCCACAATCGGTACAATACCGCCATTATTGGGGAATGCGTAAACTTCATTCGTCCAAGGATTTAAACCATATTGATTCGCTACAACCAAAAGTGCGGTCATTTGGTCTTGAGAAACTTTCTGACCACGGAAAGCGGTATTCGTTAGTACATCGGTTAAGCCAGTACCGTCCCCCATATCAAAACGATCTGCGAGTTTATTTGTTAGCGTTTGAAGTGCGGTTGCCATTTTATTTCTCCTCTTTTACTTTATT
>ERZ1023297.283-NODE-283-length-1016-cov-2.181061_pt1 | contig 1016 bp, 1 predicted proteins | sample MGYA00380471_ERZ1023297 | MGnify/ENA primary metagenome ERZ1023297 (study PRJEB33173, sample SAMEA4830332) | metagenome | study: EMG produced TPA metagenomics assembly of the PRJEB25223 data set...
TGAAGCAAAGTGATTTGGATTAGGTCGTGGCAGGCACAAAAGAACGGGAGAGGGGGTCAGCAGGAATGCCGAGACCGATCTCTGAACTGGAAATCGTATGCCGTCTTCTGCTTGAAAAAAAAAATCTACTTGAATACCAAAAACTTCGTTCACAAGAAGATAATGGCTTACCATCATTTGGAACTGTGTTATCAATGATAGTTTTCCCATTAGTATTAATCATGTTGGGGACAGTAACAGCTACAACATTACCAAAAGAAAGTGTTGTTCGTGAATTTTTTAGTATGGTAGGGGCGTCACCGTTTGCTTTAATGATGGCCGTATGCTTATCCGCGTATGTACTTGGTATTAAACGTGGCTGGGGCAAAGATCAATTAGAAGAAATCTTAAACTCAGCATTATCACCTATCGCGGGCATTATCTTAATTACTGGTGCTGGTGGTATGTTTGGTAAAGTGTTAGATGCGAGTGGCGTAGGTAAAGCATTAGCAGATGTCTTATCCAGTACTGGATTACCTGTCTTATTGCTCGGTTTCATTCTTGCTGCATTGTTACGTGCAGCACAAGGTTCAGCTACAGTAGCCGTAATTACTACAGCAACTATTTTAGCGCCAGCAATTACTGCAGCAGGTTATACGGGTATTCAAGCCGCATTAGTTACCGCAGCGATAGGGGCTGGTTCTATGACCTTATCACATGTTAACGATACCTTGTTCTGGGTATGGACGAAATTCTTTGGCATTACAATTTCTCAGGGATTGAGAACTTGGTCAATTCTCACGACAATTTACGGCACAATCGCATTTGGATTTGTGTGTTTAATGTGGGCTTTTGTTTAATCAATGCTAAGGCAAGTTGTGGAAAAATAGCTTGCCTTTATTTTATGAGGAACTTTTTATGTTTAAAAAATCTCTTCTTATATTATCTTTTTTAGTTATTCAATTAGCAGTTTATGCACAAGATGATCTGCCAGAAACGGCTAAAACTATTAATGCCACACTTTTAGCTGAAATTAC